>OMCT01000135.1_pt1 | contig 62008 bp, 34 predicted proteins | sample 1674301 | NCBI WGS metagenome assembly OMCT01 (sample SAMEA103958158, study PRJEB25191) | human gut metagenome
TTCGACATATCTGGCAACAAATCTTAATTTGGGTGGCGCATTGACGAAGTCAGGAGAATATGCGTCTGAAACAAGCTGCAACTTTACTGGCCGACAAACACCATAACATTACTGAGGTAGCAGCTCTGACAGGCTTCACCAATACAACGTATTTCTCAACATCCTTTAAGGAAATGTTCGGCATTTCTCCTTCTGCATATATGGAACGTTATCAAAACGAGGAAAGCGGAGAAAGCAGTGAAAACGAAGGTGATACAAAGAATACGGAAAGCAACAACAATCGGGAGAACAAGGGAAATAATGATGAGGAAAAAGACAATACTCAGAATAAAAACAGCCAAGTGACATCCGACTGACCCAATCAGGGAAATGCCCTGATCAACAATTAGTTCAAATGAATAATGAGGGTGTGTCAAAAAGAAGAATGATGATCAAGTTGTCTTTCTGAACATGACGTTTTGATTATGCTTTTTCTATTTTGACACACCCTCATTTCTGTTCGTGTATATATGCTGCGGGCAGAAGATTATTCTGCTCCGCGCTCTACAACATAGCTCTCGCCCGGTTGGGTTTCTATATCATATTCATAAATACGATACAATATAGGTTGTTGGGGCGACTTCAGTTCTTTGGACACCAGAGGCTTGGTCAACAAAGCAGCCGGTGCATTCAACGGATTGGGACATACGCCTTCAGCCACTTTCAATCCCTTGCCATGCAGGGGTACATACGAACGCAAACGCAATACACCGCCGATACGTGAACTGATCTTAGCCCGGCTCAGCTGACTTCCATCCCACTCCATATCAACAACAAAACCGCCACGGGCAACCAAACCTTTGATAGAGCCTTTGCTCCACTCTTCGGGTAAAGCCGGCAACAGATGGACAGCTCCATCGTGACTTTGCAACAACATCTCGGCCACACCAGCCGTATAACCGAAATTGCCGTCGATCTGGAAAGGTGGATGAGCGTCAAACAAATTGGGATAAGTACGGCCTTCAGGATAATTACGCTGCTGGTCATCTCCCGGCAACAGGCAAAGCATGTTGCGGATGATGCGATAAGCATGATTGCCGTCGAGCATACGTGCCCAGAAATTAATTTTCCAACCGATACTCCAACCGGTAGCCATATCACCGCGTTGCAACAAAGTGTTACGGGCTGCCTGGAAAAGCAAAGGACTTTGTGAGGGAGTTATCTGATTACTCGGATACAAACCGTACAGATGAGAGATATGACGATGCTGGTTCTTGGGATCGTCCGCATCTACAAGCCACTCCTGCAGCTGATTATAACGGCCAATCTGCATAGGCGGTAATCGGCGCAAAGTCTGTTCCAAAGAGTCTTCATAAGCCTTGCTTTCGCCCACAATCCGAGCAGCCAATAAGGTGTTGTACAGAGCATCGTATGCTATCTGATTGTCCATGGTACAGCCTGCCGTAATAGTGGAATTAGCATATCCTTGCTCGGGTGACATAGACGGTGCTGTCACCAGCCAACCATATTTGGGATGCTCTACCAGATGGCTCATGTAGAAATCAGCCGTACCTTTCAGAATAGGATAATATTGTTTCAAGAAAGCTTTGTCACCTGTAAAAAGATAATGCTGCCACAGATGTTGAGCCAACCAGCCTCCACCATTGGGCCACATGCCATACATAGCACCGTCCACAGGACCACATGCTCTCCACAAATCAGTATTGTGATGAGCTACCCAACCTTTTGCTCCATAAAGCACTTGAGCTGTTTCCTTCCCTTTAACCGCCAATTCAGTCAGCATTTTGAAAAGAGGCTCGTGAGTTTCTGAAAGGTTTGTAACTTCTGCCGGCCAATAATTCATTTCGGCATTGATATTGATGGTATATTTACTGTCCCAAGGAGCATACATGCTTTGATTCCATAATCCCTGCAGGTTGGCAGGTTGTCCGCCGGGTTGTGAAGACGAAATCAGCAAATAACGTCCGTACTGGAAAAGCAATGTAACCAGATTCTGATCGTCAGTCTTATTGAAATCGCGTACACGCATGTCTGTCTCCTTCTTCGAAGCTTCGGTCGAAGGAAGCATAAACGATACTCGTCCGAACTGCTTCTGATAAGCTGCCATATGAGAAGCCAACGCATCGGCATACTCTACTTTCAGAGCCTTCTTCATTTTTTCAGAAGCCCGTTTGGAGGCATTACCACTGACATCGTTATAATTCACAAAGTTGGTAGCAGCCGATATGTATAGCGTGGCTGAAGTAGCATCGGAAACCGATAATTGTTCGCCGTCGCCTTTTACCTTACCGTTAGTTTTTACCTGTACCTGACACTCGGCATTCAAAGCAGCCGGAATACCCTCCTGCTCACAACCTTTGCACTTCATGACAAGTTTACTCCCTTTGGCCGAAACGACAGACTCCAAAGGGCACTTATAGCCAACAGAAAAATTCAAGGCTTTCGCTTTGTCAGCTTCAATGCGAACAATCACGACGTCATCGGTAAAAGAAGAAAAGACAGTACGCTTGTACATCACTCCGTCAACTTCATACCGAACCGTAGCTACCGCTTTCTCGATATCCAGATCACGATAATAATTCAAAGGATTTTCATGTCCCGGAAAGTTCAAGAACAAACTACCTAACGTAAGATAGCGCATTCCGTTTTGGGGAGTATTGAAATTGTCGTCAATCATTTTTTGAGCTTCTCCAAACTTATTCTGGAAAATCAGCTCACGTATCTTGGGCAAAGCCTCGCGTCCCTTCGGATTATTGTTACTGTAAGGACCACCTGCCCAAAACGTTTCTTCATTCAGCTGCAACTCCTCACTACCGGTACCGCCATAGATCATTGCCCCCAAGCGGGAGTTTCCTACAGGCAAAGCCTCTGTCCAATTGCGTGCAGGATGAGTGTACCACAATTTCAACCGTGGTCCCATGGTTTCGTCACGCAATGCATCATATCCTAACAATGACAACATGGTGGAAGCATAGCGGGTTCCCAATATCCGATAACCTTCTGCCGTAAAGTGAAGGTGATCTTTGGCAACCGGACATCCGGCTGAAGAAATGACATGAGCCGTAGGTATCACCCGTGCCAATGTATCGATAATGGCATTCATACTGGCACAAGCCCCTTTCTGATCAGCATGTACCACCTCTCCAGCCAGTAAAGGTACGTCGGCAGCCTTCAGATTAAGGTCTTTCAGCAGATTTTCATAAACACCCTTCACTTTCTGTGGCCACTCCTTATCGCCTGTATTCGATTCACCCTGATGCAACAAAATACCCTTAATGACACCCTGTTTCTGAGCTTCACGAGCCAAATCGACCAAACGTCCATAAGGATTGCCACCGTATTCCTTTACCATGTTCTTCATCCAATCCGGCTGCTCCACTATATACTCGTTATAATGTTCTTTATCGAACAACTCGATCTTGCAACCGCCTACAGCCACATTGATGACTCCAACCTTTATCCTTGAAGGAAGATTGGCTACCATCGTACGGCCAAAATAATCGGCTGGAGTAAGCCCCGTATGACAACGAGCCAAAGGAGGAACGGCTTTATACCATTCACCCTGCTTTCGTCCCAAATCCGGGCAGTCAACCGCGGCCATTACCTGGAATCTCTCATCGACGCCACAAGTGTCTTGTGCCTCGATTCTTGCATTTCCTTCCATATTCGACTGTCCTAAACAGAGGTAAATATGGAAGTCCTTATCTTGTGCAAACATTGCCATACTCAGCAATGACATGCACAACAAAGCCTTTAACTTTTTCATATCTTAGAATTTAATTACTTGTTTCTCACCATTGTACACAACTTCTTTTACTACCTTTCCATCCTTAGCAGTCGGATCTATCTTCACAATCTGCATCTGACGTTGCAAGGGCATTCCCGAATAACTTCCCTTTCGGGGATGCAAAATCACCTTGTTCTGCTTATCTTTCCATTCGATGGTAAAAGTAGCATATTTCCCCTTTTCATACTCGTAATTCACACCTTCATCCTCGTAAACATCAAAACAGCCATCTGCTCCGGGATAAATGTTTATTACCCAAGGCTTATTGGCCACTTCTGCCGAATACTGACAGTCTTCGGACAAAGGCAACACAGAACCAGCCCTCACAAAAACGGGAATATTTTCCATTACAACAGGTACACGGATATTTCCGGACGCTGTTTCCATCTTCTTACCCGTATAGAAATCATACCATCCACCCTTATTTTCGGGCAAATATACATTTTGTTCCTTCACGTTTTCATCAACAACCGGTACCACCAGTAGAGCCGGTCCAAACATAAACTGATACTTCTGTTTCAAAGCTTCCGAATCGGTACGGAAATCCATTACCAACGGACGCATCAACGTTCCACCACGCAAAGCGACATGTGCATTTTCCGAATAAATGTAGGGTAAAAGCCTATACCGCAGATTCAAGGATTTTTTAGCCAGGCTGACAACGTCTGGCCCATAATTCCAGAACTCGGTATCAGTCATGAATCCATGAACGCGCATTAAAGGCAGGAAAGTAGATACTTGTAACCAACGGACAAAACGTTGATGGAACAAAGGATCGTTGTATTGGTTCTGAGGACGGAAAAAGCCACCGGCATCATAAGTCCACCAAGGTATTCCGGAAGCCATCATGCCAAGTCCTCCAGTAATCTGCCTCCTCAAGGTTTCCCAATCGTTTCCTACATCGCCCGACCATAATGCGGCTCCATAACGTTGTATCCCCGGAAAACCGCTACGAGTCAGAATCATCGTACGATGATCAGGAGCATCCTTACGACTACCTTCATATACTGTCCTGCTGACCATCAGCGGATAAACATTGCGAACAAACTCGCCCGGCATGCTATTGTTCATCACTTTCCGACCAACCAGGTCATCATTCTCGGGTTCGGTAGCATCTTGCCACCAGGCATCGATGCCATAAGGTTTCAAAAGACGGTTACTGAAATTGGTCCAATAGCACGCAGCTGCATCCGGATTGAAGAAATCGATCCAAGTAGTTTGGGCGATATAATATCCTTTCTGTGTCATCTCCTTGCCTACTTCACACTGCGGATCGATCTTTGACCACACGGAAAGCATCAGACGAGCATTCATTTTATGAAGCTCATCGACCAGCAGTTTCGGATCCGGATAGAAAGCCTCGTCGAAACGCATGGCATTCCAACCATACTTTCCCCAATACTGCCAGTCCTGCACAATCACATCCAACGGCAACTTGCTCTCACGAAATTTCCTTGTTGTAGCCAATATTTCATCCTGAGAATGGAAACGTTCCCGACAATGAATGTATCCCAATGCCCATTGAGGCATCATAGGCGCATTACCCGTCAAGTTTCTATAAGCTGAAATAACGTCATCCGATTCACCCATAAAGATGGTATAGTCAACACACTCGGCTACGGGAGAACGTAGTACAGTTTCATTATCTACTTTCTTATAATACAAAACGGGCTTGTCATCCCTTTCCAAACGAGCCTGCAACTGATGAGTGCCGGCTTCTAAATCGACAATAACAGAGGCTGTAGGCGGAAGCCAAACATTCCTCAACTCCAATACAGTTTTTCCGTCAATCTCCAAATGATGGCTTCTTGCCATTTTCTGTCCGACATCCAGCAACAATGCATACTTTCCTTTTTCAGGAATCGTCAGAGTAGAAACAAAAACATTACTCTCGCGAACTTCAGACTTTCCGCCTTCGGTTGACGTTACATTAACCGTAACACGTTCGCCAACTGCACCCTTTTTCTGAAACTCGACTTTCTGATCGGCCGGATTAAATTCGGTCATACCATAGTTGTTCCACAACAATCCGAAACCACGGCTCGAATAGAAAAAAGGAATGGATATCTGAGTATTCACTTGCGTCAGCCTTCTTGAAAGCCCACGTATATCCAAATAACCATCCTGGAACTGTCCCAAACCAAACAAAGCCTCATCTTCCGGAGAATCGATATGCAATTCCGCACGATACGTATTTTCACCCTGAACAACAGCTGCATCCAATTTGGTCGCAAGCTCAGAAACAACTTTCTCTCCCTTTGCATTCCAAAATGTCAATCGTCCGCTCTGCTTATCGCAGATAACCTTCATCTGCTTGAGACGTACCTCTACCGTTTTTTCATTCTCCTTGACCTTATACTGAGGACATACCGTATTCACGTACACCCACTCAGGTAATTTACGCGAAAGTCCTTTCCGGAATTGAATCCTCACGGCATTATCGGTCAACGGGAACATACGGAGCGTATCTCCTTGTACAATAACATCTATACTTTCTGACTCAGATTGCCTTCCATTTTCTGCACATTCTCCCTGAACAGGAAAAAGAAATGCGAAAAAAAGAAAGCTAATCAATCCATACAAACCATTACATTTCATATCTATCGACTTATCTACATTATAAATACAAGCTTACACCTGTCTCATTTTAAGAAATTCCGGCTGACAAACGGCAGACACTGATACAATGCCGAATGCCAATATTCCCAATCATGGCCACCGTCACGCACCCTGAACTGGCATGGTATGCCTGCATTACGCATTGCCTGATAAAACTCTATATTACGATCGAGCAAGAAATCATCATCACCACAATCCACATACCAGGCTACTGAACGCAGGTTAGCCTTACGGCTTTCATCAGCCTTGAGTACATAATCCACACTGCTGTTTTCGATGACTGAACGTGTCAGGATTGCCAGCTTTCCATCGGAATTGTCATAGCGGGCTGCCCCCTGCTCGGGAATACTCATCAAGGCACTCATGGCATACACTGCACAAAACATATCCGTATGATGCTGACCATAAACAGTGGCACCACCGCCCCCCATCGAGAGCCCGGCAACAGCACGATGCTGTTTATCGCCTATCACACGATACTTTTTCTCGATGAAAGGCAAAAATTCCGTATAGAAGAAAGTTTCGTATTTCCAACCCGGCATATCAAAATAGCCGTTTTGGAAAACTTCTGGATTGCCGCCACCGGCATCAGGAGTTACTATAATCATTTCGCAAGCTTCGCCGCTGGCAGTCAATCTGTCCATTACGTCTTTTACATGTCCGCGGTTAGCCCATACGGAATTATTTTCCCACATGCCATGCAACAAGTACAAAACCGGATACTGCTTCTGAGTATCAACGTCGAAACTCAACGGTAAAAACAAAGTATATGCCCGTTTAGCCTGCAATACTTCGCTATAAATTGTATCGGTCACAATGCGACTTTGAGGAAATCCCTGTGCATGAAGCAATGCACACCCTCCTAAACAAACGAACATTGCGATTAATATCTTCTTCATATTCATAAAACTATTAACTATTCAACTTAAGTTTCATCCGACTGCCGTTATGCGAACTGCTCCACATTGAGTATCTGACAAGCCAAAATATAGCAGTTTATTTTGGGGAATAAACCCTCAGCTTATCCGCATTAAACAGTCTGTTTATCCGTGTTTAACTGTTAGTTACAAACACTAAACCGTTCGTTTCTTCAGAATAAAACTGATTAAAAACAACCGGTGAAACATAAATCATTTAAAAAACTGTTGTACCGTCTCAGCCAAATACGTACGGGCATTCATCCAAGTATGTCCTCCCTCGGTAATCAGGCTCTTATAACGGATACCTTTTTTATCAAAATAATCCAGATTCTTTATTACATCCTGATATAAGAAGTCAGCCTTTCCTACTCCGAACCATAATAATTCCAACTTTGACTCAGACAAAGAAGGAACCATCAGTTCCTTGAAATAACGATCCATCACCTGCGGAGTAAGATAAGCACTGTACGATGCCAGCCAAGCAAACTTATCCAAATGAGAGAAAGCAGTAAACAAAGACTGCCCACCACCTCTGGAAAAACCGGCAATGGCACGTCCTTCCCTATCGGTACGCACACGGAAAGAGGATTCAACAAAAGGAATGACACACTTAACCATCTCCTCCGAAAAGACACTGTACATCTCTGCGGCCTCTATCGACGATGGCATAGGAGTGCCATTCATCATATAACCATAAGGCATGACTACAATCATCGGTTCAGCTTTTCCCTGCGCTATCAGATTGTCCAATATCGTATTTACGCGTCCGACTTTAAACCAGGTTTCCTCGGTGTCCGTCGTTCCACTGACTAAATAAAGTACAGGATACTGCGTCTTCCCGGCCTCGTAACCTGCAGGTGTATAAACCAACAACGGACGGCTCATACCTAATACACTGGATGAATAAATGCAATATGACACTTTGCCATGAGGCACATTGTTCACCGTATATAGTGCAGAAGAATCGGGCATCTCGAGCAAACTTGCCTTGAAACGTTCATTAGGGAACAAAAGCATATTGCTAGGATCGGCCACTTGCACACCATCCACAACAAATGAATACGGATAAATGTCCGGCTTATCAATTTTCACCGTAATACTCCAGATATCGTTTTCACCTTTTGTCAACGGACGGAGGCCGTCCATAAACTGACCGCTCAACTCGACCTGCTTGGCATGAGAATCCTGAATAGAAAATGTAACTTCACCATTCGGACCCACTTTAGGAGATTCCACAGGATTATTCCAAGGGTTGCCCTGTGCCTGCAAAAGCAGGCACCATACCAAAGCAACACAACTCATCAATATACATTTCTTCATCATCACGTTTCTCAATTAACTATTCGGTTATAACCAAACCACCATTTTGAGGCATTGTGATTTCAACTTCTTGTTTCTTGTTCAACTTAAAGGATTTCACACTACCCTCCAATTTCTTATCATCACTGTAGCATTGAAGTTCTTCCCCCGCCGTAAACATGGGTAATTTGATTTTTAACTTCAACGTTTCTTTCTGAGCATTGACGCCGGCAATATACCACTTATCGGCATGACGACGGGCTAAGATAACATATTTACCAGGATACCCGTCAATGAAACGAACCTCATCCCACATAGAAGGCACCTGTTTCATAAAATCGATGGCCCATGCAGGTGCATCAGTCAGATTGTTAGGAGCCAAAGCGAAATGCTGCACAGCACTTTGGAACAGAACAGCTGTAGCCAAAGCATATACATCCGATGTTACTCGACGTGTTCCACCAGGTTCGTTCTTTGCATTATAATATTTATTTAACGCACTTCCGCCAAAGTCCATGCTTCCTACCGTATTGCGGATAAAAGGATGCAAACAAGCATTAAAAGCTTCGGCATCGCAACTTCCCTGTGAAAAGTGCAAGTTTTCACTCGCCAGAACAGCCTCACTTGCGGCATAATTAGGATACATACGCTCCCAACCACGAGGCAAAGTACAGCCATGGAAAATGACTAAAAGGCCATAATCGTTTGCATCAGCCAAAATGTCTTCATAAAGCTGCATCGTAGCTTGCTTATCACCACCAAAGAAATCGACTTTTATGCCTCTAATGCCCACTTTCTGCATCCAAGCCATCTCGCGACGACGGGCAATGGCATTATCCATAATGCCACGCGGACTTTGAGGAGCATCATTCCAATAACCATTTGAATTATACCACAAATAAAGAGCAACTCCCTTCTTGGCACCATATTTTGCCAACTCTTCAATTTTATCATAGCCGATCTGTTTGTCCCATAAAGCATCGACCAAAACAGACTGATAACCCATAGCAGCAGAAAAATCAATATAACGAAGCTGCTCCTCATAGTTAGTGCTTACATCCATGCCAATAATCCAGCTCCAAGAACCTTTACCATACTCGTATTTCTTTGAAGCTTCGTACTTAGGCTTAACGACATCAAATGCAACCGTTGTTTCAACAATCGGAGCCAGTGTCTCACCCAACGTAATCGTACGCCAGGGAGTTTCACCCGGCAATGCCATACCCGGATAGACAGAAGAATTTCCATTCATCTCTCCTTCTTGCGGAAAACCAATCGTATAAAGTCCATTTTCACGACCAAGCAGACGGCATCCGCAATAGCCACCATCGGTTCCCGTTTCTGAAATCAGCAACCAGCCATTTTCATTCATTCGGAACAGACAAGGGAAAGTATATCCCTCTCCCCAACCATTCTTGCCTATCGCATCATCGGAAGTATAACCGGTTTCGTAACTGGGAGAAGTTCGTGCAAAACCACCCATCGGTTTACTTTGCGGACACATAAATGTTGTCGTCCCCTGCGGCACGGCAAAACCAGTAGCCTCTTTCAATACCACGCAACATAAAGTTTCCTTCTGCGGATAAAGTTTGTATCTGAAAGCAATATCCCGATTGCTCACCTGAAATATGACATCATATATTTGCTTTCCATCCTTGGAGAATGTAAACACTTGACGATTGGCCTGATATTCCACATGACTCTGCTTGATATTCGGCAACTGGTATGTTTCATTCAGTGCTTCAGTCGCAGAAGTTGAAGATAAAGCCATCTGCGACGTAAAATCCCCCAAATTAGTTTCGACCCCTAAAGGCGACTTCAACAGAAAAGGGGTACCATTGTAAGTCACACTGTAAGAAGGATTCCCTCCTTCATCGGAAATTGCAACGACAATTTTTCCATCAGGACTCGAAACATTTTTTTCTGTGGCAAAGGCAGAAGCCGCCCACAAAAAACAAGAACATAATAAGATTGTACTTCTATTCATCTTTTGTATCTATTTTTAATTGATATGTTTAACCACTGCAATGAAACCTCCACGCGCCAAACAGTTCATCTGTTTCGGGAGTTGAGTCAAGTTCATCGTCTCAGTCGATATTTTCCATGGCTGTTTCTTATCACCGCTATCTTGAAACAAAGTAACTTCATATTTTCCATTTTTCAAAAAAGACCAGTCAATATCCAATATTTTTGCCTGATCTGTACCATTCAATCCACCGACATACCAGGTCGTACCCTTCTGACGAGCCATAACAACATACTCACCCGGATAACCGGAAACCAAATGAGTATCATCCCAAGTCGTGGGCAACTGACTCATGAAGCTCTTCACTGCTTCCGGCTGAGAGAGATAACTTTCAGGACGATCGGCCCAATGTTGCAAAGCCGATTCAAACACGACAGGTAATGCCAATTCGTGAGCATTAGTCGTAATATGCGGATGTTGAGAATCGGAGAATGTACATGGAGTATAATCCATCGGACCTACCACATTGCGTGTAAATGGTAAAGTAGTATTGTGCGATGCCGCCTTGTCAGTTAGAACAGGAGTGTTATTATACCATTCTGCGCCATAAACAGCTTCTACCGACATAAGGTTAGGATATGTTCGCTGCCATCCGCGAGGAATCGTAGCTCCGTGAAAATTAACTAACAAATGATGCTTAGCTACTGATTCAAGCAAATCAATGCAATAGGACATCGTCTCTTCCCCATCTCCTGCAAAAAAATCAATCTTAACTCCTGAAACCTTATTCTCCTCTAACCACGAAAACTCTTTTTCACGATTCTCAGGAGTATTCAGTTTATACAGAGGCCCCGCTGCGCCATTATTAACCCAAGCAGTTGACGAATTATACCACAAAAGGGTTCGTACTCCAAGCTTTTCGGCGTATTTTAATGCATCTTGAACAGTACCACCATTTCCCATTACATCCCATTCCCAATCAATTAATACATAAGGCCATTTCAACTTGGCAGCCATATCAATGTATTTCTTTACGATCTGAAAATCCTTCGAGCCGTGATTATACGCCCAATAAATCCACGACACATTTCCTGGGTGAATCCAATCGGTGCTTTTCAGCAGACTTGGTTCACTGACATCAGTTATTAGTGTAGATTCAACCACATCGGCCAAGGAACCTATTATAAGCACTCGCCATGGAGAAGTCCAATCACCCGTTATGGCTTTGGTGTTTTCAGCCGGGCATACTTTATAATCCGTTGCAAGTTGTTCATTCTTTAGTGAAGAAGCACTGTTTTGCCTCCCAATACCCGCTTCGGAAATCAATGCCCAAACATCATTTTCTGCCTGAACCAATGCCGGATATCCCCAATGACGAATATTATCCTTGCCAGTCGTTGTCATCGGGAAAAAATCTTCATAGCCAAAATTATATTTTTGCATCCAACGTTTTGTCCCTTCAGCAATACGATAAGTAGTTAACTCATCGCCAAGAACAGCCTGATTAAGCTTAGGCAATTCGTAACGGAAAGCAATGCCGTCGTTATAAAGACGAAGATTCAGTTTCAACTCCCGACGAAGAGAATCGGTAAACGAATATACATATTCTACCCCCTCGTTGACGCAATGCTTACGCTTTCCTGTCAGCATGGTATAGTCATCCTTAATCGGACGTGGTTGGCTCACACTTTTCAATCTCAATCCGCGACCAACTCCATCTTGCGTGCACATACCAATGGTTGGTATCGACAATACTTCATGTTGCTCATTCCCATCCACGTAAGAAACTTCAAATGCAAGTTCGCTATCAGCATTTGTTGTATATTTCAGACGAACCTTACCATTGGGAGAAGAAATAACACGAGTCTGATCGACATATTTCATTGTGCCATCTTCATTATAGAAAAGTTCGTCCACACAAACAGATCGGCGACCGATAGCTCCTCTATGTCCATCAATAGTCAGTACAGCATTGTGATAAAACAAATACCATTTGTCTTTAAATTCAGCAATACCCGGATGAATAGTGAAGCTATTCTCTGCCATACCTGTAAGTTCACCCTGATATTCCCAAGGGCCTTCCATGCTTTTAGCCGTTGCATAAGATATCGTTTCACGACCTTTTCCCATTGAGGCATAGGTCAGATAATAGATTCCATTCCGTTCGTGAAGCCATGGTCCTTCCACATATTTAGGTAAATCAATCACTTTGATTTCTCCATCCAATTCAATCATATTCGATTTCAGCTTGGCCATAAAGCAAGTCCCATTCCCCCAACATAGCCATGCCTGTCCATTCTTCTCGATCAAAACAGTTGGATCAATGTCATTCCACCATCCACGTTTTCCGTTAGATGTCATATCATCACTTACCAACGGCTTTCCGATTGCATCAACAAACGGTCCGACCGGACTATCAGAAACTGCTACTCCAACAGCTTTTCCGGTATAAGGCTCACCACCCTGAACCGTTGTATAATAATAGAACTTTCCGTTTCTTTCTACTACTTGCGAAGCCCAGGCTTCACCAACAGCCCATTTAAAATCGGTCGGACGCAACACAGATCCGTGATCGGTCCATGTTTTCATGTCTTCCGTTGAGTAACAAAGCCATTCAGTAATATTAAACTCTCTACCACCAGATGCCGTATCCTGCCCAGCATAATATTCATCATGTCCCACATATAAATACAACTTACCATCATGCACCATCGGTGCCGGATCGGCTGTAAACTTATCCGTAACTATCGGATTTCCTTCATACAAAAATGTGCGTTGGGCATAAACCGAATACACGGCACAAATTCCCACAAAGCACATGGACAACATTCTCTTCATATTCATACTTTCAATATTATTGTTTTCAATTATTTTTAAGGACTTGCTGTTCTTTCGGGAAAATAATCTGATATTTTCCACTTAAATGCATAAAAGCAAATAACCGCAACAACCCATCATAATAGGCATCGAAATAGCCATCATCGTAAGGAACATGTTCAGCATTCCATAAACGCTCAACAAACTCTGCCATCTTACTATGAGTACATACCAATGAAACAGACGCCGCAGTTGCTACCAAGCCCAACGAATGACGAAGTTTCTTATAACCACCCGCACCCAAAATATCCTTCACCTGAGTGCCATCAACATTATACTGATCAACAAAAGTATCAATTCCTTGCGCATACAAAAAATTCTGTATCTTATTTCCATAAGATTGTTGCCATGATCGGTCGGCGCACGACCAAGAATAATCTAAAGCAATATTCATAGGCACACGCCAAGAATCAAAACGAAAAGCGTCACCCAAAATCCGATTATTACCAAGCAAAGTTCCATCATAGTGGCTATAATCAGGATTCAAACCAGTTGAAGGATGAATGCATTTCTGCAAGTATTCACGACTTTTCTCAGCACACTCACGCCAAAAGCCGCTCCGACCATCTTCGGCCCAACGCGCCCATACCTCATAAAATGCCGGAATATGATAAGAAGGATCAGTAAAGCTTCCTCCCCAAGGATCAGGAGTAAAAGTTATCATCTGATGCTGTATGTTGATGAAAGGAGCTACCCGATCCATGCCCGCCTTCTGCATAGAACAATCTAATATATTCTGGGCCTCTGCCAAGTAATCAATTCCGGTATCATTTCCCCAACGATTAGATGCAAAAATCAGTGAAGTTACAAAATAAAGTTCTCCATCGGAAGCTGATCCGTGTGAATTACGGGTACCATCGGTTTTACAACTCCATGCAAAATATCCTTTTGAAGGCCCCTCCTGATGTTGCATGTATTTCTTGCTCCAACGCCATAAACGATCGAATATATCTTTTTTATCAAACTGTACAGCAATCATCATTCCATATGACATACCTTCCGTTCGGACATCATGATTCTTTATATCAGATATATAGGCTAAAGAGTCACCTACTTCAAAATATATTTTGTTGGCTCCGAAGAACAGATCATTGAAAACAGAAGTTACTTTTGCATCAATGTCGGCCGGATTGTAACCCAACTCTGCAAAAAGATTCCGATATGTCCTCGTTTCAAAAGCTCCTTCACTCCAAGGCAATGCATCGAATCCTAACCAATCAACCTCCATGTTCGCACCTTTTATAAGACTACATTTTAAATCACAAACTCCAGTTGGAGAATTATCGACAGAAGTACTAACTTCTATCCAATCCGAACTTTTAGGTACAATAATCTCCCCGATTTGAACGCCACCAGTAGTATGAATCAACAAAGTACCACCTTTCTTCGACTTGGCTCGCACACGCATTGTCACCACCGGCTCCTGACCGAAATCTACCCGATTGTATCGTAACCAGGCACCTTTCCGTGAAAATACACTTTTCCACCCTTTAAATTTATCAGTTTCATCGACAAAAGCCAAGGAGATACCCTTCGAACTTGTTTCACTATACCTGTCAATCTGAATCCGAGAGCGCGCATCAGTTACCCCTACACCACGCAGAGTAGGTATTACCTTCTGAATAGTTCCATCAGGATTGAAAAACAATGAATCAACTCTCACAGATCGGTTTTTATCAAACTCCGGCGAATAATCGTTATGATGATAGAAAAGATACCACTGACCCTTATATTCTACAATCGAATGATGATTCGTCCAACACCCCGTAGGTGACTCATCCATAATAATCCCCTTAAATTCGAACGGCCCCATCGGATTATCACCCATAGCATAAGCCAATGTCTCGGTTTTATCTTTTACCCAAGGGAAGGTAAAATAATATTTTCCCTTCCGTTCAAACACAAAAGGCCCTTCTTTGAATCCGTCCGGCAATCCTTCAATCTGCATCGGATCAGAAGCTATTTCAAGCATGTTTGATTTCAATTTTGCGACCTGCATGCCACGTCCTGCCCAATATATGTAACTCTGTCCGTCACGATCGACTAATACACATGGATCAATGCCGTTCACCCCCTGTATGGCACGACGCTGAGGTACAAACGGTCCATAAGGTTTATCGGCAATAGCTACACCAACTGCGAACCCCCGCCTTCCTTCACCTTTCGGAGTAGAAGGAAAATAAAAATAATATTTTCCATCTTTGTAAACACAATCGGGAGCCCACATGGAATAAGAATCCGGTTGAACCCAAGGTACACGATTCTGACTGACTATCACACCATGATCTGTCCAATCGACCAGATCTTCAGATGAATAGACATGATAGTCAGCCATACAAAACCATTCCTTCAGCCGTTCAATCGGGCTGGGAATATCATGTGAAGGATAAAGATACATTTTCCCTTCAAAGACCCGTGCGGTAGGATCGGCTGAAAAATGTTCCCGGATAACTGGATTTTGAGCTTGCAAATTGCTCACCCAAAAAGCCAACAAAGTTGCCAAAATATAATAGTAATTTCTCATACGATGCCAGAACTAAAGATATTTAATCATTATCAATGTCAAAATGGGTATAAATCATGCCCAAAAACAAGTGCACTTTATCTTGCTCTAATCCCCGGAAAGGCATTACCTTGTCCTCGAGAAAACACTATCTCCTCCCCGGCAAGACATCGAAATAAATGATACATCGTTTCCGATGGCGTAATACTCTTCACGAAGAATATAGCAAGATAAAGTGAAGTTCCTGTTCTAAGACTCTCTCAAATAGGAAAACGTCTTCTACTTCTTAAACAAATGAGGTACAAATTCTTTCAAGCATCGTCTCCAACTCAACCATTCGTGATGAGTGCCAGGGGATTCATAGAAATCTACCTCTATACCCAGATCCTTTAAATCGGAGACCATTTTTTCTGTACCAAAATTCTCTTCAGATCCACATCCCATAAACATATAATTCACCTGTTTATTAAACTTCTTGGCGTCGGAGAAGACTCCATTGAAACACGTTTTCAGGTCAACTCCGAAAATAGCACCGCTAAAAGTACCTAAGTAAGAGAACATATCCAAATGAGGCAAAACAGTATTGAACGTTTGATAACCACCCCACGAAAGTCCAGCCATAGCACGATTCTCCCTATCCGTCTTTGTACGGAAAGTGTTGTCAATCATAGGAATCAAATCCTTTAAAATTACATCATAGAATGAAGCTCCATACTGATTACGTTCATTGTTTACATCCTTACCCCGTCGAGGTACAAAAGGCGCTTCAACATCGCCACTCTCCATCACAACAATCATCGGGACGCATTCTCCACTTGCTATCAGATTATCCATGATAAACTGCATACGACCTTGAGTACTCCAACCCGTTTCATCCTCACCCATACCATGTTGCAGATAAAGCACGGGATAACGTTTCTTTCCAGAAGTTTCATATTCAGCTGGCGTGTAAACCATAGCTCGTCGAAAAGCTTTCTGACTTTCCGCATAATACGATACCGACCTTACCTGTCCTTGAGGAACACCTTGCTGAGGGCGATAATAATTGCCTTCGTCCCCTTCGGGAACTTCAATGCCACTTGCTTCACGACAGCAGCCAAAGAATGTCTCGCTCGACGGGTCGCATACTTGCACTCCATCTACAATAAGGAAATAATAGTGGAAACCTGCAACCAACGGATCGGTTGTAGCTGTCCAAAATCCCTTGGAGTCTTTTTGCATGTCATACTTCTTACCGCAGATATCCACTTGCATCCGGCTACAAGCAGGCGCAAACAAACGGAAGTGCGCACGTCGCTCGTTATCAAGACGCGGGAACTCATTTCCAGGGATATTAGTAATAGCAGCTTGCGTATTCTTTATTATATCCTGAGTGTTGACTTCCTCATCTGTGAATTCCCACCAGTCAAAATTAAACAATTTACAACCCTTACGTCCCTTGAACACGAAATATACGTCGCGTACACCAGTCGCATCTTTCTGCAAGGCTGCATTTACTGTCATCCAACGTTCCCAACCTCCTGTATGTGGAACTTTCACACTGGCAATCTGCTCTCCACGAATACTATCCAAATGGATTTCCAGCGTACCTCCACGTAATGCACTGCTGACCGACGCCATAAAATAACGAGGTGACTGAGCTCCGAAATCTACCTCACGCACCTTGATATAATCACCATCATGGATCTCAGAGATATATACTCCATCCTCTCCATTAGGTTCCGACTTAAGACCTTCACTGAAAGCAATGGTTTCGGCCTCGACCTTTTGGCGAGGATTTAATGTACCTACAGGCTTCACTCCTTCTTTTGTGGCATTAATTGTCGGGAAAGTACCATCCTCGTTAAATGAAAACTGCTCAACTGCTACGCTTCTGCCAAATCCGCCGCCTCCCGGCAACTTTCCAGTGTGATAAAAGAAATATGAATTTCCCTTATAATCTATTATACCGCAATGATTGGTAAAAGATCCCGTATCTTGTAAAGGCATAATTGCTCCCATATACTTCCACGGTCCCAATGGAGAATCCGCCATTGAATATGCAATATGTTCAGGAACTCCACCTGCGGCATAAAGCAAATAATATTTGCCATTACGTTTATGAATCCATGGGCCTTCGGTATATATATCAGTATATTTCTGCCCCCTCACACGTTTCTCCGGATTAGGAGCGCCAAAGCTTTCAACAGTTTGTTCAAATTTTCCAACTTCTCCTTTGATAGATATCATGTCGTCGTTCAGCTTAGCATAATATATATTAGGATTACCCCAATAAAGATAAGCCTGGCCATCGTCATCAATCCACACCGTAGGATCAATATAATCCCAACTGCCATCACAAAGCGGTTTTCCAATGGCATCTTTAAACGGTCCCGTAGGGCTATCACCAACAGCTACACCAATAGCCATGGCGTTGCTCAATTTGGAGTGAAGACAAACATACCAATAGAATTTTCCATTACGCTCGATACACTGAGCTGCCCAGGCGCGGTCGTCTGCCCATTCAAAAGATTCAATAGCTAAAGGTGAACCATGATCGGTCCAATTCACCATATCTGTAGTCGAATACACACGCCATTCTTGCATCCAGAAGAAATCTGCACGATCTTCATCATGGCCGGTATAAACATAGAGGGTACCATCATGAACCATTGGAGCAGGATCAGTAGTATAGCATGTTTGTACGATTGGATTTTGTGCCGAAAGAGGGCACAATGCAGCTGTACATAGGCATGTAGCTGCTGTAAGTAAAATTTTTCTTTTCATGGCATTCATATCAATAATTTTTCGTGTTGTTTATCTCTTAAAATAGCTATTGCTAAACAAGTTTATTTTAGCCTTATGATGATTACAAAGTAAAGCAACTTCAAGCAAATTACCCAAGAACTATGTTACAAATACATTCACTCACGTTACATCATGAAGAAAAAAATGCTTTTTTTCTATTTTTGAGAGACAATTCCATACCCAAACCATGTTTCTTCCTATTCCAACAAGTAAAACGCATGAATAGAGCAAAAAGTAAAAGCTCGATGAGATTTCCAATTTTATCTCACCGAGCCATGATTAATAGACAGTATGTGTTTCCGAATTTTTCACTATACCATCACTATCCACAACAGTCCAAGTAAATACAGTTCCATCTTTTCTGTCCGGACGGCAACCAGCCCAATCAGCCCCATAAGGTTCACCTGTTTCAGGATCAAGACCTATATAACGATTCGTCTTCAACGATAAAAGCATACATTGTCCGCGAAGCATATCTTGCCACATAAACAAGCTGGCATCGCTCTCCTTTTCCATCATACGAACGTCCGAAGATAATCCCGCACCGACTACTGTCAGAAATCCTGTACCATTCATCGCCTCCAAAGCTACACGACCTTTTCCGCGATCATGAACTTTAAAATAGCAACCCCCATTCTGATATTCCTTACTTCCATTTCTCGCCGAATGCAACATTCCATGAGGATTGGCCCAAGCATAGCTTCCGTTGGACAAGTTACATAAACTAATCACTTTCCCTATTGGCAAATTAGACCTTCGATCGGCCATTGGTTCATCAACTTGGAAATTGTCGAAAAGTGCATATCCTCCGTTCTTTTCCTTTTCATTATATGCAAACAAAGACACGCGGGAGCCTTGAAAAGTCTTCAACTGATAAGGCAGTAGCACATCAGAACCAATTCTTTCATATGCAGCTCCATCCAAGCTATAATAGAATTGAGCTATATCAGCATCCAAATCCACTGTTATCCTCAAATAAACGGTTCCTTTTAACGAACCACTCTGACCATTCGTCGCCACTTGCTTATCTGTTAAAGAAATGATTTTATTATTCTGCTGCATCTTCATCACAAGAGTATTCTCTTTTCCATCACATACGATACCCAACCAGGCATAAGGCATATTAAGTACCCCCAAACCCGAGACATCGCCATCCTTCAAAGAAGAAGCATCCATTTCGACTGTCACAGTAGAAACCGGACCAATACACCGTTGTGTAAGCGTATTCTTAGCCCAAAGGAAATTTGGAGCAGGCATGGTTTGCAAACACAGCTTACCTTTTTTCAATCCCCATTTCTTATCAACAGGCTCGTGGTTCCATTGCCATACAGGCAACAGCTTTTTTCCATCAAATCCATCACTACGCTCATAAGGTGCATGTGGTACAGATTCAACGGCTACATTCGGTTTATACCATGTACGGGGAGTACGTCCCAAATTACCAGGTAAACCGAAATACGGCCAACCATCCGACCAAGTTACCGGTGACAAACAAACCGTACGCCCCACTGCACGAAAATCACTCATAGATATACCCCACCAATCTCCATTTGGTAGTTCAACAATACCTCCCTGATGCAAAGGAACCGCACTAAAATAATTTCCGTCATCTCCTGAAATCTTAAAACCAAAGCCATCTTCCGGCACAGGGCTGCCCAAACCGACGTTACCGACCGAATGTACCCGTTTGGTACCCATAGTTTCCTTCACACTAATCGCTACAGTTTCATATGGTCCTTCCGGCCTGTCGGCACGTGCACATTGCATACGCCCAACAGGAGAATAATTGGCACTGATAATGTAATACTTCCCATTAATTTTATAAAAATGATGTCCTTCCCCCATCGCATTACCAGCCGGAATAATGACTCGTTCACTGCCTTCTACAAAGCCGCTAAAATCGGGTTTCATTTCTATCAAATGTACCTCGTTATACTTATACACAGCATATATTTTTCCATCATCATCAAACAATACAGATAGGTCGTAAATACGTCCTCCGACATTAATGTGTTTCCAGGGACCAGCTGGATTTTCGGCTATAAACACCTGTAATCCATGCCCATTGATATTACTAAAAACATAAAACTTCCCATCATGATAACGAATGCACGGCGCCCATATTCCTTGTCCGTAAGCTTCCTTGCCATTTTCCAATTTAAACTCGTCACCCATATCAAAGCGATCAAAGCAGTAACTCATAAACTCCCAATTGACCAAATCTTTAGAATGCAAAATCACAAGCCCGGGTGTTGCATGCATAGTAGTTCCAGCCAAATAAAAATCATCTCCGACACGAATTATGTCCGGATCAGAAAATTCATCATAAAACAACGGATTAGTATAAGTACCATTTCCATTATCTGCTGTCCAAGAATGTGGTACTTCCACTTTCTGTCCAAACGTGACACAGCTGATCAAGAAAAAACATATAGAAAAAAATGCTTTCTTCATTTTATTAATAAGAAATTACAGTTACAAAAAATAAAAGTGAATCACCCTTTGAATTTATATCTTAACAAAATACAAAAAAGACGGAGAATCTCACACACACATTGTGAGACCCTCCGACCTCATCCCATTCTCTTTCTCTCCAATAATTCAAGAAAGGATTGATATTCAATAACAGTATGGTAGAAGAAAAAATGAACTAATATACTTACTCAACGTTTTTCTTCAACAATCTTATATAAAACACACCACCTGCTATCTGCCCGGGTTTACTACGGAAAGTTACTGTCACTGAAGACTTTCCTTCAAGCATATCGACAGGTATAGGATATTCTATATTAACCAATTCATCCTTATTCCATTTCCCAACCAGATTTTCTTCAACCAACAGTTGGTCATCTATCAAGATGTCAAACGAACGATTGGCTGTTTCATTTCCCCAATAACGCACCATCAACGAAAGGTCCGTTTTTCCATCTGTTGCCAAATTGTATTGGAAGTATCCGCCATCACGAGCATCACGCCAAGGCTCACCTTGGAAATTACCAGTTTGAGAATTTTCATATTTCATCTTATGATCCACTTCAGGTTGTTGCTCGGCCGTTGCAACTGCATCTACCGTACGTTGATCCATTAATAATTTACGCTGTTCCTCCGCACGTTCAGCTTTTTGATATTCGGCATATTCAGCATCACTCATCGAAAGCCAATACATCATATAACGACTGTCATGAATACGGAAGAAAGGTTCAAGCATTAAATCAGGAAGTGGCTTACCTTTCAAAGTAAATAAGCCTGGAACCGTATAACACATCTTTTTCCCTGCTACCGGCTTCATATTTTCTAACTTGGATAAAATGTCCGAACGGTCACCTATAATAAACGGAGTATCAAAAACAGAAACTAACGGACCATGAGCTATATGTCCCCAACGGTCATCATCAGCAATCAAACCATCCAAATGCTCGGTACCCATACGTGCTCCCAATAAAATAGGGCCACGCATAATCGCAATATAATTAGATACATTCGGCAACTCTTCTACAGTCACCTTCATCGGAGTGGTTATTTCAATCACATCACCATCCTTCCATTTTCGATCTATCTCGATATAGCTTGAGGGCTTAGAATCTGCCGCGTAGTCTTTTCCCCGACAAACGACCTTCATTGCGCCTGCTTCACACCACCAAGGATGCCGAATAAGCAACTTTGCTTTAACGGATTTCTTCATATGTAACACTAATCGAGTACTCTCTTCATCTGGGAAAGAAGTCTCTTGCGTCAGCGTAATGCCTTTCTCTTTCCAATTCAATTCAGAAGCTACAAACAAATTCACATATAAATCATCCCCGTCGTGAGTATAAATAAACTCACCATACTTACCATGATTTTCCATACCGGTTCCTACACAACACCACATTGCACTGTTCGGCGCCGAATAAACCCGATAATGAGCAGGTCTTGCAGACGTAAAATATACATAACCTCCATGTTCTGGATGTTGAGTAGAAAGAATATGATTGAACATAGCTCTTTCATAAAAATCAGCATAACGAGCTTCCGGATGCATACGGAAAAGACCTTCCGTCAATTTCAGCATATTATTGGTATTACAAGACTCCGGTCCTTCACGATCCTCTACATAACTTTTACAATCGGTTGCAGCAGGAAAATGTTCACGACGACTGTTACCACCTAAAGCCAAAGATCGATTATTCACTACCGTATTCCAAAAGAAACAAGCTGCAGAATCATAAGTAAGTTCGTCCTGCTCACGTCCTGCCATTTCGCTCAACTCTGCAATACGTTGATAGCCTACGACTTTAGGAACCTGAGTATTAGCATGTTTGTTATCCAAATTATCTACGCCAGCAGCCATACTGTCAAGTAACCAATGATGAGAAAATCGCTTGGCCGCATCCAGATACTTCAAATCTCCTGTCATCTGATACGCATCAGCATATACCTCATCCATACCACCGAATTCATTGCCAAGCATCTGCTCCATCTGCTCATCGTTCAGAGGTGCAATAATCGTCAGTCCCCAATCGCAAAGATCCAAAAACATCTGACGTGCTTCCTCACTACCTCCATACGACCATGCATCTCGTAATCCTGCATATATTTTATGCATATTATACCAAGGTACCCAATACTTCCAAACAATTCCAACGTTACCTTTCTTTATCTCATTCCAAGCAACCATACCATTGGGAACACCACCAACATAACCATTACCATGCTTTTCCTGACAACGTTTCAGTTCTGCAAGCATATAATCCATACGTTGTTTGCACGCTTCGTTCCCAGTTGCAGCATAGTGGATAGCCAATGCAGAAAGATAATGCCCCCCAACATGTCCATCCAAATCTTTCCAATTTGGAAAACTTTCTCCCTTGGGTTCTAATCCGGCTTCTTTTAAAAAAGGAGCCAACAAACGATCCACATCATATTTAAGCAACACATCTACATTCAAATCACACGCATGCTTAAATGGTCCATCCAACAATTTTACCTCTCCTAAAGGAAAAGTATTAGAATACAACTTGTCCTGTGCAAAACCATTTGGCATGGCAGCCACAAGACAAAAGGCAGCCACCAGAATGTTTTTCTTATCAATCATAATCAAAAAAATAAAATAGCACGATGATGCAAATGTACAGAGAATTTATATAATATCAATCATTCTACACATCATCGTGCTAAATATCCAACAAAATAAATCTTTTATTTTTTACTTCCTTTTTCCAGTAAATCCTTCACAAATGCCTTTGGTTGATATTCACGGTCAAATAATAAAGCATAATCTTTACGTCCACGAACAGGAAAACCATTCTTCCAAGAATCACCATCACTTACTCCCCAAGCAGTTACACGAGTAATAACATCGGCATGCTTAATGAACAAGTTCATAAAATCGGCCATTCTCTTATTCCATTTTTCGGAAACGCTGTCAGGCAATGCATCCGGATAAGGATTTAAAGACTTACGAAAAGCTACCGTATCTGAGATATTTGCTGTACGGTTCACCTCCGGCAATGCGCTCATATCCCATTCCGTAATCATCACTTTAGCACCTGTAGAGGCAAAAGCTTCGATACTTTTCTCGAACTCTGATAAATCAGGATAATTCATACCAACATGGCCTTGCATTCCAATGGCATCAACCCTCAGTCCTCTGGCTTTCATATCATTTACCAATTTGACAACAGCGTCACGTTTTCCCTTGAAATGCATATTATAATCATTGTAATACAATTCAGCATCCGGATCGGCTTCATGCGCATATTGGAAAGCCAACGGAATAAACTCTTCTCCCAATATCTGATAGAATTTACTCTTCCGATAAGATCCATTTTCCATTATTGCCTCATTTACGACATCCCAACCTTTAATACGTCCTTTATAGCGACCGACAACCGTTGTAATATGGTCTTTCATGCGTTGTTTTAAAACCTCAGGAGATACATTGTTTCCATCTTTATCGACACAAAACCATGGTGCCAATTGTGAATGCCAGATCAAACAATGACCGGTAACAGTTAAGCCATTATCCTCTCCAAACTTGACAAATTCATCAGCCTGACGGAAGTTATATCTGTCCTCCCTCGGATGAATAGTTTGGCATTTCATGCAATTTTCTGCTACAATCGCATTAAAATGTTTCTTTATAATTTTTACAGCATTTGTATCCCGTCCAGAAGACTGAAACGTATTCATAGCTACACCTATCAGAAATTTATCCCCCAAAACAGACTTCAACGTAGGCTCTTCTTTCACAATAGTACGAGACGTACGGGTAGCGCAAGCACATAATGCTGCCCCAGCCATCATAATAACCAACAAACTCTTTCCTTTCATAAATCTCATTCTTTTCATTCAATATTATTATTCTTCCAAAGTCACACTGTTAATTACGATCGGACCTTTACCACTTGACCAGAAACCAATGATATACAAATGCGATGGATCCAACTTATCTCCGTTACCATCTTTCATATTATGCAAATCAACCGTAATTTCCCGAGTATTGACAAAATCATAAGTAGCAGGCGAAGACCAATAAGTATTTTCATCAAACAAACGAAATGACACAGCAAAAATTGGATCAGCATAATCATTCCCCAACTCTACGTGTATGCTTTTATATTCCGACAAATCAAGGCCACTCTTATATTCCCAGCCGCCAAAGCCCCATTCGCCAGTTATCAAAGTATGTGTTTCTTCATCAAACGAGCCAGTCCCAAAAATCGACGGATTAAACATCTCTACAGTCAACAAGAACGGATTCAAAACGTGAACTTTGAAACTGATTTCTTTTGTTACATCATTCTGAGAAGTGTATGAAGCAGTAACTGTGACTTCTCCTTGTTTAAGAGCAGAAATCTTACCTAATTCTCCAACTGTTACTATATCCGGATGATCACAAACAAATTTCACCTTTTCAGTCACCATCTGGCTACTTCCATCAGCATACAGAGCTTTAACAGCCGCATAACATGCATCACCCATTCTTAACTCATTTTCAGCATTTACGTTCACCAACTCCAATCCAATTAATTCGCCTTCTGGAATCTCTTCACCAGCATATTCCTTAAACCAGTGATAAACAGGCCATGGACATGCTTCCGGATCGTTCAAAAATGTATAGGCACCCTCAACACCAGGTTCATCCTTGAAATCGATCAACAAATGAGAACTGGCAAACAACAGCCAACTTACGTTTCCACACTTGTCCACAATATATTTAAAGTTGGCCCCAAATCCATAACCACCTGCTATACCTGTATAGCTTTTGCCCCAAGTTGAACCGTATTTGGCCGGAGCCCAATCCATCTCTGTCACCATGACAGGTGCTATATTAGCCGCCGGTTGTATTGAATTATTCCACCCCTGTTGGAAAGATTCATAACCACCTCCCCAAGAGCCTCCTTGTTCTGCACTTTCCTTTTCAGCATCACTTCCATACCAACCCGGATATACGTGAATAGCATAGCCAATATTTTCTCCCTCAATAGGATTGCTGGCATATCCACTGTACTGCGACTGATAGCCTAATCCAGGTGCCCAAATAATGTTTCGGGCACCATTATCCCGTATTTTATCCACAATAGCCTGGCAGAAGATCTTCATCTGATCATAAAATATTTGTTCACCACTACCACAACGGCTACCGTCGGCTGTCATAATATTGATTGGTTCGTTTGCCAACTCAAACATGACACCTTTATTATTCTTCAATTTAGGATGCTGCGATACAATATCCCATACTTTTATCAGAAATTCATGATAATCATCTCCAACAGCGATAGTATCCGGTGAAACTCCGGGTGGACGCATCACTACATACAGACCTTTCTCATTGGCATATTCTGCCATCGGAACAAACAATTCATCCAAATACTTACGGAAACGAGTCTCTGAAAAACATTCATGCCCTTCATATCGAACCGAAGGTTTTGTCGGATCATCACTCCAATAGGGATCCAAGTGCATACGCACAAAATTCATCCTCCACCCAGCACTCAGCATACCATCAATCTGATTCTTATTATACTGCATACAACCGTTCACATCATAATCGTCCCAAGTATTCTGATTGAAAAAAGGGCTGAAAGTCATTGCAAATCCATGCAAATTAACGATATCGCCTTCTTCATTCCTCAAATAGCGTCCCACAACAGAAAGTTTTGGCATATTACCTATATCCGGTGTTACTTCCGGCTCTTCTTCAGGCGTTTCAACTTCCGGCTCCCCCGTTTCTTCCGGCATTTTATCATCCGAGCAGGATGACACTACAAATAATGCCAAAAACAAAAATAAATTCCATAGTGCTTTCATAAATAAAATATGTGTTTTAATGATATTAGTGATGTCGCAAAAATAATCTCTCTCAACTAAAAACGCCCCACATTTGTGTAACATAAACATTCACTCACGTTACATCACGCGTTTATTTTTGTTAAAAATGGGCATAAAACAAGTCAATCGTTACAAAAAATGTTCAATACATACAAATTCTACCAATTATCAGTTCGAAATGGAGAGGCCAACAGACCATCTTTATTACAAAGATTAGCATCCGATGGATTGTCACTCCATGCATAACGAACAGCTACAGGATGGTCTATTTCCGAGCTACTAACAACTACTTTATTGCCTTTTATTACGGCTTCAGCCCAAACAAATTTTCTATCTTCTCCCGCTATCGCAAAATGTTTCAAAGCACCATCACGCGACTTTAAGCCACGCCCTTGAGTGTCGAAAGTAAGTATAATACGGTTCCCCTCTATTTTCATATCTTTATAAACAGGCCCCTGACAAACCAGTTTTTCCCCATAAGCCAAATTTCTCGCTCCTAAGAACAATCTTTGTGCGACACTTTTTTTATCTAAAGGATGAATATCGTTCCACTCCCCTACATCGTAAGTCACAGCCAATGATGTATTAGGGATTGTCAATGCAGCTTTTAGCTGTGCCTCACGCAGACGAGCCCATCCACTATCAGTTGGCGTATCATACTTCTTCATATAATTAGGAAGTTGAACCAAGAAGAATGGCATATCCGGCATATTCCATAGTTCACGCCAGTTTTCAACCAACCCTTTCAGCATCGGATAATACTCATCAGGTCGTCCTGTATTACTTTCACCCTGATACCATACAGCTCCGCGAACTTTCCAATGACGAATCGGATAAATCATTCCATTATAAAGCCCCGAACCGGCTTCCCTCATATTCTTCAACCGATCAGCATATTTTTCAGCTTCACGCCTGTCATAACCAATGGCATATTTCCACTCACCTTCTAGGTTTATCTCGTCCGCATCTCCTTTCAACAGATAGGGTTTATCCGGTACTATTTCTCCGTGACCGTTGACAGCTTCCAAGCGCAAAGTAATATTGTTTTCTCCTTCAACCAATACTCCCGCAGGGACATCGTACTTACGGGGAGGACCGAAATAAGTGGTATGCCCTACCAGACAACCGTTCACATACACTCTATCATCATCCGCCATACGCCCCATATACAGTTTAGCATGACGACCTACCATCGAAGCAGGACAAACAAAACTTTTCCTGTACCAGATGGCTCCTTTCGTTCGAATACCTTTTTCGTCCCAAGTACTGGGAACTTCTATTGTCTTCCATTCAGAATCATTCCAATCCTTTTTATACCACAAACCTTCACCTTTATCCTGACGAGCCTGTTTTGCAGCTTCAAAAGCCTCTTTGTCAACGACATAACAAGGCACTTCTTTCAGGTGTTCCTGACTGACCCACGACTGTATGGACGATCCTCCAAGGCTTGAAACAATCACTCCGACGGGAAGGCCCGTATAGTTATATGTTTCTACTGCAAAAAAATAGGCCAACGAAGTCCAATTCATCACTTCCGACGAAGTGGCCGAATGCCATACGGCATCACCTGCAATCTCTTCCTTCAACTCTTCCTTCGAATCTTGGGTGGGGACTTTATAATGACGGATCATGTGATTATTGGACACAGGTATTTCCGGAAATTTCTCGACCAACCGATGGATAGGTGTTTCCTGATTAGATTGTCCGGACATCAACCATACGTCTCCAACCAATACATCACGTATCGTCAACTCGTTTACTTCCATAATGAAAGGTCCACCAGCCGCCTGAGCCGGCAACATCACCTGCCAATTGCCTTTATCATCCGCCTCTGTATTGTAAAAACTACCTCTAAAGCGTACTGTTACTTTTTCAGCAGGATCAGCCCATCCCCAGATTTTCAATTCCGTATCACGTTGAAGTACCATCCGGTCACTGACAAGTTTTGGCAAACGTATTTTAGCCGACAAAGGCTGTACCGGCAAAAGCATTAACAAACTATATATGATATATGATAATCGTTTCATTTTATTTATACTGTCCATAAGTTTAAAATAAATTTAGAATTCAAGACTCACACAACCCGATATCTTACAGCGTATTATTTCCCATAACTTCTTGGTCCTACATAGGTCTTTTTCAATCCTCCCCAATCAACAACAACCCGCTGGACTATCATACCCGGATCTCCACAAATCAATGCCAACGTATGCTTTTCCTTCATCGAATCTATCGGGAAAACAGCTTTAAATACAGCACCATTTTGCAGGACCTGTGTCTTCCACTCCGGCGAATATTCTTTAGGGAGGTTCTCGCCTATAGCAACTTCCGACTGATCAACGGAGACACCAAAACGCGTACTACGCCCTTCGTATATCGGGAAAAATGGCAATGTATATACCGTTACCTCCACACTATCTGCATCTATTTTGCCCAATTCATATTCAAAACGAGGTGCAGCCTTGGCTCTCGGATCAACAACCGGCTGTGTAGCCTCACCCAACTGGATGCAACGCCAATCATAACCAAGCCCCTCTATCAGTTGTAAAGTATGAGTAGCGGACACTGTTTTACTCTTATAATCAGCCAAATCGAGTACTGTGCAACCTTGTAATTCATCCTCATTGGGTAATGGATTAATGTCAACCTCTTGTGCCGCCACACCTTCGGTAAAAGTTACGTCAGGCATATTCTGATATTTGGCACAAAATCCCGGAGCCACATCCATCATATAATTCCATTTTCCATTCAAAAGGTTATTATAACGGTGGTTCAATACCTGAATACTGTCAAAAGCCAATTTAGATTCACGGGCGGCCCAATTGGCACCTTCCACTTGTTTCTTTCTCAACAATTCATGATTTAGCTGAGCCATCAGGAACTTGCGGTTCATCTGATACGAAGCCATAGCCGGGTAAGCAACCATTTCGAAGAAGGCCGGACGATATGCTTCTGGCAACAAATCAAGCAATCCGTTTGCTTTATCCGATAACAGCAGATAATCAGCCAGACGTCCTCGTGCATCATTATAATTAGCAAACGAATATTCCGTATCACTCAGTTTTTCCAAATGAGGGTCATCCCATTCCCGCTCCCATCCCATAAACTCAGGCTTACGACTCCAAGCCAAACGGTAATAATCGTCAAGCAAAGTCTGGAACTTGCCTCGGAAAGTCTGCCCAAATACATTAGCTAAGTAATCAGCCTGATAACGGTTCACATTCTGATAATCGAAACGGTCAAAATCCCAAGCCATATCAAAGAATGTTGTTACAGCCAACTCCATCGGCTTGATGTCACCTACATTAAGCAACCAATATCGGTCGGCTCCCGTATCGTAAGCCTTCTTCAACTCTTCGTACATCAACACGGGAGGAGTTGTATTAAGCCACAAATAATCATGAGGAGCCCCCAGGTAAGATGTATGGTAATATACTCCTGCACGTCCTGCACGTTTTTGTTCGTCCGGATTGCTTAATCGTTTCATATAACCATAGTTATCGTCCACCCAAACCAAAGTTACTTCATCAGGGACAGATGCTCCTGCTTCGTACAAATCCAACGCTTCTTTATAGGGTACAAATATCTGTGGGACTTCTTCAAGAGGTTTTCTAATGTATTTCTTTAAGATCTTCCGTTGGTCTTCAATAGCTTGTGACAACATTACCACTTTTTCCTCTTTGCTCATGTCGCCACGCATTCCCTCGTCGTGCAATCCGCGCATAGCCAACGTATATACATTTTCATAAGAGGCAGCCTCTTTTACACGGTTATCCAGTTTTTTCAATATAGTCTTCCGGTTGGTCTTATAATTCCATTCACCATCCCGCTCCTTATTCCATTCCCAGGTCGAAGCATTATTGAAAAGTAGTGGTTCACAATGCGACGTAGTGATAAGGATACCATATTCATCAGCGACCTTTTTACTGTCCGAATGAGAATAAAAAGCCCCTGTACACGTATGCATAGCCGGAGCCAACATATTCCCCTTCAGACGAAGAATCAGTTCGCACACTTTCGCATAAGTCTTAGGACCTATATCGTTTAGTTCCTTCTCGAAGTTTTTAGAAGCCCAAGGTTTCATGCCCCAGTCTTCATCATTGATAAAGATGCCTCGGTACTTCACCGATGGTTCGTCAGACACATAATCAGCCTCCACAAAAAGCGCTTCCCTATGCACTACCGGCACATCGGCCCACCAGTACCAGGGAGAAACGCCAATGGCTTCACTGATGGAAAAAACACCATAAGCGGTACCACGCCGATCGCTTCCTGCCACCACTATTGCCCGTTTCACTCCATCAAACGGATGATCAACAGTGCGAACAATAAAACGTTCCCAACTACCCTGAATAGCTGAAATATCCAATTTTCCATCTTCTACCAGTCGCTCTATCCAACGACTATGGCCAATGGTACCAATAATTACAGCCTCTCCACCCTGTAATTCCGTAGTTTGTGCCACAACCGGATTTCCTGTCACCAATTCAATATCTGCCGCAAGCAGACAAGCCGCTTTCTTAGCGGCCTCCCAGTCATCGGCATCGTATAAAACTGTAGCTTTTGTCAGGTTAACTCTATCAGTACCATCTTTATAGCTCACTGTCACGACATCAGTAGCACGAAGAGAGATCGCCACCAATAATAATAAAGATACTAAAATCTGCTTCATATTCATTTTATTACCCTATATTCAAACACTTAATCAGCTACACGACCTTGTACCCTGACTTCAGTCAATCGAGGCCGACTGCTTCCTTCATTCATATCAAAAGAAAAACGTACGAACCGCATCTTTAATGGCTGTTCAAATGAAAGCATAATATCCTGTTTCTCTCTGATAGATGTACTATCACCCACAAGCTGCCATGTTTCCTTATCTGCAGAAATTTCTATTTTGAAGAAACAGTTTACTTTTTCGGCAAACCAAGCCGTTATACTATGCAGCCAGAGCCCCCTTTCCGTATCCAATATCCAATATGCCGAACCGTCTTCATCGGCAGGCATCCAATAGCTATTTTCATCTCCGTCGGCAGCCAATCCCGGTGAATGTCCTTTTTGCGAACTTGAGGCAAATGTCGGATTATTCAGGCCATAAGTTTGTATCTCGCCACCCTCAGCGTCTTTTACATAACGCACATACGGACGATCGGCCACCTCCTGACTGATACCTTTCTGATAAGACTGTTCGCCGACAAACTGCAATGTCAAACGTGCTGAAGAAAGCCCCGGGGAAGAAGCCTCCACCACCGTTTTACCGGCATAGTAAGAGCGGAAAGCAATGGCAGCCTTGCCATCGAGAATCCGAATATCACTGTCAGGACGGAAAGTTATAGATTTTCCTGTGGGGAACTCACCTGGTCCTGACACTACACGCAATGTTACTATCGGTGTATTGCTCAACTCCCGACCTTCGGCATCTGCTACCACTACAATCAGTTGAACATCGTCTGTTCCGTCTGTTGCGATATTATCCGTTTTTGATGCCCTCAGCAATAGACGAGCAGCCTTACCTTCGACAGGCCACTCAGGTGGAGCCACCTGGGCGTAAGCATTCCGATACCAGTACCAGGAACGTTTCGGTAAACGGAAATAATCCACAATACCCATCTTAGCCATATCGCTACCAAATATGCTGCCATGATCGAAGCCACACCAGATTGCCTGTCCGCTTCTCCAAGTACGTCCTTTCCAACTATCATCACGCGCCAGATCTCCCCAACCGGGTATATATTGTCCCGGACGGTCTGCTGTCGTACTGCCATATTCTGTAACCACCGAAGGCACAGGCGGCTGTTGGAAATCGGGGATGTTGGCTCCATCGCCGTTATAACCAGCCACGTCACCAATCAAATCGATGCGTTCCTCTCCCAACGGACGTTGTACTCCTCCTACAGCTGCCTTGCGGGTATTATCCAGCTCATGAGCTTTCTTAACCATTCGTTTCAATAATCTTTTTACACCAGGCATGGTCTGTCCGTCAGTAAAGAATGGCTCGTTACACATGCTCCACACAAACACTGACGGATGATTGCGATGAATGCGTATCATTTCTTCCAACTGACGCAATACATCAGCCTCGAACGCCGCCGTATCTGCAGCATTCAACGGATAAGCTCCGGCAGTCCATCCACCATCTTCCTTAGGCCCTGCCGTACTCCAGAAAGGAGCTTCGGACCAGAACAACAAACCTTCACGATCACAAGCATCCGTGAAAGCCGGAGAATGCGGATAATGTGAACCTCGAATCATATCAAAACCGGCTTCTTTCATCAGCCGTACATCTCTACGAGCCGCAGCATCAGTCACTGCATCCCCCCATCCGGCCTGATCCTGATGCACATTTGCTCCTCTGAAATAATAATGTTTCCCGTTCAGAAAAAAGCCCTTATCTGCTGTCCATTCAAACCATCGGAAACCAAACGTTATCTCTTCCGAATCCAGCAACTGCTTCCCGTCATACAACTTACTGACCAATGTATAAAGTGCAGGAGAAGCCGGAGACCACAAAGCCGGAGAGGAAATTTCTGGAGTTTGTATGTCATAAACCGCCTCTTTGTCAGCCTCAATGTGCTCCGTTTTCGAGCACTCTGCAACCGTTTGCCCCAAAGAATCCTTTACCATTATATATAAGGTATAATCACCTGTTCGGGTATCAGTGTTTTTCACACATGCCTTTACCCTTACTGACGACGATTTACCAGCATTCTGTTCCAGCGTCGGAGTTGTAACAGCCGTACCGTACCAATCCAGATGAACTGGGTGTTTCTTCACTAAACGGACATTACGATAAATTCCACCACTGAACACATGCTCTCCACCCCGGGGAGCTAACGTAGCTTGCCAAAGGTTGTTCACTCTGACCGCAATCACATTGTCTCCTTCCACTGCATACGGAGTAAAGTCGATACTGAATCCGGTATATCCACCGGCATGACTTCCAGCCAACCGACCGTTAACATAGACCTCAGCTACCTGAAACACACCATCAAACTCCAAAAACAGACGTTTTGATAAATCTTCTTTCGCTAACTGGAGATGCCTTCTGTACCAGCCATATCCTACATAAAAATCCTTCGACAAAAAATAAGGAATACTAAAAGAGTGAGGCAATCCGACAGGTTCCCACGCCTTATCATTAAATTGAGGATGGGCTGCATTGGCAATATCGCCCCGTTTATATTTCCACAATCGGTTCAAAACAATTGTTTCACGTCCTACTTCCGGACTTTGCTCAGAAACTATGCCCCCAGAAACATATAAGGGCAAACAGAATAAAAAAAATAGTAGTAATAGTGCTTTATAGCTTTTCATGATATAAAATGGATTATAATTAATATTAGTTGCTACAAATATAGTTTTATTTTGGAAATATACACTATTAATATGTTACAGAAACTTTCACTTAAGTAACATCACAGGCAAAAATCAGGCAATCCCTATCGATTTAACACGATTTTTTTATTTTCAATATTAAGAATTATGCAACTAAACATTTCAGAGCCACGAAACATGTTCCGTTGTCATCATCCCAACCTCCTTATACATACGATAAAAATAAACGACACAGCATTAAGTCACCAACTGAATAATTATTGGTTTGTACAGCGGATAGTTAGCGAGTATATCTATCCGTTAACTAACAGCTTGTAGAAAGAATAATTAGCGGTTTATAGAGCCTTACATCTTACCATAGCACCCTTCCGTTACAATACGACGGAAAGCTTTTTAGAGAATTATAGCAAAACTGTTTCAGAAAACTCCAAGCATAATTTTAAAAAGTAAAAGCATAAAAAACCTGCTTCATCTTCTCAGACAAAGCAGGCTCAATCTATAATAATAGAATTCCTAAGTATTCTTAAAAAACTCAGGAGTAATCTGCCCCTAACTTTTTTAAGAAAGGAATGATAAAATTATTCTTCTCCTGACAAGCCTTTCAGGAATCCTTCATATGTAGGTTTACGATTATAGTTAATATCCCAAAGACCTACAGGTTCGCCACCTCTCCAACCTGAATCATCCGGACTGTCAGTAGCACACCACTGAGTGATACCATATTGCTGTTCAACAGGAATAATCTCAAAGTATTTACGGATAATGAAAGTATAGAATTCTGCCATTTTCTGTTCTTGTTCGAAAGTCACTTCCTCCGTCTTAAGACCTGTTCCGAATGCATTTTCTACAATACCCATATCCAATTCGGAAATCTTAATCAGTTTACCACTGGAAGCCAATATCTGGAACATGTTGACAATAGCATCCTCTTGCGCTTTCTGGTCGGCTTCATTCAAGATGTAACTGACGTGCATCTGCGTACCAATACCGTCAATCTTTGTCACGCCGTCAGATTCCCAAGTCTCAATCCAGTGTACCAAACTCTTGGCTTTTTTATTGCCATCCCACCACGATTCCAAGTTATAATCGTTGATAAAGAGCTTCAAGTCCGAAGGATTACCACCATATTCCTGGAAGTATTGACGAGCTTTAGAAACAACAATACGTACGTAATCTTCGTTGCCCAAATAATCTTGCCAATAGAAGTTCGTTGTAGCATCACCATTCGAAGCCGACTGAAGATCATAATATCCATCACCATCAGCATCGGTACCAGAAATTGCTTCATTGACAGCATCCCAAGCGGTCACATAACCGCCAGTAGCTTCCATCATACCCTTGATCCAGTTATCCATGGCCCAAGTAAGGGTATCCTTCTTTTCTTCAGGAGTCATTTCAATAACATTCGTCTTCTCCTCATAATACAGACATATATCATCAAAATAAAGAGTACCTTCATAGTCACCTACATTGAACAACAAACGAGTAGCCCCATCGCCACTACATGTTGTAGAAACAGTCACTTCCTCCCAATCTGTTGTAACAGCAAAAGCTTGGAAGTCCCCGCAACCTATATATCCATTAGGATTTTGGAAACCTGCAACAATAGCACCATCTTTGGAACCTTTTACTTTAAGTCTCAAAAAATACTGCTTACCATTTTCAAACGGAGTTGCTTGTTCATAACACAATTGCTTTTCCCAATTCTGCGCAGCTGAAGGATTCTCGATAACACATACACCATCCACAACCGAAATGGAAAGGCCATCTCCCCAACCTCCAATAGGAGTTCCATCCGAAAAATCATGTTCAATAACAGGCACTTCTACACCAGTCATCGGAACCTCAGTATGAGTAACCTTCAGCCATTTTATTCTGACATCACCTTCAAAAGTACCAGGTTGGAACACTACAAAACTAGTCTCAACTGGGCAGTTTGCGTATTCAACACTGACTTCCTGCCATTCTTCATTAAAAGAAATAGTTTGTTCTAGAAGATTACCCCAGTTACCAAATTGAGCGTTCAAAGATCCCGGTGCTGAACCTTGAATACAAACCGTCACTTTATAAGTCTGTCCAACTGTTGTTGGTATTTGGTCTGCAACAAAATACTGATACCATGCACCCGGATAATGACTTACCATACAACCATCCTCAAATACAGGAGTATATCCCATCACATAATAAGGATAATCAGTGAAAGTAGAATAATCGAAGAAAGCATCTTGTTTTTCTTCAAGATCATCAGGATCGATTTCTATTTCTTTATCAGCAATCAATCCATTTAAATATGTCAAATTCTGCTGTGAATGCCATGCTAATGTATGTCCATAGATTGTAATACCAGCAGCCTTAGCTTCATCAACAAAATTAGATACAGTAGAAAAATTCATGACTCCTTCATCATTTACGACAGAAGCATACTTCATTGCATTACCTGCTGTCATTTCATCGAAGTTTGTCGTAACGGCTTCATACACGACTCCACGCTGAACAAAATCGTTCACCGCCGCCGCCAATCCCAACTTAAAGTTGGGATATTTACTGCGGTCTATATATGATTTCAGTACATCGTAATTATTCAAATACTCATATTGAGCAATGCTTTCCGGTTTTTCCACCGGATAAGGCAATATAGCATCATCAACGCACGATCCCATAGCCAAACCCAATGTCAATACAGGAAGCAATTTCATATATTGTTTCATGTTCTTTCTATTTTAAGGTTAATTATTATAAGTAACATCAAACCATTCAGCTTTCACCTGACGATCACGCATTACCAAAGTATCTTTTGTAACATAAGTTGCTGTACCTAAATCTACAGTATATTCCAAATAAAGCGCATCTCGGTCTTTGTGGTTAAAGGAATCCTTCTCGCCTTTTACCACATATTTTCCCGTACCTGTTACAGAACATCCCGGAGTATCGGTAGAAAGTGTACATTCATTATTGTCATTAAACGTGAGAATCAAATTACAGGTCTGATTCGCAAGAGTCAGAGCAAAATTAGCATCATGCAGTGAACGGGTTGTCAATTCGCAAACCTCATCTTTCTCTACATATTGTTCGTGACGAATGACAGTAGAAGTCGAACCACCACTAGTCACCTGATCTACTCCTCTACGCAAATAAACAGCATCCCATGGATTAATGTACTTTACTGCATACAAGATGTAATCTTTAGGAACTACATTCCAATCATCTTTGTTACAACGGGCAGGATTATCTACCATAGGAGAACCTGAAAGAATAGAATCGGCATTCTGCACATTTGACATGACCAAAGGAATGACATACGTTGTTTCAATAGATTTAGGATCGGCAAAAAATGCATCTGTCAGCTGAACCTCAACTCCTCCGCTGATTTCACCTTTGGGAATCACAATCTGGCTGGAAGCCAATGTGTAATAATTAGAAGGCATCGGAAGCACTTTCTCTCCATTAGCAAAAGTCAGATTATCGCACAAAGAATTAACAACATTAATATCTACTACAGGTGCAATGTTATTTTCATAAACACCACCCATGGTAGCTTTAATGATACATTTATGCTGATTATCTATTGAATTATCAAAAGTCTCATCATTACCTAAAACAATAGTCCTTACAGGATATTGATAGGCAAAATATACTGTTGTTCTTCCGTAATCAGGAAATGACCAGTCCTGATTCTCACATGATGAGAAAACAGCCAACACAAATAAAGAAAGCAGATAAAATATTTTTTTCATTTTACTTCTTTTTATAATTCTAACCATTTAATTACCAACCCTGATTTTGTTCCAAGGCATCAAATTTCACAACTTCACTATAAGGTATAGGACCATATTGCATATAACTTTCATAATTACGGTTCTCTACAGTGATAATCTCGTATTTACCATTACTGATACGAACACCTTTAGCTGGTTCATTCAAATCCATATTCCAACGACGCAAATCCCAAAAACGGAAACCTTCAAAGCAAAGCTCCAGCCGACGTTCATTCCGGATCAGATCGCGCATCTTATCCTGATCATTTTTTACACTTTCCAGATAAGGATCATTGCCATCTGCATCCTTAATGCCAGCACGTTGACGAATTGCCTTAACAACATCATATGCCGAATATCCATGTTTACCCATTCCTGTAGGTCCCCACGCTTCATTAGCAGCTTCTGCATAATTCAAATAAATCTCGGTATAGCGAATACGAGGGCTGTAATGGGGCTGTCCTGTTGTCGTAGTAGAACTGATATAAACATCTTCACGCAAATGCTTGCGTAAATAATAACCAGTACGAGTAGAATATCCGCTTTCGCGATTTAATCCGTCTCTATTGGCTGCATTATCTACACTTGTATCAATCGTTTTGCTATCTGTAGAACCCATTATAGAACCATTTACTACAATATAAAGGCCCAAACGAGGATCACGATTAGCATACGGATTTTGATCATCATATCCTGATTCAGCTACAGTAATAGGATAGCCGTTTGCCATAGGGAAAGCATCTACCAGATTCTGCGTAGGATTAATCTGTCCGCTACCAAAAAGACTTGGTGGAAACTGAGCCTGCTCCAAAGAATAAGCAGTAGCATCTTTACCATTACGCCAAACCATTTCGGGAGGATTTGATCCACCAGTCAGGTTATTGATTTCATCGGCATTTTTATACCAAGTATGACCTTGAGCAGCCAATCCAGATACACCACCAATTAAATCCAGCATCTCGCCATTGTAATCGGCAGCCTCAGCCCATGATGTTGTGCTTCCTGCTGCAAAAGCCGGACTAGCAGCCAACAAAGCAGCTTTAGCACGGAAAGCCAAAGCAATACGTCCACTCATACGAGAACGGAAGTTATCACCAAATACAATATTATATTGGCTAAAATTAACACCTTCAGTACGATACTTAGCCGGCACCTGTTCATCCGATGAGATATTTTCATAATCTAAAGGCAACAATTCTTCTGCCATTGCAACATCATCGTAAATAGCCTGAATACACTCATCGAAAGTATTACGTGGATAATTAAACTCTGAATTCTCATCTTCCACAGCTTCCACAATAGGTACACCCAACAAACGACCATCGGCAGTCCATCCTGCATGTGCCTGCAACATATAGAAAGAAAACATTGCACGCAAGCCATAAGCTTCACCTTTCAGTCGGTCGCTAAACATTTTATTCACAATCGGATCATTTACCCAAGACACCTGATCTACTTGTGTCAAGAACAAATTGATGTAGTGAATAGCCGCTTTGCAAGAGCCCCACTGATCCATCGGATTATTATTCGATGTCCACGAACCGGTTGCCATTTTCAAATAGCTATTAGCCGTCTGATTAGTTACAGCGTCATCAGTTGCCACATCATTAAACGACTGCGAATTATACGGATTCCGGGTATAAGCATTGGCAAGAATACCTTCAGCATACAAAGGGTCTTCCAAACCATCCGAAACCTGCTTGTTGTTCTCAATGGCTGGTGTAAATAAGTCATCGCATCCCACCAGCAAAACAGCCGCGACAAAAACAGTCAATATCTTTTTCATAAGAATCTACTTTTATTAAATCACTTTAGAAACCTATCTTAAAACCAATGTTATAAAAACGGTTCTGAGGAGCCGCTCCTGTAGTCAGTTCCAATTTCTCACGCTCTTTCGAGATGGTCAGCAAATTGCTGGCATAAGCATATACCGACAAACTGCGTACAAACGAACCGCGCAACCATTGCTGAGGCAAATCATAAGTCAATTGCAACCGTGAAAGGTTAAAGCGGTTTGTGCTATATAACCAAAAATCAGAATTACGATAATTATGATTATCAGTTTGTGTTGTCAGACGTGGATAAGTTGCTGTTCCAGCTGTTTCCGGTGTCCAACGTCCGCGTACAATTTCTGAATACTTCTTATCACCATATACCCAGTAATAATCACCACTCATGAAAGCAGAAGCGCCAATATAACCCGTACCAACAGCAAACAAAGTAAAGTTTTTCCACTTCAATGTCAAGTTCAACCCCAACGTTAACGGAGAACCTTGCCAACCATAACGTTCACCTAAATAAACTTCGTCTTTTTCATCAATCACTTTATCTCCATTTTGATCAATATATTTCAAGTCACCCGGCTTCAACTCACCATTGTAAGAAGAAGTAATACCTGAATTCAAAATGTCTTCTTCACTCTCGTAGAAGCCGTCAACCTGCAATCCCCACATACCATCAGTAGGCGTACCCTTGCGATAGCGGTATGCTTCCTCATACAATTCATCGACCTTCGTATTCTCATTAGTAAAGTAGGTCGCATTCACGCCTAAATTAATGTCAACTTCACTTACTTTCTTATTAAAATTCAAAGCCAAGTCAACACCTGTACGAGTACTATTATTATAATTCATATAAGGCAACAAACTACTATCAGGCCAATAAGACACGAAATAATTGGGGTAACGGGTCGTAGGCTGTACTAACATACCCTCAAGACTATTCTTGAAAAACGAAGCGTCGAAGGTCAGCATGTTCTTCCACAACGAGCCACGCAAACCTACGCTAATCTCTTTGCGTTTGATGAAAGACAGATCTGGATTGTTACCACGTCTGGCCTCAGTTGCATGGCTTTGGTTACCGTCAGCCCATCCCCACCAAGCGCCATTGGCTTGATCGTACGTAGTCTGATACATATAATATTCATCAATACCCAAATCGGTATTCAAGACCGAAGCAGAAGCCGTCAACATAAGGTCATCCAGAACAGATGAGTTCTCCAGGAAACCCTCCTTGCTCAAACGCCATCCTAAAGAAAGGGAAGGAGAGAAAGCATTACGATTACCCTCTGGCAAACGAGCCGAATGGATTAAAGCTCCACCAAAACTTACATAATACTTATTCAGGTAATCATAGTCAACCTGCAATCCTAAATTTACGTTGCTCGTCTTATGATAAACTCCACTCTCACCCTGTTGGTAACCAGCAGCTATCAACATTGCAGATATGGTATGGTTATCAGCAAACTTATTGTTATAATTAAACTGACTAGAGAATGCCATAGTCTGACGGTTCCAACTGTCTGCTACATGTTGTACGCCATCATGCACATCATCTCCAAATTTTGTCAGTCCGACAATCAAGTCTTGACCGTTGACATTTGCCCACTGAGGCTCATAAGTAGCGTATGTATCACCGTAATAACGGTTATAGGTTGTCGCATAATCGATAGCAAAGCGTGTTTGAAAAGACAAACCTTTCAGAATCATAGAAAGATCTACGTCCACACCCATATCAAACTGATACTGACGACTCGTATAAGTATTGATCCCAGCTGCATACAGATTGGCAATCTCATTGGTCTGATCCACTTGAGTACCACCCAGCAAATATTTGCCATCGATCAGGTGGCTACTATTGTTTATCAAGTTCCATGCATTAGTATTGTTTTGCATGACATAATCAATCGGTATAAGAGGAGAAATACGATTAGGACGCAATGAAGCAGCTGCACTCCAGAAATTACCGCGAGCTCCACGGCCATCATAGAAAGTAGCATTGGCATTCACATAAGTCTTAACATAATCACCAAGATTGACATCAATATTACCACGCACACTGAAACGAGTTGTACGATCGTTCTTTGCATCACCAACTTTCACCAACGAACCGATATTGTACAGATTGATGTTAGTATAGAAACGAGCCCTATCCGATCCTCCAGAAATCTCCGCTGTCACATCCGATTCATTATAAGCCTTCTTCAAATACTCATCAGAATAAAGGTTTACATCCGGATAACGATAAGGATTAATGCCCGAACCATGATTATAAATATCGGCTGCGCTATACAGCGGATCCATGTTGTCGTTCACACGAGCTTCATTATAAAGAGTCATATATTCAGCTGCTCCCAAATATTTAGGATAGCTTATAGGCACATGGAAACCGGTATTACCACGCACATCAATTCGGGTTTCTCCTACTTGCCCACGCTTAGTTGTAATATAGATGACACCTTTTGCAGCACGGCTACCATAAAGCACCACAGCCGAAGCTCCTTTCAGAAAAGTGATGTCTTTAATTTCAGAAGGCATCACGTTATTAGCATCACGAGGCACACCATCTACCAATACCAGGTACGAATCCATACCCCATAAGCTATTGCCGTTCCAACCGCTTACCATGCCTTGCATGTCGCTCAAGCTATATGTAAAATAATTTTTTTTCATGAGTTCTTCTACATTCACAGAAGATACTCCTCCCAACAGATCATTTTTGTTGACCTTCCGATAAGCAACCTGCACCAGTTCGTCATCTGCAACTGACAGCGAGTCAGAACCAGCTGCCGTAGTTTCCGGCAATAAATTCTGGGCGCCGACACACAGTGATGAGGCTGCAAGTGCCATACATAAAACGGACTTTATTCGTATGCTTTTCATTTTAATTCCTTTTTAAATTTAGCGTTCAAAATTCACAAGACAATTACCAACCCGGATTCTGATAGAGCTCAGGATAGATAGTCACGTCATCAACCTTCAGAGGCATCCAATAATGTTTTTCAGAGAAATTACGGGTTAAAATAACCTCTTCTCTGAAATTCGCTACACGGCTCTGAGTTGGATCATCTTCATTCAGTTCTACACGATCAAATTCCTGTGAAGTTTTAATTGTATAAGGATATTCAGTTAACAATAACCAACGGCGCAAATCGTTAAAACGATGGCCTTCGTAAGCCAGTTCTACAGCGCGTTCACGTCTCAATTCACCCATAAAAGCATCCAAAGAACCAGAATACTTATCTGCTATGGCTCCTACGCCAGCACGTTCACGGATCTTATTAACTGCATCAAGAGCAGTCAACGAACAGCCATTTCCAGTTGCAAACGGAGTGCCATAACCATTAGCAACAGCCTCGGCATACATAAGATAGATGTCAGAAAGACGCATCCAGCTAACCTGAATAGTCAAAGCATCACCATAATCACGAAGTCCTTCATCAAAACCATTTACTACCAACGGTGTAAACTTGTGCAGAAGATATCCTGTACGGCTCTCATTTTTCACGTCGCGATAATTACCATTGGTGTACAGATTAGCATATTGAATTTGCTTATTACGCTGCTCTGCACTAAATTTCGCAGTATTCTGAATTACCTGCAATCCGTCATAAGTAATATCTGCATAAAAACGGGGATCACGGTTACGCCAAGGATATTCTTTATCAAATCCTGAATCCGGATCGTTCAGAGGAAGACCATTTGCCATACCATAGTAGTTCACATAATTGGCAGTAGGTGAAAATACTACACCATTAGTTTCATTTGCCAATGTTGATGGAACGAATTGAGGTCCCAGACACCAGCCTGATCCCATCCACCAGTCATACATAGGTGTCTGGAAAATAGCTTCTGTAGAACCCGGGTTCTTGCTGTTCTGCTTGAATGAATAGAAAATGTCAGTATAGTGAGCAAAGTCAACCAAAGCGTATTGAGTCTGACCGCTTTCCACCAAGTTCAAAAGTTCTGCAAATGTATCGGCTGCTTTCTTGCAGTAATCCGCATTATAAGTACGGCTACCCTGCGATTCATAATTCATCAAAGGACTACCCGCCCACAGATAATTTTTACCTAAATAGCCTAAAGCCATAATCTTATTGATACGCTGCTGGTTGTTTCCGAAAGTAGGTGCACCTGTGCTGGTAGCATCCCAGTCAATAGGAAGCAAATCTGCTGCACGACGGAAATCCTCTGCTGCACGGTCAGCACATTCCTGATAGCTTAAACGCGGGTTACGCAAAGGTTCAGAAGAGGATGGAACTGAGTCGATATAAGGCAATCCACCGAAATACTGCATCAGTTCGAAATGGAACCAACCACGGAAAAAGTAAAGCTGACCCAAAATCATATTACGCTGCTCATCCGTAGCTTCTACCAATTTATCAATGTTCTCCAAACCTAAGTTACATTTACGAATACCATACCATGCCAAAGGCCACAATGATTTCTGGAAACGGTCAGTAGAATTGGCTACCGTATTATTACGGTCCATCCAACCACACTGCCAGCCATCATATCCTGATTGCCAACCCCAAAAATCCCCCATATCGACCTTATAACCCATGTGGTAGTCAATGCTGAAAGAGATGATTTCGTCTTCACCCCAATTAAAAGAATTATTCCAATAACCATGGGCAAAATCGGGAATACAATAATATAACTCCTCCGTAAACCCTTGGAAATTGCGGAAATTCTTAAAAGCATCTTCTGGATTCACGTTACTCTCAGGAGCCTTGTCCAGGTAGTCCTCACAAGAGGTCGTTCCCAAACAGCACAGCGAAAGAAGGCCGCCATAGAATAATGTACGTATATAGTTTCTTTTCATTTGACTATTCTTTTTATAATGTGAATTTTAAACCCAAATTAATACGTTTCACTGTTGGATAAGCACCCTGTGACGCCCAACCTGTACCTGCAAAGTTCGATTCACGGTCATCAGGCATACGAGTCCATACCCAAAGGTTGTTACCATTGACATACAGCTTCAGATTAGAAAGTCCAAGACTCTTAATCCATCCGTTGGTAAAGGTATAAGCCAGCTCTATATTTTTTAAACGGATGTAAGATCCATCATAGAAATAACGTGCTGCATCGTAATAGCTATTAGTTGTGGAACCAAAGCGTGGCATTGGTACATCTGGATTCGTATTATATTTCGTCCACCGCGAACCTTCATCATACGCTATTAGCTGTTTTTGACCAAAAGTAGAGAATACAACTTGACGTGTTACGTTATTTACACCATAGAACTGAACAAAGAAGCTCCATCCCTTCCAGTCAAAACCTAACGAAGCACTATAAGTGTTTTGAGGACTGCTGGAATAGCCGTACGGCATCTGGTCATAAGAATTAATTACACCATCACCGTTATAGTCAAGAATGTAGTAAGTACCAGGCAATTTTTGATCATCGTTTGATTCAAATGCTGTACTACCATAAACATCATCCATTGTCTGCGTATAACCATGATCAACATAGGTATGTGTCTGACCAATAGAGAAATTTGCAGATTTCAGGTAATCAGGTTTCAAAGCACCATCATCAGCAGAAATTACTGTGTTCACCGCATGAGTCATGTTCATGTTAGCCCACAAACGCAAACCGTTTTTCAACACTTTGTTAAAACGAAGTTCCAATTCATAACCCTTATTTTTCACAGTACCCAGGTTAGACCAAGGAGCAGTCAGGGTTCCGCCAAAATAAGAAGGCATAGCACGGTCACTACCGCTAACAAGTATATCTGTACGTTTATCCCTGAATATTTCGACTGTACCAGCAAACAAACCGTCAAACAAAGAGTAATCTATACCAAAATTGAACTTGCGAACAACTTCCCAATGGATATCCGGATTTCCTACCGTTGACATATAGTAGAATGTGTATGGGCTGTCCACATTATACAATCCAGTCTTTATGTTTCCACCAGTACCCCATTGGTCCATGTAAAGCCAACGACGGGAAGCATCCCATTCGCTACCAATCACGTCGTTACCGATTTCACCATAGGATGCCCTCAGTTTCAACATATCCAATATCCGTTTTTCTTTCAGAAATTTCATGAAGGGCTCTTCGCTAATCATCCAGCCGATTGCACCCGAATTAAAAAATACAAAACGATTATCAGCACTAAATTTATCAGATCCGTTATATGCACCATTATACTCAAAGAAATACTTATCGGCATAATTATAAGTTACACGGAAAGCCCAGTCTTCCCGATAATTGGGAACAATACTACCCCGAGCACGTTCCTGACGGCTAAACAATCCCATCGCACCAACGGTGTGCTTACCGAATGTGTTGTTATAGTCAATCTGCGCCGAATAGTACAAATGACGTTCTGTTGCAGTATTATCAATAGATCCACCTTCAGGAACCCAATTGATCTGCTCATGGAAATCGAAATTATGACTCCCTTGGCTTGGATTATAGCTGACAGCGCCCGTATCGGGATTAATATATTTGTATAAAGCTTGGTCAGTAGAGTTCACACCACGATTTTGTTCATAAAAGACATTATCCCACGACACAGAAGCCTTAGCGCTCAAACCTTTCAGCAGGAAGTCTAATTTCTGCTCCAACGTAAAATCTGTGGTAAGACGCGTAGTGGTTCGGGTATTCTGTCCGGCCAACGCCAATTGAGCAACTGAGTTGTTAGCATTGTTAATAGGGTCATATCCCCACGTTCCATCTGAATATTGAGGATAAAACACATTGGGAGGAGTCGTATATGCACTACCCCAAATGTTGTATTCATATGCTGTACGCGGCCCCATCTTTACACCGTGTGATCCAGAAAGGTTTGCTTTTAACAAAGTGGTTTTAGTCAACTGAAAATCAAGATTACTACGCATGTTCACACGATTATACCCATAGGTAGTCTGATAGCCGCGACCATTGTCATATTCCTTAAACAAGTCACCTTCGTGCTGATAGTCGATAGCAGCATAATACTTCACAAAACGAGTACCACCGCTTACGCTGACGTTCGCATTTTCCGAAAAAGCATAATTCTTGAACATCCAGTCAGCCCAATCAATGTTCGGATAACGTTCAGCCTCAGCCTGATTAGCCGGGGTACGGTATCTGTTCATTTCGGCTTGAGGCATCATGTACATCCAAGAGTCAGGGGTCAGACCCAATTCGTATTCTACAGCATCATTACGCAACTGAAAAGCATCATACGAATCCAATTTGTTAGGCAGCTTAGAAGGCATCTTCAAAGCCATACTACCACTGACATTAATAGTTGCCTTACCTTCTTTTCCACGCTTCGTTGTAATAAGGATTACACCATTGGCTCCTTTTACACCATATACAGCCGTAGCAGAAGCATCTTTCAGTACAGAAATCGATTCAACAGAGTTAACATCAATACCGCTCATCGGACGTTCGATACCATCAACCAGAATCAGTGGTGAACTATTATTCCACGAACTCGCTCCACGAATCAGAATCTGAGGGTCTTCTTCACCCGGCATACCGGTAGAAGCGGTTGTAATCACACCCGGCAAGTTACCAGTCAGTGCAGAACCCAGATCGGAAACACCACCGGCACGTTCGAGTACCTTTGCCGAAGTCTGCGTAATAGCACCTACCACCGAAGCTTTCTTCTGCTGACCGTAACCTACTACGACAACCTCTTCCAGTTGCTGTGAATCGTCTTCCAAAGTCACCTTAATTAATTTAGAAGAAGTAGCTTTCACCTCCTGAGATTTCATACCGACAAACGAGACGATAAGAATATCATTTTCATTGGGCACGGTCAAAACAAAATTACCGTCTATATCTGAAATCGTACCTATTGAAGTATTACCTTTAACAACGACCGAAGCACCAATGACCGTTTCACCTGTACTGTCGAATACAGTACCCTTTACCGTTATTCCCTTCTGAGCCGAAACTGTCAAGCAACTAAAAAGCATCAAAAGGAACAGGTAAGGAATCTTTTGAAATTTCAATCTTACATTTTTCATTACCATTAGTTTAAGATGTTAATAATTACATTCTCAATTCTTTCTACAGCTATTTCCAGCAAACAGCCTAACCGTCATCATAGATTTTTTTCATAATTAACTTTTTAATATTCCCACTTAATTTATTCATGTTAGAGCTGTCTAAAAGAAAGGAAAGTGTTTCTCATATATAAATATGTCTTCCCAATATTTATACGATGCTCTTTTGATGCTACAAATCTATTAAATGATTTTAAGACGGATATACACGCTTGTTACATCTTCTTTTGTGTACGTTACATCATATTTTCAAACGATAAAAAAGCCTTTGATTTTGTAATATTATCATTACTACATATAACATACGAAACAATCAAAATACTGATTATAACCTATTTATAATAAATAATCAAAAAATGAAGTTATGAACGAATAGGTCATATTTTGCATACTATTCAATTCTCATAAAACAGAGTATAGAATCAAGGTATATATGGAAATGTAACGTACAGAAAAGAAAATGTAACGTATATGCAAATTTGCATTTGTCGTTATTCATTAATTAATAAAGAAAACGAGAACTTAAAGTCTGACTTAAACACAAAAACATGAATGGGAAGATATGAATACTTATTTTTTATTAATATTATAATAACAGAAGTGATATATATCGGCATCAATAAGCTATTCACAAAAGGAAGATACGAATCAAAATTGGGGACTTAAGTTTCGCAAATGCGAATAAAGAATCAACCGCGTCTAATTGGAAGTTTTTAGAAGTACAATGAAGCGATCGCTTATGAGCAACACTTGTACCGCTCACGAGCGACACTTGCATTACTCACGAGCAACACTTGCATTGCTCACGAACGACACTTGCATTGCTCGCGAACAACACTTGTACCGCTCACGAGCAACACTTGCATTACTCACGAGCAACACTTGTACAGCTCACGAACAACACTTGCATTGCTCACGAGCAACACTTGCATTACTCACGAGCGACACTTGCATTACTCACGAGCAACACTTGCATTACTCACGAGCAACACTTGCATTACTCACGAGCAACACTACTTCTACTATTTGGGAGGCTAATGTAGGACTTTACGTTCGCCAAGTGGCACTTGGCGAACGTAAAGTAGAACTTTGGAAATTTATAATGCTTTCCAGAACTTACGGAAATCGTGATAACGACCATAGCAGACCAACTGATCGCCATCCTGTATCTGCTGCTTTTCGGAGAGATCACCCACCACGTTGTGCCCGACAAAGGAGATATCAAGCTCGTTTTTCTGGGTTCCGGCACGCTTTAATGCCAAAAGTTGCAAATGAAACTCCGAATCAAGCTTCAATTCGTCAACATAATAACCTACCAAACGGGCAGGCACAGTGAATTTCACTACATAATAATCGGAGTCTATCTGAAATGTTTCCATATCGGCTCCGAATTCCAAGGTATGAACCAAAGCCCGCGCCGCATCAGCTTCAGGAGTAAGAATACGTTCCAGACCGAAGGCCTCAAGAATGGCGCGATGAACGGGGTCAATGGCTCGGGCATAAATACGCTTTACCTTTTTCTGCTTCAACAAGGCTACAGTACGGATGGAAACACCCAGATTCTCGCCGACAGCCACAATCACCACATCTACCGTATTAAGCGGAAGAACGGACAATGCCTGCTCGTCAGTAGCATCGATCACAAAGGTTGTCGCAATCCTGTCTTTCAGACTATCGGCTCTACCCGAATTGATATCAGCTCCGATCACCTCGTGTCCCAAAGCCGAAAGTTCTTCGGCAAGCACACAACCATAATTGCCTAATCCGATAATTACATATTTCATACCAATAAATAAAAGAAGAATAAAAAAAGAATGAAGAACAAGGAGGCTACATTCCTCATTCTTCATTCATATATGTTTTTTCCGCTATACTTTCTTCAGCACCAGTATCAAAGCATTCTCTGCATCGTAAAATCCGATACCGCCACTTGCCAGCTTGCCAAACGAACGCACATTATTCAATGCCTTCAGAATGCTGTTTTCAACCTCCATGTCTGGACACGCCATCATGGTGCTCATGACTTGAGGAAATGAGACAGACGAAGAATTGGCATCATCCAACCGAATACCACCATTAATGACATTGCACCCGGCATTTCCATGTAAAGTCTTCTCTGCTATATTGAACTCAAGGAAAGGAGCGTTCTCCAAACTGTCGGGAACAGCCGTACCATTGACTTCAGTGATAAGCCACTTACCCGACAAATCGGTCAGCGACACCGAAGCTTTCCGCTTCTGCAGAACGACCACCGGCCGCTTGGACGATGAACACAAAGCCATCTGTTCATCACTCAATTTCTTATATTTCTTCACTTGCGCCAAAGCAGCCAAAACATTCTTCTCGACAGTCATATCGGGACACATCATACGGGTACTGCCCAAAGCGCCCAAATCGATGGTACCCGGCTGAGCATTGACGTCGAAATGACCGGTTATACGATTACAGCCCGTGTTGCCATACACACTGCCTTGTTTTGCATCGAAACCAATAAAAGGAAATTCCTGCCCCGGTGCCGGAACCACAGCCGCACCATTCAGCTCGATAATATCCCACTCTCCGCTGATGTCAGCCACCGTTGCCACATTCTTAGTCGATCCACACGACGAAGCAATAACTACAGTTAATACCATACATAAAGAAACAAAAATCTTTTTCATCATCATTCGTTATCATTTAAGTTAATTCATATCGCAAGTACAAAGCGTAACCAGATATTTTTTATTTCAAACCACATCCTGCATGATGCAAATATACTGAAATAACCGGAAAAGAGACAGATTGTTCTAAAATCACCCTTGTTTTACTCAAGTATTTAGCAAGATTTTAACGTTTATATGAGAATTAACCCGTATATTTGCTCAAGATTACTTATTTCATGCAAATCGGAAATCAAGGGACATATTTTCCAAATATAAAATGCAACGAGATATAACCTGCCCCCGATTCGCGTGAATCGTGATAACACCGATTTAATTTTATAACCTAATTAATATAACAAGAAAAATGGGTAAAGTTCTTATTATTGGTGCAGGCGGTGTAGGTACCGTTGTTGCCCACAAAGTGGCTCAGAATCCTGACGTATTTACAGAAATCATGATTGCCAGCCGCACCAAGTCGAAATGCGATGCTGTAGTAAAAGCAATTGGTAACCCCAACATCCAGACCGCTCAGGTGGATGCGGACAATGTAGATGAACTGGTAGCACTGTTCGACAGCTTCAAGCCGGAAATCGTTATCAACGTAGCCCTCCCCTATCAGGACCTCACCATCATGGAAGCCTGCCTGAAAACGGGAGTCAACTATTTAGACACCGCCAACTACGAGCCGAAGGACGTGGCCCACTTCGAATATAGCTGGCAATGGGCCTACAAGAAGCGCTTCGAGGATGCAGGACTGACAGCCATCCTGGGATGCGGCTTCGACCCGGGTGTCAGCGGAGTCTATACCGCCTATGCAGCCAAGCACTACTTCGACGAAATCCAATACTTGGACATCGTTGACTGCAACGCCGGCAATCACCACAAGGCATTTGCCACCAACTTCAACCCCGAAATCAACATCCGTGAAATCACACAGAACGGACGTTACTACGAAAACGGACAATGGGTAACCACCAAACCGCTGGAAATCCACAAAGACCTGACATATCCCAACATCGGACCGCGCGACTCTTATCTGCTTTATCACGAAGAACTGGAGTCGCTGGTAAAGAATTTCCCCACCATCAAGCGGGCACGTTTCTGGATGACCTTCGGACAAGAATATCTGACCCACCTGCGCGTCATCCAAAACATTGGAATGGCACGTATCGACGAGGTGGAATACAACGGCATGAAGATTGTCCCCCTCCAGTTCCTGAAGGCCGTATTGCCCAACCCGCAGGATCTGGGTGAAAACTACGAAGGCGAAACCTCCATCGGCTGCCGCATCCGCGGACTGAAAGACGGAAAAGAACACACTTACTACGTATATAATAACTGCAGCCACCAGGCAGCCTATAAGGAAACCGGTATGCAGGGCGTAAGCTACACGACGGGCGTTCCGGCCATGATCGGAGCCATGATGTTCCTGAAAGGCATCTGGAAGAAACCGGGCGTATGGAACGTAGAAGAATTTGATCCGGATCCGTTCATGGAGCAGTTAAACAAACAGGGTCTGCCTTGGCACGAAGTGTTCGACGGCGATCTGGAACTCTGAGTTTGTAAGTTTATGAGTTTTTGAGTTTCTAAGTTTGTAAGTTATAGGCTTTTGACTTGAAATAAAGCAATAACCAATAAACTTACAAACTCAAAAACTAAAGAACTGGATACTTATATTATTAACCATTTACCATTATCCCACATGAACGTAGGAGACAAAGCACCCGAACTGCTGGGTGTAAACGAAAAAGGCGAAGAAATCCGCCTCAGCAACTATAAAGGAAAGAAAATCGTGCTCTACTTTTATCCCAAAGACAGTACTTCGGGCTGCACAGCCCAGGCCTGCAACCTGCGCGACAATTACAACGAATTGCGGCAGGCCGGCTACGAAGTAATCGGAGTAAGCATAGACAGTGCCAAATCGCACCAGAAGTTCATCGAGAAAAACGAACTTCCCTTCACGCTGATTGCAGATACCGACAAAAAGTTAGTGGAAGAATTTGGTGTATGGGGCGAAAAGAGCATGTACGGACGCAAATACATGGGTACGTTCCGCACCACTTTCCTCATCAACGAAGAGGGTGTGATAGAGCGCATCATCGGACCTAAAGAGGTTAAGACCAAAGAACACGCCAAGCAGATTCTTGGAAAATGATGCCTTGATGCACCCTCTAATTATCAACGATCAAAAGACAGACAACTTATGGCAAAAAAAGACGAACTTAACTTTGATGAAAACGGTACTGCTCCACAAGCATCCAGCGAAAAGCTGAAAGCACTGCAGGCCGCAATGGACAAGATAGAAAAGAGCTTCGGAAAAGGCTCCATCATGCGGATGGGAGGAGAAGAAATCGAACCCATTGACGTGATACCCACCGGTTCCATCGGCTTGAACGCCGCTTTGGGAGTAGGCGGTTATCCGCGCGGACGTATCATCGAAATCTACGGACCCGAATCTTCCGGTAAGACAACCCTCGCCATCCACGCCATTGCCGAAGCACAAAAAGCCGGTGGCATAGCAGCCTTTATCGATGCCGAACACGCTTTCGACCGCTTCTATGCGGCCAAGTTAGGAGTAGATATCGACAATCTGCTCATCTCGCAGCCCGACAACGGCGAACAGGCATTGGAAATAGCCGACCAGCTGATTCACTCATCGGCCATCGACATCATCGTAATCGACTCGGTAGCCGCACTGACTCCGAAAGCCGAAATCGAAGGCGACATGGGAGACAACAAGGTGGGACTTCAGGCACGACTGATGTCGCAGGCTCTTCGTAAACTTACGTCTGCTATCAGCAAAACACGTACCTGCTGCATCTTCATCAACCAGCTGCGCGAGAAGATAGGCGTCATGTTCGGCAATCCCGAAACGACTACCGGTGGTAATGCACTGAAGTTCTACGCTTCTGTCCGCATCGACATCCGTCCGGGACAAGCGATCAAGAACGGCGAAGAAATTATTGGCAAACAGACCAAAGTAAAAGTGGTAAAGAACAAGGTAGCTCCTCCTTTCCGCAAAGCCGAATTCGACATCATGTTCGGCGAGGGCGTGTCGCGTGCAGGCGAAATCATCGATCTGGGCGCCGACTTGGGCATCATTAAGAAGAGCGGTTCGTGGTTCAGCTACAACGACACCAAGCTGGCTCAGGGACGTGATGCAGCCAAGCAAGTCATCATGGACAATCCGGAACTGGCAGAAGAACTGGAAGGACTGATCTTCGCTGAACTGAAGAAAGAAAAATAACAGCCACTGATTCGGAATAAACACCGAAGATTACAACAAATACAGGCGGAGCCTCGCGAATACTACTCTATTCTGCAAGGCTCCGCCCTATTTTTTATCTTTACGTCGGAATGCCCGACCCAAACATCCTATTAGAACCAATAAATGTAGGCCAATGTGCTCAAGCTGATAACAACCCACAGCAACACACCCTGTACGAGAGGCTTCACACCCACTGCCTTCAACACATCCCGCGAAAGCGAGGCACCGATAAAGAACAAGGTTATTGTCAACGTCTTGCGTGCAAAGTTGTTAATGCCTTCACCAATCATAACACCGGTTGCTGTCGTATCGAGCACATAAGTATTGAACACCATTGCCAGTACGAAAAAGAAGATGAACCATGGAATACTGATCTTCTGTCCCTTGCTCTTGAAGATGAACGAAGTGACAAATGCCAACGGAATAATCCACAGCGCGCGAGTCAACTTGATAGTAGTAGCAATCTTCAGAGCCTCTTCACCATAAGCAGCACCGGCACCAACAACCGAACTCGTATCATGAATGGCAATAGCTGCCCATGTTCCAAACTCCTGCTGGCTCATGCCAAGTGCATGTCCGATGACCGGGAAAATAAACAAAGCAATGGCATTCAGAATAAAGATAGTACCCAAAGCCACCGACATTTCCGTATCCTTCGCCTTCAGAACCGGCCCAACAGCAGCAATGGCACTGCCGCCGCAAATGGCCGTACCGGTACTGATCAGATACGATGTATCACGGTCAACTTTCAAGAACTTGCGTCCGATAACCCATCCGATAAGCAACGTGCCAATCACCGAAATAATAGTAAACTCCATGCCTTCCTTTCCCGAAGCCAATGAAGCCTGAAGATTCATACCAAAACCCAGTCCTACAACCGAATATTGAAGCAAATATTTGGAAACCTTCTTGTTAAACTTCGGATGGGCCTGTCCGCACGAAAGAGCAAACGCCAACCCCAGAAACAAAGCTACGGGAGGAGTCACCCAAGCCGAATAAGCGTGCATGCCCGGCACATAATCCAAGAACAGAAAGAAAGTAAGAATAACCAGCAGAGATACATAAATCATTTTGTTGTTTCGCTGCAACGCAGACAGGCTTATCGCCTTTGTTGCCTGATGTGATGCCATAAAAATGCTATTTTTAGATGAATAAAACTGTTTATTTTCTTGATTTCGGCTGCAAAGGTACAGTTCTTTCCGCATCTGTACCAATCGTTTCTTTTTATCGGTCATAACTTCTTGTTATAGCATTTCATTTTATGGAAACAATTCGTTTTCTTTGTATCAGAAATCAATGTAAACTTCACAGTAACCGGCCATGAGTAAACAGAAAATAGCACTGGTACTCTCCATGGGAGGAGCACGCGGAATAGCCCACATCGGAGTCATAGAAACTCTACTGAAGCACAACTTCGAAATAACCTCCGTCACGGGAAGCTCCATGGGGGCAATGGTAGGTGCCATGTATGCAACAGATACCTTAGAAGAATGTAAGAACTGGTTCTGCTCGTGGAACAAATGGAAAATGTTGCAAATGGCTGACGTCACAATCAGCCGGGACGGGCTGGTAAAAGGGAACCGGTTTATGCGCGAACTCAAACGCATCATTCCCGATGTCGCTATCGAAAGTTTGCCACTGCCATATACAGCCTTGGCTACAGACATCGCCCACGATGAAGAAGTAAAATTCACGCAAGGCAGCCTGCTTGAAGCCATCCGTGCCTCTATCTCCATCCCAATGCTGTTCCGCCCGGTTCGTAAAGAAGATAAAGTATTAGTCGATGGAGGCATTCTGAACCCACTGCCCATACGCCATGCACCACGTAGTGGCAACACCCTACTGATAGCAGTAGATGTCAATGCTCCGACAGGCGCAAATGCCAACCGACGCATTACTCCCTATCTGATACTGACCAAGTCGTCCAGACTCATGATGCAGGAAATAACCCGACGCGAAATAGCCGACTACCGACCCGACATCCTGATACAGATGTCTGGCGACGAATACGACATGATGGACTTTCACCGTGCCGCCTCCATTATAGATACCGGCAGACAGGTGGCAGAAGCTGCTCTCAGCCGCTACGGATATTAACAATAAAGATAAGCGTCAGTATGACAAACGAAGACCAGCCTGCAGCGTAAAGTTACAGGGATTCTCCTTACGGATCGTCTGCACATCCGAACCATCGTCGAAGAAGTAAGAAATGCCCGGCTCTACATACAGACCTAAGCGATTGGTCAGATTCAGCTGCGCACCTACAGCGCCTAAAACCGAAAATTGCAACGGCTCGACCGTTTCTCGCTCACTGCCTATTTTCCCATATACACACTTCTCGACAGCACCACCGGCAGCTATGTAAACAGTGAATGCCCTTGTATCGATAAAATTCCAGTTTGCTCTTAAAGGAATGCCGATATAATGCAACTTTTGGTTAACAACCTCAGCACTTCCGATATATTTCACGTCCGAAGCAAGATAAGTATAAGTCAAGCCTGTCTCTAAAGAAAAGCCATAGGGCAACCCCTTACGGAAAGAAAGCCCTACACTAACCGGCTGTTTGTGATCAACAGACTCTATTTCCCGACTTCTCCCCAACAGATAAGGAATGCCTTCCTGAAACACCACCTCCTGTCCTTCAGGTATGGTTACCACACCATTCGAGACAGATGCCAAATCGACCCTACTTCCATAAGGCACTGTACTGACACTGTAATCCTGCATCCATTTCCCTCCGTCTCCGTTATCTGCCAAATTTCCACCAGTGTTACCTACCGATAATCCTACCGACCAGCCCTTTGCCTTCGCATGTTTTTTTTCAGGCCGATAATTCAGATGATCCTTTCGTACTGACCGACGATAATCAGCAGTTTTATTTCCTTTTTCACTACTAACACCGTCTTCCATCCTATTATCTGCCGCTTCCGACTCTTCTTCCTCCTGCTGAGGCAATATGTCATCCACTACAGTCTCAACTGCCTCATTTACTACTGCTTCTTCTTTATCAAGATGCTGAGCCAATACATTTTCAGGCAAAGTCTCCGCCTGAGTCCTACTCCTATCATAATCGACAGAAGTCGGCATCGCCGTCTGCTCCGACTCAGGTGCTTGTACCGGCAATTGATCCGGCACAACCGCCAATGCAGGAGTATTTGTATGACGAATTTCATCGGCCACCGGACTTTGCAACAGCCATACCCCTACCGAGGAGACAACGAACAGCAACACGACAGCTGCAGCCACTGCCCAACGTCGGAAAGGAATAATCCGCTTCATTCTGACCGAAGGCGGTTGCAAAACTTTCTCAAGACGTTCCCATCCGTCATCAGGCAAGGGTTCAGAATAATCGTCCAAACGTTCTTTTATTTTTTTCAACCACAGTTCATCTTTCATACGCTTTCATCATTTAAGCATTGTTTTTCATCCACTCACGAACCTTTGCAGCCAAAGTAGCTTTGGCACGCGCCAGTTGCGAAGCTGAGGATTTTTCATTAATGCCCAGTAACTGAGCTATTTCTTTATGCGATTTTTCTTCAAATACATACAAATTGAACACAGTGAGATACCCCGTCGGCAGTTCATTGATGAAACGCATAAGCACTTTCTGAGGAATAACATCTATCGTCGAAGAATCCGGCTCATCGTACACCTCCGGCACATTCTCCAAAGCCGTAGCCTGATTCAACACATCTGCCTTGCGTAAATATTGCAACACCGTATTAATCATCACACGCTCCATCCATGCACGCAAAGAACCATCTCCACGCCATGTAAACTTATCGAAAGAATCGAATATTTTCAGGAAACCGTCGTGCAACAAATCCTGTGCAATTTCCCGGTCAGGAACATAACGGAGACAAATACCGAACATACGCCCGCCATAGCGTTCATACAGCTGCTTGCGGGCAAGATTATCGCCTTGCCTACACCGTTCTGCCAGTTCCTGTTCTTCCATTCTTTCTTTCAACACGTGTTTATTCTTAAAAATGCAATAGGCACAAAAATACTGCATCAGGCCAATAAGTATTTTCTCTTTCACTTCTTTAACATTCTACTATGCAGTAATGCGTCTCTACTTGCATTTTATAGCAAAAACAAAGTTGTAAAAGCATAACTTTCAAAGACGGTTATTGGCTTATGAAGAATAAGAGAACGACATTTATAGTTTTAATAATTATACTATTAGCACCACTAATAATGCAAGCCTGCTTGGACGATGAGAACATAAGTCACCATCAGCTGGCCATTGGTACTTTGAAAGTAATTGATGGACAAGAATATTATTTTGCATTGGACGAAGGAACCAAGATGTACCCCGGAGATACAACCAACGTCCACAACTATACCGTCCATCCCGAACAACGTGCATTCATCTATTTCGATTTGTTGGATGAAAAAGTATCGGGCTATGATTACAATGCAATCATATACCGCATCGAAGATATTCTGACGAAAGACATTTATTTCATGCCTGCCGACAAAGCAGACAGCATTGGAGACGACCATATCAACATTACAAGCATGTGGATAGCCAACAATCATCTGAACATACAGTACCAACTATACTACGATGACACTTCAGATACAAAACATATGCTAAACTTAATTGTAAATGAAGCGTCGGACGGAAAAAATGATAAAGACGGATACCTGACGCTGGAATTCCGCCATAACGGCTTCAACGAAGCACAGAACAAACTGGGTCCCGGTCTCGTCTCATTCAGACTGGACAACATCAAAAAACTGACAGATGGAAAACGCGGTCTAAATATCCGTATCAATACATTATACAATGGTATAACTTACCAGACCGTAGATTTTTAAAGATACAACCTAAAACCTTCTATATTAATGTCCGACGAGAATATGTCTAAAAAGCATATTCTCGTTTTTTTCTTTTCCAATAACCCTGAATTTGGGAATTGAGCGAGTGCTAACCAAATAAAAAAGGCCCGCAAGAAGATACTTGCAAGACCTTTTTCATCACAGCAATCTAACTTCGCGGAGAGAACGAGATTCGAACTCGTGATACCCTTTAGGGGTATACACGCTTTCCAGGCGTGCCTCTTCAACCACTCGAGCACCTCTCCAATAAGATGGACTTAAGCCGCTTTTCGCAATTGCGGGCGCAAAGATATTCAATATTTCCAAATTCGCCAATAACTAACAGCATTTTTATGCTGAAAAACATAATAAAGCACTCTTATTTTTTCCCAGTTAGAAAAAAAATATTGTCCAGTTAGAAAAAACTTTTTTCCTAACTGGGCAAAATTCAAGACATTCATAACACATAGAAAAAGGGGAATAATTGGCCCAAGCCATACTTAGAAAGACAAATGAAAGGCCCAAACTGATTACTTCAAAAATGGTTAAGGTATTATAAAAATAAATGTGGCAATTAAACAGGCATTCCTACAACCTTATCTAATATAAAACTTTAAATTAAGTGAAAAACAATATGAAACAAATGCTACTAACAGTGGGTCTCATAGCTACGACCTTAATTCAGGCACAAGACCTGAAATTAAACAACAAAGATTATTTTGAGCGACAAGGAATTAACGTACTGGTATTCAGTAACAGCTTCGACGGAGGCTTTAACGATGAGAAAAACTCAGGCATTGAAATCATCCAACATGGTGTCCGAACGATCCAAGGAGGTGCCGTCCGATTAAACAACACACCCGAACAATGGGATCTGGTTCCGAAAATGACTCTTCGAAAAGTAAACCACGAAAAAGAGAGTATTGAAGTAGGATTGCGCTACGAAGAGTACGACTTCGATAGTCGTATTATTGTGACAGCCAAAGGAAAGGCTGTGGAAATATCCGTATGGCTTGATGAGCCTGTTCCTGAAAAACTCGTCGGTGAAGCGGGATTGAATTTAGAATTTCTGCCTTCAAAATATTGGTTAAAGACTTTCATGATGGACGGACGTCTGAATCGATTTCCACGATATGCCAGCAGCCAGACCATTACACGTCCCAACAACGAAAAGCCCATACAATTCAAAGGTTTCAAAACCTATGACGATAGGGGAACCGGACGCTTCATCGACCCCTTACCTCTCGAAACAGGCCACAGCATCATTATGGCTATGGATGATCCGGAACATATGATCAGCATCCACAGCGATGATGCCGAACTGAAACTATACGATGGCCGTATGCTGGCTCAAAATGGCTGGTTTGTGCTTCGCAGTATTTTACCTGCCGGCAAAACCGGCAAAGTAGTAAGCTGGACAGTTGAGCCACATGCCATTGAAGGATGGATCAGAAAACCCAATATCGGCTTCAGCCAGGTAGGTTATACACCAGAACAAACGAAAATCAGCGTCATCGAATTGGATAAAAACGCCTCACCAAAGACTACTGCCACCTTGATGCGCATCAACGAAGACGGAACAATATCGAAGGCTTATGAAGCGAAACTCGAGACCTGGGGTGATTACTATAAATATAACTATGTAAAGTTCAACTTTTCCGAAGTGAAGACTCCCGGAATCTACTATATACAGTATGATACTACGAAAACGAATAATTTCCTCATCGACAATCATGTTTATGACAAAATAACTGATGCAACCACAGATGTATGGGTTCCTATTCACATGAACCACATGTTTGTAAACGAAGGATATCGTGTATGGCATGGAGAACCTTTCAAAGAAGGATATCTACAGGCTCCTCCGAGCGATCACTTTGACCTGCACTATCAAGCCTCCACTATCGATACAAAATACAAGCCATTAGAACTGATACCGGGGCTAAACGTCGGTGGTTATTTCGATGCCGGTGATTTTGATATAGAAACAGGCTCAAATATTAGCGTGGTAGAAAATCTGATTCGTGCCTGGCAATTATTCAAGCCACAACGTGACGAAACTTTCGTTAGCGAAAAACAACGCTATGTCGATCTGCATCGCCCGGATGGAATCCCCGACATACTACAATACATAGAACACGGAGTCCTTAATCTTGTAGCACAAGCCGAACAAATCGGGCACATGGCTTCAACGCTATCAAACTCTGTGCTCGACAATTATCACCACTTAGGAGATGCTGCATCCATTACCGACGGACTGCATTACGATCCGTCACTCAAACCATATGAAGTATCAGCCGACGGCAAACGAAGCGGTACACCTGATGATATGTGGGCTTTTACAACCAGAAATCCGCAACTCGACATGCGCGCCGCAACCATGTTTGCAGCTGCAGCCCACGCACTCGAAGGATATAACGACAGCTTGGCCACACGGGCTTTGAAACAGTCCAAACGTCTCATGCAAGAAGCCGAAGAACTGATGAAGCGTCGTCCCCAATCAGACAAAAAGAATTCTCGTTCAAGAAAGTTAAGCATAGCAGCCACCAACATACAGCTTTATGCTGCTACTCGTGATCCCAGATACCTGGAAGTATTCAAAAAAGAAATCTGGAAGAATCTGGATCAGAATCTCGGATCCAATATCCAAACAGCACTCGACGCCATACCATACACGGACGAGGAATATCGCATGAAACTACGCCCCTATATCGAGAAATACGCACAATACATACATGGTTTTGACAAGCAGAACCCCTACGGTGTCCCCATTGGGTTAGGCAACTGGGCAGGAGGCAACCAAGTGCTCAGTTTCGGTACTACGGTATGCTTTGCCTACTTTTACTTTCCCGATATCATTGCAAAAGACGATGTTTACCGTGCAGCCAACTGGCTCTTCGGATGCCATCCATACCACAACTATTCGTTTGTTGCGGCCATAGGAGCAGCACGTCCCAAGATGGTATTCTATGGCAACAATCGAGCCGACTTCTCATTCATCCCCGGCAATATAGCGCCCGGATTATTATTCCGCAAGCCTGATCACTTTGAAAACTTTGATGATTGGCCATTCCTTTGGGGACAAAATGAAGGTACAATTGCTGGAAATACGCAATATATTATCTTTGGTTCTATCTTCAAACACATTGCTGGAAAATCACAGGAAGAAAATTGATACAGAGCTTGACAGATAAAAGTAAACTTCCAATTTTAGGGTAGCCCCTTTTAGACGGGCGCCAGCAGGCACCCGTCTAAAAAAGAGTCCACAAATTTAACGATTATTATTTGCATATTGTCATGGGAAGCAGGTTTTCGTA
>OMCT01000142.1_pt1 | contig 60019 bp, 68 predicted proteins | sample 1674301 | NCBI WGS metagenome assembly OMCT01 (sample SAMEA103958158, study PRJEB25191) | human gut metagenome
CGCAAAGGTAGGTTTAGGGAACATGCGTGTCAAGGCGGAAAATAGAATGGTTACTCTTTATTGATATTTCTTGCATCATATTCTTTTTTCAGATCATCCAGAGTGACATCAAGTTCTGACAGGGGTATCACCAACATTTTGTACAAAAGTAACTTTAAGGTAATACCACCTACAAATAACTTCTTTTACGTAATCATTGTTTTTGTTTATTTTTTCCTTCTTTTTGCTAATTAATATATCCATACCATTCTATTCCTTTTCATAATATTTACAAGGCTTTTTCCTCGCTGTGATTCGCTTCTGTAGCACACGACAGTACATAGTATAATTCGCACAGACTTCATAGTGCTTGCACTGGCTACAGTGCTTGTCGCCATCGACCGGGAAAATAGAATTAATAAACTCCAGCATGATAACATCTTCAAATCCGGATTCTTTTTGAGCTTTCAGACAATCCTTCATTGTTAATCCAGATTCTTCCACAAGTTGTTTTGCTAGTTCTGTTTCATTATGAGAACAAACAAGAAACTGAACAGCTACCCAAATTCCATTTTCGAATTTTCCCATATAATTTTAATTTACTGAAGTAATAAAAATCTACTCTCCGAATACTTGTTCATAAGCATAATCATCTTTTAAATGAAGCTCTTTCCGGATTTTTGTGAGAGCATTCAGACTGTCTTTTAATTCTTCTTTTCTGGCTCTATAGTCTGCCGCTTCAAAACCTTTCTCTTCAAGTTCCTCTATCTTAGCGTCTAACATAGCGTTAGCGCAGCATAGACCAGATATTATAGATTCTATATCCTTAAATTTGATATTCATATCTAATGCTATTTTAATTTGTCATTATATCCCATTCGCTTCGATTTAAGAAAGTCTTTTGCAGCTCCTTTATCCTCATGCACCTCATATTCCCGGTAATACACAGCTTTCATGAGATACCTGCTATTTGTGTATCTCTCTTCACCTACTGCATCATGATTAAGTACAAAACCTTCTTTTGCCCATTGTATAGCGGTCAACTCCCTTTTTATCTTAGTATAGCCTTTCTCTTTCTTCCTGAGTTTATTTCTTAAAACTTCATGGAGTATTCTGGTTCGAGGGCTAATAACACCATCTGCAGTAACAAGTGCTGAACAGTTATATCCAGGTTGCTCATAATATTCAATATTTTTCTGAATATCTTCTACGCTCATTTCTTCTATACGCTGCCTGTATTGTGCAATCGTTAGATTTGTCATATCTACTGCCATAATATTGTTTTATGCGTTGGACTTGGGGAACCACCAACATTTACTACTTACTTTTGTAAGGTTTTGTTATATTCCTCTCAAAACTATATTGGAAAAATGTAATTATCTCAAGAATAATAACTGGGAAAGCTCTTTCTGAACAGGTTAAAGACATAGTACTCCATTCACCAGCATAAAATGCCGTTAATAGATATAGAATACTTGCAGAAGCCAATAAAACTATAACTATATTAAGTATTCTATGAATAGTCTTAGGACGTGATATGCCCAATAATGCATTTGCAATAAAGACACAGATAATAATGAATTTACCAGTTTTAGAATATTGGGTTATATCCCAATCTCCTAATATGTAAACTAATAATAAATATAAAACTATAATAGGAAAGATTGAACTTACAATATTTGTAATGTATTTAATACCTTTTGTTTCCATTTTTATTGCTATTATGTTACTTAATAGTAGTTATATACTTGCGTATTCGTCCTTTTCTTTAATTCGTTTGATCACAAGTTCAAAACGTTGTTTGGTAAGTGGTGTAAGTGTTTCGGGGTTCTCTCCATCGTAATTTTCTCCATAGATAAGTGCATCCACTCCTATACCGTGGTTGTAGTTCTCCCGAATGCAGTTCCGGAGAGTCCAAAGGTTGCGCAAGTTAACCCAATCAGCTGTGCGGTTTTGTATATGTCGGAACAACACAATGGCAGAGCGCAAGTAATGTCCCACATGATCATAATCGTGTAATACACGCTCACCAAAATAGTATATAACTATTTCCTGATTTTCTTCGTCCTCGACCACCTGGCAAAGGAAGAAAGGGATATTTCTCAGGTTTTCCCAATCAATGTAATTAGCTTTGGTCATGGTTTCTAAGATTTAGGATTTTCTCAAGGTCTTCGTAACTTCGAATTTCGTAAATATCATTTTGAACTTTAATATAGCCATTAATCTCCGTATGATTCCCGGTAATGGCGAACAAATCGCGAAATTCAACATCCAAAATTTTAGCAATCTCTACCAGTGTAGCTATGGACATGCCTTTTCCACCAGTTAAAATATTGCTAATGTATTGTTTGCTTTTACCCATTTTCTCCGCAAGTTCTATCTGCGATATGCCTTTCTCTTTAAGTATTTCTTTTATTCGTAATTTAGGTAATTCTTTTTCCATTCTTCTAAGTTTTTTGCAAATATATTCTTTCCTCGTTAGGTAAATAAAATAAGTTTACTAAACTTTGTTAAGTACATAATGAAAATTTACTTTCATCTTGCATAGTAAAGAAAATAGATGTACTTTTGATAATGAAATCAAAATAAAGATGATATGATTAAGCTACTTTATATTGACCTTTTTTGTGGTGCTGGAGGAACCAGTACCGGAGTAGAAAACGCACGCTACGCAGATGAACGGTGTGCCAAAGTGATAGCATGTGTAAACCATGATGCAAACGCTATCGCCAGCCATGCGGCCAACCACCCGGATGCGCTGCATTTCACGGAGGACATCAGAACTTTGGAACTGTCTCCTTTAGTGGCACATGTGGAACGGATGAAGAAGATTTATCCGGATGCACTGATTGTATTATGGGCCAGCCTTGAATGTACGAATTTCAGCAAAGCTAAAGGTGGGCAGCCACGGGACGCCGACAGCAGGACGCTGGCTGAGCATCTTTTCCGATATATCGAGGCTATTGATCCAGACTACATACAGATAGAGAACGTTGAGGAGTTCATGTCATGGGGCGATATGGATGAAAATGGGAAACCTATCAGCAAGGATAAGGGGAGATGCTATGAGAAATGGAAACGTAACGTCAGGAAGTATGGATACGATTTTGACTGGAGAATCCTTAATGCAGCGAATTATGGGGCATACACTACCAGGAAAAGATATTTCGGTATCTTTGCAAAGCGTGGTCTACCTATAGTATTTCCGGAACCAACACATTGCAAAGATGGGAAAACTGATATGATGGGTAGACTTGAGAAGTGGAATGCAGTTAAGGAAGTCCTGGACTTCACGGACGAAGGAGATAGTATATTCTGTCGGAAGAAGCCGCTGGCCGAGAAAACTCTTGAACGCATCTATGCCGGGCTGATTAAGTTTGTGGCCGGAGGGAAAGATGCTTTCATTGTAAAGTATAACTCCATGAACAGGAATGGTAAATATCAGCCACCAAGCATTGACGAGCCATGTCCAACTGTGGCTACACAAGGACGCTTGGCTTTGGCTAAAGTAAGTTTTCTATCCAAGCAGTATAGCGGACATCCGGAAAGTAAGAATATATCTATCGAAGAGCCGGCTGGTACAATAACTTGCAAAGATCATCATGCTTTTGTATCGGCTTATTATGGGAATGGTAACAATTATTCGGTAGAAAGTCCAGCTCCGGCTATCCTTACAAAAGACCATCTTGCATTAGTTACGCCCTTCTTTATGAACTACTATTCAGGTGGAGGTCAGTTAGGTGGTGTAGACGAGCCATGCCCGGCGATAACTACCGTGCCAAAGCAAAAAATTGTAACACCCGTATTCATTGACCAGCAGTTTGGTGCTTCCAGTGCAGCTTCAATAGAAAAGCCATTAGGAGCTATCACAACAAGTTTAGTTACATGTAAGGGTAAAAGCTTTCTGATGAATCCGCAATTTGCCAGTGCTGGAGTTTCTGTTGATTCGCCCTGCTTCACACTTATAGCAAGAATGGACAAGAAGCCTCCTTATTTTGTAAATACGGAAGAAGGAATTGGTATCTGTATCAAAGAAGGAGACAGTCCGATGACTGTAAAAATAAAGCAATTCATGATTCTCTATGGATTGGCAGATATAAAGATGCGTATGCTTCGCATTGATGAACTGAAAAAGATTATGGGTTTCCCAGAAGACTATATTCTGATTGGTACACAGTCTGACCAGAAGAAGTTTATCGGTAATGCCGTAGAGGTAAATATGGCTCGTGTGCTTTGTGAGGCTATCTGTAAGGAGCTCATCAGAAAACGAAAAGTTGCATGAGAAATTTTCTATACATACATCTAACATTTTCCCCGCTGCAGTGATGCACCGGGGTTTTTTATTATAAATATATATGCCTATAAATATATATGCGCAGAAATATAAATATATAAACATATAGAAATATAGATGCGTGTTTCTTCTTTGTTTCGAATTATACTTAATCATGAATCATACTATTGTATGAGAAGTAAACAATATGAGTTTACTAAACTTTGTTAAGTACACAAATAAAATTTACTTTTATCTTGTATAGTAAAGAAAATAGATGTACTTTTACACTGTGAGAAAAAAGATAAGATGTATAATTTAATTCAGGAAATATGGAAACAGTTAATTGTATCAGTAATCAGAAGTTGACCGAGATTGAAAAGGAAGTCTATAATCTTTGTGTTGCCAATGCTGAAACTTATGGAGAAGACGGTGGATTTTGTTATGATGAAACGGATTACGAGTCACTTGGTATTACACTCGGACAGATGAAAGGTTATCTTGGCCAACTTGTCAAGAAGGGATATATTACTGCTTGTGAGGGTTGTTACTTTACGCATTTTATAGTAGCGAATGATTGAGTATAATCGGCGGGGTGAAAGCCCTGCCTAAATAAAATAAGAGTCATGAAAAAGAAATATTTCAGCTTAATCTGGTGACTCTTCTGCCAGCTATAATTAAAAACAATTATGAAGGAAAAAGAAATACTGAAAGAAATTATCGAGTGGCTTAACAATGATACCAGCTACTTATCCACAAGAACCGATTATGCTAAAGGCTACAAAAATGGAATTATATGTGCGAAAGAAATAGTTGAAAGTATAATCAAAAACCACGAACCCAATTTGTTGGATGCTAATAATTAACATTAATAACGGGAACTATGGAAGCAATATCTAATATTTCAGTTAAAGTAAGAAAACATGAAGGTTTATCGTCCTGGATGAAAAGAAGTAATATACTTGTTTCATTTTTGTGTGAACAAGAGATTACCAATTTTCAGGCACTACTTATTACGCAATTGTTTACTTCACTTACTGTGTTGATGTGTTCTAATTTCTTGAATACTCTAACACTATTTATTTGTGTAATATGGTTTGTATGTTCTTTCATGTTATGTAAGAAATACATATCTCTTAAAAATTAAACAAGAATTATAGAAAGATGGATTTTGACCTTTTTAATTATGACAAATACATTGTGTCTTTTTCCGGTGGAAAGGACAGTACGGCTCTACTCCTGTTCTTAATTGATAATGGAATAGACAAAAGCAAAATAGAATTATGGCACCAGGAAATAGACGGAAGAGGTGAAAACTTTTTTGACTGGGAGGTTACACCTGATTACTGCAAAAAATTAGCTGAAGCTTTTGGGGTATCAGTTTTCTTTCAGTGGAAAGATGGTGGATTTAAGCGCGAGATGCTCAGATGTAATGAACGAACAGCAAAGATATTCTATGAGTGCCCAGATAATACTATTCATAGTGTAGGAGGTGAAAAAGGTAAGTGCTCAACAAGATTAAAATTCCCACAACCTTCTCCTAATCTCAATGTCCGTTGGTGCAGCAGTTATCTGAAGATTGATGTATGTGCGGCTGCCATCAGGAACCAGGAGCGTTTTAACGGTATCCGAACATTGGTATTATCTGGAGAAAGAGGTGAGGAAAGTAAGCAGCGTGCTGGGTATGCCATTTTAGAACCTGACAAATCAGATTTGCGAAATGGGAAAAAGATCATGAGGTACGTAGATAGATATAGACCCATACGAGATTGGACAGAGAGAAGGATATGGGATTTGCTGGAAAAATACAGAGTGAAACCTCACCCGTGTTACTTCATGGGATTTGGGCGTTGTTCATGTAAGTTCTGCATATTTGGTAATGCGAATCAGTTTGCCAGTGCAGCATGTATAAGTCATCAGAACTTTTCACAGCTCGTTCAATTCGAAATGGAATTTGGGTACACATTGAAAAGAGATACTGATTTATCTACCCTAATAAAGAAAGGTGTGCCGTACCATGATATTACTCCAGAACTGGCAAAATTAGCCACAAGCTACCAATACAATAGTGATATTTTTGTTCCCTATTCGCAACAATGGAATTTACCATCTGGAGCTTTTAAAAAATGCGGAGGACCTATGTAAGCTGTGCCTGATTGAATTGGTCAACTTACAAGGTTGAATAATCGCGATGAAATTATTTTTTTCGTTGTTTCAGGTATGTGTATAACGTAGCTTTACTGATTCCGGTTGTTTTGATTATCTCCGATACTGTACAGGCATTTGAATCGTATAATTTTAATGCCAGTTCAATTTTCTTATGGTCGACAGAGGGTCGGCCTCCTTTTCTTCCTCTTGCCCGTGCAGCTGCTAAACCTTCTAATGTACGAAGTTGAGTTGAATCTCGTTCAAACTGGCTCAATCCGGCGAAAACAGAAAAAATGAGTCGTCCGTGTGGCGTTGTTGTGTCGAGCCATATTTCTTTCAGAGATTTTATATTTACTCCAGTCTGAGAAAATCTATCAACTAATTCAATTAAGAATTTCTGACTTCGGCTAAGCCTTGTCAGTTCGGAAACAATTACGGTGTCACCTGGTCGAAGAGCATCAAGCATCCGATGAAGTTCTGGACGGTTGTTTTTGGTTCCTGATATTTTTTCGGAATAAATCCTTTCGCATCCTTCTTTTTCTAACTGGTCAATTTGTCTTTCAAGATTCTGCTCCAGCGTGCTTACACGTGCGTATCCAATTTTCATGTCTGAAAAGATATTTTATAGTGGGTTTATTGAACTTTGTTTTACAGACGAGTTTTCAGACAAAAATAAGCGTTTTTTCCGGAAGTGACAAGAATTTGGTTTTATAGTCTGAAAAACGGTCGTTTTTTAGACTATTTTTATGTATCCTTTCGAGTAAGGAAATAAATCAATCTGTTGTTACTTTGATAATCTCAGATAGATTAGTTGTGTATTGCTTACTAATATGCTCACATTTGAGGTGCCAAGATTTATTTTTTGTTCCCTGTACGGCTACCTTAATGGTATTATGACCGTTCTTGCGATTAATCGCATCTATGGCAGCGGCCAGCCGTGATTGCTTATCACGGTCTGTAGTATCAAAGAGGTTGGTTTGGATGGCAGAATCAGGAACTATGTTCCAAACAATTACACCGGCTTTCTTGTAGTGGTAACCGCCCTCTTTGCAAAAATCTATTCTGAGTGCCCGGACTGCGGTGCTCACAAGTTCCTGAAGGTCGTTGGTCGGTACCATCATGTGAATGGTACGGTTGATGCAGTGTTGCGGAAGATCTAAACGAAATCGGCTGGTATAGGCAAAGACCGTTATCTCCGTACAGCAGCTGTGTTGCATACGGAGCTTACGGACACATTCGGAAGAAAAGTTGGCGACAGCTTCCTCCAAGCTGGAGAGTTCAGACAGTCCGGAGTCAGGGAAACTGCGACTGGTACAGATACTCTTCTTCTGAGGCAGTTCCTCGATATTAATACAGTTCTCACCACGAAGTTCCTTCCAGGTGCGGACACCAGTCACAGACAATAATTTTCGCACGAAGCTCTCACTTTTCTGTGTGAAATCCCAGGCGGTATTTATACCGTAATAGCGCAGCTTATCCAAGCTCCGATGACCGATACCCCAGACATCGCCAATTTCGAAGCCTTGCAACGCCTTGATGCGCTTTTCCTCAGAATCAATCATGCATACCCCCTGATATCCCTTGTACTTCTTTCCGTAACGGCTTGCCACCTTCGCCAGAGTCTTTGTAGGAGCAATGCCCATTGTAACCGGGATGCCAGTACCCTTTCCGATGGTCTTAACAATCTTCCGGCCGTAGGAAATCAGTTTCTCTCCTTCTCCAAAGCCGGAGAGATCCAGGAACGCTTCATCAATCGAGTACTGTGTCAGTTCGGGCGTGAACTCGGACAGCAACATCATTACCCGGCGGCTCATGTCACCATACAGATTGTAGTTGGAACTGAAAACAGCCACATTGTTTGCCTCCAAGACTTCACGGATTTGATACAGTGGTGTACCCATCTTGATGCCCATTGCCTTGACTTCGTTGCTTCTGGCCACGACACAGCCATCATTGTTCGAGAGAACAACGACAGGTTTGTCACGAAGCTGCGGATTGAACACGCGCTCACATGAACAGTAGAAGTTATTGCAATCAACAAGGGCTATCATCTGCCTTTTCTCAGCTGTCTCTTTATGTTATACGTAAGAACGCCCCATATCAGGAAGTCGTTTTCTTCAGTAATTTTTATGGGTGAATATTCCTCATTGGCCGGAACAAGCCAAATACAATTTTCTTTTTCGTCAAAACGTACGGTCTTTAGTGTAAACTCGCCGTCGATATAGGCCACAACAATGTCACCATCCAAGGGTTCCAAGGATTTATCTATTACAAGCAAGTCGCCATCATCAATGCCGCAGTCCTTCATGGAATCTCCGTCAGCACGGGCATAGAAGGTAGTGGCCGGATGTCGTATGAGTTCCCGGTTCAGGTCTATACTGTCAGTCATGTAATCCTGAGCCGGCGATGGGAAACCGGCCCTCACTCCCTGGTCAGCAAACGGCAATGGCAGTTTGCTGCTCAGGTCAGCTGAGTACATAATCAGCTTTATTTTGTTCATACGTTTAAGCCCTTCTTTTTCATTTCTTCACGTACAAGCTCTGTTTCACTTTGGGACAAATCTGCTAATCTCACGTTTACCGGATTTTCTGTCTGATACGCTTTGACATCTTCAATTAAAAGCTGGAAGTCATAAAGGAATTCTTGTGTAGCACCATGTCGTTTATATATATCATGGGCCGCTTCAAGAACTTCAACGGTGCAGCTATCGTCGCCCTGGAACACAATAGCTGGAATTTCATTTCTTACACACTCTCTCAATAGTTTAATCTGGTCTTTCATTTTTTTTTGTGCAAATATATTTCGTTTTTTTCTCTTTTCCTATACTCCTTTTTCGTTGTTTGTCTCTCCCCGAATTTCCCTTTTTCACGATGCGAATGTCGTGCGCCTTGTAGAAGTCTGCAAGGCACTTTGTGCCGTTATGAAAAATATCCTGAGCAGCATAGCTGTGCGGTATTTTTCATCCCGGTACCCTTGCATACATCTACGGTCAGTCGCACAATTATTGCATTGAAAAAGGCGAAAGAACTCGGGGAGAGAATGATTAAAAAAAAAGTCGTATAGGGAGAAAAAGGAATTTGAAAAAGGCTCCTGAATCTGGAGTTAGAATAATTCACCCGCGGCTGATGTTTAACTTATTAATGTATAGATGTATGGAAACGAAAAATTTTCAGGTGGTAATCAAATCCTATTTAGAGCAGTTGGCAGAATTGGATGCAGAATTTGCTGTGAAGTATTTTGATGAAGGTAAAAAAATTGAAGAATGTTGTGCATATATAATCAGTGAAATGGAAAAGATGGCACAAAATAATGTCGTAGGTGCAACAGATGATGAAGTTTACGGTTTAGCAGTCCGTTATTATTTGGAAGATGTGAAAGTTGTTGATACGAAAATTGGTAATCATGTCAGGATTGTGTGTAACCAAATTATAGAATTAACAGAGGAAGAAAAAGAAGAAGCGCGTCAGAAAGCTATCCGGCAGTATCAGGAAGAAGAACTCCATAAGTTACAGAGCCGAAATAAGCCAGCAGTGAAAAAGGAAATTCAAGTTCAACCATCTTTATTTGATAGTCAATATGAAACCGCAGAATGAATTCGAAAAGAATGTAGTTAGCGCAAGTGCTAATTTACCCTCACTGACCGATAGACAATTGCAATGGGGATTAGATAATAGTATCCAGTATGTGGCACGATATAATAAACAGAAATATACCTGCACTAAATGTGGTCATCAATGGCAATCAGACACGAAGAAGAAGAATTATGTGAAATGTCCTCATTGTGGAACCCGATTACTTGTACACGAAGGTTTAAAAAAAGTATATAATAAGACAGCATATTTTACGGTTATGACAGCTTGTGAAGGTTATCAGGTTATGAGAAGCGTTGTTGTCAGATGCACAATGAAAGTAGGTAGTCCAGCAGTCTATGATTGGGCTGAAGTCATGCAAAGATGGATTGCAGCAGACGGTACGTATGTGAATTTCGCAAGGTTACGACAGACTTTTAATACAATGTACTTTGACCTTTGGTTATTTCGTACCGCATTGATATTGCGCCAATGGAATGCGATTTATGACAGGGTATATTCAGGTACGGTATGCCCCTATATGTCAATCATACCGGAACTAAGAAGAAGAGGGCTAAAAAGGAGTTTATATCGTCATTTTTCATTTAGCCTTATTGTAGGGTTATTACGTAATAGTAAGATAGAAACTTTATTAAAGATGAATCAAAAAAGTTTGTTGCATAAATTCTTGATAGGTCGTTGTAATATTGATGATTATTGGCCATCAATTAAAATCTGCTTCAGGAATCATTATCTTGTTAAAGATGCCAACATTTGGTGTGATTATATTGATATGTTGAAAAATTTAGGCAAGGATATTCGTAATGCGAAATATGTTTGTCCACTGGACTTGAAAAAGGCGCATGATAAGGCAGTACAAAAGACGATAAAGAAGGAAGTTGAAGAGGAAACTGACTCACCCGATTTTCTACTAAAAGAACTTCGCTATAAGGAAAGTAAACGTAAATTTTTAGGCTTGGCATTTAGCGATGGACTTATTCATATAAAGCTCATCGAAAGTGTTAAGGATATGATTTTAGAAGGAAAGGTGATGCATCATTGTGTTGGTCATTATTACACTAGAGAAAATTCTCTTGTCTTCTCCGCAACGATAAATGGTAAACGTATTGAGACTGTAGAGGTATCAATCTCACAAATGAAGGTTGTTCAGTGTAGTGGCGTCTGCAATAAAATGACTCAATATCATAATCGAATAATTCAACTTGTTGAGAATAATTTATCTTTGATACAAAGTCGAGTTTCTGCTTAAAGGGATGGGGGGTAACCCCTATCCCTTTAAATATAGTATCAACTGAATTATCGGGAAAAGTCTCTTATACATTTGAACATAAGTCCTATTGTCAAGAGAAAAAGCGTTTTGAAAATGAATAGAAGAATCTTCATATTACTTATTTTTAAGCATATCATTAAAATCTTTAGCTCCTTGAGCCTTAATAATACGAAGCCATTCTGCTTCGATTCCATGAGAGTGTAAGAAAGTTTTAGAATTAAAATCGGAGTCGTTAATTGTCAATTCTTGGTTATCCAACTTAACAACAACTTTCCCTGCAGCATTTTTGAATAACTTAGGCTCTTTACCTTTGACTAAGTAATATGCTGCTTCTACATCATAAATTTGCCCCTGAAGGTCATTGTCAAATGCAAGATATATAACAGCATGTGGAAATAAATGCTGAATATCTTTTATCTGTCCGTATCCTAAGTTTCCACCTAATGATATGAATGCGGCATTAATTCTCATACGTTCAGGGAGAAGTTGATATAGTGCCATCATATCAAGTGCACTTTCTCCAATGTATAGAGATTGTACGTCATTCCATTGGGGAGCAAAGGAAGCTATCCAACATGCGGTAGACTTGTTTCCTCCAGAGCAGAATCCTTTATATCCTTCTTTTTTATATGGATTATAATTGCGTAGTTCGAAGTTTACGACTTCTTCCGGAGAAGCAAGAACACGATAAGGGAAAGCTACATTTGCATAATTTTTCGGTTTCCGAGAAACTGTACATACAGACCCGTTGTGAATAAATGCCGATATAGTATTGGCATCAATCATCCTGATTTTGCCGAGGTATGCATATATCACTTTTTGGTTGCAAGTAATATCGTAATCATCAAGAGAAAACTTGACATCATTGTGCAAAACTACGTAGTTTTCATGTTTTGGCTGTTTACCTGATAGCTTGCATAGAATATCGGCAACTGCATCATATCCGATACCTTGATAACCCGAAAAAAGGTGGAGACGGTTTAATATGAAGTTTACAACATCACCCTTGTCTCCGTATCCGTTCCGGCTGAAGAATGTTTGTGAGTAAGAAGTCGTATATATTACGATTTCATCTACCTTTGTGCCGCCGTTAAACAGACGGTATTCAAGGTATTTTTTACCTGCTCCAGTATTAAGACGATAACCGATATATTCAGCTACGTCACTTATACGGACATGGTTCTTCAATTCTTGAAATGTTGTATTACTCATATTTACTCAATTTATTTTTAAGCTGGGTGTTTTCTGCAATTAATCGCTTAATAGTATCCTGATACCGGAAATAGCTGTATATTGCAGCAGCAATTGCCATTCCAGGCTTTTTATGTCCGGTATCATGTTTTAATTGTTCGATTAACTGTAGTTCTTCAGTATCAAGGTATATTTCGAACCTTTTTTTCATCTTTTATGGTTCTAATCCCTCGACAAACCACCAGCATTTGGAACCCAACGGATATTCTTCAGGATCACCACAGCACCAATTCAAATTAGTAAGTATGCTGTCAAGTTCCATTTCAGGTTCTTCATAATCCATCTCGTATTCATCATTCCATATTGCTGAAACAAAGTTTTTGTCTTTCGATAGTTCAACTAAGCGGAAGCATGGTAAAACTTTTGCGACTTTATAAAGCTCTTGTACATCTGTTGCTCCTAAAATAAAAGAAACTGATTCTGCCATAATAATATTGTTTTTAGTTATGTAAATTCTTTCAATTCCTAATGCATCTTCTATGCGTTGTATTACATCGACGCCAGGACTATATCTTCCTAACTCGATTCTTGAGATATTTTGTCTTGTGACATGACTTTTCTCTGCCACTTCCATTTGACTTAGCCCCATCATTTTGCGGATGGAAACAAATAAATTGCCTATATTACGTTCTCTTTTTTCTTTCATGCTGCAAATATAGCTCTTTTTTATTATGCACCAAATAAAGTGCAAAAAAAATATTTACGAAACAATAATTAACAATCTAAAAATACAATGGTGTATATCTTATAGTTGATGATTGTAAATGTACTTAATATATTACTCATATTAAAATTGACTATAACTAAAGTCTGAAATTTTAATTGTTCTTTTATTGTTAAGCGGTCAACATTCAAGAATAGTAGTACATAACAGAGAAGCTGAAGTACTGTCGTTCGGCAATATTCATTAAGCAACTTATGTCTAACCTAACTTAACCAAATTCATATTATATGAAGTGGGATAGATAAAAGAATAGATAAAAGATTAGATAAACCACCCTAACCTATAGTTTAAAATTCATCCAACACTTAAGATATACTTTTTCTTCCCTATACGTTTGTTTATGTTTATCCTGCTTTCTAATTATGATTTGGATGGTATAATATATTGAATTATCTAAAGCCCTACATGCTCTTAATGCTGGGAACTCGGAAAAGTATACAGCTGGAAAACCTCATGGTTAGGAATTATTATGAGGTCTGAATTATTATTCTGCTTTTTGTATTTTTCTTTGGATCTAAAAACAAATGAGTGATTCAATATCCTTTCCCGAATCCCCAAACTATTGGAGATTTTTTCGATTTACACGATTATTATTTTCTCCCAGGATTTCTTTTTTTTCTCCCTAATTGGAGAGGTGGATAGCGCCAGCTAAAGGCTAAAGGTTTTATGACCTTTAGTGATGACTGATAAGGAAGAGCAAGAGGTGTTCACGCAAAGCGAAAACATGATTAACGCAAAGCGCTAATTAACAGATAGATATTTATTTTTAAGTTAACATCTAAGTTTACATTTGTAAACTTAGATGTCATAAATCATAATAAATCAATATGTTACCAAGTTAACAAAGAGTTAACTTATTTTGTAAATAACTGATATACAGATTAATATAAAAAGCAAAAAAATATGTTGTTAACATTGTAGTAAAAAACTTATTTTATTATCTTTGTTCCAATTAATTAGATGTTAACATGGAAGATTATCTTGATAAACATATTAGAGTTTCAACAAGAACTAAATATAGACTTGACGAGCTTAAAAAGGATATGAGTTATAATGCTTATATAACCGAAATGTTGGATTATTTTGAGGTCACATGTAGTTCCCCGAAAATAAAAACAAAGAATCCAACAGCGAAGTTAGAGAAGAGAATTGAAGACTTGATTAAAATCGTAAAATGTCAGGAGAAGGACATTTTTCGTCCGCTACTTGATAAGTCTTTTAGCTCTGGAAATATGAGTATGAATAATGAACAGTTTGTTCGTTTAGCCAATGAAAACAAATCCCTGAAGGAAGAACTTCAGCGTTATAAGCAGTCTGGAGAATCCCCAGATGTTTATAAAAGAAAGCTGGATTCATTAATTAATTTGATTGATTTATTTTGTGATAAAAGCCAATTTCGGAAAGCCTCATTTGGGAATGATTTACTGGTGCCTGAGTCTTACTTTGAGAAGTTCTTAGATAAAATAAAGAAAGATTATGTATTGTAGTGTTCATCGTCCTGTCAATACGCCTGGCGTGTCTGACAACAAAGGTTCCTGCTTTCAGCTTGTTGAATATTTGTCCAAAGAGAGTAACGATGAAAGACCTTATTTTGATACTTTCTTTTCGCAGAACTTGGATTTTGTATCTGGTAATGAAGTATTACATTCAATAGACAATAATCATAAAACATTAAAAAGAAAAGATGATAAGTTCTATATGTTGTCAGTTAATCCAAGTCAAAGGGAGTTAATGCACGTTATCAAAAAAGTAACTGGTAAAACCAATGTTCACGAGTTTTCAGAACTATCCAAAGACGAGCAAGAGAATGTTATTTGCGAGCTTAAAAATTATGCTCGTCATTGTATGGATGAATATGCCCGTAACTTTTATAGAGACAAAATTAAGGGTGGTAATGACCTTGTCTGGTATGGTCGCGTAGAGACCGAAAGGCATTACAAAGGAGACGCAGAAGAGGTAAAAAATGGTACTGCAAAATGCGGCGATAAGAAGCCAGGCTTGCAGTTACATATTCACATTATAGTATCGCGGATGGATAAATCTCAGACTGTTTCATTATCTCCACTTACCAAAAGCAGAGGCAATCGTCAGGTTCTTGATGGAAAGGAAGTAGTGGTAGGTTTTGACCGTTCCGAATGGGCAGAAAGATGTGCTACTAGGTTTGCTGATGATTATAATTATTTACCATATTATGTACATAATAAAAGAGATTATGAAGAATGGAAACAGCGTCAGCAGATGCAGGCAATTGCAATGCGTGAACTTAAACAACAATTACTGCAGGGTGAACTAAAGAATGAAAGGAAGGTCTTAAATAGTACACTAAGGCTTTACCGATTCATTGTAAACCCTAAAATGGCATTTTTAAATGAAATGAAGATGTTGGCTCTTAATATGATAACAACAGGGAGGACTATATGATTAATTTGGAGATGATTCAGGAACAATGGTTTTACTACGCTGCACTATTTTGTGTAAGTTTTCTTATTGGTTCAATCAAGCTGTTTAATAGAATTTGGTATAATATTGCCTTATTTGTAGTTCTTGTGTTACTGGAGGTGTTTATCTGTAATTTGTTAGGTGTAGTATATCTCTATCCAATTATTCTTGCTTTTGTGGTATTCATATCGTTTATATTGAAAGATTTAAAACCTAGTAACTCAAGGAATCGGAATAATGATAATGCAATATGTTTGCCGGTTATTTCCGGAGTTAGTGGTCGTGAACTTAAATTTTACTACTATTACGCCAATTTCCTTGTATATGGAGGTGCCGGAAGTGGTAAGACAAAGTCAATAGGAAAATGGCTTTTGCAGGAATATATTAGGTTGGGTTTTGCTGGATTTATCTATGACTTCAAGGATATAGATTATACTCGGACTGCATATAATTTGATGAAGAAATATGATTATAAAGGTGAATTCTATTATATTAATTTTGATAATTTAAGTCGCTCATTCAGGTTTAATCCTCTCAAAAATGTGGCGGATAAAACTGTCCTAATGCAGCTCATGGAGGATATGCTCTTGTCTATGCAGGCAAAAGACGCAAAGCAAGATGAGTGGTTTGCCGGAGGATTGGGTATTCTTAGAGGTGTAGCATATAGATTGTATGATGAGTTTAGAGAGTATTGTACAATCCCCCATATTCTTACTCTTATAATGAATTCTTCTCAGGATAGTCTTACCAGATTCCTGGAACAAAATACTATATCTGAAATGATGGCAGGAGCATTTTTGAAGGCTAAAGGCTCAGAAAAAACTCAGGCTTCGTATATCTCCACTTTGTCAAATCAAATTGCGACAATGGCCACAGATGAGAATATTGCATGGGTTCTTTCCGGCAATGATTTTGATTTTAATCTGATTGATCCGGAGCACCCGAAGATGTTTGCTGTCAGCAATAACTTTTCAAAGAACTCTGTGTATTCTCCGGTTATAGCTATGCTTTTGAGTATATCATCGCGCCAATTCACAATGCAGAACAAAGTTCCGTTTGTCTATTTCTTGGATGAAATGACAACGGTTAAGATTAAAAATTTTGAGACCTTACCATCAGTCTTGCGTGAATATAAAGCTGCTTTTGTTCTTCTTACACAATCCGGTGCGAAGCTGGAAAATCTGTACGGAAAACTTGACCGTTCTTCTGTGGAAGCGAACTTCGGAAATATGTTCCTCGGGCGAACCAAAGATGTGGAAGCCTTGAAGTATTACCCGCTTTTCTTTGGTAAGGAAGAAAAAGAGAGACGTTCGAGAAGCGCAGGAAAATCTGGTTCCTCTTCCAATTCCAGCGTGACTATATCATCACAGAAGGAAGATGTATATCAGGGAAAAGATTTCTCCGAACTTGAACCAGGTGAATTTATTGGTTCTGCTACGCGAGCGAATGTAAAGGAATTTAAGGCTAAATTTAAGATGTTTGAAATGGAAGAAGAGGAATTGCCTGTTCATGAATTTGTAACGCCGGAACAGGTAACGGAAAATTATGATAGGATAATTCAGGAAGTTCAGGCCATTTTAAATGGCGATATTTGATAGAAGAAAAGAGAGCAATTATGCTCTCTTTTTTCATTCTGCCTCCATCTCACTTGATGAAGCAACGGATTTTGTGGCATCATTCAGTCTGACAGAATAGCTGGAGAGATTTTTTACTATCATCAGATTCTTGTTCTTATTGATACTTAAAGGCTTTCCTTTCGTGAGTATATCCCAGTTATTATAGGTCAGGTCACTAACAGACATGCCTTCAGATTTTAGAGCTTGGGCAATATCAGAAGATAAATCATACTCTTTTCCCTCTGCGGAAAATATAACTTTATCCCCATTTACGTCAAGCGTGCGGCCACGATATTCTGTATGAACACTGGTGTCCTTATTGTTCTTCAGTTCATTGTTAATCTTGTTGTTTAAAATGGCTGCTTCTGATTTTAGTTGTCTGAGTTTTTCTTCTTTGGGCCAGTTAATATTAGTCAGTTTTTTTTCGAGCTCACTAATGTCATGATTGAACCGGGATATATCTTTTTCCATTTTTTCAGCACGTTCAAAAAGGCTGTTGCCAAGTTCATCCAACCATTCCGGACATCGGTCATAAGCCAGTGGTAGGGCTGTCTGTGCTTGATAATGTCGGCCACTTGAACCGACAAGGCCGAAATACTTGTTGCCTTGCAGGCTTTTGATGTATATCGTGTGTTCCTTATAAGTTCCAATATATTCTGTTACCCCGTCTTCCATATTTGCTGACCGCCATGCACTCAAATATTTTCCTGCATCTTTCCCGTGCAGACGTGTTCCATCTTGAGATATGAGCACACCTTTTGATTTGTTGAATTTATCGTAATCGGCTTTCATGTCTTGTACTGCACTTTCTGCAGCCTCTTTCTTTTCAGAAAGTTTTTTCAGGTCATATTTAGACTTGTCTATATCGCGGAAAAATAATACACGTTCCTTCTGCAGCTGCGTTATCTGCTTATCCAGTTTAGCCTTATCGAGCAAATCTGTATTACCTGATAAAATAGCCACATATTCTGCAAAGTTCATACCGGATTTTTCATCCAATGCTCCTTCATCAAGTGTTCGCACTCCGAGCTGCTGACTTTTCAACTGGCCAATGAAAAGCTGCTTGTTCTGGAGTAGGTTGAACTTATACGCATCCAATGACCTTTCCGTTGCATAGGTAATGATGTCAACCTTATTACCGGCATATTCTTTCGCAATAATGTTTCCTTTACGTACAGCTCGGCCGTTACGCTGCTCAAGATCCGACGGTCGCCAGGGAGTATCAAGATGATGTACTGCTACTGCACGCTGCTGGGCATTAACTCCGGTTCCTAACATACTGGTAGAACCCATCAGGATACGTATTTTCCCTTCATTCATCCCTTCTATCAGTTTTTTCCGGCTGCTTTCAGTTTTGGCCTCCTGAATAAACCGGATTTCTTCCGGTGGAATCTGGTAGTTCTCTACAAGCTGCTGCTTGATTTCACTGTAGATGTTCCATTCTCCCGGCTTGTACGTGCCAAGGTCGCAGAAAACGAACTGTGTGCCTTTTACCGCATTGAACTTCTGATAGTATTCGTATAATGTCTGTGCGCATACGCTTGCCTTGTTTCCTGTCTCTCCTGCATATTTTAAAGAGTCAATCATCCGCATGTCAAGAGCCATTTTTCTTGCATAGTCGGTGGCAATAAGCATCTTTGCCTTTTCTTCTGTTTCTGATAATGGAGGGCGTCCGAGTAAGGTTGCATTTCCGGATTCAGCAAACTTCATCAGTTTATCTATAAATTCTTCTTGTGCCGGTGTTGGAGGAATACTTTTGAATATCGGGTTCTTTTCCGGGCGGTCAAGACCAATCATGTCGGCTGTCCTGTAATCGGTAATTTCGTTGTAAAATAGAGCAAGTTCCGGTACTTTCACGAAGTGACGGAATCGTTCTTTTTGTATAATGTTGTTGGTTACAGAGAACTCAAACTCCGTAGTTTTTCTCGTATAGATTGCTGCCCAGGCATCGAAACATGTAATGCCTTGTCGATCGAGTGCCTCCGGTCGGAGATATTTGAACAATGCATACAGTTCTGTCAACGAATTGCTGATAGTGGTTCCGGAAAGAAAAGTAGCCCCCAAATCACGGCCCGTTCTTTTCTGTATATCTCTGATTGCAAAATAGAGATTCAGGGCTCTTTGGCTTCCGTCAGGATTGCCAAGTCCTGCTACACGGTTATGACGTGTCGAAAACATAAGGTTCTTAAACTGATGCGATAAATCCGAAATTTTGGATTTATCGCATTATCAGAACTTTCTTATTTTTTTGTTTGACATTCTAAATATATTGAAATTCAGCATCTTTTTTATATAATAAGTTCTGATTATTTTTACGGTCGTAATATGCAGGGTATAGAATATATTCTGTATCAATTTGGAGATAAGGCTGTAATGTTTGTATTTGCTCAATAGTCCTTTTCGTAAATTTGGATATCTTAATGATTTTTCTGATTGCATTTGACCTCCTGTTTCTAAAGAGAAACTGCTCAGTGGAAGTTTTTAGTATTTGTCCAATAAAGCACATAGGTTGTATTCTGTTTCCCACATTCTTGACTGTTGAACTCTGTACCAATTCTTCAGGCCGTTGCGTAACTCCCATTCCAATAACACCGGGCATATCAAATTGTCAATTCTTTATTACTTGGCATTTTTTAGAAGATGTTACGTTGGCATATAGTTTTGAGCTTGTATGAAAAATGACATTTACTACTAATGAATCAACTTTACATAACATAACCATATTTTGCATCGGAAATATGAGATAATTTTCCTTTTTTATTGTATCTTTGTATTTGATAGGCATGGAATTTTCATAATGCATGAGTTTAACCATCCATAATATTAATGAATAATTCCACTTACGTGCTGTATCTTAACATTTTGATATTTATTTAAAACTCTAACTTAAGTATAAATTACTTCTATTTTTTGTTTTATGAGTTCTAATTTTAAAACACCTCTTTCTGTATATGTCTTGTATGACAAGGATAATACTAAAGGTAGCGAAACATATGAGAAAATTTACCATCTTCTGTGTCGTAATTCAAGTAGGCCTTTTGAAGATGGGCTTGATATACCAGTGTTCTTTCGAACGGATATGGCCAATCAAATTACCCCGATAGATATAAACTTCAGTAATAAAACTATTGCAATATTATTGGTTGATGACAATATGTATTGTAATACTATATGGGATGAGTATATAAAAGAATTATTAGTAAAACAAGACAATGGGGCACTAAAAATATTTGCCGTCAAACTATCCAAGTATGCTTTCGACATAAACCCACTTCTTCAAGAAGAACAGTTTATTTGTTTGAAAAATGAGAATATTGAAACTGATTGGCATGAATTTCAAATAAGACTTTATGATAACATTTTACGCTATTTAAAGTCTTATAAAGTTGGGCAAAAGCTAAAATTATTCATTAGCCATTCTAAAAAGGATAAAGATCATTTAGGTGAATCTACGGCAATTTCTTTAAGAGATTATTTGCGTTCAGATACTAAACTCGATTCTTTCTTCGATGTTAATGATATTTTGGATGGTCATCAATTTGCCCAACAGATTCAGTCAGGTATAGCTTCATCCTTATTAGTTATCATAGAATCTGATACATATTCAGAAAGAGAATGGTGTCGAATTGAAGCTATCTCTGGTAAGAAAAATAATGTACCTTCAATATTAGTAAATGTATTGAATGGAGTTTCTTCTCGAACATTCCCGTATTTGGGTAATATGCCAAAGATTAGATTTAATGGCAAATGGGATGACGTAATTATCTTGCTTCTACGTACTGCGTTAGACCAATATTATGAGAAAGAATATCTTGAGCAATTGGTAATGAAGTGCGATTTGCAAAATACTTCTATTCTTCCTGTTCCTCCGGAATTAATGAATTTAATTAATATTGAAGATAATATAAAATCAATACTCTATCCTGAACCACCGTTAGGTCGTGAAGAGTTGGAGGTTTTGAATAAAAATGGTAAGATTACAAGTTTTGTTACTCCGAGTCAGTTATATTCAAATATGAATAAGATACAGGATAAGAAAATCGCAATTTCTATTTCGGAAACTCCGGAGGCTTTAACTAAAGGAATCGGCAAAGCCATGTTTGATGATTTATCTGTTGAAATAGCTCGTCATCTGCTTGTTACTGGAGCTAAATTGGTGTATGGAGGTGATCTTAGAATTGGTGGTTTCACAAAACTTTTATGCGATCTTTCATGTCAGTATGGCATAAAAGAAAAGTCTGATCCAAGTACAATCTATTTCACAAATTATTTTGCTTGGCCTATATTTAATAGGCTCTCAAAATCTGACATCGCTGAATTTAAATACGACCGTGTGGAAATAGTAAAAACAGAAATACCCAAAGGTGTAGGTGAGGAGGATAAGGGGAAGTTCTTTGAGCCAACTACGCCAAGCAAAATGTTTCTTTGGGCAAATTCTTTATCTATTATGCGTAAAGAAATGGAAGAGAATGTTAATGCACGTATCGTTTTGGGTGGCAAAATTGTCAATTTTAAGGGGCGTATGGCCGGAATATTTGAAGAGGCGATTTGTGCTATACAGAAAAAACATCCAATTTATTTATTAGGAGGATTTGGTGGAGCTTCTGCACAAATAGTGAAACTAATGAAAGGTGAAACTACGGCAGAAAAACTATTTGAAGAAGCAAAAACCAATGAGGATTATAAAAATTTAATTGAATATTGCCAAATGAGTTGTCTGCCAACGATAAATAACGATGAACTAAAGAAATTCGAAAATAAGGATTATCAGGTTCTTAGAAATGGACTTGATAAAGATGAAAATGAAATTTTATTCAACTCTATTAATATTCCCGAGATAATATCATTGATTCTCAAGGGTATTAATAAAGCTTTTAACTATTAATATAAATTATGCATAAAGTATTTGTAAGTTTTCATCATGCCAATGACCAGAAATATAAAGAAGGTTTGGTTAGTTGGGCTGAAAAAAATAAAGTATTCATTGATGGCTCTGTTGACATGGGCGAGATTCCAGAAGATTGGGACGACCAAAAGATACGCGAATATATACGCGACGAGCATTTGAAGGATACAACCGTAACCATTTTACTTGTAGGAACTGAAACAAAAAATCGCAAGCATATTGATTGGGAGTTATATTCAAGTATGTACGATGGTACGGTGAATAAGAAGTCCGGCATTATTGTGATATTACTACCATCTGTTAAAAGCGAATATTATACATGCGCTCATAGTAGTGAGAAAACGTTCTACCCAGAGACGACACAATGGATGTCTATTGATAGCCGAGAAGAGTATCATAGGCGTTATCCATACTTACCGGAACGCATCATTGATAATTTGCTCGAACCCAATGCCTTTATATCTGTAATCAATTGGGATAAGTTAACACCAGATATTTTGAGACAGATGATTGATAATGCATATAATAGTCGTGCCACTTGCACTTATGATTTATCAAGGCCAATGCGTAAAAAAAATGGATAAGTAGAATAATAGATTATGGCATTAAATAGATTTTATTTAACCGAAAATTCCATTGCACAAAGAAGTGGTTTATGTATATTCATAAGTCACCAAAAAAGAGATGCGGACACTGCTAAAAAAATAGCAGACTATTTTATTACTTCTGGTATTGATGTCTATTTTGATGAATATGATACAAAAATAGACAGAACGAGACCTTACTCGGTTGTAAGTGCAATTAAAACAGGTATCAGAAACAGCACGCACATGTTATGTCTTTTATCCCAAAATGCATTGGATTCAAAATGGATCCCTTGGGAAGTTGGATATGGATATGATAGAACAACTGTTGTAGGGTTAACATTAAAAGAAATATCACAATCAGTCTTACCCGAGTATCTTCAAATCGTTCCAATTCTAAGAGGTACAAAATCGTTGAATAACTTTATTTCTAATGTGTTAAAACGAGATGAATCAACGCTTATAAATGAGAGGAAATTATTTGCCGCATATCAATCTCAGCATCCTTTAGACTCTGTTCTTAATTGGGAACTGTAACATAACTTCCAGCAGGTATAATACCTTGCTGGAAGTTTATATAATATACCAAACAGTACTTGTATATCTTAATCGGGTAAGAGGAAAACGAAGAAGTAAAATTTCTCCTACTCAATTTGTTTTTGTAAGTCCTAAAAGTATTTCAAGATTTGCTTTTCCTTCCTCTGTCTTCCACTTTTTTCTCATTTTCTTTTGATTTTCGCCTTCAAGGGTTTCCAAAGCTTTTTCTTCTTGTTTTGTGGTTATATCAAGATATACCATTGTGGTTTGAATACTTTCATGCCCAAGTAAGTATGAGATTTGGGCTATGTTCATCCCGTTTTCAAGCCAGTGTGAAGCTTTGGCATGCCTAAATTGATGGGCATGTAAATCCATAGGAACATCTTGGCACCTTTCATGAGCCATTGTGGCATATTTTTTCAGCATCTTGTTCACGTTTTCAGCGGACATCGGGACATATATGCCTTTGCTCTTAGAACAGAAAAGTAATGCATTTGCATCATTCTGTTTCGGATGGTATTTGATAAGATACCTTTTCAAGCATTGTGCTGGCTTGGCCAAAAGAGGAATCGGACGTTTCTTTCTTCCTTTGCCAATGACTATTATGTGAGGTTTTACACAGTCTATAACAATATTGCTAATTTTCAGAGTCAGAAGCTCGTTGATGCGCACAGCGGTGGAATATAAGAGAAGCATCAGAGTGTAATCACGAAAGCCTATAGTACTCCCTTGATTAGGCATGGACAACAATACATCAACAGCCTGTTTACTGAGCCCGATGACCTTTCTTTTAGAGTTTTTCTCATTTGGAACATTTTCCGCTTGTAAGAAAACAGACATATAGGATATATCTCTAAACGACAAATATTTCAGAAAAACACGCAAGGCTGACAATCTTACATTACATGTTGCTGGACTGCAACCCCTATTTTCCTTTAACCAAATAATCCACTCCATTATATATTCCATACAGAAACATTCTGCGCTTAATGTTTCTGGTGTAGTGCCTTTTATTACTCTGAGGAATTCTACATAGAGTTTCACGGAGATCTTATAATTTCTCTTTGTGTGAGGACTGCATGCCTTGATTGAAGGGACATAGTGTTCGAGCCAGTCATGCAGATAATCAGCTATCTGCATTGCTTGCGGATTAATCTTCTTTTTCATCTGTCTTTAATTTTAATAATTGATTCTCTGTATATTCCATTATATCAGAAATCGCTGGGGTCAAGGAATAATAAGCCAGCGTGCTCTCTATTTGCCGGTGTCCCATGCTCTTGCTTAAAGCCAACAACTTGTCATGGATGGTAAATCCTTGGTGTGTCCAGCTGTTTATGTTTTCTATGGCATAGTTGTGTCTTAGCTCATATGGGATAGCGTAGGATGAATTGCAACTTTGCCACAACACCCGAAAATGATACGTAACCCAAACAGAAGGGTGAGACTTGTCATCCGGTGTCGGAAAGAACACTTTGCGGTGCGGGACTAACCTAGATATATTCTCGTCGTAAGTACGCATTAGAGCCAACATTGTATCATGGAGAACGACATAATGTTGGTCATGCCCTTTACTTCGCTTGATGGAAATTACGCCATTTTCAAGGTTTACATCATCACGTTCCAGCAGGATGGCTTCGGTTGTCCTCATCCCAGAACTGTACAATAAGCGAAAGAATACTGGCAGTGTCATGCGTTGGATTGTGGCGAGACGGCCACGTCTTGGCTTTGTGTTGTCGCAAGCATTGAAGAAGCGTTTCAATTCATCATATGTGAAAGGGTGCGGCGTATAAGTTCTTGGCACAGACCTTGGCACTTTTGGCAGGGCTATTTTTGTCATTCCACGTTTGTTCATGTATTTGATGAAGTCCAGAATAGGATATACACGTGACACGCAAGAGTTTGTGCATTCAGATGGACGTTGCCTGCACCATCTGTCCACGATTTCTTGGGATAGTTCGATCTGTCCGGGATATTCCCTCGCGCAAAAATGGTCAAATAGTATTACGTTCTTGATATAGCTGTGGCTGTCACGCCCGGAAGCCTTGCGGTATTTTACGTATCCTTCTATCGCGTTGGAAAGGAATGAAGTCGTTTTCATCTGCCAAACACCTCCTTTCCAACCGGGAATCCCTCGATGCTTAGCGAACACTCTTTCAGGTGTTTGAATTCCGCACTGAGATAGCGGTCGAGAGAGCTTGGGGACGAATGGCCAAGGGTGGCACTTATAACAGGCTGTTGCACACCGCCCTGCAACAGGGATGTCGCTACATGGTGGCGAAACAGGTGCATGCTCTTTCTTTCATTTTCACCTTGCCTTATTCCTGCTTTGCACATGACTTTTGAGCATATGGCATCAAGATTGCTTGTGTGGAGTCTTCTGTGTGGCACGTGTACTGTGAGAAAAACATATGGTTCCGGGCATTGGGGACGCTCTTTGAGCAGGTAATCAAAGACAGCATTCCCGACTACGGCGCGAAGCGGCAATGTAAGGGGCTGTCCCGTTTTTGCCTGTGTGATTTTTATAAGGTCGTGTTCCCAATCGAAGTTCTCAAGCGTGAGAGCTGAGATGTCACACCCACGCAATCCCGTGTACATGGCCAAGGTTATGATGGCTTTGTCCTGCAGGGATATTGTGCCGTCGTGCTCCAAGGTATGCCTGATGGCCGTCAGTTCTTGCTCTGTAAGGTATTGAATGTTCTTACGCATGTTGGGTATGGCCGGCAGATATGCGATTATACGTTCAACGGATTTGCCATAGTAAGGCAAACAGGCTTTCAGCCCATACTCCACCGAATATTTGAGCGAATGGCCCATCTTCTGTTTTTCGTCTTTGGAAAACACTTCCAACACCGCATCCTCTGTTATTGATTCGAATGAATACACACCCATTTCCTGTAACCGGAAGAAGAACGAAGATAGCGCATACTTCACGTTTGTTGAAAATTTGCAACGCCTGCCTACCACGTTGAAAGCCATGTCCGTTACATTCCTGTATTCTTCGCCAAGCAATTCGTAGTGGTGAGGTTTGATGTAGTGTTTGCATCCGTCGGGTAATAATCCATTCTCGATATATTGGCAGATTACACGTAACAGGCGTACCTTGTTTCTGCAAGTATACTTGTTGGACCACAATTCTTTTAGTGTCGGTTCAACATCGGCGAGACTCTTCCATTTGTAATGTTCGGAATTGCCCGATAACCACTCAGCCATTTTCTTCACATAGTCTATGTACATGGCTGAATAACCTGTGTCTTGTAAATAAGAAACAAGCCCTTTGACTTTTTCATTCAGATTAAATATGTCCATAATCGTATCTTGTTTGAATGTTATTCTACAATTATAGACGGAATATAATCAGAACTGATTAAGACTCAAAACAAATGATTGCTAAACAATTGAATAATTTTATCGGAAATTCCTAAAAGTTCTGATAATGGCTCTCATCAACAAAGATATGGTCGATACCCATGCTGCGGAAATCAACCGTATCATCTTTTCGTAGTTTAATGTCGTCCATGATGGTATTCAGTTTTACCTTCATGTTTTCAATACGTTTCTCAAGTCCTTTCTCCAGCTGTCGTCCTGAATATCCCATACCGATATTTTTAAGAACATCAAGAGCTTCTTCCACATCTCGTATTTCATCTTCGATAATCTCCTTCTGAATGTCGAGTGACTGCGGTATCTTCCCGAACTGGTCATGTGTCAGAATCACACAGTCCCAGTTGTTGTTTTTTATTTGCTGGAACAGTTCCTGACGGTTGGCAGGTTTGAAATCATCCTTTCCTGGATACAGAATCTTAGCATGTGGATAGGCTTTCCGGTAAGTGGCAGCTATCTCATGGACGTTTGCCTTCAGACCGATAATCATAGGTTTGTTGCACACTCCGATACGTTTCATCTCGTATGATGCTACACACATGATCATGGTTTTACCCCCTCCTACTTCATGGTCGGCTATTCCTCCACCGTTCTGCTTCAGCATCCAGATACAATCTTTCTGTGATGGGTACAAATCCTTATAATCGAACTTTTCAAAGCTCAAATCTGGGAACGTCTGGCAGGAACCGTCATAATCCGGACGGACAAAGCAGTTGAACCGTTCATTATACATGTCTGCTAGCGATTGTTTCACTTCATCAGGTCGGTTATTCAACCAGTCAATGAATTTGTCCTGGATATCCTGTACCTTGCTGGCTGCAAGCTGTGTTGATTCTGTATCAACAACAGTTTTTTTCTCGCCGTCTATATAGACAGTTTTCGTAATCTGAGGAAATGTGTTCTGCAGTGCATTGTTCATGATATCCTCTGCATTCATTTGGTAGTTGATTCCATACAAGGAGTTGGCTGCAGAAGAATATTCTTTCATTTTAACAAGGAATGTGTCTGAAGCGGGTGTATAGGTGATGGCCGTCTCTACACCGAACAGTTCACTTGCAAACCCTGAATATAATTCTTGTGGAATCCACCTTTCACCTAAATTGAAATCCAGTTCATTGAAAGGAATAGGCTTCGGCTTAACTTCCTCGAGTGCATTTAATGTATCTTGAATATCATGCACTCTTTCCGGCATTCTTGTAAGATAGGGTTTAATCTCCGCGATTTTCCTATACACGTTTCCGGATAACATTCTTCCGGAATGTTCCCATTGATATGTTGTCGGGTTATAATATATTTTACCTTTCAGTTCTGCTTGTATCTGATTATCGTCAAGCCCGGTACGTTCTTCCAGGTGTGACCAGTCAACACAGCCATAAAGGTTAAGTGAAGATGCTAGAGCTTCGTCACATGTAAGAGTTTCTGTAACTTTCTTGGAAAAAGCAACCGGTTCAAAGAAAATATCTGCCTTAATGCGCTCTCCGTTCTCGTATCTTTCCAGAGGTAGAATATCAGACGATAAATTATCCGACATGATAATACTTGAGGCTGATTCACGGAGGCCTTCATGTTGCGATACAAAATAATCGTAACTATTGTTCAGCTTATCCCGAAGTGTCCGGCTCTCTGTCTGTGTGTCTTTTTCAAAGTCAAACAATCGGTAATAGTCGTCCCGGACATGTATGTAATCCTTCATCACACGTTGCTCGTTGCGCGTCAGGTAGGTGGCAGGGATGAAGCCGAGAACTTTTTTCTCGTTGTATTCCATAGTCCCTACTCTGTCACGATATAGGACGAAGGCGCCTGGCTTATAATGCTCCATAAGCCATTCATTGGTCATGACTTCATCTGTAACCTTTTCAAAGGTTTCTATTGGCTCAGGCTTTTCTTCAGGAAGATTGAACAGATCACCAAGACTTACAAGTTTTTCACCAGTTACAGATTTCTGCTCATCACCTGTTACTGATTTACCAAGATAACTATGCTTCAGATATAACTCCAAGTTAAATTTCTCATTGAAGTCTCTTTCAAGTAATTCAGACAAGGTGCTGTAATTTGCATCATTGCTTTTAAATTTAGTTACGACCTTACCGTACTGGTTGGTGTCTGTGTATGGGGTACCGAGATAATGTAATTCAATCGGATTGTTTACATAATTATTGGGTGTAATAGGATTATCTTCACGGCTCCCTATAAACAGTTTTTCATCATAACTAAGCTGTCGTTTTTGTGTGTTCTTTTGAAGAATAATAAGGTCCGACCCCACTTCTATCCCTCCAGTTTCGGTGAATAAATCATCGGTAAGACGGATTGTACTAATCAGATTAGCATTCTGCATCAGGTAACGGCGGATTTCTTTATTTGATGGTGAATCAGCAACGCCTCTGGTAGTAATATATACTACCAGTCCCCCTTCTTTTACAGCATCAAGCCCTTTGACGAAGAAATAATTATGCAACGTATTTGTTGCCATCATCTTAATTGCGTTTCCTTTCTGATAGCTATAGTCATATACCTTCACTGTTCCGAATGGAATATTTGACATAACCAGGTCGTATATTCCTTCTTCCATTTCCGGAAGATTTTCAAAACCTTCTACACGGACTTCCGTTCCCGGTTCTTTGGCTGATAGAATTAGTCCAGTCAATAAGTCCTTTTCGTACGCTGTACGATGTACCTTCCCTTCCGTGAAATTCAGGAATACTCCGTTTCCGCTTGAAGGGTCCAGCATATAATCAATATTTCCCTTGGTTGAATTTTCTAATTGTTTTCCTATTGTTTTGACGATTTGTTCTGGCGTATAGAAAGCTGTTAGCACGGAGTTCTTCAGGCTGCGGTAGAAGGATTCTGCAGTAGATTCAGAATCACTGTTTTCCTTAATTACCTGTTTGAGTTCTTCAACAAGTGGAAAGAGCATCTTTTCAGAAGCTGGCCACTCTTCTACCGGACGCGTATCAAGGATACATTTAAGCCCACCAAAACCACTGTATTTCTCCAGTATAGCCTTTTCTTCCCTATTGGCTGCACGGTTCTCTGATTGAAGAAGAAAAGCTGTACGAATGGCATTTATGTTGTCTGTCAGTACCTGACTTTTATTGTAGCTCATAATCCTTGATGTATTGGTTAATATGTTGGCTGATTTCTGTATACAGTTTGTCATATTCTGATGTTCTCTCAAAATTGTCGTCCAGTTTGTATTTTTCTGCAATGGGCTGGATGAGCAGGAACATTTGCATGATGAACTTATCTTTATCGCTGAATGAGAGATTCATTTCCTCTATTATATCCTCGACAAGCTGATAGAGAGAAAAATGAAGTCCTGAATACAGAACTTCATTAACTTCATTCTGGCACTCTTCTATGTTCATGCCTTCTCTTGAACATTCAATAAATGTCTCCTGTGCTAGTTCACTACGTGTTGTAATAAATTCTTCATCCTTTACCAGATTAGGATGATAATCTTCTAAATATTGCTTTAGTTCTTTATAATATTTTGAATGTACCATAATATCATGCTTCTGCTTGACCCTGACGTGTCAATGTATTAATCACATTATAAACTTTAAATGTATAGCCGGCTGGGGTTTGTATCTTGCTGATAATTTTTCCTCCCGGAATGTTGGCGAACCCTTTTTTCTCAATATCTTTCAATTGGTCTTTAGTGAGGTGGATTTCTTCTACACTTTCCTGAGACTCCTGAAGCTGCATTTTGGGTAATTCTTTGACAGCTTCTCCAGTTTGCTCATTTTGTTTTTCTGTTATCTTGATTTTATATCCAGACGGTTCTTTCTTAAGTTTAATGGTTTTGTCCTTAATTGATGTTTCTCCATTTTTGATTAATTCGCTGATTTGGTCAGTGCTCATTTCATCTAATGTAAGATTGTTGTTCTTTAATTCACCCAACAGTTCTACTTCAGTTATTTTCTTCTTCGTGCCTTTCAGACATTCGCGAAGGTGTGTTTGTTGGGGTGAAATTCTCTCTACTTCCGGTGTTATCTTCACTGTCTCTTCAGACTTGACATTTTCTTTTTTAATATCTGATTGCTTTTCTATTGTTTCTTGGTTTATATTTATGTTATAAACTCCATCCTTCTGTGATAGCACGATTTCTTTTTTCCCTACACGGCACATACCGGTCGTAATAAGTTCCTGCCATTGCTTAATGCTCATACGATCGACATTGATAGAGTCTTTAATAGTGTTATAGATGTCTTTTATATTGTTAGCTTTAAATTTTGTGTAGTTGCTTAACCAGGTAATAAGTTCTTCTGTTGGAATGTTCCATGATTCTTTCCCACGGAATATCTCATTAAATACTTTTTCTTGTTTGTCATTGCTTAACTTTAGATCCCAAAACCTCTTGTAATCATTTCCTACATATACCTTGATTGTTTCTATGGAAGGGTTTTCAATCAGATTGATGCATTCAGGAGATGCGGACACTACTTTTAACTGAGTTTTTAATGTAGGGTTTTTAATATTGACTATTTGTGTAGGGTCTTTACTTATCGCTAATAACTGTAGTGTTTCAGATGGATTTGGGATAAGTTTTATAAAAGATGGATTCTTAGTAATTGCAATTCGGCTGACATTTTCTGAAGGGTTCTTCAGTAAAAGAAAGACTCTGCTGTCTTTACTTACAGCTGAAGAGAGTAACTTTTCTGAAGGGTTGTCCAGTAAAACTATGCTGAATGGATCTTTCTTTATCGCTCTTGCATTGAAGAGTGAGCGTAAACTTTCTATTAAATTGAATCTCATAGCGTATCGTTTAATTTAAGTTTTAAAATTTCATTCTTAAAATATTCCTTGTAGTTCAGCTCATTTTCTTTGAGCTTATAGCATTGTGTAATGATTCCTGTAATGGTATCCAAATTCTTGTCACTTGGGAATATTTTGAAACCTGCAAGTTTCTCAACAGCAACCAGCATTGTACGGATACCTGGTTTAGGGATGCTGAAAATAGTCTCTGGTGTGTTAAGAACAGCAGTAAGCTGAGCAGCTTCACATGGATTTTCCAGCTCACTTATGAGGCATGGAGATTTCTGAATTGCCGACACCTGAATCTCTTTATCCGGATTCTTTATATATTTGATATTTTCGGGTTTAGAATATATGCATGCAAATTTTGCACGCAAACAAGGTTTTTCTATAAGTTCGATTGCATCAGGTTCTTTGCTTACAGCGAGAATCTGTAGTTCCTCAGAAGGATTCTCGATGAATTTAATGTGGTATGGATTTTTGAGTATGACATATTTTTTTGCACGCTCACAGGGTTTGCTGATCATGTTGATAGCATGCTCATCGAGACGAACTGCTGTACACTGTAAGTCCTCAGAAGGCTCAGATATGCTTCCTATTGATATTGGGTTTCTTAGAATTAATCTTAGTTCTTGATTGAATAGTGATTCAAATATTTCAGAAATTTTGGCTTTCATCGTTACTTAATGTTTAATTTAGATGTTATAGAACTTTATCAACTTTCCAGGCATTTAGCGTATTATATCCTTTGTTTTCCCATTCTCTGGCTTTCATGTCAAACTGTACCTTGACTTTGTCCCCTTCTTTAATATTGAACCTGGTACAGTTATCATTCATTAGCAGGAGGCAGGCACTTTGTGGGTATCTGTCTTCTGTTTCTAATAAAAACTCCATGCTTTTCCAAGGTTGACCGGTACTTTTACTTGTTCCTTGTTGTAAGGGGTAGATTTTCTTGATAATTCCTGTAATTTCCATATAGTTTTATTTGAAGTTATAGTATAATTTCGTTAGATGATGTTTTGCTGATACACGGTTTAATAACTTTATTTGCTTGTTCCTGGGTGCTGATATGTGTGTTACCCTTGACAATGGTATCTCCTGATAGAACTACATCGCCTTCTATACGTGAATTTTCGCATATACAAACAAACTCAGTTAATTTGGCATTTCCCTTTATTTGTGCATGACCACGTATTTGTGCGTGAGAAGTAATTTGTGCATAATCTGTGATTATTGCATCTCCGGAAACTTTTGCATATCCTCTTACAATGCTACAACCGGCTATCATTGCATTATCTTTAATTTTAGCTTCTCCACATATCTCTACAGCATCGCAAACAAGGACTTTATCATATAGTGATGCATTTTCTCGTATCAATGCACGACCGCTGACTTTTACATCTCCACAAAGTATTACGTTGTCCCATATCCTTGATTTGCCCCCAACGCAGACATTATCTTTTATAATTGCTTCTCCGGAAATTTCTGCATAATCGGTGATTTCACTATTTCCCATAATACGGCTTCTCCCACGAATCTTAGCGTGGCCGTCTATCTTTACATTCTCTGAAATCTGTACTTCATCAGAAATTTCAATTCCAATACCAGTGATTCGTGCACCCGGATCTTTAATAAAAACCTTATCTTTAATGATGCCTTCAAACGCCAGGTGACCACTTACACGGCTTTCACCACATATTACAGATTTATGATAAATGTATGAGTTGTTTGAAATGGCAAATCCTTTAATTATAGAATCACCGTACATGGTGGTATGAATGACTCTGCAGTTTTCAATTGCCTTCGCATTCCCATACATTATTGATTTTCTAACGATAGCGTTATCACCCACATATGCGAGGTTAAACACCTTTGAATCTGTTTGAATCCAGCTATTCCCGTATTGTGATAGATTGTGCTCTCCTGCTACGTATCCTCCAAGTTCTCCAGCTTTCACATTACCGAAGTCCTTTAAAGCACGGATGCGGTACAATGTTAGACCATCGTATTCTTTTGTGTAATTCGTAAGCATGTACTTCTTATCTTCCGGATTTGAGATATAGGGTATATCTCTATACTTGTTTGGGTTATCAGAAAATACTTGTCCTTCACGAGTACAGATGTATTCTTTACCGTCAACCATCTCTACAGACAGCTGTATAACTTCGTCAGTTAAGTTGTTAATATATTCTTTTGTTGGTCTGCGTAAGGGATTAAGCACAAGATACCCAAGTGAGTTACCATTCGAGAAAACCATGTTTCCCGAATCGGCCATTTGGTATATTTTCCGTAGATTGTCAGGGGTAAACTGTTTTCCCTGTTTAATACTTATTTTTCTGGTTTTTGATATATGCGCTGTAAAATCATTATCTCCTTCTTCTGAAATTGATATTCCACTACCAGCGTATACGAACCGTATTTCTTTTAATTTTCCCATATCCTGATTTATATTTCGAGAGTTGATTCAATAGTTTTTTGATTGAGGAATTGACGGCATAATTTATCAGCTTGTTCTTGGGTACTGATATGTGTGTTACCCTTAACAATGGCATCTCCTGAAAGTTTTATATAACCGTCAATCTTGGCATTTTCGGTAACACATACATTTCCCGTTAGTTCAGCAGTTCCACTCACCTGCCCTTTTTTACGTATCTGTACATTATCATACAGTTGTGCGGAGCCAGATATATTACAGTCACCTGAAAGTTTTACATTTCCACCAACATAGCAATCATCCTTCAGCCTTGTATTGTCTTTTGCTTGTGCATGGCCGCTGATGCATGAGTTTTCACTCATTTGAACATTCCCGGAAAGACGAGCATTCCCGTATGCGGAGCTTTCATCACACATGAGTACATTGTCCTTTAGTTCTGCAAACTCTGAGGCAGAGGAATTGTCGTATAGGCGAACATTACCGGAAATCTTCGCATGTCCATAGACAAGTACTTCATTATGGAGGTGTACATTATCTGTAATTTCTGCAAATCCGGATGCTATGCTATCTCCTGACATTTGCACATTTCCGCTGAGCTTTGCGTGGTCATGAACACGTGCTCCGTCTGTTAATATTACGCTGCCTGATAATTGTGCATATTCTTCTGCACGGCTTTCACCTAACATTTGTACAAATCCGGAAATCCGGGAATATCCAGAAGCTTGTGCACTTCCTCCTATACGGGCGTTTCCTGATATATGAGAATAGTCATATGTTCTGGCATATTCTTTGAGCAAAGCATTACCTTCTAATCGTGACTTGCCAAATACTCTGGCTTCATCCTTAACTGATGCGTTTTCTCTTACAACTGCTTTGGGAAAAATCCAGCAAATCCCGTCTTGTGATAGATTGTGCTCTCCTGCTACGTATCCTCCAAGTTCACCTGCTTTCACACCAGGGAAACTCTTAACTGCACGGATTCGGTACAATGTTTGACCGTCAACTTGACAGGTGTAATCGGTAAGGATATATTTCTTCCCTTCCGGATTAGCGATTATTGGTATATCATTGTAGTCCTCTGGTTTACCCGGAAAAATTTCGCCGTTACGAGTACAGACATATTCTTTACCGTCTACCGTCTCAATATAGAGCTGATTCACTTCATCTTTAATATTGTCCACATGTTCTTTTGTAGGTTTCATATTAATAATTGATAGAGCAAACCTGTTTCTAAATTTTCCATCGGTAATAATCATATTACTTGAATACGCCAGGTCTTGAATCTTCTGGAGATTCTCTTCACTAAAAGTTTTACTTGGCTCAATTCTAATCTTTCTATCATTAGAGATATAAGCTCCGTATTTTTCGTCACCTTCTTCGCGGACATATATTCCATCAAATTGAGGCTCGAGTATTAATTTCCTATCTTTCATACTTTTTGAATTAAGGTTCAGCTTCTATATTCGCTGTTTTGGTTATATTTTTAGCAACACTCATAACCTTCATACCGTATCCTGCCGGCGTTTTAGTAATGCTGTATACAGCCTTTGTTGCTTTATTTAGCTGTAGTCCCTGGCCTTTTAGAAGCCTCTCCCACTCCGATGTACTTATTGTGTCTACATTAATGTTGTCTTTCTTTAATGTTTTGATAACATCAGTAGCGTCATAATTTTTACCTGCATACTCAATAGTGGCTGTATCACCATCAAGTATGAGCGTTTTACGGACGCTTTTTATTTTCTTGGAAAGGATATTGTTCTGCAATAAATCATTTACTGTTTTTGCTTCGCCTGCTGTAAGAAAGTAGGTTTGCATGTTTTTGCTTCCCATGTTCCCAAGTGAAAAGCAGAATTCATTTCCGCGTGGATATATCACTACATCTTTTATTTTGTCATTTTCTTTCACTGTGGCATTAATGATACCGTCATTGTCTTTATAGAATTTCAATATTTCAGGGTGCTGGTCCGGCTGGACTACTTGCTGGTTGGATAATGTTGATACACTTTCCTCAATCATGGATACCGACCGTCCTACGTCTTTCAATGTTTTAAAAAGGAACTCCGGATCTTTGTCTATAGCTTCTAGCCATCCTTTCAAATATTGAGCATTTTCCTTCCTGGGAAGTGGATTCATACCAAGCTGTTTTCCAGCGAAAGCAGAAGATAGTTCGGCTACAAGTTCTTCGCGACTGTAGCTTTCATCGCCAAACTTACCGAATGTACGATTCAATCGTGAATGATGGCCAGTAGAATGTGCCATTTCGTGTAATGCGGTATAATAAAATTCTTTCTTGTCAGCGAACTGCTCAAATGTTGGCAATGTAATAGTATCTTCCTTCCAGTTATAATAAGCTCTGTCCTGTTTCTCGAGATGGATTGGACATACCCAATTCTGTTCTTTAATCAGCTTGTCAAGGAAGGGATTTACATACTCATCACCTTGTGCATGATTCTCCAAAGAGAATCGGTCTAACATGTGCTCCCAGGCTTCCGGCTGTAACTCTTTAAAGTTAGTTTGTTCGATGTTGAATACATGGTAGAATGTGGTGTAGTGTTTAACTGTATAAGACTCTTTTTCAGCGTCAGTTAAGCTGGAATATATCTCCATTGAAATTTTATTCCCTTCTTTATCTGTAATTATTGGGGTATATAGATTAACCGGAAATCCCTTTTCACCTTTCAGGACGCTTGTGCCCATCTCCTTAGCCTGATTGAATGTCAGAAAAACGGGTACCTTGTATCCTTTTTCCTCACTTATAAACGAAAGAAGTATCTGGTTGAAGTTATTATATCTTCTGCCATTGATGTTTTGCGCCTGACCAAACCAATCGGTTCCAAACCAGGGTTTCTTCCAATCGCTGGCATCTACTTCCTTAATTTTTTGGACCATCAATTCTGCATACATTTTCAATGCTTTAGCTCTAAGTTTTTCTTTTTCCATATGCCTTTATTTTTTTGATTTATACTGCAAAGCTATGTATGCACCAGTGCAACAACATTGCACTCTAAATGTATTTCTTTTACTCTTTGTTGGTGAAAAAATATTAATGAAAAGAAATAATAATGCACTTGATAAGGTGCAAGCAAAAAATTTATTGTATCTTTGTGTTATAAATTTAATAGAAGACGTTATGAAAATTCGAAACTACATGCTGATTGGACTTTTGCCGTTATGTTTCTCGGCTTGTCAGACTGACGAAATTCCAGTACCTCCGGAAGGAAATGGTAATACCGAGCAAACACCTGAAGAACCGGGAGAATCAGAGGATGATTCTGATAAACCAATAAATGAAGAACTGCTGCTGGGGTTGGATGCCACACTTAAAAATCTGGTTGAATCCAGAAGTGGAGTAATCAATGCCTGGCAGACTGGCAATGAAATAGGTTTGTACACGGAAGACAAGAACCTGAAATATACCTATAATGGAAGTAAGTGGATAGCCGCTGAACCGTACGAGGTGCAGAAGGAACAGACCGTTTATGCTTATCATCCCTATTCGGAAAACATTAGGGACATGTATCTGGACATTGATGTGACGAAGCAGGAAGATGTGATGTATGGCCAGTGTGTGGTTACGTCTGATTTCCCGACTGCAAAGCCGGAAATGAATCATGCGCTTTCGCTTGTCAGGGTAAAGATTCTGCGTGACGAATATTTGGGTGAAGGAATGGTTACGGACGTGACCATTCGTAATGTGACTTCCTACCTGAGAATGAATATCCAGGACGGAGTTGTATGGAAACAGGATAAAAAGAGTGATATACCTATCGGTGGCGGATATATGTTGAATGATGCCAATCCGACAGTTCCGGAAGCTATCTTGCCCCCGCTTTATCATCCGCAGGACGTATCCGTATCCTTCAAGCTGGACGGAAAGGATATGAGTTATACCTTCCCATCCTATCATGAATGGGAAGCTGGAAAAATCTATACCTATTCCATCAAGATTAAAGGTGCGTATAATGGTGAGGTTAACAAGGAAGATGTGCCCATTGATGTGGAATACTGGAGTCAGTTCGGTAAAACGGATGATATTGTTATCAGAGAGGTGGATTTTTCTGATTTTGAAAACCAGTTCTCTATAAGTACCAATCATACACAGTTCGGTTACGACTGTTACCAGAATGAGGGGAAACCCTTCGGTCTTTTCTATACTCATTGGGGAAGTGAACTGTTTGAGGGAAAAGTACGTTTTGTGTTTATGCAAGGCAACCAGATTGTGGAGAAGTTCCAACCCATTGACATCAATGTTCAAGGAAACTGGGACGGAAAAAAGATTCAGTGCTATGTGACGGCCGCACCGGGTACATACCAGCTTGTACCGCTGTTCCAGCGAAAAGGTGAATCTACCTGGTTCAAGGCAATTGATTATGAACAGAATGGTTCAGCCGCGGAATGGATGTATGAGGTGAAGGCTCCTGCTCCGGATAATCTGCCGGCGTTAAGGGATATTTTGCTGGAGAAAGAAGGTGACAATACGAATTTTTTAGGCTATAATATTCCATACAATGAATCATTTAATGTAGTGTATACCCTATCCAATAAGGGAAAGAAAGCCTTGAAAGGTGAAATCAAGGCGGTCTGGGAGCGTGAATTTAAGCTGAAGTCAAATTCATATCGGCCCGGCACCCAGAAACAGAATACCACTAATGATGTGCAGTGGGCGGATGAAATTGGCAGGGTGAGTGTGGACATTCAGCCAGGTATCCGCTACTGGAAAGGAATCATGGAGTGTAAGGTTACTAAATACTATGCAAAGCCGACAGACAGCTATGGTAATGCATATGCGGTTCCTGTAATTCATCTGTACTGGAAGCCGGATGGTTCATCCGAGTGGACACTGCTTCGACTGGATGCAGATTATCTTTTCAATAACAATTACCAGGGAGCAGATGTGTGGGATGAAACATTGAACTATATTAATGTGACTTTAGCTGATTGGTATAATTGAACCCCCGAATTTTCTATACATCTATTTAACTTTCCCCGCTGCAGTGATGCACCGGGGTTTTTATTTTAGATATATAGATGCGTAGATATGCAGATGTGTAAATATATGGATGCGCAGATATATAGAATTTTGAAAGATTTTTCCCCTATTAGTTTGAAGAAAATGCTCAGTTATCGCAGATTTTGCGATAACCGAGCATTATTTTTTTTCATTTTTGTTTTATGGGCTTCTTTCTTGTCCTGAAAATAAAAATAAAATCCTCCGACATTGGCTATCACAATAACCAAGGTAAACATGATTAATGCTCCCATCTTATTCTCTTACCTTTTTGAGCTGTCGCAAATTTTGCGACAGTTGCCATATCATTCAACTCTTCTTTTAAACTTTATTATTAGCTTTATGTTGCTCTTTCTTGTCCTGGTAGTTGAAGTAAATCACACCCACAATTGCTACGATTGTAACAAAAGCTGAAACTACGATTGCGCCCATATTAATCCTCCTTTCTATTTGTGTTTCTAACCAACCAAAGTCCGGCTCCTAAAGTAGCTGCAGAAGCAACAACAACGCAGGCTACAATCAATGGATTTGTCATATCTCCAAAAGTCGAAGATAACAAAAGTGCCGTGACCATATATTTGGCAATATCCATCAGCCATTTTCCTAATTCTTTCCTCATATCTGCAAATATAATATTTTTCTCCCTAACCAGCTACATTCTAATGTTTTTTCCCCTATTGGATTGAGATGGTATTTCTATATATCTATAAATATAGATGCGTGGATATATAGATATGCAGAAATATAAATGCGTAAATATATAGAAATATGAATATTTCAAATGTTGAAACCTTAAAGGATTCATTTGTCCTCACGTAACTTTCGGTTGAGTTCATTCCACTCTTCAGGTGTCAACTGGTTGTATCCTTTCACTGCCATGTGTCGGAGTGCGTTCTCCATTTCGGATTTCAGAACGATTTGTTTGCCGAATATTACCCCAATCCACTTGTTCCAAAATGGAACAAGTGCTATCTACGTCAAGTTCACAATTCACTGTTTGGCGTAAAAATTCCTTGTATGAAAATTTAATTATCTCATATATTGTGAAATACGCGAAATTGTATTACTTTTGTGATACAATATAATACAGATAAAAATGGAAGCAGTAATAAGAAAACAGACCTCCTTCCGCTTGCGTGAAGACTTGCTGAAGGTCTTGCAGGAAGAAGCGAGAAAAGCAAACAGAAGCCTGAACAATTACGTGGAAAGCATGCTCATGGAAGTTGTCTATTCTGAACCAAATGAAGAAACAAAAGCGGCCATCAAGGAAGCCCGTTCAGGCAAATTTGCTGGTACAATAGACACGAGCAGCATGGAAGCCTTTATAAAGTCCTGTGAATGATGAAAACACTTCGGTATTCAACACAATACAAAAAGGACTTCAAAAGGTATCGGAACAATACCAGCAAGCTGGAAAAGCTTCTGGAAGTCTTTCGGATGCTGGAGAATGAAATAGAACTGCCAGCTAAATACAGGGCACACATGCTCAAAGGTGATTATCTTGGCTGCATGGAGTGCCACATAGAGGGGGATTTTCTTCTGATATGGCTCGATGCTGAAGCAGATATAATCGAGATTTTAAGGCTCGGAAGCCATTCTGAATTGTTTAAAAAATATTGATTCTAACACTAATTCTTCCATCTTGAGCTGTCAAGGAATCCTTGACAGTTGCATCTGAATTTGCAATGTGCAAAAATTGCACATTGCTTTTTTCTTCCAGTTCCTTTTCTTTAAATACATTGTTTATTTCATATATAGATGTGCAGATATATAGATATACAGATATACAGATATACAGAAATACAAATGCGTAAATATATAGAAATATGAATATTTCAAATGTTGAAACCTTAAAGGATTCATTTGTCCTCACGTAACTTTCGGTTGAGTTCATTCCACTCTTCAGGTGTCAACTGGTTGTATCCTTTCACTGCCATGTGTCGGAGTGCGTTCTCCATTTCGGATTTCAGAACGATTTGTTTGCCGAATATGGTAAACTGTTCCCACTCTCCTTTTTCATTCCTGGTGTATGTCCGGCTGTTGACACACCACAGACAGCTGTCAATCTCGTTGCGATTTTTCCATTGTCGCATGTGTCTTAGACTTGAAAATTTTCGTGTGATTGTTCTGGGAATTGGCGTTATCACGTCCATCTCCAGCTTAAATTTCATTTCTATATCTTCATCTTTCATAGAATGTCCAAAATCATTTTTGCAGGTATAGAGAGTCTGGAGAACGCGAACATTTTTTTGCCCAGATCCTTCAGTGAGGCTCCAATATGGTACACTTCCCTATCGTCGATTATCAGGAACCGGTCGTGCCCGTTCCGGTAAGTTCTCATGTTGATGGGCGGGTACTGGTCATTATGCTTGTCAAGGTCAAGCTGCAGCTGCGGAGTTATTCTTTGCGTATAGACCGTAGCCGACACGCCCGGATTTCGTTTGCTCAGCATGAGCAACACCGATTCATCGACATAATTGTCTATCAGCACAAGGGAAGTCTTGGCCGACTTAATCAAATCTGTTGCGAACTTGTATGCATCGAATATCTGTCCGTCATAAAAGATACCTTCCACCGGCGGCAGTGAAGTGCGGACAAAGAAGTCTATCTTCTCTGAATGTAAAGCAACAGTTTTCTCCAGCTCTGAAAGACGTCGGTTTATGGAATATCCCTTCAGAAGATATTCTTTTAATACCTTATTCGCCCATTGACGAAATTGAATACCTCGTTTGCTATTGACACGAAAGCCAATGGATATGATTGCATCCAAATTATAATATGTAAGGTTACGAACAACCTGACGCCTACCCTCTTGCCGAACTGTTCGGAAATCCCGAACAGTTGAACTTTCTTCCAGTTCTTCTTGTTCGTATATATTTTTAATGTGTTCACTGATATTAGCTTTACTTGATTGAAATAGTTCTACAATCTGTGCCTGAGTAAGCCAGACTGTTTCATCTTCCATTCTCACCTCCAGCTTGATTGTCTCGTCCGGCTGGTATAATATAATTTCTCCTTGTTCCATCAGGTTAACCTTTTTGCTTTTCGTATTCCTGGTAATCACAGGGTATTCCTTTATCCCGGCAACTTTTCACGTATGCAGCCCATTTTTTTGCTTCCGTCACGTCAATTGGGTTGCGTAGAAAAGCATCTTTCCACGGCTGAATGAAGTCCTGAAAATCATGTTTGTTGGTGATGAAGTAGATTGCATTAGATATTTCCTCTCTCTCCCAACCTTCTTCTTCCAATGGAGTATCACCCATTTGGGAATAAATATCGGCAACAGCTCGAAGCATCTTTCCGAACTCTTTGTAGGTCGCTAAATTTCGTGGTTCCTTATTCATAGCTTTTCCTGTATTTTGTTAATTAGTTTGCTTGAGTGGTGCTGTTTTATTTGTCTTTCTCAAAATTCTCCTTTGTCAAAATCCCTTTTCTGGCTTCTTCTATAGAAGTGGCATCCTTATATAAGATCCAATGTTCTATTGGCGCAACATTAATGAGATATGTTGAATATGCTTGTAGAAAGTTCCAACCTCTTTCAGACATGTAGTTCATTGCATCAACCATAGAATTAAATTCGATTTCTTTTCCCTGTTCATCAACAATCTGCATTTTATTTTTTAACCTATAAATTGGAATATTTCCGAAGTCAAATACGATTTTCATTTTTGTATTTAACTTTTCTGTTCCTTTTATTTCACAGAAATACCTTTTAGTTTGTGCTGTTATGCTGTTCGTGGATAGCAGAAGTAGTGCTATTATTATTATTATTTGATTTTTTCTCATTATTGTTTTGATTTTCTAAGGGTGATGAAAACAAATATAGCAAAATTTCGTGATACACTATGGTATATATTGCTCATTTTTTCTCTTTTCCTATACTCCTTTTTCGTAGTGTATCTCTCCCCGATTTTCCCTTTTTCATGATGCGAATTTAGTGCGCCTTGTAGAAGTCTGCAAGGCACTTTGTGCCGTTATGAAAAATATCCTGAGCAGCATAGCTGTGCGGTATTTTTCATCCCGGTACCCTTGCATACATCTACGGTCAGTCGCACAATTATTGCATTGAAAAAGGCGAAAGAACTCGGGGAGAGAATGATTAAAAAAAAAGTCGTATAGGGAGAAAAAAGAATTTGAAAAAGGCTCCTGAATCTGGAGTTAGAATAATTCACCTGTGGCTGATGTTTAACTTATTAATGTATAGATGTATGGAAACGAAAAATTTCGAAATTAATGGAGAATTTAGAGCGATGGACATGGCCGAACTTGCTTACATTCTCACTAACCAAGAAAGTGTATCTATGATGGTTAAAGAGCAAGAGGTTGTGTATGGCAATGTATGTACACTTGATGAAGTGATTTATAAAATGACTCCTGCACGCAAGAAACTTGCTTTGGCTGCTATTGAATTTTATAAGAGAGGTCAGGCTGCATTATCTAAGTATCCTAAAGTTTCTTGTTCCTATGATGTTTTTAAGCTCATGTCACCTGTTATGAGTGATTTAATGGTCGAAGAAGCATGGGTTATCTATGTTAATCAAGCTGCGAAAGTTATACGTAAGCTGAGAATTTCAATTGGTGGGATTGCTTCAACGCAAGTTGATGTAAGGGTAATAATGAAAGAAGCCCTCTTATGCGGAGCAACTTCATTCTTTTTAGTACACAACCATCCAAGCGGTAATCTTACTCCAAGCAGGGATGATGATAGGTTGACAGGTGCTTTGGTTGAAGCTGGCAGAATGATGAACATTAAGGTGCTTGACCATTTAATCATAGGAAATAACGAATATTTCAGCTATGGTGATGAAGGAAGATTATAAGTTTCACAAGGAGTGGGGACTCTCCCACTCCATAAATAAATAATTATGGCTTTGGATTTAAAAACATTTGTAATCAGTGGTAGTCCGGCAAGATTGGCCGCACTTCTCACAGCAGTGGGTTATCCTTTCTATTTTGATGGAACAGATATTGAAATCACTTGTGAAAAATGGTATCTTGAACAACTCAAGCGGAATGACCCGAAACTCTTTGAAAAAGTTTCAATTACCTTGGAGGAATAATTTTGTAATTCTACGCATTTATATGCGTAGAATTATACATGTGTATAATTGTATTATTATGGAAATGAAAAAAACAATAGAAAAAATACCGACATGGGCCTTTGGCTACATCTTCAATGGCGACATGACTGGTCTGACAGATGAAGAAGTCAAACAGATAGATGAAGCTCTTGAACAAATTGGTGTAGATATTGTTTGCACTCCAGCTGATGAAGAAGCGCAACCTTATTTCACGCACTACCCTCTTTTCGGTCTTCCTACCGAAGTCGAAGATTGTGTGATTTTGTACCGCTAAAAAAGGCATCTATATATCTGCAAATATATATTTGCAGATATATAGATGCCTATAAATATGGAGTTATTCTCACTTTTCGTACTGTTCTTTTATCTCCTTTACCAACTCGATTCCTTCAGTTGTCAATCCCTTATCAGAATTGAACTCCTTCAGAAACTTTACCGTGGCAGCAAAAACAACGTCCTGAATATCCAGTCGGTTTAATACTTTAATCATGGATAGTTCTGTATAAGATTTTGTATCGAGTTTAAAGATTATTCGCTCAGAACGCTGCGTAGATTTAGCTGGTCGACCTGGCGACCGCTTTACTTCTTGTCTTACCTCGTTCTGGGCGATGCTTGCCGATTCTACAGAAGGTGTGGCAGGCTTATTTTCTGCCACGTTATCCATGAAGCTTTGAATTCCAAAATCTATAGGCTTGTTATTGGCCATACTTATTCCTCCTCTTCTTTAATGTTATTTTTTACATTCCATGCGTGCAGAGACTTTTCTCTCCAATCTTCTGGACGCTTCTCACCCGTTATTTCTTCAGCCAATGACATGTAGTCCTCAGCTCCGTTAGCATCAGGTGCGTATTCGAAAATGCCTTGATGCCTTAATGGGGATTCATCGAACTTTACATTCTTCCTGATTTTGGTTTTAAAAACCTTGTCTGGATAGTTAGTTTCGAAGAACTCTGTAACCTGCTTGGAGATTCTTGTTTGCTTGTCATATTTGATAAGTAAGAAACCGAGAATTTCAAGTTTCTCATTCAGGTTTTCTTTCACATCTTTTATTGAGAACATAAGATTCTGCATTCCTTGCAAAGAGAATCCTGAACATTCTGTAGGTATCAGCACATAGTCACTTGCGCTCATGACGTTGTCGTTTACTATCCCTTCTTTGGGGGCGCAGTCAATAATGATATAGTCGAACAAGTAATCCCCGTTAGGGAGAGGGGAGAGGTAAGGAGACAATTTCTTGGCAAGTATTTTATCTCTATTTCTCTTGTTCATCAGGTAACTCTCGATGTTGGAAAGCTCATAAGATGCAGGTACATAATATAAACCCGGATATTGTTCATATGCCGGCATCTTTTGTTCTTCTTTAGTCAACCATTCATAGAAGGTTGCATCCCCTTCTTTTTGTGAGAATCCGATGAGATTTGTGAGGTTACATTGTGTATCAGTATCAATAAGTAAAACCTTCTTACCAAGTAACCATAGGGCAACGCCCAGATTGTATGCGGTGGTAGATTTACCTACACCGCCTTTGTAGTTCAATGGACAAATTGTTTTTATCATAATATATGTTTTAGAAATTCGACAATGCAAAAATAATACATTTCTGCATATCTGCAAATATAGATGCGTAGAAATATAAGCATATAAATATATAAACATGTAGAAATATAGATGCGTAGAAATATAAATATATGGATGCCCATAATCTGAGAATGCATTATTTCTATGATTTGTATGGAATAATGATTATATTTATATTTGCATAGAAATTCGACGGTCCTTTCGACCTGGGCAGTGTACGTGTCACGGCGTACCTGCCTTTTTCAAATAAATTCCTTGAATTTCACACCCTTAATTGAGTTGTATATTGTCGCTTCATTCTGTTCTGCATATATCTCAGTGGTAGTTATATGGGTATGCCCTAAAATGGATTGAATGGTTGTCAACGGTATTTTATAAAAAAGTAGGAGAGTGGCTGCTGTGTGTCGTCCGGTGTGGAATGATATATTCTTTTTCCCTATTTGCTGATTTTTGTATACTCTCTTAATTACTCTATTGCATTTGGCATTACTGGGAAGATAAAACAATTTTCCTCGAGTACGGTGAAACAGTCTCATAATTTTTAATGCTCTTCCTCCGAAAATCTGGTCGAGTGGCACATATACTTTTTGTTTTGTTTTTTGCATGGTGAAGATGAGCCATCTTTTGTTTTTAATGCGTTTCATATCTGCATATGTCAATTGACATATGTCAGAGTAGCGTATGCCGGTATAACATGAAAATAAAAATGCTGAAAGCGCTTCTCGATAATCGCTTTCCATATTTGTAAAATTGGAAATTAAATATTCCTGGAGCTTATTAAGCTCGTGAGGGGTAAGAGACTCTTTCCGGATTATTTCTGCTTTTGTTACAGTTAGTGAGAATAGTTCCTCTATTGTTTCTTTAATTTGCCCAGTTTGTTGCGCAAGTCTTAATGCTCTTTTTAGACACTTCAGATATTTAAGAATTGTATTTGCACATAGATTTTTACGAGTCAGATAAATTTCAAATGCTCTTATGAATCGTTTATCTATATCTTGATAGCTGGCCAATGGAGCAAATTCTATAAGCAGCTCTTTCGTCCTTTTATAGTTTAGCTTAGTATTTGGTGAAATCTTTTTGCTTTCCATGATGAGATTGAAAATCTCGATAGGGGAGTGATATACAGAATTGTCTTCTGATACTTCATATATAATTGTATCATAGCTTCCTCCAAGGTTCTTTTGAGCTATGAAGTTAGGCGATATATTAATGATGGTAGAGTAGTCTTTAGCTGTAATAGAAAGCTGGCAGCAAAGGCTTTTTAATTTATTCACTTGTGCGATGGCATTAATCTCATGTTGGACTATTTTAGTCAAATTATCTAAATTCATTTTTTCTGCAAAGGTGGAATTTTTTTTTGATAATTACTTCAGGAACTATTACAGCCAATTTTTCAAAGTCAGCGCCAACGATACCTACTTATGAGCTATATATTGAAGCAACACCAATAGGAAATAGAGTAAAACTTAAATTGTACATCAACTATGGAGGAGCATTAGTAACCACCTGGCCATTTAAGGAAGATAATTTATCATTTAAAATAAATTTGCGTGACAGATCTGATGCTTCAAAGCGATTCGAATTATCTGCCGGTTCAATAAATTATTCTAAATATAGCTGTAGCGGCACGACTACCTATTCCTTTGAATGTGCTTCCGGATATAATTTTAAATCACCATATGTTGAGTCTGTAGTATTTAATTCACAACCTGATGGAGCAATTGTAAAGTTTATTCAAAGATGATGACTATAAAAAACAAAAAGGCAAGAAAATCTTGCCTTTTGTTTTTATAGAGACATTTACCATTGAATGAGTGAGCTTTAGAAATTAAGAATTACTTTATATTTAGTGCCTCTATATGTAATAGTATTATCACTTGCTATTGTGTATAATGTGCCATCTATATAAAATGGTTGTTGTGACATATATTTTTTTGATATACTTCTTCTTACCTGATTACCTGTTTGTGTATCAACCTGATAAGCAATATATTCTTTTCTTGATAGTGATGAAACAGTTGTTTGCCAACCTTCAGTCTGAGTTGATTGTCCAGGATAAGTATATGAAGTTGTTCCTTCCAAAACAACTGTTGCATTAATAGTTCCAGTGATTTCTGGAGAGGAAGAAACCTGTACTTGATAACTTTGATATGTATAATGAATAGACATATAGGTTTCTTGCCTTTGGCTGCCAGAAAGACTAACTTTTATATAAGGCATATTCTGCTTAAAATTGGCTGTAATAGTTCCTGAAGGACATGTAGTCCCCCTTCAGGAACTATTACAGCTAATTTTAAAGAAGCAATTACCGAAACGAAGACAATATATGCAAGACCTATTTTAACACAATATGGTGATTCAAAATATGGTATAACTTTTGAAATATCAGACTTAATTTCTGACCATCCAATTATTCAAGCCACTATAGAATATCAATATAAAACTGCTTTCACTCTTACTCCAAAAACTGAAAATATAGAAATGTCAATATATCCTGGAAGCAAAAAACCCGATTATGACCATACACTATCAGAAAGTTCTACTATTACTTTCTATCAGCGTCCACATATAACCAAAATAGATCCAAATACATTTGGGCACAACGGTGTTTTATATAATATAGAAATTTTAAATGAGTAATAAATAAGGAGGGAAATTCAAGTGATTTTCCCTCCTTATTTATTTTATTAATTTATTTTCTCATAGTATGCATATATTGTTGCATATGAAGACTTTATGTAATCTCTCACTACAAAAGAGGAAGGGATTGTTCCCATATAGTAGAATCCTAAAAATCTATATTGTCCTGAATCAGATGCACTTAAAGAAACAGTGCCACTTTCTTTGACTGTAGCTACTAAATTATCATTGTTATCTTTATTAAAATAGCCTTTATCACCATTCCCGTTATCATAAATGGCTGTTATTGGTGCCACTACTTTCTCTCCAGTTGCCTTGATTCGTTGAACAATTGAAATGTTTATAACTAACTCTTCTTTTTGTTTGAATTGTGCTGTAATAGTTCCTGAAGAACTATTTAATGTTGCAGTGGTGCTTGTACTGCTTGCATTGGCAATTGTGACATTCCCACTATTGACAGTCCATCCAGTAAACTCATAGCCACTATTGGGGGTTGCTTTTATTGAGAAAGGTACCTCTCTTTGGATTGCTACTTGACCACTTGGGGATACTGTTCCACCAGTTCCGGCATTTATGGTAAGCGTACCGGTTTTTTCTTTGAATCCAACATGAAATAAATGGTCTTGACCACCGATTTGTACTTTAAAAGAAGATGCTCCACCATTGGCATTGTCGTATTTCTTAGGTTCGGAATCAGGACCACCGTAAAAATAATTGATTTCATATCCTGGGTCTGGCGTGGCAGAGACAATGGCTTCTGCAGTCCCGTCATAAAGTCCTGCTCCGCTCGCAGTTCCTCCCACAAACTGGATTGTTCCGGAAGACCTGGAAGTCTGTGCATCCGTTTCTTCTCCTTCAATGATGATTCTGTAATCGCCACTGGTTCCGGGCTTGTCCGAAACAACTTTCGGCTCATTCTCGTTTTGGCAGGCAGCAAATAATGCAGCCATACCGCATGCTAAAAATAAATACTTCATTTTCATAATTATAATTATTAAAAGTGTTACTTTTTTCTTTAAAAACCGGAGGCTACTCACGCAGGCTCCGGGGGTAAAAAAATTACAAATTCGAAAATTTATTTATAAATTGAGATTTATTTTATACATACTGCAAAGCTAAGTATGCACCAGTGCAACAATGTTGCACTCTTCCTTTTTTCTTTCGCTATGTTGATAATTTTACTTCAAATGTTGCATACAATGTAAACTCGTTGTTGAAGAAATATGTATTACGCTGTTTGTCATAACTTATATCCGCACCGAGCGATTTAAGTTCAGATATATAGTTTGCAATGGTTCGCCGTGACAATCGCATTTTTTTTGCTATATCACTGAGAGAACCTGTATGTTCCTGCTTAATGAGAGTATACAGCCGTTTAATTCTTTCCAGGTAATCGACAATATTATTACTTACCATTTCGAATACATTTTAAAAAGGTTTTATAATACGCTTCGTTGTTCAATAATTTTTTCATGACTCCCGCTTTTCCGTTTTTTTTGTATTCATCATGAAGAAGTGGAAAGGTCGTATCTTCTATGATTGCTTTCTTTAGTTTCTCCAGTATGGGAGACTTCAGGTCTATTCCTGCTCCGTTCATCGAACAGTCGATACTGTAGAAATAAATCTGCTTAAGATTATACTTCATCAGGAACTCGTAATCCTGAGGTGCAGCATCCATCCCTTCCTTAATCATTGTTCGCAATATTATCTGTTCAACTTCATCTCTCATGTCCATCATACCATATTGGGTTTATTGCTCTTTTATTTTTACGTATCTCAAAGTGGAGGTGATTACCTGTGCTTTGTCCTGTACTCCCGACAAATCCTATAGCTTGTCCTTGCTTGATTTCTCTGCCTGCAGTAGTATAATAGGCCGATAAATGCCCGTAGATACTGACAAATCCGAACTGGTGCTGTATTATGATACAGCGTCCATATCCTCCTTTTCTTCCGGCATATATGACGTTCCCTGATCCGGCGGCATATACCGGAGTGGCCAGCTCGACTGCAATATCCACCCCCGAGTGAAATTTTTTCGTTCCTGTCAGTGGGTGATTACGGTATCCGTAATGACTGCTTATCCGGTATTTACCTTTAACTGGCCATTGTAAGGGTAGGGATTCGTACATACCTACTTTGTGGAGAATGTCTATTATTTTCCCTATCGGCTGTAAAGTGTGGCATCCTTCAAGCAGTTCTATCAGACTGTTTCTTACATTCGGGTTTGTAGATATTGAGAAATGCAGCATGCAGGCTATCATGTATGCTATCATCGGTAGACCCTCCTGAGTATCTTGTCTGCTTCGTCTTCAGTTTTTTGCTCTTGAGTATTGCGGAAAACTTCTTCAGATTCCAGGATGGATTTATTTTTCAGTTTGTAGAAGAAATGCCGGCCCCCATTCTTCTCCTGAATCTCAATTACAAGTCTTTTTTTGTCTGGTATCGTAAACTTATTGACGGCCACAACGAACGTTCGTTTTTCGTGTGCCGGAATCTCATTCGGATAATCGAATGTGAATAGTACGTTTTGTTCCAGCTGCTGGATAGCTGTTTTCTTACTTTTCTTTGCATCCTGAATGTACAGACGCATAAAATCTATCGTATAGTTTATCTGGGTTCGGTTCCGAAGTGAGATTCTAAATAGGAGAATATCATTGTGAATAAAGATATTGTTTATCTCAAATTCAACACCGGATATTTCGTCTGTCAATCCGAGATCCAGAGGCAGGCGTTTGTTTATCGCATCATGGATTTTTTCTTTCTGGTCGGTAGTCAATTCTCCTTCGTCAAGTATTGCTACTTTCTGCTGTTCGTCTTTATCAATGACGAAAGTGAAGACTTCAGGATTGGGAGAATATTTAAGATTAAATGTGTAGAACTTTCCGGAATCCGTTACTACAGAAATATTTGATTCTTTTTTATATTCACACACAGCTTTCACCGCAAGAATGTTATCTACACCTTCTGCTTTTTCAACTGTTATGTCTTGAGAACCGTGGTCTTCATATGTAATTTTCCCGGGGAAAATCAGATACATCTGTTTGTCCTTACCAACTGGAAGTACATGGGGAGTAGGGGAGGTGTCCCCTACATGAATATAGCTTACTTTTGGTGTCTCACTATAGTGGATGGAATAAGAATAGAACTTAGTATCTGCCGTGACGATGGAAAGATTCGTTTCACCCGGAAAGTCTCTTTCTGCTGCAATGATACGGATAATGTTTGGCTGTGCACTGACTTTTTCAGCCAGTATATGGTCATTTCCCGTGTTACAGTATTTTACCTCAGTGGGAAATATTATGTGCAGTGTCTTTTCATATCCAATCTCCAGAGGAGTGGCAGAAAGTTCCTCAATCATTTGCGCGTGTGCTAATATAGGGATTTGAATTATTATGAATAACAAGTATTTTATCATGGTTTTTTGTCCTCCATTAATAGGATTTGGTAATTGGTTTTAATTGTAACTTTGATTTTCCGGATATTTTTACTTGTAGCGGATTTTGTGGCACTGATAACACTATTTGCAGCACCGGCTACAAGTTGCGTTCCTATGTCGAACCCGCCTGATATATTCGTATTAGCTCCACTGGCTGCTGCCGCTCCAGCATCCTTTGCAACATCCGATTTTGGGTTTCCGGGAACATATATTCCTTCAATCGCATCCCGTGAAAACACGTTTTTCTTAAAGGGAAGAATATTGTTGTTGATGTTAATCGAACTTATCTTAACAATAACTCTTTCACCGTCAATCGCTGTGACCTCTCCGTATACAGGCGTACCTTTCCGTATACGTTGACCGGAATCAGTCAAACAGTTTTCTGAAAGCTGCATTTTCAGAGTTGATCCAACCATAACGGTTTGGGTAGAGTGGACGAATGCTTTAATCGCATTTGTCTCATCTTCTTTAACCAGTCGGATACTATTGAAAGTACGACGTGCAGGCTGTTCAGATTTTGTTTTCGCTATGCTTGTAGTATCCTTTTCTGGTATTACAGTTTTCCTTTTTCGGGGTTGAGTAGCTTGTTCTAGCGATTCAGTATTCTGCATAATAGGTTCCTGAAAGGAAGCCTCATTTTGCCTTATAAGGTCTTGGATACGCTGAAGGTCTTCATCATTGGAACTATCCGGTTTACTTTCTTCATATTGATTACGTCTGGTCTCTTTCTTAACCTCTTTAATCATTTCATCAACTGTATATCCGGATTTTATATCGCTTCTAAGTTTGACTTCATCACCTTTTCCTTTCTCATCCTTTGGAATAGTGATATAAATCAGATAAAGTAATCCAATTATTACTACTCCAATAACTCCTATTATAATGAATTTCGTTCTCATTTTTCAGGCATTAAGCTGTAATACGCAAATAATAATAAAGCAATCATCTCTGCCATTACCAGGCCAAGAGATATAATCATGAAATTTGGATATTTAATTTTCATATGGCAGATAGGTTTGTTGATAATTCTTAAAGAAGAAACCTGTTACATTTTCCGGATATTGAGGTGTTGTTCTTATCGCAGTACCTTCACTTATTATCCTAATTTTCTTTGTACCAGTATTTGAAATAATGGATAATACAGAAGTAAACTGTACATTGTACTCATTCCCTTGAACATGCAGCTTATTAATTTTATCAAAGTCACATCTATATACAACCCCGAGCTCAAGTGCATCTCCGTAAGCTCGGTCAGCCTGATATTTGGCGAATATGGTATTTGCTTCACTTTTGTTGACAAGAAACAACCCGCGTGCCTGGTTTTCTTCAATTGTCAGGCGGTCAAAATTGTTAAGGTAGTAAGCTGTATAATAACAATGACTTTTTAGCAGACTTTCAAACAGCTTGTCTGTTTGCATGGCTTTGAAATGTACAAACTCACCACCTTCGTTTATCACTAATATCTTATTCATGGCATTATTAACAACCCGGTAGCTGAAGAATAGTACCATAGCGATAGCTACAGAACAGAATATGAAAACAAGTTTCGTTCTAAGAGTAAAATTTTTACGAGCTTCAGCATATTTGCTGAAATCCTTCAATATGTCTTTAATGTGCATCATAACCATTTATTTACCATTGCTTTTATAGTTGCTAATAGGGATAGTTTAAGGATAAAAGAAAATATTACCAATACAAAGGCTGGCCAAACGGAGTTACTGATAAGTTTTGCTGTATATTCGTCTGCAAAAACGCTTGCCATTATAAAACCAGGATACAACATAAAAATACCGAACATTCCTTTCATCCATGTAAAGAATGAGCTGCGTGTATCGTTATTTAGGAGACATACGAGTGCAATAGGGCCAACAAGTTCCATCATGAGTACCATCAGATAGCGATTTGCTACAAATATGTGCATAACATAATTATAAGCGCACGCAAAAAACGCGCCTATTGCTGACATAAGAACTCCTGAAATAGCCTTGAAAGGGCCGGATACCACAGCATCAGCCAAATCCATATTTTGGGAGTCCTCAATCATTGACTCTGCTAAATGAAAGATGTGTTCATTATGATTATATGCACCTGAAGGAGCAAGTCTACTTACGAGCTGATCTGCAGTATAGGCAAGTAACTGTTCAAATAACGTAACAAAGACAGGTAGCATTACTATTACTAACATTACAGCCATGTATTCTTTCCCTACTTCAAAGAAATGCTTTGTATTAAAACCTTTTCCTTCCGAAATCATATCTTTTACTATTCCGGACAATTTGAATACAAGTGTTGTAATTATTATACCGGCAATAATAGCAAAAAGAGCATCAAATACGATACTTGTTTTTACGTATGTGTATGCATCGAATATATCCTCAAATGCATAATCTATTTTATATCGTGGATTCATTTCAACATTCGTTTAATAGCATCATAATTACTAAGAATTGAGGATAATTTGTATATCTTCTGTTCTTCCTCTTTCATCTCCTTTTCAATCTCAGTTAGAGCATTCAAACGTTCGGCATCGTTCATTTTAACTGAAGTGGATAGTATCATCTTAGATAGGGTAATCATTCTATTATTGTTTGATAATATTTCAGCAATAGATGCCATCAATGTTTGTGCGGTTTGGGAACTTAGTTCATGTTTCCCCACTATATCGACACACATGTTGGATAGACGAATCTGCCGTTCCATAATATTTTTTACCGTAACAGAGTTACCAATTGTAGTATTAACTTTACGCATCATATCAAGGCCCTCATCAAGTTTACTTCTTTGTTCTTTTAGGAGGTCGACTTGTTTCTTTAATTCAGCGAAATTTTTGATGTTCTGGCTAAGGTTAGGAGCATCCGCTACGGCCCATTGGGCATGTAGATGTTGGGAAAGTGACAATACTAATAAGGCAATTAATAGATTCTTCATGACTGTAATTTTTTATGTTCGTTGATATATTCTGTTATAGCATCCTGCATCGACATTCTCTTAGTCTTTTCTTCAAGGTCTGACCATATTTCACCATCAGTCTGGAAGGCTAAGAATTTTTCTTTAGAAAATTCCAAGCGTGTTACTGTAGCGTAATTCTCCCCCATGCGCATGAAACATTCCGAGTAAGGACGTGGACCGGAAAAGTTGTTCCGCATGGACTTCATTAATGCTATCTGGTAATCTCTAGTAATCTTGAACTTGTCTATTATACTTTGATAGATTACTTCCTTTGTCGGCAACACAAAAAGCATATCTGTATTACTAATGATATTTTTGGTATTTTCGTCGTCGGGAAGCTGCTCAGGAGTCTGTACGATGGTATATACAGCACCATTCTCTTTACGAATCTTCTGATAACAGAACGCCACAGAACTATGAATACCTGTTCCGGTGGCCGTATCAGTCATTTGTGCCGTTTCCGCGTATTCGTCGAAAATCAAAATTCCTCTTTTCCTTCTGTCAGATAGAAGTTTCTTCTGAATAATGGAGAAAATCATACTCATTACCAGATTACTCAGGAATCTGTCCTGCTTGATTTGCGTAAGTTCAAATACGATGAATTTTTTTGATGAAAAATCCATTAATGTATCCTTACATACATTTTCATATCGTTGTCCAGGCAAAAATTCTCCGCAGTTCAACTTGAACGACTCCAGGTCGAAATATTTGCTCACAACATTTTTCCGTTTGAGAATCTCATCATAGTTTTCTGTTACATAATGGTAGAAATTTTCGAAATTATGTCCGGAAGATACCTGTTCGTAATAGTCCTGGATGAATCGGGTTAATGCAACCTCTTTTTCAGACTCTTCTTTAGTAAACATATGCTTCCAATAACGTTGAACAATTCCTGAAAGCATTTCCAGTTCATTATTGTCAAGTTCTTTTCCATCTAAATTAAACGGGTTAATTCCAAGTGGCGTTTTACCGTCATAATCTACATGTAGAGATATATCCGGATACAACTTGCAAAGCTGGCTGAAGGATTTTCCGAATTCAACGACGATGCAAGTATAATCCTGCTCTATTAGCTGTTGGGTGAAATTCAGTGTGAAGGCTGACTTTCCTCCACCAGTTCCAGCTATAATCATTCCGTTACGGGCATTTACACGTTTCTTGGATGCATCCCAAATGTCCTTACGAAGAGGTATCTGATACATTCTATCATTTACAAAGATTCCTTCATCATCATTCTTGTAATCACTGCACTGTAGGAATAGACAGAGTGCAATTGGCAAGGTTGTAAGAATAAGATACTCTTTAGGCATGCAGCTTATTTGTCCAGGAACGCAAGAAAAATGGATTCTTCCAAGGTTATCATATCCGGGTATATAGTATCTGAACTGGTTAATGTTTAATGTTTCCTTTACAGATTTCTCAGCTTTGTCAAGAACGGCTTCTGATTCATCGAAAATGCAGACTGAAAAATGGGTACGCACAAGCGTTTCATTTTCTTCGATTATTTCCTCCTGGAGTTTATCGAGTTTTTCAAACTGCACTTTTATAGTTTTGCTCATGGAGCTGTTTGAACCATAGATGTCGATATTGCGGGCAATCTGTGTACGTAATTTATCATTCCCTTCCAGATATATAATCTGGTTAACTATGTGGTTATAGGGAAGATACATTCCCAATTCCTCTAAAAGAGGGTGATATAGTTCCGCATTTGCCATCGGAAGAGAGCTGTCTTTCACATAACTGTTTACATTATCTGGAAACATTGTTTCATCACATATGCAGTAATATCTTGCATTTATTTTCCCTACATGTATTTCCTTGTCTATATGTATGTCCGTAATGGCGTTATTATCCGTGAAAAGATTTGAATATCCTGATATAATATTTCTCATATCGTTACCTTTTATCGGTGCAATCTGTGTGTCTCTCAGATTCTTAATAATACTGATGCAGTTATTGATTGCTTCGAGAAAATCAGATAACTTTTCAAGATCTTCTTTGTGCAAATTTTCTCTGTATGCCAATGGCGAAGTTACATATGCTCTGTCTAATGAGTTAAGCCCTGTCAGTACAAAGTGAATGATGCACAAGTGTTGCATGTATAGCCGACCCTCAAAATGTTTGGCATCTGCTACATCAAGATACGACCAATTTAACGGAACCGAATGATAATTTTTTCTTAAATATAGGTCCTGTTTATGTACATAGCTTCCGTCTGGGAGAAACTTGAAGGCTTCTTTCAGAAGAGTGTTTCTTTGGTCTATATCCTCACGTGAAAGCGAATAGCATTCAGGCTCTTCTAATTGATAGGATATACAGATATTTCCACCTTTGGTGAGAATTACTCCATTCTCCTCATTAATAATGTCTAAGATACTATATGCTTCGTTTGTTCTCATTTTTTCTGACAGTGTGGCTTAATTGAAAATTACTAATTGTATATTCTTTCTTAATTTCATCGAACTTCTTGTTTCTTGCGTTTTTTCGGAATTTCTTGACTAAGACAGGAAAAACAATTATACTGCAGATAAGTGTCATAATACATATATTCCAGTCTCCGGCCATTATCCCAGAACGTATGCCTAAGATGAAAAGAATAATTGCTCCTGATAATGCTGCTACCAATATCCAATAGTCTGTTGAAAGGAAGCCCCTGATTTTACAGGGACTTTCCAATCCTTTTCTGAAATTGTATTTCATACTTGTAATGATATTCCGGAAATTGCTGCTTTAACAGCCGTGACAACTACTGCAGCCACAAGAGCATATCCAACATACCAGGCAAGTGCAAAAAGCCCATCCTTACGTGTTCCTCTATTATCCTTATCTATAATATTGTCCCATTGTTGAGCTAAACCTAACACAATTCCTGCAAGCATAAATGCAACAAAAATAGGTAGAGTATAACCATCAAGAATTTGGTTCATTGCGCTGCGAGCATCTTGAGCGAATGCACCGGTTGATGTAGCTAAAGCAAATGCTAATAATGAAATCTTTTTTTTCATGCTTATTTTTCGTTAACTGTTCCTTCATAATTACCTGCCTGTTCCCAATCAGTTATTGTGACGTCTCCATTGATGACTAATTCCTTGCTATCACTTATAGTAAGATTTATGCCGTACTCTTTACCAGCTGCGTAAGGTTTAGCTGATTCTGTATAATCATATTGTTTACCATTATAGGTGATAACCATTTTCAGTACTTGTGAGGACGCCGGGCAAATCAGGACACTAGATGAGCTGGTTGTTAAATCACCGCTTCCACCAACCGTCAGTTTATTTGTTTTTAGGTTATATGTAGCTGTCAGTGGAATATTCAATAATTTAACTTGACATGAACTCGAACCATCAATTGTTACATTAATCTTACAGAGTACATGCTCCATTGTTATGCTAACTGAAGGATTAGTTTTGTTAGCTGTTGAAGCTCCTGAACAGGCAAGATAATCAGTCTGATTATTAATATTGATATTTAATGATGTACAATCAGTTGTTTCAGTATACGGAGAAAATGAATAAATCTTAGCATCTTCATTTAAACGTATAGGAGGAAAGTTCCATCCTGATTGATAGGTAACATGTACAGGGTTACTTACACCAGGGTAGGGAGTACCGTCTGCTGAAAAAACATACATCCCAAAATCCTCTACAACTTTTTTTTCACTGGCCGAACGAGAATAACATTCTACTTGCAATGATTCATTTAATTGCTCTGGCGATTCTTTGGTACAGCTCATAAGAGCTGCACCAAGAATTAATGTTATAATTAGACTTTTTCTCATATTACCCTTCAATATCAATTGAATTTTTCTTTTTCTGTCTCACGGTAATAGTTACTTGTTTCCCGCTTCCTTCTTGTGTCAAAGTGATAACGGCGGCTCGTTGTGTCTTATTCGGGTTTTCAACTATATTTAATGTACCGTCATTATTCAATGAACCAAATGGAGTAGTGCTCCATGATGAAGACCAGTTTGCAGTAACTGTAGTAGAATTTCCATCTATAACAATGGTCTTTTGACTGACAATGTTATATTTTACCGTTCCACCGCTTGATTCAAAAGTTTCACTAACAGAAGTTCCACCATTGATTGTAAATACATAGGTTTCTGTACGGCCCGGTTGGGTTAAGGTAACAGAATTGGTTACCCCTCCACAACTTGCTGTTATGATAGCAGAACGAGTGCTGGTGGTTGTATTTTCGCTCACACGTACCGTCATTCCTTGGATAACAAATGCCGGATTGTTGCTGCTGAGTGATACCTGTCCTTGTGCTGTTCCTTGCAACACACCATTTATGAATACATTTCGTTCAGCAGACGCTGTGATAGCCGAACTACCTCCAGCTGTTTTAATCTGGGTTGGATTTGCCGATATATTTACAGTCCAGTTAGAATAGTTACGATACTTCGGTTCCAAAGTACGGTCTGACAATACCTTAAATGTATATGACTGGTTAGAGCTTAGCAACTGATTGTTCTCATACCATCCGACAAATTCATAGCCAGGCTTAGGCGTGGCGGTGACAGTACATTGAGTTCCGATATTGTAGTAACCGCTACCAGTGGTTGTTCCACCAGGAAGATAATCGGTAATCTGTACGTGTTTTTGATAAGTAATACTATAATTATGAATTTTGCCGGCCGTCAGAACAATATCAGATTCAGCATGCAAGTCAATTGATGAGTTCCCGGAAAGAGTTATGTAATTTGTTATGCTTGTCAATGATTGAACAGGAACCGTACATCGAAAGATAGCATTCCCGTTATCATTCGCTTTATAACAATACATTTTCAAGTTAGTACGTGAATCATCGGTGTTAACTTGACCTGTTAACAGATTAAATCGACTTGAATATTTGACATTCTTTAATGTTGCAGCGGTAACACCATCATTCTTATTTACATGAACCTCTACTGTTGCATAGCTATGTTTAAAGTTCAATGGAACTGAATAATCAACGATGGGCTCTGTATACGTTGCAATCATAAAGTCACTGTTTATCCACCCCGACTTTGTATCTTGGTCTGTGCATACGTGAGTGATGTTGGTGATGTCTCTTTGATTTGAATCGTATGGATAATATACATAGAAATCAAAATCTGTTCCTTTCGTTACCACAATATCATCATCCTCAGTTGCAGGCTTAAATTTCCCGTCACTGTAGACATACTTATTGTTCGTAGCCCAATACACCCCGGTAATAGGTTCGATAGCAAATATGCCTATAGCATCTCCTTCTTCAAAAGAACCTTCTTGAGAAACTCTGCTTTGTGAATCAACGGTAAAAGTAATGTGTCCTTTCTCTTCCGCGCTTTGAGTACAATCAAGCTCCTTACGACAAGAGGCAGTTATGAGAAGAAGTATAAATAATATTATGTGCTGAAATTTCATATTTTGTTATTTTACTGGTACAAGTGTAATGTCACTTTCTGTAGACGTCC
>OMCT01000154.1_pt1 | contig 57938 bp, 46 predicted proteins | sample 1674301 | NCBI WGS metagenome assembly OMCT01 (sample SAMEA103958158, study PRJEB25191) | human gut metagenome
AAGTTATGGTGCAGTTATCATTGACTGTAAGCCAATGATCTGTGTCAACAGGCACAGGGTTGTTCCATGAAAATCCCGAAGTGCTGTAGCCAAGCTGTGTAAGCGTATAGTACACCAGACCCGAACAGTCGATACCGAGGTTGTTGATCGTTTGCACCGACAGCGGAGTGTACTGTCCCTGATCATACGCATACCAGTAGCCCTTGTTTCCATAGGTATACGGCGTACCCAGCAAATTCGCCGCTTTTGCGATCACCGTATCTGCCGACGGGAATGCTGCGTTTTCAGTCGATGAACTTGCGGCATTTGCCGTAATAACTCCGCTCATAGATGAGCCGAACATAGAAAAAGCACAGAGTCCTGCCATGAACCCTGCACCGAGCTTCTTTAATATTTTCGATTTTTTGAACATAAAGTGCATTTCTCCTTTTCATTTTTGCAAAGAAAAAGAGCCGAAATTTCGACTCTTTTTATTGATATGATAATTATTTAATGTCATCAAAATATGACATTAAGGCAAATATGATTCCTTTTTGCTTAAGATTCAAATTTGAAATATCTAATTTCTCCGTAAATGATATTCCCAACAGATAATCAGAATTCACGGAAAAAGTTTTACAGATCTTGATCAACATATCTATTGACGGTTGTATATTATCATTTTCCCAATTACTTACGCACTGCTTTGATATATTTAATTTTTTCCCGAATTCAACTTGACTAAGCCCCAAAGAAAGTCGCAATTCCTTTATTCTTTCGTTAAACATATTAAGCCCCCAGTATAAATATTACAATACTATTGTACAATATCTATTGACATTATAAAAATACTATGGTATACTAATATTGGACTTAATCAATTGGGAGGTAAAAAAATGTATTGTAGAAATTGTGGAACTGAATTAAAACAAAACGAAAAATTCTGTAAAAACTGTGGAAAAGCCACTGCCGTATCAGATGTGCAGTCAATTGAAAAGAAGAAACACAGCAGAGTGATACCGTTGCTATGTGTCATACTTGTTGTCCTAGTTGTTTGCATTGTGTACTTAGCAGTTAATAATTCGGGCTCATCACCGATATTAAAAAAATCACCCTCTTATGAGGATCCAATTAAAAATTATTTTGAAGGAATCGAGACGAAGGATGTTGAATTGGTAAAGTCTGCATTTCATGGTGCGCATTTGAACTATATGCCAAGTAATTTTTCTGATAATAAAATGGATAGAGTATATGGCAAATTAAGCAGTCAATATGGAGATGATTTTAAAATATCATATAAAATAAATAGCGTTGAAAAAGTTTCTGACGATGATAAAGAAACAATCCAAGGCACATTTACAGGAGCTGAAAACATAACGCTTGTTGATTTAATATTGACGATTGATGGCACAAAAACTCAGGATTATGAGGGTGAACTGATAATAGCATCTTTTGACGGACAATATGATATTCTTAAAGCTGGCGGATATGTTTATTCTTGGTCCGATGTTTTAGGAACGTTTGACAAAATTTAGGGAGGATATAATAATGAAGAAAAGTATATTGGGTATAATGTCACTTATAATGGTGATAAGTGCCTTTACCTCATGCGGTAACACTGCAAAAAATGCAAACAGCAAACCAAAAGTTAAGGTAAATACTTCTGTAATTACAGATGCTGGTGCTGACGTAACAACAACTACTACAACAGAAGTTGTAACGACGACAATTACCGAAACAAGCACGGAGACTATGACTGAATCAGTAGCTGAAAAAATAGATTCAGAGTCTAAAAAGAATGAAATATCAGACTATTCTTTTGGTGCTTATAATATATTAGAAAATACTCAGAGTAAGGCAAATGTATGGTTTAGAAAAAACATATCGTGGATTACAGAATGTACCTATTCTGATCCGTATTATTCAAATGTAGAGCACATGGTATATAAAGCAGATTCCAATAATCTCAAATTATTTGGAGTAAACTGGGGCTGGGCGGAGATATCAAGCCGAACAACTGATGATTATGTTTACGACATAACATTTCACTTCTCATACTTAGATTATGATCATTATAAAAAATATAATACCGGAGTACATGACAGAAAACAGGCTGAATGCGACCTTGCTTATAAAACCATGTACGAAAAGTTGGTAGATGCTTATGGAGAACCCACTGAAGTATACGAAGAAAATGATTGGGCAAAATATAGTTGTTTATGGGAGGATACTAATGACGGAGATATATTTGCATGGGATAGCAAAGATGAAAACGGAAACGGCGAAGCTGGATTATCATTTACTGTAGCAGATTTTGACTTTTCAACTCGTATTTCAAGATGAGAATAAATATGATAAAAAGACCATATCAGACAACTAAGATGTTTAATATGGTCTTTTTTCATAATATTTCTCGAATGTGGCTGACTTCCAAAGCTGTCAAGTCCCGAAGCATAGCTGTACCTTATGAGCTGATAGAATTTTGAGGTTCCGAAAAATAAACCGTGTAAACGCAATAATCGCCAAATTTCTGACAATACTAAAATTGCAGCCAAACAGGGCAACGCTGAGGAACGACCTGACGCAGGCTGTGAGATAAAACGGTGGAAAGCGGCGGCAGAAATGTCGTCGGTTTTCAATATTCCACCGGATATTTCCAAAGCGGATAAACCTCAGGGGTTTGGGGACAGAGTCCCCGACAGCCGTTAGGCTGCAAATCTGTCCTCAAAGTATATCGCAAACTGAGAATACGCCAGACCCCAGTCTCTGATAGGCATGGTCCACTTCTTGGCTATCTCTTTGACGCTCATATAGATGACCTTGCGTATGGAATCATCGGTCGGAAAAACCGCCTTTGATTTTGTAAATTTTCTTACCATTCTATGGTAGCTTTCGACAGCGTTCGTCGTATATATTATCTTCCTGATCTCCTGCGGATATTCAAAGAATGTTGTCAGTTCAGCCCAGTTTTTGTCCCATGATTTTATGATGTTGGGATATTTCTTGTCCCACTTTTCACGAAACTCTTCCTTGGCAAATTCAGCGTCGTCAAGATTGACTGCACCGTAGATTTTCTTTAAATCAGCACACACAGCTTTTCTGTCCTTGTAAGGCACGAATTTACAGCTGTTTCTTATCTGATGAACGATGCAGAGCTGATTCTTTGTCTTCGGGAAAATAGCGTTGATCGCATCACAAAGTCCTGTCAGATTATCGTGACAAGCGATGAAAATGTCCGTGACTCCGCGGTTTTTAAGATCTGAGCATATACTTGCGTAAAAGCTTGCTGACTCATTTTCAGAAATCCATGTTCCAAGAATCTCCTTCTGACCCTCCATGTTGATACCGAGTACAGAGTACACGCACTTATTGATGATTTTATTGTCCTTGCGCGAATTAAAAACGATTCCATCAAAGAAAACGACAGGATAAATACTGTCAAGAGGTCTGTTCTGCCACTCGTTTACTTCGGGAAGGATCTTGTCGGTTATTCGTGAAACAAGTCCTTGAGATATTTCAGCACCATAAATCTCTTTGAGGGTATCTTCGATGTCACGCTGAGACATTCCCTTAGCGTACATCGCCATGATCTTCTGCTCAATTTCGTCCGTGTGAGTCTGTCTTTTTTCGATGATCTTAGGTTCAAATTCACCGTTTCTGTCACGGGGAACGGCTATTTCACACTCGCCGTAATCGCTGGAAATGGTCTTTTTGCCGTAACCATTTCTACTGTTTCCGGAGTTGTTGCCTGCGGCAGAATGCTTCTCATAACCCAGATGCTCGTCCATCTCAGCTTCAAGCATCTGCTCGATAGTTCCTGCAAACAAACGCTTGAGTTTAGCCTGAATATCGCCTGTGCTTTCGCACTCCGCCATGATGAGCTTCACAAGCTCCATTTCCTTCTCGCTTAAACCGTGATCTCTTGTTTTCATTACAATCTACCTCCAAATTTCTTTGTGGGTATTATTGTCATTTACACGGTTGGGTATTCAGACTCTTATTCATCTCCCAATTCTGGAATACCGCCAAATTTACCAATTAGATAGCCAGTTCTTATATCAGCGTTGCTTTTTTTACCGAGCCCATCAACACTGTATAGTTCAGACTCCCCTGTTTGTCGGTCTTTATCTACGAAGTAAAATTGGTCAGCATCAAGAAAATGTTGTCTCATTATTTCGGTATCATGGGTAGTGAATATAAGCTGAGCGTGATTTTTATTGATTTCAGAATTTTGAAATTTATTGACTATATACTCCGTTAGTAACGGATGAAGTCCTTTTTCCAGTTCATCTGCGACAAATATGCCACCATTATCAATCACCCTGTCAATTGCCGGAGCCAGTGCCATAAGCCTATGAGTTCCATCTGACTCATCTTCTAAACTAAGCTCATATTGACCTATCTCTCCTTTTTTGTTTACACCAGTATGATAGGTTCGAGCCTTAATTTCATTTCTTTGTATTTTTGCCTGAGAATTATCAGACAACGCACTAACAAAACTTTTCAGAGCTCTTGACAACTCAGGAGGAGCGTTTTCCGGTATGGTGTCATCAACATCTATCTCCGTGTTTTTCATATCAAACTTCATATCAATTATACCAACATCTGCACGTTGAGCATATTGTTTCATGGATTTTAGAACATTGTTATTGTTATAATTAAATCTGATCTGTCCTGGTATATCCTCAAATTCTCGTGAAAACACTATACTTTCTGTAAAAAACTTCATCGCTTCGGTGCACACGCTTTCATTCATTGTGTTTGCTACCGAAAAATAAAGTTGGTTTTCCGCTACGGCTTTACTTATCAATTGCTTGAACGCCTTATTTTGAATGAAAGAAAATTCTTGTCCCGTCCTTTTAAAAACTTGAGCCTTAGAACCCTTGGGATAATGAAAAAGATATTCCTCGCATATCTTCTCTTTCGTCGCAGAAAAGCCATAGATATACTTTATTCCATTATATTTGTATATAAATTCGAAACTTGTCGGAGTTTCCGTAGAATAGTCATTCAATTTAAAAGGATCAACGGGCACAGGCGCTCCAGCACCTTGTGTCATTTGTGCATTGCATATATATTTAACGGCAAGCCAAAATGCTCTTATTAAATTACTTTTGCCTCCACCGTTTTTACCATATATAGCCACAAGTGGCAGAGATTCTTTTTTCTTAATTAAACTCTCTAACGATAATGTGTTTTCCCCTCGAAAAGAGCGGTAATTTGAAAACGAAAATTCAATTAACATATATCTTTTACACCTTTTCCTTTTATAAAATTCAAACGGGATTATTGATTATTATTGGTGCTTTTATATTATTATAACATTTTAATTTTAAAACATCAAGCTTTTTGAAGAGCAAAACAGATTGGAATGTAGCAGTTTTGGTTATAGGTATGAGACAAGAAGGCATCCTTTGGGGATAATCAGAACCACTGCTCGTTTCGACAATATTTGTCGAAGTACAATATCAACAAGGAAAACAATATACGGATATCATATTTCACATAAATTGTCAATGATTTTGTACTATTTATAATTTTTTATTGTAATTTTTTATCGTAATTATGGTGACTTATGTATGTTAACTGCATAAAATGTCGATATATTTAGATTTTTTGCAGTTGATAGCATAAGATTGACTTTTCTTTTGACTTATGCTATACTGATATATAAAGGGGTACTGCATAAGCCTATTGGCTAAGCGGTTTCTCCCAAAGATTTAGTGAAAAGAAACACCGTTACTTTGGTAGAGTAGGGCGGTGTTTCTTTTCGTAAGGGTTTGCCAAAGAAAAGTCTATTCGCTCCTGCTGGAATGGTGATCCCTCGCAGAGTCTGTTTTTTAGAGTAGGGTGCAGAGGGTTTGACGGGTACGAAAAAAGCATTCTCTTGAACTGATCAGAACACCTGACCGATCGACTTATGCTATTTTTAAAATGATACCACTGCATTTATTTCATCATACTTAAAACAAAGCCCCTCGGTGATAAGCCGAGGGCCTTTGTTTATGCTTTAAAATATTCAAGGACAGCGTCCAAACTGTCCATTTTCTTGTACACCATTGACAATATCTCATCTGTCGGTGCAATAAGATCTGGCACCATTATTGGTATCATCTTCGCATTGTAAGCCGCCTTTATGCCATTGTAAGAGTCCTCTACAGCAACAGTTTTCTCAGGCCTTACTCCCAGCTTCTCACAGGCAAGTAAATATATCTCAGGCTGTGGCTTTGAATGTTTTATCATATCTCCGCCAATAATCACGTGGAAATAATCAAGCAGACCTGCTCCCTTTAGATTTTTGATAACCCCTTTGTAAGACGTTGATGAAGCAAGTCCTACCTTTATATCATGCTCTTTAAGATAAGAAAGCAACTCCCTTGCTCCACTTTTCAGAGGCAAACCACGCTCAGCGATAATATCTGCACAAATGGCTTTTGCTTCGTCATAAAGTTCGGGTATTGACACTTTATCACCATATGCGGCTTCTAGGATAGCCATTGTATCAACAGTGCTTCTGCCAATGCACTTCATAGCATTTTCGTGAACGTTGGTCAAACCATATTTCTTTCCAAGGCGCTCCCAGCTTTCAAGACCTATTACTTCGCTGTCGAAAATAACGCCGTCCATATCGAATACGATTCCGTCAAGTTCTGATAATTTCAAACCCACCACGCACCTCACTTGAAATACATATACAGATTACATTTTATCATGCCGTTGTAAAGCTTGCGCTTTTTGTCAGCCTTTTTGCCGAAAAACACCTCAAACTCCTCATGTGGGGAGATTATATAGCATGGGTTCTCCTTTGACGGGCAAAGTCTTTGTCCCATTTTCTTATAAAGCTCCTCAGCTTCCTTTATTTCAAGCATACGCTCGCCATATGGGGGATTGACAATTGTTATCGAACCCTCTATCTGGCTGTATTTTGAGATATCCTGCTGTTTTACTGTAAGCTTTGAGCCTACTCCTGCCTTTTTAGCGTTGTTTCTTGTAAGCTCTACCGCTATATCATCAACATCAAAGCCAAATGCCTTGAATGCACCTTGCCTGTCGATAGCGTCCATAGCCTCGGCTCTTGCATTGCGCCACGCTGTTTCAGGTATCTGTGACCACTGCTCTGCCGCAAAATTTCTTCTCAGACCAGGTGCAACTTTCAGTGCCTTGTATGCCGACTCAATAAGAAATGTACCTGAACCGCACATAGGATCCACCACAACTGAGTCCGCACGAACTCTTGCAAGGTCAACTATACCTGCGGCAAGTGTTTCCTTGATAGGTGCGTCGTTGGAATTTCTTCTGTAGCCACGCTTGTGAAGTCCTACACCTGATGTATCAAGATAGATAGTCGCAATGTCCTTATGAATAGCAAACTGTATCTGATGTTTCGCTGCAGTTTCCTCAAAATAGCTTATGCCATAGGCTTTTTCAAGTCTTTTAACGCAGGCTTTTTTGATTATCTTCTGACAATCAGGGATAGAATGAAGCTTTGAATTAAGGGCATGACCCTTAACAGGGAAAGCGTCTTCCCTGCCGATAAAGTTCTCCAGCGGAAGATTCATAACACCGTCAAAAAGCTGTTCAAAGCTTTCTGATCTAAAGCTGCCAAGCTCGATAAGTACACGCTCTCCTGTGGCGATCCAAAGATTTGCCTTTGCAAGCACGTCAAAGCCACCTTCAAAGCTTATCTTGCCGTCAGTTGTGGTAAGATTTTCACCGCCTATCTTTTTTATCTCATATGCAAGCACGCTTTCAAGCCCGAAATGGCATGGAACGCACATTCGCAGTTTATTTTCCATAATGATTTCCTTTCAAAAAAGCCTCCATAGAGTTATGGAGGCTTTAATTTTAATGATTTCCGCTACAATACTCAGGCTCGTTGGACTTCTTGTAATATCCAGTTGCCGTGCTATAGCATGAATTTGACGCAAGCTTACCTGTCTTTGTGCAGTAGGTGAGCTTTTCAACTGTATCAGGCATTTTGAAAGTCTTGTCAAATGACTTATGCTTCTCATTCTCAGCGATATCACCAAAAACGTTCTTCCAAATCGCACCGATATTCTGATACTCGTTTGTAGGGATAGTGGCAGGGTTTTCATAACCTATCCAGATACCTGAAACGTAGTCAGGAGTACAGCCTACAAATGAGAGGTCAAACCAGTCAGATGAAGTACCTGTCTTACCGACAAGGTCAGTATTGTTTAGCTTAGCATATCTACCGGTACCGTCCTGCTGAGTTATAACATTCTGCATCATTCTGTTCATAACGTAAGCGGTAGACTCGCTGATAGCCTGCTTGTATCCGTCGCTCTTTTCATAGATAGCGTTTCCGTCAGCGTCCTCTACCTTTGAAACGTAGGTAACGTCATACTTCTTACCGCCATTGCCGAATATCATATAAGCGCCTACAAGCTCCTCAAGCTTAGTACCATTTGTAAGACCGCCGACAGTTACTGGTGAATAGTCAGCGTCGGAGTCTGCAAGCGTAGTAATGTCAAGCTTTTCCTTAAGGAAGTTATAGGAATAAGCAGGTGTCATTTTTTTGATAAGCTGTGCAGGAAGAGTGTTCAGCGACCTTGTGAGCATTTCTACAGTTGTAAGCTGCTGATAAGACCAGTTTGCACTGTCGCCTGTTTCAGAATAGTTTACAGGCCACTTTTGGTCCTTGCCCTTTACCTTAATAGTGATAGGCTCATCAGTGAACAGGGTTGACCATGTCATAAGATCCTGATCCAATGCAGGAGCGTATGACGCAATAGGCTTGATACAAGAACCTGGTGAACGTTTGGCATCAGTAGCAATATTATAAACTCTCGACTCCTTTTTCTTATCACGTCCGCCGACAATAGCCTTAACATTGCCCTGATAGTCCATGGCGATAAAGCCTGACCATAGAGTATCATCCTTTTTGTTCATTTCATAGGTGGTGAAATTACTTTGCTTCTGCATTTCCTTCTCGACCTTCTTCTGCATACTTCTGTCAACAGTGGTATATGCAGTAAATCCGCCGTCATAAAGTCTTGCGGAAGCGTCCTCCCATGAAATGCCATAATAGTCAGCGATTATCTGTATAGTCTGATTGATAGCAGCGTCCATGAAATAAGATGTCGGACCCTGATCCTTTGTTTCGTCCTCATAGATAGATGAGCTTGTATAGGTGATGTCGCCTGTTATTTTAAGCTCATAGTTGAGGGCTTCGTTATATTCCTGCTCAGAAATTGCACCGTTATCGAGCATATGATCCAACGTATACTTCTGTCTGAGCTTGTTGTTTTTCATATTATCATATGGGTTGTTTGCAGCAGGCCAGCTTGTCATACCCGCAAGTGAAGCTGCCTCAGCAAGGTTTAGATCCTTTACGTCCTTGCCAAAATAGAAGTTTGCAGCAGCCTGAACTCCGATGATATCATACTCCTGAGTTGTCAGTGGCACAAGGTTAAGATAACTTTGGAGAATATCTTCCTTTGTGTAGGTCTTTTCCACGTTGATAGAACGGAAGATCTCTCGTATCTTACGCTCGATACCATGGATAGAATCTCTGGAATCATCACCCGTGATGTTCTTGATAGTCTGCTGAGTGATAGTCGAACCACCTATCTGTCTGCCGCCGTATATCGGAATGAATACATTGACAAATGAAGCGAACGTTCTCTTGAAGTCAACGCCGTCATGAGAATAAAATCTCTCGTCCTCGGTGTACACAAAAGCGTCCTGAACATACTGAGGGATATCCTCAAGATCAGCCCATACAACGTGCTTATTGCTGTTTTTCAGAGCATAATAAAGGTCATACTCCTGTGAATCCTCATCATCTTCATCATAGTCAGGGTTGACAGACAAAAATCTCGAAATGTTGCTTGTTTCCGTCTTGTCCAGGCTGATAGTTGTTGTGGTATCTGCAAAGTTAAGGACGTAAATAGTCAGAACTGTTGCAAATATAGAACAGGTGATAATGAGTATCAGGAATATCGACAGCAAAGCTGTGCCTAATATTTTGAGAACTCTGACAGCAGGATTAGTGGATCTTTTCTTTTTGCGTTTTTTAACTGCCGTGTTTTTTATTTCATCCATAAATTTAACCTTTCGTCTTTATTTGATCTGATATTATTATACCACATACGAATCAAAAAGTTAAGTCTTTTCGGTAAATCTTTAGTTTTTTCTAAGGATTTTTTGACAGAACAAAGCTGCCGTTATTTCATTGAAAATAAAAAACGAGGGCGATCACTCGCCCCCATGAATTTTATTGCTTATTCAGCGTCCTCAGAAGCCTCGTCATCAGCAGGAAGCAAAGCTCTCATAGACAGGCTGATCCTCTTCTTGTCGAGATCTATCTCTGTGATCTGGCAATCAACTACCTGACCTACAGAAAGGATATCTGCAACATTGTTTACTCTCTGGTTAGCGATCTGAGAGATATGGATAAGACCGTCGATACCGTCAATGATCTGTGCAAAAGCACCAAAGCTTGTAATAGAAACAACAGTAGCCTTAACTACCTGACCTACCTCATAGTTAGCCTTGAAGATCTCCCATGGATTCTCAGAAGCCTTCTTATATGTCAATGAAACCTTCTTTGTTTCGCTGTCGATATCCTTGATAGTAACAGTGATCTTATCGCCAACAGAAACAACGTCTGAAGGGTGCTTGATCCTGTTCCAAGAAAGATCCATTCTCCTGATAAGACCGTCAACACCACCGAGATCTACGAATACGCCGTAATCTGTGATAGACTTAACTGTACCCTCTACCTCAGAACCGATCTGAGCTGTCTCAAAGAACTTAGCCTGAGCTGCTGCTCTTTCCTCTCTTGCTACTGCACGGATAGAACCAACTGCTCTCTGCTTAGCCTCGTTTACCTCAAGGATCTTGAAGCTTACTGACTGCTTGAGCAGATCGTTAAGATCGAAATCTCTTCTTGGAGCTGCCTGTGAAGCAGGGATAAATACCTTAACACCGTTAGCTGATACGAGTACACCGCCCTTAACAACGTTTGTAACTGTACCTGTAAGTGTAGCGTCAGCCTCCTTAGCCTCAACTATCTTCTGGAAACCAAGAACTGCGTCAACCTTCTTCTTAGAAAGTGTAACGATACCCTCCTGGTCATTTGTCTTAAGAACGATCAGATCGATCTTGTCGCCTACCTTTACGATATCCTCTGGCTTCTTAGTAGGATCATCTGTAAGTTCAGATGCAGGAATATAGCCTGTGTGCTTTGTTCCGATATCTACGGCTACTTCACCGTTATTGATATCGGTGACAACGCCCTCAACCTTCATTCCCGTATGTATTTTTTTCAGAGTCTTTTCCAGTTCCTCCTCAAAATTAAATTCTTCGTCAACATTGTTCAACATTTCACTCATGGTCTGTTGTACCTCCTTGATTATATAAGCCGGCGTCGATGCACCAGCAGAAATCCCGATAAATTTTGCACCTGATAAGTCAATATCACATGCCCTCAGTCCTTCGGCGTCCTCCACAAGCCAACATTTGCAATATTCATCGCATATGGCTTTAAGCTTGTGAGTATTGGAGCTGTGCAGCCCTCCGACTATTATCATTATGTCGGCAGCCTTCGCAAGCTCCGCCGCCTCCTTCTGTCTTTCAGAAGTGGCACTGCATATGGTGTTATACACCACAGCTTCAGGCAGATACCTCTCAAAAAGCTCTTCGCACTTTCTCCACATATTCTTATTATACGTTGTCTGAGCCAGAATTGCAACCTTTTTTGACGAAAAATCTTTCTCTTTCACCAAATTTTCAAAATCGTCACATGAACTGAACACATAACTCTCTCCGCTGCAATGACCTCTTATACCCATTATTTCCGGGTGAGCCTCATCACCTGCGATAAGAATAACGTATCCCTCGCCCGATTTTTCGGCTGCTATCTTGTGTATCCTTGCCACAAAGGGACAGGTAGCGTCAATTACTTCCGCACCTACCTTTGCAAGCTTTTCATACACGTCCAGTCCAACGCCGTGGGATCTGATAACAACTGTCTGGTCTTTCGTGACCTTATCCACATCGGTGGAGTAAACTCCTTTTGCTTCAAGGTCAGAAACTACGTTTGGATTGTGAATGATTGGGCCTAACGTTACAACATTATTTCGGTTATCTAATTCATTATACACTATTTTTACGGCTCTGTCTACACCAAAACAGAAACCTGCGGTCTTTGCAACGCAAATTTTACACTTTGTTAACATTTAATGTACCAGCTCCGTGATATTTGTCATGATCTCATTCTTAATAGTCCTAAGAGAATGAGGGTCTGTGGCTGTAACGCCTATCTCGCCAGGCACTATAGGCTTGCCAAATCTTACAACTACACGCTTTCTGAATTTGAGTTTGCCCTCGAAATTGATACCAACAGGGACCACAGGCACCTGAGCCACAGCCGCCACCAATGCAACGCCTGTTTTGCCCTTTCCAACCTTGCCGTCCTTTGAACGTGTTCCCTCAGGGAATATAACAAGGTTTCTGCCCTTTTCAAGCTTTTCGATAGATGTATCTATGACCTGAGTGTCGCCCTTTCCTCTTGTGACAGGGAATGCTCCGAACGCTTTTATAAGCAGAGTGAAGAACACATTCTGATGAAAAAGTTCCTCCTTAGCCATATAAGAAAGCGGCACTTTTGTTGGCAGTGCGATAAAAACAGGGTCCTGATAGCTTCTGTGATTTGAAGCGAATATATTCCCGCCGTCCTTTGGGATATTTTCCGTACCCTCGAAAGTGATGTTAAAATACAGATGATAAAGTCCGATAACGATATATCTCAGCACTGTGTACCAAAACATATGGAAATGACCAAGCCTGTGTTCTTTTTTCACAGGTCTGACAGGCATTATCTCTTTTATCTTACGCTCTTTTTTTTTAGTCTTGTCGGTTATTACCTTGTAGATAGCCTCAACAGACTCTTCAAGAGTCAACTCAGTAGAGTCCACCTCAACAGCGTCATCAGCCTTTTTCAGCGGTGCTATCTCTCTGTGTGTATCGTTATAGTCACGCTGGATTATATCCTGCAATACCTCGTCATATGTAGAGTTGTCGCCCTTTTCCTGAAGCTCCTTGAAACGTCTTTCTGCTCTGGCTTCCGGTGCGGCTGTGAGGAATATCTTCACGTCAGCGTTTGGCAAAACCACCGTGCCGATATCTCTGCCGTCCATGATGATATTGTTCTCTTTAGCGATATTCTTCTGAAGTTCAAGCAAGAACTCTCTCACCTCAGGTATAGCAGACACCTTTGACGCACCCATGGATATCTCAGGCGTTCTTATTTTGTCTGAAACGTCCTCGTCATTGAGCATTACTCTCTGCCCTGCTTCTGTGTAGCAAAGCTTTATGGATATCTCACCAAGAAGGGGTTTTATCTGCTCAGGGTCAGAAAGGTCTGCACCCTTGCCTATAACATAATAAGCTATAGAGCGGTACATCGCACCTGTGTCTACATATACATATTCAAGCTTTTTCGCTACCGCCTTTGCGATAGTGGACTTTCCTGCTCCGGAAGGTCCGTCGAGAGCCACGTTTATTCCCATATCAAAATCTCCTTATCCTATTTTATCCGCACAGCTATACGCCGTGGAAAACGCTATCTGCAAATTAAAACCGCCTGTATAAGCGTCAACGTCAAGCACCTCACCGATAAAGTAAAGTCCTTTACACAGCTTTGACTCCATTGACCGTGGGTCTATCTGTGAAACATCAACTCCTCCACGGGTTATGATAGCTTCCTCTACAGGGCGCATACACTTCACCGTGAACGTTAGCTTTTTCACTGTGGAAACAAGCCTTTCACGCTCCTCACGGGTTATCTGATTGACCTTTTTCTCAGGATCGATGCCGCACCTTTTTATTATAAGTGGTATTATCTTTGAAGGCAGCAGCTTGCCCAGTGAATTCTGAAAATCTCTGTTTGGAAAATCTCCGAAATCACGAAGTATCCTGCTGTCAAGCTGTTCATGGCTCAGCGCAGGTTTAAGGTCGATATCCATATAATACCTTGATTTGTTCATATCACCAAGGTGAGCCGAAGCCGAAAGTACAAGCGGTCCGCTCAGACCAAAGTGTGTGAAAAGCATTTCCCCAAGCTCGTGGAAAATTGGTTTATCTCTGTCCTCTTCACGAAGCGTCAAAGTACAGTTTCTAAGGGAAAGCCCCATTGCAGAAGCACATTCCTCACGCTCATAAGTGACTACAGGGCAAAGTGACGGAGTTATTGCCGTGACCTTATGCCCCACAGACTTCGCAAGCCTATAACCGTCGCCTGTTGAGCCTGTCCGTGGATAGGACTTTCCGCCAGTTGCAACGATAACGCTGTCTGCGTAATAATCCCCATGCTCGCATTTAAAGCCCTCTGCTCTGTCGTCCTTGATGATAAGCTCTTTTACCTCATCGTCGATAAACTGCACACCACTGTCCTCGCAGGCTTTCACAAGTGCTTTTACGATATCCTTTGCATTGTCGCTCACAGGGAAAACCCTGTTGCCACGCTCAGTTTTAAGCTCCACCCCAAGGCACTCAAAGAAGCTCATAACGTCCTCTGGAGCAAATCTGCTCAGTGCTGAATACATGAACTTGCTGTTGCGTGGGATGTTTTTCATAACAGTGTCAGCGGTACAGTTGTTTGTGACGTTACACCTGCCCTTGCCTGTTATCATGAGTTTTCTGCCCTGACAGCCACTATGCTCGATAACAGCAACGCTCTTTCCACGCCAGCCAAGCTGAACTGCGCAGAACATTCCTGCCGCACCTGCGCCTGCTATAACTGCGTCAAATCTTCTCACTGTGTATCTTCCTCGCTTTTTGCGTAAACGTCATACTCAGCCCAAACCTTTTCAAGACGTTCAAAGGTCTGGGACACTCTGTCGATATTTCTTATTGATACCGCAACGATAAGTGCATTTATAAGGCTCAGAGGTGCAACGAGAGAGTCAACGAATGAAGCCATATCGCTTCTTGCAAGAAGCAGGCTGTCTGCATACTTTGCGATAGGTGAAGCCTTTGAGTCTGTTATAGCTATAACGTTCGCACCGTTGCTCTTTGCATACTTCAAAGCCTTGACAGTCTGCTTTGAATATCTTGGGAAAGATATGCCTATCATGGCGTCCTTTTCGTCTATTCTCATTATCTTTTCAAAAAGCTCTGAAGTAGTCGTACTCTGAACAAGCTTTACATGGGGGAAAATAAGTCCCAGATAATAAGCAAGGAACGAAGCGATAGAAGCTGCACTTCTCGTACCCATTATGTAAAGGGTATTGCAGGATACGATAGTGTCAACGGCATTGTTAAAGTCCTCCTTTGAGGTTTCCTCCAAAGTACGCCTTATCTTGTCGATGTCGAGATTGAGTACCCTTTCAAGCACGTTGTCACTGCTCATAAGGTCGGAAGTGACCTCTATTCTCTGAACAGTTGTAAGCTTGTTTCTCATAAGCTCCTGCAAGCCTTTTTGAAGGGCAGGATAACCGTCATAGCCAAGCTCTGAGGCAAATCTTACCACCGTTGATTCGCTGACGCCCACGGTTTTTCCAAGCTTCTGAGCCGTCATAAAAGCCGCTTTGTCATAGTGGGAGAGAATGTAGTTCGCAATAAGCTTGTGTCCCTTTGATAAGCCTGAAAGCTTTTCATTGATAAGCGTAAATAAATCTTTTTCCATTTCTATCTATACCTTTCAGCATATTTTTTAGGCATATCGCATCATACGGTGTTGCCTTAAGCCCACAGATCCTCCTGTAGGGCGAGTATCCTTTTTCTTCTTGCTTCTGTTTTGTCCTTATCTGGGATATAAACGCCGTCCTTTAAGATAAGCACGTCACCCTCGTGAACGTCTTTTGTTTCAGAAAGCGTTACATCCTTTTTTTCTCCCTGTTCAGTTTCGCACACGGCATAGCCGTTTTCTATCCTGTCAACTATAAGAATCTCTTCCATATCACTTTTCTCCCTTTTCAGCAGAAACGCTCAGCCCCTCGCCATCTGAGCTGAAAACTATCGTTCCCACATCTGCAGTGACATACAAATGGGAAGCATATTTTTTCAGCCTTGTGACAGTTTCCTCGTGTGGGTGACCATACTTATTGCCCTTGCCGCAGGATATAACAGCATATCTCGGCATGACCTTGTTAAGAAAATCGACCCCCGAAGAAGTGGAACTGCCATGATGACCTGCTTTAAGCACCTTTGCGGAAACATCATAACCTTGAGAAAGTATATCTTTCTCTTCAGTGGTCTCGCAATCCCCCGTGATAAGAAAGCTGTTCTCACCGTCTGTTATCTTCACAAGGGTGGAATAGTTATTAAGATCATCATAATCCTTTTTGGGAGTGAAAAGCTCAACCTTACAGCTTCCAAGCTCAAATTCCATAGGCTTTGCCTGTGTTATCTTCAAGCCCTTTGCCTTTATGCTTTTGAGCATTTTCTCATATATCGTTGTGGTGGGCGTCATATCAGCCTTGACTTTCGGCATAATGAATTTATCCACCTGAAACTGGTCTATTATCTCGCTCATTTCACCAATATGGTCAGCGTGAGGGTGGGTGGCAATGAGATATTTTAACTCTGTCACTCCCTGCTTTTCAAGATATTTTTCTATTTTATTGCTGTCATCTTTATCACCGCTGTCAATGAGCATAGCCTCCCCTTGTGATATCACAAGGGTGCTGTCGCCCTGACCAACATCGATAAAATGCACCTCTGTCTGAGCGTGTTCCGCCGGCTTGTCCTCAATGCCTGCCTTGATAAGCAAGCTGTCGAAAGAAACTAACCCTGTCAGGTCAAGCACTGTAAAAAGCAGCACCACAAAAACCGCTATGAGCGTTACCGCCTTTTTAAGCGATGCTGTCGAATTTTTCTTTTTCACAGATCTGCCTGCCATGTTATCCCTTTCCGCCAGAGCTATCTTCTTGCCTGCATTTCAGCCCATTCTTCTTTTGTTATGTTTATCTTTCGTGCCTTAGAGCCTTCCTGTGGTCCTATTATGCCCATTTCCTCTATCTCGTCCATGATACGGGCGGCTCTAGGGAAACCGAGCTTTAGCTTTCTCTGCAAGAACGCAGTAGAAGCGTTATTTGTCTGCACGATTATGGATATTGCCTGATTTACAAGGTCATCATCAGGATTTACGGAAACATTATCGCTGCCTGCCGAACCGCTGTCCTTTGGCTGTGGAGTATTCTCCTCCACCTCTGCGATAACTTCGTCGCTGTATTCTGCGGTATGCTCGTTCTTGAGGAAGTTTACAACCTCTCTTATCTCAGAAGTCGCTGCATAGCCGCTCTGCATTCTTATAGGCTTTTTAACGCCAACAGGCTTATAAAGCAGGTCACCGTTTCCAAGAAGCTTCTCTGCACCGCTTTCATCAAGTATAACTCGTGAGTCAACGTTGCTGGATACACTGAGAGAAACTCTCGATGGGATATTTGACTTGATAAGTCCTGTCAACACGTCCGCCCTAGGGGACTGTGTTGCGATTATCATATGTATTCCTGCCGCACGAGCGAGCTGTGCAAGTCTTAAAACCGAGTCCTCTACCTCGCTTCTCGCAGCCATCATAAGATCGGCGAACTCATCGACCACAATAACTATCTGTGGCAGCAGGTCGATCTTTGCACGGACTTCGTCCTGCTCCTCGGCAGGCTTATTGCGTTCTTCAAGAACCATGTCGTTAAACTCCTGCAAGTTCTTTACATTGTTCGCCTCGAACATAAGATAACGCTTGTTCATTTCATTTACCGCCCAGCCAAGCGCACCAGCCGCTTTTAAAGGCTCGGTAACAACAGGGATAAGCAAATGAGGTATCTTATTATAAATAGGAAACTCGACTTTCTTAGGGTCGATAAGAATAAGCTTTACTTCGTCAGGCGACGCATGGTAAAGTATGGAAAGTATGATAGAGTTTGTAAAAACAGACTTACCTGAACCTGTTGTACCTGCAACGAGCATATGCGGCATTTTAGCGATATCGCCGATAATGATATTACCCTCGATATCCTTGCCCACTGCAAATGTAAGCTTGCCCTTTGCCTTTCTGTATTCCTCGCTGTCGATAAGCTCACGGAGAGAAACCGTATCTCTATGATCGTTCGGCACTTCTATGCCTATGCACGCCTTGCCCGGCACAGGAGCTTCGATACGAACGCTCATTGCCGCAAGGTTAAGTGCGATATCGTCTGCAAGACCCGTTATCTTCGACACTCTTACGCCTGCTGCAGGCTGAAGCTCATATCTTGTAACGGACGGACCTCTGTGTATGCCCACGATCCTTGTTTTAGCGCCATATGTTTCAAGCGTTTCCACAAGCTTCGCAGATTTCTCTTGTATCTCCTGCTGGACTATCTCGGAAGCCACAGGATTTTTAGCATATTTGAGTATATCCACAGGCGGATAAACGTAAGCAGATATTTTATTATCTTTCTCAAAGAACGTTGTCTGACCATTCTTATCAACATTAACTACTGGTGGCTTGACAGGCTCGTCCTTGGACTTCTTTTCTTCTCTGCTGTCACCTATTGCGTTTTCTATTATCTTTTTAAGCTCCTCATTATCTGTAGTCTTAGCCGTTTCTTCAAGCTTTTCATGTGTTATCACAGGGGCTTTTACAGGGTGGACCGGCATATCTATCTTTGAAGCGTCAACCTTGTCGGTGGCTTCTTCCGCCTCTGCAACAGGCACAAAGGCTTCCGCCGCAGTGTCAGGGCCATCATCAGGATAGAACTTTGCAATATCCACTCTGCCGTTACGCTTAGGTTCTTTCTTCTCTCTTGGAGGCTGAGCCGCACGCTCGATACGCTCCTCGTTCACCGCTTCATAGCTCTTTACAAAAGGCTTTGAAATCGCTTTGAGAAGCTGCGGAAGCGTAACATTTGTAAGCAGCATTATAAAAGTGAACGCCACAAGCACGATAACGATACCTGCGCCAACTCTTTTGAAAAGCGAAAGCAAAGGCCAGCCAAGCAATGCGCTTGTAAGTCCGCCGCCGCGGAGCTGTTTTCCATCATTGAAAAGCCCCACAAGTTTAAGCCAGAACGAACTTCCGTCCACAGAGCCCACTTGGATTATCTGAGCCATGCCGCTTATAAGAAGCATAAGAACGCTTCCCTCCACCACCTTCGCTATGACCTTGTTGTGTGTCACATCTGAAGCTATCATAAGGGCAACATAGATGATCATAGGTGCAAACAGAAATACTGTCACGCCGAAAAGTCCTCGGTTCAGCTCATGGAGCCATTTCCACAAGCCGTCCCCTTCCACGAACGTGATAAGCAGTTCAAGTATGCCGAAAAAGAAAAGTATGTAAGACCAGAAGCGTCTGTTCTCTCTTTCTCTCACTGCTGTCATGGAATTTGACTGTGGCGGCTTACTCTGAGGCTTTTGCTGTTTTGTATTCTTTTTTGCAGCTTGCGCAGGCTTTTGTGCGGGCTTTTTCTTTGCCGCTGTCTGCTTTGGCGCAGGCTTTGAGCCTTTCTTTTGAGCTGCCATTTATTTTACCATTCCTTTCGGTATTTGTCTTATTTAAGCAAATAAAGGCAAAATGTTATTTGCCTTTATAACCCACAAAAAAGCCTGAAAACAGAATTTCAAGCTTTTTCACAGAAACTGTATTATCTTATGTCATTACTTTGCAAAGGATATAGGGTGACCCATGCACATCTCAATAAATGAGATAACAAGGACTATGACGCCAAGCACAAGGGTATAATAAGCAAACACCTTGAATTTATCCGTTTTAACGAGCCAGTTTACAAGCTTGATAGCACAAAGTCCCACAAATGCGGCAACTACAAATCCAACTGCACAGCTAACCCAATCTATATCAGTATGTGTTGAAACTGCGTCCTTGACTTCAAGCAGACAGCTCATAAGTATAACAGGTATGCCCATAATGAAAGAATACTTTACCGATGTTTCTCTGTTCATGCCTGAGAAAAGTCCCGCTGAGATAGTCGAGCCTGATCTTGAAACGCCAGGCAACAGTGCAACTCCCTGAAAAAGTCCGACCGTTATTGCGTCCTTATAAGCTATATTGCCCTGAGTCTTTTTACCCTTTACACAGCGGTCTGACATAAAAAGTATTGCCGATGTATAAAGGAAACATAGACCCTCTGCGAAAATGCTTGAATCCTCTGCAATGCCCTCAAACCAGCCCTTAAATGGCAGGAACGGTACAAGGCAGAAGCAGGAAACAATTATCATAACTATCATACGCCTTGGAGGATTCATATTTTTAAGAGTGAACTTGCCTGTAAAAATATCCTTTATCATAACGCCAAGCTCTTTTATCATATCCCATATTGTCTTCCTGAAAGCCACAAATACTGCTACCAGTGTGCCAAGGTGAAGTATCGCTGAGAAAAACAAAGCTCCCTCTCCGCTGTTTCCTGTAAAATGCTGATATAATGAAAGATGTCCTGAACTTGAAACTGGAAGAAATTCCGTCAAGCCCTGAATTATAGCCTGAAAAATCGCATTGATGATACCCATTGCTGTCCTCCGAAATTTTGTTATTTGTCAGAGATAAAAGCCGTCATGGCTGAGATAATGTGCCGGATCTGTGTCCAAAGCAGTATCATCACCCTCAAACTCTTCTCCGATATCTACGTCAGTCCTGAACACGTCATAAAGGTCGATTATTGTCTGAAACATTTTCAGCTTTCTCCTTTTCAGAACTGTTTTCTATCATATCATAAAGGCAGTCTATCGCCTCGGAAAGCCCTCCGAGCCTGTCGATAAGCCCCTCTTTTACAGCCTGCTCCCCGTCGATAACAGAACCAACGTCCATTACAAGCTCGCCCGTTGACATCATAAGCTCACGGAAACGCTCAGGCTTTATGGCTGAATTATCGCACACAAAGCGAACTATCCTTTCCTGCATTTTATCAAAATAAGAAAGCGTCTGAGGTACTCCCAGCACAAGCCCGTTCATTCTAACAGGGTGTATGGTCATTGTGGCGCTTGGCACTATAAATGACTTTTTCGCACACACCGCCAGCGGCACGCCTATGGAGTGACCTCCGCCCACAACCATTGACACAGTAGGCGTTTTCATACTAGCAATAAGCTCCGCAATGGCAAGTCCTGCTTCCACATCTCCGCCCACAGTGTTGAGGATTATCACAAGCCCCTCTATGCTCCTATCCTGCTCGATAGCAACAAGGGCAGGTATGATATGCTCATACTTGGTGGTCTTGTTTTGTGCAGGCAAAATATAATGCCCCTCCACCTGACCGATAATGTTCAGGCAGTGTATAACGTGCTTTGCGTCTGGCAATGTGACAGAACCCATTTCCTTTATCTGCCTTATATCCTCAGCAAGCTTTTCGCTCTCTACGTTTTCTTCTTGTTCAGACACTCAGATACCTCCCGTTCTTCATTAGTAACTTTCGTCACAAGAGAAGTATTTGCAGTGTTCACTGAAAATATGCAGGAAAACCGCCACACCTTTAATATAATAGCACAAGTTCTACCTAATGTCAACAACTTGCAAGAGCTAAAAAAACAATTTTTGCAGGAATTTTACGCTATCCTGCAAATTATTTATAAAAAGTTTAAATCTATTTTTGATACTCCTCAGCAAGCACCTGATCACACCAAAGTATAAGATCTGCGAAATCTTCCTTGTCAAGATAGGAGAAATACTTGTTCACAGCCTCACCCTCAGCAGCTTCTATGGTGTCCGTCAGGCAATAGCCGTCAGAAGAAATAGTTATCTCTGTTTTGGTGTTCTCTTTAAGTCCTAGAGTTATCTGTATAAAATCAAGTCCCGGATCTTTAGACGGAGCCGTCCTGTATGAAGCGTTGCCGAAGCTGTCTATCATTTTCACAAGCTCGTTGTAATCATCATGATCGGCAAGATAGCATTCTCCGTATTCTCCGCCTACTTTCACACAAACCTTTGCATATGCGCCCTCGTAGATATCATAATTATAAAAGTCATCAAAGCAAGCATAGTATATGCCGCCATTCTTTGTGAGCTTGTAAAAGCCTTTGTACGCCTTATTAGTGTCTATGCTGTCGGCTGATATCTTCTCAACAGAATCCCACTTATCCGAGCCGTCTGATGACACAACATTTTTACCGTCAGGAATCATAAGTGAATAAACAGCGTCTGTGCCGCTGTCATCAGCCTGCGACTCATATGTATAAAGGCTGTCAGCGGAGAATTTCTTATGCTTATAGTCACTTAAATTTCCGTCGCTGTCATATTTCATATACTGCATAGGAGCGTTGCGCTCTTTATCATAAGAAAGCTGTAGAATACCATTGCTCACCACAGTTATTTCAGTGTACTCATCAGCTTCAAGCACAACGTTTCCCGACTTGTCAAGAAGTCCCACTGCTCTGCCGTCACGATAAGTGAAGAAAAGATCTGCAAGAAGCTTTTCACATTTATATTCCTCAAAAGGCTGCTCCTCAACCTCGGCAACATACTGAGTACTGTCAAAGCTTCTATAAAGCTTTCGTGAAAGCTCGTCAAGGCTTTTTATTTTATTCAGAAACTCCGGAAATTTGTATTTCTTGACCTTCACATTGCTTGGTTGAGCTAAGTCGCCTGTCTTTATCTGCGACACCGCAGACGACTGTGTTGTTTCTTTGTCTTTTTCACAGCCGAACATAGAAATTGTCAGCGTCAATGCAAGCGCAAGAGCCGCACATTGTTTTCTTTTTCTCATCGTTATCCCCTCGTATTTTATTTTGTTATCTCACAGCACGAGCCGTTACACTATATTATAATACACAAATCTGATTTTTGCAAGATATATTAAAACTTTTTATTCTTTATCATAGCAGTATGGTAATACACTAAATGTTATAAAAGTGTTAAATGTTTAAAAGTGCCTTTACATATAGAATGTTTTGTGCTATAATATTCTAGTGGCAGTGTTGAGTTTGATAAATATCTGCTACTAATTTTGCTGTTTTATGGCAAGGAGGATAAAATTAAATGGTTAGAGCGATTGTCGGCGCAAACTGGGGCGACGAGGGTAAGGGCAAGCTTACCGATATGCTTGCTGAAAAGTCTGATATAGTAGTAAGATTTCAGGGCGGAGCTAACGCAGGACATACTATTGTAAATCACTACGGAAAGTTCGCTTTGCACACTTTGCCTTCCGGCGTATTTTATGATCACACAACAAATATTATCGGCAACGGTGTTGCACTTAATATCCCTGTATTTTTCAATGAGCTTAAAAAGGTAACTTCCGAAGGCGTTCCAATGCCTAAGATACTTATTTCCGACAGAGCGCAGATGGTAATGCCATATCACGTTCTGTTTGACCAGTACGAAGAGGAAAGACTTGGAAAGGCAAGCTTCGGCTCAACAAAATCGGGTATCGCACCTTTCTATTCTGATAAATATGCAAAGATAGGTTTCCAGGTACAGGAGCTGTTTGACGAAGAGGCTCTCAAGGTAAAGATAAAGAGAGTTCTTGAAACAAAGAACATTCTTCTTGAACATCTCTATCACAAGCCTCCTATCGACGCTGATGAGCTTTTCAATACTCTTATGGAGTATAAGGAAATGGTAGCACCATACGTTTGCGACGTATCTGCATTCCTTTGGAACGCTATCAAAGAAGGCAAGAACGTTCTTCTCGAGGGTCAGCTTGGTTCACTGAAAGACCCTGACCACGGTATCTATCCAATGGTAACATCTTCATCTACACTGGCAGCATACGGTGCTATCGGTGCAGGTATACCTCCTTATGAGATAAAGACTATCGTAACTGTTGTTAAGGCTTATTCTTCCGCAGTTGGTGCAGGTGCATTCATTTCTGAGATATTCGGCGATGAGGCTGACGAGCTGAGAAAGAGAGGCGGCGACGGTGGAGAGTTTGGTGCAACAACAGGCAGACCTAGAAGAATGGGTTGGTTCGACTGCGTTGCAACTAAGTATGGCTGCCGTATCCAGGGCGCAACAGATGTTGCTTTCACAGTAGTTGACGTTCTTGGCTATCTTGACAAGATACCTGTATGCGTAGGCTATGAGATAGATGGTGAGGTAACAACAGACTTTCCTACAACAAGAAAGCTTGAAAAGGCAAAGCCTGTTTTTGAAGTTCTCGACGGCTGGAAGTCAGACATCAGGGGCATCAAGAAGTATGAAGATCTTCCTGAAAACTGCAAGAAGTATATCGACTTCGTTGAAAAGCATATCGGCTTCCCTATCACAATGGTTTCAAACGGACCAAAGAGAGAGGACATTATCTACAGAGAAAGCCCACTTTCAAAGTAATTTCAGATATCACAAAAGGCTGCGGCAAAAAGTCGCAGCCTTTTTCATTTAGATAGAGTGTAAAAAACGAATGATCGGCACGTCGCATTTCTGCGAAACAGAAATTGAGCCGCTCCCCTACAACTAACGTAGATATTGTTGATTTGGTACAGGTATGATATTAAACACTAACTAAGTGTAGTTCTACATTTTGGCTTTATTGAGAAAATAGAGGATATCTTTTGGAGAATAAGCTTCTACCGCTCCGTCACGAAGAAGCGCACACTGTCCTGCGTATTTCTCGCTGAAAATGTCATGAGGCGGTATAACAAAAACGTCTTTATTCTGGGATAAAGCATGATTTACAGTATTCAGCGTGCCACTGCGAATTCCTGCTTCAACCACAAGAACGCAATGTGAAAGTGCCGAAACAATGCGGTTTCTTATACGAAAATTCTCAGGAACAGGTCTTGCCTGCGGGAAAAATTCCGAGATAGCTACCCCATGTGTTGCTATCTCACGCTTGAAGCCCGTCCTGCCACGAGGATAATCATATTCTAGCCCACAGCCCATAACAGCCACAGTGCTTCCACCTGCACGCATCGCACTGCGGTGTGCGGCAGTGTCGATACCCATAGCAAATCCGCTTATGATATTTACTCCTCGCTCTGCAAGAAAACTTGAAAACTCCTCCGCCACGGCTACAGAATAATCGCTTGGTTCTCTAGTGCCAATAATGGCAACGCTCTTTTCAATAGACAGACAGCTTACATCGCCACGGCAGAAAAGCACAGCAGGTGGACATTCTATCTGTTTCAACCGTTCAGGATAAAGAGGATCGTCAGGGGTGAGGATATATATACCCTTTTTCTCGCAGTATTCAGCCACCTGTTTCGCCTGAAAGAACGTACAGCAGGCTATCTTTTCAGCCTCCTGCTGAGTAACATAACCACAGCGCAGTGACAATAGATCATCGCACATTTCTTCAACGCTGTCATAATATGACATAACGTCCCACAAGCGCTTGTCCGCAGGTCCGAACGCAACATCGAGCCACAGCCACAACAGCTTTCTGTCTGTATTTTCAAGCATTTTTCCTGCACCTCCAGTTGGCAGATTTCTTTTTATCTTATTGTATCATATTTTATTGTTAAAAACAACAAAATTTTATAGCATTTTGGTTAAATCAAACGATTTCGGTTGAAATGGGCAATACCATATGTTATAATGGATATTGAAAATTTGAACTTGAAAGGATAGTTGCTTAATGATAAACAAGCTTGACCTCAGCGGCGAATGGCTGCTGTGTCTTGACAAGGAATGTAAGGGTACTGACCTTGTTTTTGATGATACAATAAACCTTCCAAACACCACTTCCAACGCTAAAAAAGGCGAATACAATACTAAGAGAGAAACAGGCTTTCTTACAGACACATATAAATTTGAAGGCTTTGCATGGTTCAGAAAAAACGTTGACTTCTCTGCTCTGCAATGTGAAAATCTTAAACTTTATCTTGAAAGAACAAGAATAACTGAACTTTATATAGACGGCAAAAAGATAGGCAGGCAGGAGAGCCTTTGCACTCCGCACATCTATGACCTGAACGAGTATATCGGTACCGGCATACATGAAATGACTATCTGCGTTTCAAATGTTGGCTACAAGACCAAGGGCGGACACCTGACTTCACCTGACACTCAAACCAACTGGAATGGTATCACAGGACGCATCGAGCTTATAGGCTACAAAAACGCCCACGCTGAAAATGTTATGCTTTGGTGCGATATCCACAACAAGACAGTAAGAGTAACAGCCAACATAACAGGCGGAAAAAGTGGAAAAGCTGTCATAAGTGCAGAGAGCTTCAACAGTGAAAAGAATCATACACCTGCTGTGCAGAGCTTTGAGTACAAAGACGGCAAGCTTGACGCTTTATACAAAATGGGCGACGATTGCCTGCTTTGGAGTGAGCATGAGCCTAATCTCTACAAGCTGAGAATAGATATCTACGGCGACGTGAGCGAGCATATCATCGGTATGCGTGAGTTCAGGACTGAGGGTGGAAAGTTCACCATAAACGGAGAAAAAACCTTTCTCAGAGGAAAACATGACGGCATGATATTCCCTAAGACCGCTTTTGCACCTACCGACCTTGACGAGTGGCTGAGGGTAATGAAGATATCAAAGTCATACGGCATGAACCACTACCGCTATCACACCTGCTGTCCCCCTGAGTCTGCGTTTATCGCTGCGGATATGCTTGGAATTTACATGGAGCCACAGCTTCCTTTCTGGGGAACTATCACAGAAGAGGGCGAGGAGAACCACAATCAGGAGGAGCAGGATTTCCTCGTTGAAGAGGGCTTCAATATGCTGAAATTCTTCGGCAATCACCCTTCCTACTGCATGATGTCAATGGGCAACGAGCTTTGGGGTTCAAAGAAGATACTTAACGATATCATAGGCGGTTATAAGAAGTTCGACAGCAGACACCTTTACACACAAGGTTCAAACAATTTCCAGTGGTTTCCTAACGTTATAGAAAATGACGATTTCTTTGTTGGCGTAAGACTTGCAAACGATAGGCTTATAAGAGGTTCATACGCTATGTGTGACGCTCCACTTGGTCATATTCAGACTGACAAGCCTGCGGCAAATCACGATTATGACAGCATTATAAGACCTAAGAAGCAGGCAAGCTCCACGGAAATTTCAGAGGACGGCACTGTTCAGATACAGTACGGCACGACCATGAAAACTGTCAAGGCAAGCGATGCTGACGCAGATTTTATCCCTGAAGTGCCTATCGTTACTCACGAAATAGGTCAGTATGAAACTTATCCGAACTTCAAGGAGATAGAAAAATACACAGGCTCCCTTAAAGCCAGAAACTTTGAGGTATTCAGAGAAAGACTTGATGAAAAGGGTCTGCTTCCGCTGGCTGAGGATTATTTCAAATGCTCAGGCAAGCTTGCTGTGCAGTGCTATAAAGAAGAAATGGAGGCTGTTTTCCGTTCAAGACTTCTTGGCGGTTTCCAGATACTTGATATTCAGGATTTCAGCGGTCAGGGTACTGCCCTTGTGGGTGTACTTGACGCATTCATGGACAGCAAGGGACTTATCACAGACAGCGAGTGGAGAGAGTTCTGCAATGATGCTGTTGTAATGGCACGTTTTGACAGCTATGTTCTTGAAGCTGTCAGCAGTTTCAAGGCGCACACAGAGCTTTGCAATTACAGACCTGACCTTAAAGACGGCAAGCTTATTTGCACTCTCACTCTTGAAAACGGTGTTGTCATTGGCAAGGTCGAAAAGAATTTTGTTGCAGAAGGCAACTACACTGACATTTGCGATGTAGAGTTTACTCTCCCACAGGTCACAAAGAACACAAAGGCTTTGCTTTCACTTGAAATTGAGGGTACTGATATATGCAATCACTATGACCTTTGGGTGATACCGACAGTTGAAAAGACAGATATAAGCGGCGCATACATTTTTAACGAGGTAAATGACGAAGCTGAAAATCTGCTGAAACAGGGCAAGACAGTGCTTATCGTCCCTAACCTTTCAAGGCTTGAAAATTCTATTGAGGGCTTCTACTGTCAGGACTTCTGGTGCTATCATATGTTCTGTATCATCTCACAGATGATGAAAAAACCTGACCCTGTTGGCACAATGGGACTTCTTATCGACAATGAACACCCTGCTCTTGCAGGCTTTGCAGGGGAAAAATACTCAACGCCACAGTGGTGGGAGATAGTTCAGAACTCACGCTCGGTTATTCTTGACGACTTTAAGGGCGAGAAAAATGTTATCGTGAGAACTATCGACAACTTTGACCGCAACCACGATCTTTCACTCCTCTACGAGTATGAAAAGGACGGCGGCAAGGTGGTAGTTTGCTCATGCGATTTTGATAAGCTTTCCCATTCCCCTGAGGGACGTGCGTTCATAAAGTCTGTTGTTGACTATGTAAGAAACTAACAGATTATTTATTGCTAAGGGCTGTACTGTTTTGCGGTACAGCCCTTATTTTGTTTGTGCTTGTTGCATAAAACGTCCGCAAAACATTTGTCTGATATAACAAAAGTGCCGACACTACAGTGGCATATGGTTCACTTATTACGAAAAATGTGTTATAATTTAGGTGTATGTTATACAGGAAGGTGATGTTAAGTGCCAAAAGTAAAACGTTATAAATACAAGAATATTGCAGCGGCTCTTGCCATACTGCTTTTGATCATTCTGGGAATATCTACATCGTGCAGTTCAAAAGCTGACAGCCCGAAGAAAATTTCCGACAGCTCGTCAAACTCCTCTGCGGTCAAGGCTGACAGCAGCAGTAAAAAAGCTGTAAAAAAGCTTACGGGCAATTATATGTATGTTACCGCAAAAAACAAAACTGATATGGTAAATGGAGATCTTATTCTCGTTAATGGCGACCACTCCTTCACCGGTACAGTGAATAACACAGACACAGTTTATTCCTATTTGTTTGACAAGAACGGAAGTCAAATAATGTCCACCAGCAGCACTCAACTGACGGCTAAAAAAGAGACCTTTGAAGCCTTTAGCAAAATGGGCAATGATTTTTATGCTGACAAGAAGATATCAACACTTATGATAAACACAGCTATGCCTGCGGAAGATGATGAAGACAGTTCATCAGCCTGCTACGAGCATGACACCGGACTTGCCTTTGACCTGCATCTTTATGACGCAAGCACAGGCGCATATCCTGAGTTCACAGGCGAGGGAGATTATAGTTGGATATCTGAAAACTGCTGGAAATACGGACTTATCCTCAGATACCCAGAGGACAAAGCTGACATCACAGGTGTAAGCCCTATGGCTTATCATTTCAGATATGTGGGTATACCACACGCTGAGATAATGACAGCAAACAAGCTTTGCCTTGAAGAATACATAGATTTTGTCAAGGACTATACATTTGAAAAACCGCTCACATTCACGGCTTTTGATGACACTGAGTATTCAGTTTACTACGTTGCCGCAGACAAGGGCAGCACCACGAACGTGCCTGTACCACTTGATGACAGCAACAATGAGCGTCCTAACACTATCTCAGGCAACAACGTTGACGGTTATATCGTCTGCGTGAATATGACAGAAAATGCAGCACCTGCTGACTCGTCCTCTCAGACAGACCAGCAGGCGGCTACAGAATAAATTTTTTCGGAGGAAATAAAATGCTTAAAGAAACAGTAGAAATAAAAGTAGATTATGAAAAGGCTGGCGTTTCAGGCGAAGGCTGCGCACCTGTGCTTGATTGCTATTACAACACACTCACTGAGGAAATAGGCAGAAAGAAGCACAAGGCAATTATAATCTGCCCGGGCGGAGGATATGATTGGTGTTCTGAGCGTGAAGCTGAACCTGTTGCATTCAGATTTCTGGGTGCAGGCATATGCGCATTTGTGCTAAGATACTCATGCGTCAAGAAAAAATTCCCTACTGACGCTTTGGAATGTGCGGCGGCTGTCAAGTATGTTAGAGATAATGCGGAGAAATTTGACATTGACCCTGACAAAATAATAGTATGCGGTTTTTCAGCAGGCGGACACCTTGCGGCAACAATGGCAAACTTCTGGAACAGCGAGCTGCTCACAAAGCCTCTTGGCTGCAATCCTGAGGACATCAAGGTAAACGGCTCTATCTTGGGCTATCCTGTTATCACATCCGACCCTGAATACACTCATGAAGGCTCAATACTCAATATTATTGGCGAGGAAAAATCATCGGAGCTCAGAGAACTTGTTTCAATGGAGAAGAGAGTATCAGAGAACACTCCTCCTACATTTATCTGGCACTGTGCTGATGATGGCTGTGTAAGGGTTGAGAACACACTTTGGTATATGTGCAGTCTTTCAAAGTATCACATTCCATTCGAGAGCCACATTTATGAATACGGTGGACATGGACTTGCATTGTGCGACGAGACCACTGCCACATGGGAAGGTCACTATCAGCCGGTGGCGGCTCATTGGGCAGAGGCGGCTATTGATTGGGTACATAGGCTATAAAAATATGTTGCGTGTGGCAACATAATCAAGCTAAAAAAATGACTCACATCAATTTGATATATACTCATATAGACATTTTCAAAGAACTAATATGAATGACCTATATAGTGAACTATGAACAGAACAGGTAGATACCTCAATTGAGTTATCTACCTGTTTTTATTTGTCCTTTTCTCTGCACTCGTATGATCTGTTAAATCTGTTGGTTATCCCCAAACTTTCTCTGCGATTTCCTTAACAAGTGCAAGCTTTGCCCACTGCTCCTCCTCTGTGAGCTTGTTGCCTATCTCACAGGAAGCGAAGCCGCACTGTGGGCTAAGGCAAAGTCTGTCAAGTGAGATGTATTTTGCAGCATCGTGGATACGGTCGATAACAGCCTTCTTGTCCTCAAGCTCAGGTTTCTTTGATGTGATAAGTCCGAGAACGACCTTCTTGTCGCCGCTTACTGCTTTCAAAGGTTCAAAGCCACCTGAACGCTCATCGTCAAATTCAAGATAATATGCGCTTACGTTCTCGCCTGCAAAAAGTGTTTCTGCAACGCTGTCATAGGCGCCGCTGCTTGCATATGTTGAGTGGAAGTTACCACGGCAAACGTGTGTTGTGATAACAAGATCCTCAGGCTTGCCCTCGATAGCAAGGTTGTTTATTCTCAACAGAAGTCTTTTTATATCCTCAAGACCTGCGTCGTCAACTCCAAAAATAGCCTTTGCATTAGGGTCAACTATCATGCCCCATGAGCAATCATCAAACTGAATGTTGCGGCAACCTGCTGCGTAAAGGTCAGCGATGACTTTTCTGTAGCCCTTTGCGATATCCTGAACAAGCTCTTCTGTATCGTTATAATACTTCTTTGTGTTCTCCAGTGCGAAAGGCATTATCATCTGCTCAAGAAACTGTGCAGGTGCAGGGATAGTCTGCTTTGCAACTGTGGTCTCGTCCTCGAGAGCCTTAACGAATTTGAAATGCTCAACAAATGGGTGGTCGCCAACTGATACCTTGCCTGTGAGGTATGTATCGTCTATCATTGCGGCCTCGCCATGGAATGGCAGACCCGTCTGTGTCTTGCTGTGACCAACGCCGTTAAAGCCCCACATAAAGTCAAGATGCCATGTTGCTCTGCGAAACTCGCCGTCCGTGATGATATGATAACCAGCCTTTTTCTGCTTTGCAACGAGATCAAGGATAGCCTTATCCTCTACCTCTTTAAGCTGCTGGACTGTTATAGCGCCGTTTTCAAAATCTGCTCTTGCCTTTTTCAGATAGTCAGGTCTGAGAAAGCTGCCCACAAAATCGTAGCGGCATGGTACTTTGATATTATTGCTCATTTTTATTACCTCTTTCATTTTATTATAGTTTATTTCCTATTGGTTTGCTGGTATTTAGTATAGCACGAAAAAGGGCGATAGTAAAATATTTATTTCTGTGGGATAGATATAGTTTCAAACTATATCGGATCGAATAGTTTGCTTGACTTTGGGGCATATGGTGTGGTATAATGAATAAATTGAAAGCAGAAATTAAGGAGTTTGGCATGAAAAGGGCATTGAGTATAGCATTTAAAATTCTATTGATAATTGTGTGTATCATCATATTATTTGTAATAATATCCGTTGTTCGCCATAAAATATGCAGTTCAAAAGAAAAGGACTTGCTTGCTCCTTTGGGCGAGCTGGTAGAAGTGAATGGTCACAATATGAGTGTTTATACAGAGGGCGAGGGTGACAAAACCCTTGTGTTTATGTCAGGAGGTGGAACTTGTTCGCCAATATTGGATTTTAAGTCGCTTTATTCGCTTTTAAGCAGCGAGTATAAGATTGCAGTAGTAGAAAAGTTCGGCTACGGTTTTAGCGATATTGTAGATGAAAAAAGAGATATAGATACTATATTGAGCGAAACGAGAATGGCACTTGATAAAGCAGGAATAAAAGGTCCGTATGTGCTTTGTCCTCACTCATTATCTGGACTTGAGGCTTTATACTGGGCACAGAAATATCCTGATGAGGTCGAAGCGATCGTCGGCTTAGATATGGCTGTGCCGACTTATTATGATGAAATGGACATAAGTATCCCTATGACAAAGTTAGGACATTATGCTGCTGTTTGGGGCATCACAAGGTGGATACCGAGCCTTGCAGAAAGCGACGCTATCAAATACGGAACGCTTTCCGAAAATGAAAAAGACATTTACAGGGCAGTATTCTACCAGAGAACAGCCACGGAAACTATGGTAGATGAAGTTAAAGCAGTAAAGGATAATGCGAATATCGTAAAGGAAAATGGTATTCCGCAAGTGCCGATGTTATTGTTTATATCAAATGGTTCGGGCGGAACAGGTTTTACAAAAGAACGTTGGAGAAGTATTCCTAAAGAATATATTTCAGGTCACGACAACGCAAGCTATATTGAATTAGACTGTCCGCATTATGTTCACGACTATGAGTACGAAGCGATAAGCAAAGGGATCAGAACTTTTATCAAATAAAGTATAATTCAAAAGCCACCGATACAGCCCCCTCTGTATCGGTATTTTTCTGTCCTTACCGCCTTCCATCGCCCCAATTCTATTGACATTTCCACCTTGTTGTGCTATCATAAAAGTTTACGAGTTAGTCATAACTAGCTGTATGATACCGCAGAAGTAAGATAGATAAGAAAGGCGGAACATAATGAAAAGTTCTGCAATAGTAAAAAAGGCACTGCATAAAGCGGACGGCGTTTTGTATCCTGTTGCAGGCAGGAAAGATAAATTAGTTATCACAATGTCAATTTACAACGTCATGCAATGAATTTTTTTACTTTTATCATGCTTTTTGTCCACCTAATTTTTTTGAACAATCATGCTTTTTCTGACATATTATAAAAATGAAAATGCAAACGCAGTCACACTGATCTAATGCGTTTGAGATATGGAGGGTAATTTATGTCAGAAAAGTATTTTTTGGGCGCAATGACGCAGAATGGTTTTTCCACGGAATTTGGCAAGATAATGGCTGATAAGGAGTATTTCACATTCATACTCAAAGGGGGTGCAGGCACAGGAAAATCTTCACTTATGAAAAAGATAGCCGCCGAGTTTGAACCGACAGAGGACGTCACTAGATTTTATTGCTCCTCTGACCCTGCTTCCCTTGATGCAATCGTTCTGCATACATCAAAGGCCATAATCTGCGACGGCACTGCGCCCCACGTTATGGAATGTTCATATCCAGGAGTTTGTCAGAAAATAATCAACTTAGGAGAGTATTGGGACGAAGAAAAGCTGAAAGCCTTCAAATCTGAAATAATCGAGGTCACAGACAAAAACAAGTCGCTTTTGGCAAGAAGCAAAAGGTTTACCACTGCCCTGTCTAACGTTTGCTTTGATACCTACAATTGCGGTGAAGGCTGTCTGCTGGAGGAAAAGCTGAAAAGCTTCACAGAACGATCAGCAAAACGTCTTCTAAACAAAAAAGGCTCTGGCAGCGGCAAAACTGATCTTAGACAGTTGACCGCTTTGACGGAATACGGCTGTATGACGCAGCTTGCCACTCTTGACAGCTACCTTGACGTGTTCGCCATGAACGATGATTATTATGCCGCTTCCCACAATTTCGTCACCCTCATGGCACAGCAGGCTGTAAAACGTGACTATGACGTTATACTCTGCCCTGCTATCCTATTTGGCAACACCCTTTACGAGCATTTGCTTATCCCGGAGGCTGGCATCGCATTTGTGATAAATTCCCCTATAAGCAAGCTTGACGGCTTTGAAAAAGCTATCAACATGGGCAGATTTTATGACAAGAAAAAGATCTCAGCCCTGAAAACAAGACTGAGATTAGATAAAGTCACCGCCTCCGACCTTGCAGAGGAAGTGTATTCAGGCATCAAGAAAGCCAAGAAAGTCCATGACGAGATAGAAAAGTATTATATCGCCGCAATGGACCACGCCGCCCTTGACAAGGTTTGCGACAGCATTTCAAGGGAAATTCACGAAAGGACTATAAAATAGTTTTCCACATTCCGTCGTAAGGCGCAGGCTCAAAGCCCATTTTCTTATAAAGCGATATGGCTCTGCCGTTTTCAAGCTCGACTTCAAGTCGGACACGGCGGAGCTTTTTGTCGCCATTTTCCTCGATATACTTAAAAAGCTCCCTGCCCAGACCTTTTGAGCGGTATTCCTCCAGCACAAAAAGCTCGTCTATCCATATAGTAATACCGCCTGCTTCAACTGAATATGTTTTCATTGTAACACAGTAGCCAACATTATTGCCGTCACAAACGAGCATATAACCCTGCACATACACATCAGACCTCATCATTTCATCAAAGCCCTGCTCAAAATGCTCTCTTGGAACAGGCTTGTCCACCGCAGAAGAATTATAGAACTCAGTGGAAAATCTGATATAATCTTCCCTGTCCTCAGGCACAAATTTTCTTATCATTTTTATCTCTCCGTTTCTTTGGTATTAGCCTATTATAGCATTTTATTTACCAAAAGTCAAATGCACAAATTTTGTTGCAAAAGTCCAGATTATGTGATATAATTATTTGGGATAATTTTAATCATATTTGTGAGGATACATAATGAAATATACTTTTGATTGCGACCGCTGGGGAAGCAGTTTTTCAGTGCCGTCTAAAGTGGTCGATAAATACATAAAATTAAGCGATGGCGACTTTGTAAAGGTACTTCTCTGCATACTCTGTTCAACGGAACGTGAATGTGACAGTGCAAAGCTTGCGGAAAAGTCCGGGCTTCCTGAGAACACTGTCATTGACGCTGTGACCCACTGGGTATCACTGGGCGTTATCACCTCAGAACGCAGTGATATGGCAAAGTCTGCACAGGTCAAAGCCGTTTCTCCACCTGTTTCAGAGTCTGAAACAAAGGCCGAGCCTGTTTCAAAAGTGGAGGCTGTTGCCCCGAAACGTCAGAGCGTTTCAAACAAGCTGTGCATAAGATACAAAAATTCAGAGATATTGGAAAAACAACAGAAGGACCCTAACCTTGCACATCTTTTTGACGAGATACAAACCGTTTTACAACGCACTATCAATGGAACTGAGCAAGGGGAACTTCTTGCTCTTTATGAATATTACCGATTTGATGCTGCATCTATTCTCTTAGCCGCTGAATACTGTGTGTCACTTGAAAAGCACAACGTGTCTTACCTTGTGACAGTAATGCATGGGTGGTTTGAACAAGACATCTGTACTTATCAACAAATTGAACAAGAAATAATTAGGCTTTCCAACATAAAAAAGTATGAATTCAAGGTACTGAAAATTTTCGGACAGACAGCAAAGCCGTCAAAGCAGCAGCTCGAGTTTATAGAAAAGTGGCGAACAATGGGCTTCACTGTTGAAATGCTGGAGATAGCCTATAACAAGTGCGTTGACAATACCAACAAACTGAATTACAAATATATAGACACTATACTGTCAAACTGGGCTGGCAAGAGCATCAGTACCCCTGAACAGGTCACACACGAGGACGAAAAGTACCACACCTCCAAGAAAAATAAGAATACTAATAAGCAAACTTCCTATGATCTTGATGATTTTGAAAAATTCGCAATGAATTTTGATCTAGAAAAATCAGGAAAGCTATGATAAGGAGTAGAAAATGAAATATTCAATAACCGCATATGACAAGGCTGAAAATGAACTTAAAAGACGGCGTGAAGCTGTCATGAACGAGCATGAGGTTCACGCTCAGGAGATAGCACAGCGACTTCCTGAAATAGAGGTTCTTACAAGATCACTAAAAGCAAATAACTGTGAACTCATGAAGGGCATAGTAGGCAAAAATGCTCATGGAAGAGAATATATACAAAAAATGCGTCAAAACAATGCCAATACTAAACGTGCCATTAAAGGACTGCTTAAAATGGGAGGTTATCCTGAGGACTACCTTGATTATCACTATTACTGTCCTAAATGCTGTGATTATGGCTATCGTGACGGAGTGAAGTGCAAGTGCTTCACCGACTTGCTGAAAAAATACACCACTGAGGAGCTTAACGAGAATTGCAGTATCCAGCTCCACGATTTCTCTGAGTTCAGGATAGAATTTTATCCTGAAAGCGACGGTAATGGAATGTCACCGAGAGAGAAAATGAGAACGGTGTATTCAAACTGCCGTGCATATGCTGACAAATTTCATGAAAACTCTCCATCACTGTTTTTCATTGGCAAAACAGGTCTTGGCAAGACTTTTCTTTCAGCCTGCATTGCAAATGAACTTATACAAAAGGGCTACAGCGTCATTTTCGCCTCTCTGCTTAAGCTTCTCAGACAGATAGAGGACGAGCATTTCGGCAGAGCTACAGGTCAGACACTTGACATCATAGAGAATGCCGACCTTGTTATCCTTGACGACCTCGGCTCAGAATTTCAAACGAGCTTTACAGATTCCGTGATCTATGAAATAATCAACGAGCGTATCAACCTTGGCAGGCCAACGATAATCTCTACCAATCTCACCAATGAAGAATACAATGCAAAATATAATGAGCGTATAGTTTCGAGGCTCACAGGCTGTTTCATGCCTATTATGTTTGTGGGAAACGATATTAGACACGTAAAGCTGAAAAATAATCTTTAAGGGGTAAAAAATGAAAAAAATTAGGGGAACTTTTCTTTCTATACCGGTGCTTCTGCTTGCAAACGCACCTGCGCTGTGGAAACTTATTAACATAAATTCTCTGCTCAAAACGCTTATCATCATACTTTTGACACTATACACCTTGGTTTTCATGTTCAGATCACATGGGCGCAAAGGTTCTCATGGAAAAATCCGACGGCTTGATTCCGGAGCGTTTGTACTTGGCTGCGGTGTTTTGCAAAGCGTTATACAGCTTATAATAGTGATAGTGCTTTGCTTTACAAAGCTAAACGGTTGGCGGCTTCTTGCAAATTCACTTTGCGCTTATGCTATAACAACGCTTTTGTGTCTGAGTGGCATTGCGCGGATAGCGGCTTCGGCACGTCAGGTGAAAATACTGTGGTATGTTATTCTGTTATTCACCTGGTACATACCACTTGTGAACTGCATCGTGTTCAGAAAATTCTACAAGGCAGCAAGAAGTGAATACTTCTTCGAGCAGGCAAAGCTTGACCTTGACGCTGCACGAAAAGAGAACGAGATATGCAAGACAAAGTATCCTATACTTATGGTGCATGGCATATTCTTCCGTGATTGGCAGGTAATAAACTATTGGGGCAGGGTACCTAATGAACTTATTAGAAATGGCGCAGAGGTCTATTACGGCAAACAACAGTCCGCCAACAAAGTATCCGTCAGTGCAACTGAGGTAGCTGAAAGGATAAAAGAAGTCATTGCAGAAACTGGCGCAGAAAAGGTCAACATAATCGCACACTCAAAGGGTGGACTTGACTCAAGATACGCTATCTCTCACCTCGGCATGGACAAATATGTGGCAACTCTTACCACCATAAACACACCACACTATGGCTGTAAATTCGTTGATATGCTTCTTGGGAAGATACCTGAGAGCATACAGGGCTTTGTTGATAGAAAATACAACAAGCTTTTCACTGCTCTGGGTGACAAAGACCCAAGCTTTTTAGATGGCGTTTATGACCTGACTTACAAAAACTGCTCTGAGCTTAACGCAAGCACCCCTGACAGCCAGTTGGTTTCCTACCGCTCCGTGATGAGCAAAATGAACAGCATACGTTCCGCAGGTTTTCCGTTAAATATCGGCTATCTGCTCAACAAGCCATACGGCAAGGGCAATGACGGGCTAGTAACAGTTGAGTCGGGACTTTATGGTGAAAACTCCAAGATGATAGAACACAAGGGCAAACGTGGCATTTCTCATGGCGATGTTATCGACCTTTTCAGGGAGAACATCAAGGACTTTGACGTGAGAGAATTTTATGTAGATATAGTAAAAGAGCTTAAAGAACAAGGCTTCTGATAAAAAAGCACCCGTATCGCACATGATACGGGTGCTTTGCTATTTTCTGGAGCGAATTAAATATTTCATTCTGAAACGCTGTCTGCCCTTGATAGTTTTGCGATTGAAGTTTGCTATCTTCGCATTGAACGCAGACATCATTCTAAGCTCATGGGTTGGAAGCTCCTCCTCACCACAAAACCGACAGTCTGACAGACTATCGGTCAAAACTCAGCTATCTATTTTTGTCACAGAGTCATAAACTAACTTATATTTTTCGCAGACCTTTTCATAATCCTGCTCATAGCCTGACAGCTCACCGTCCCTAAGATCCTCTGTAAGGTCATAGCTCGCCTTGTAAAGCTCGTCAAAGCCAAGATTGCTGCAAATGCCTTTGAGGGTGTGAGCCATACGGAAAGCTTCCTTGACGTTTTTCTCCTCTAAAGCCTTGCACATATCCTGAAAAGTTGTATCATCAGCAAATCTTTTTGCAAACTTTGTTATCATTTTCTCACTGCCGAAACGTACCAGAACGCTGTCATAACTTGCGCCAATGCTTTCATAAAATTCTCTAGTAGTCATCAGGACACTCCTTACAAATCATATCATCTCTTATTCTACACCCTTTGCAAGCTCGTTCTGAATATCTTTAAGACATTCGACAAGCACAGGGTTGAATGTGCCGCACTCTCCGTTAAGTATCAATGCCATAGCCTTTTCATGAGAATACGCCTTTTTGTAAACTCGCTCGCTGACAAGTGCGTCATAAACGTCGGCGACAGAAACTATCTGAGCCGATATCGGTATCTCGTCGCCTTTTAGTCCGTCAGGATAGCCCCTGCCGTCATAACGCTCATGATGCCACCTGCATATGTCATGGGCTATCTTCAAGAGTGGCTCGTCACGGAACTGCTCAAGACTTTCAAGCATATTCGCTCCGATTGCGGAGTGAGTTTTCATTATCTCAAACTCCTCTTTTGTTAGCCTGCCGGGCTTATTGAGTATCTTATCGTCAATGCCTATCTTGCCGATATCATGGAGTGCCGCAGTCATTGGTATGAGAAGCTGCTCAGTACCGCTGACAGTATACTTGTTTGTGCGCATAGGAAGCCTATCTAAAAGCAGCTCCGTTATGCGCTTTATGTTCACCACATGACTTCCACTCTCGCCGTTTCTGAACTCTACTATCTGGCTGAGTATGCTTATCATCATACGGTTGTTTTTATCTTTTTCATACATCTGGTCGCTGACAAGGGAAATAAGTCTGCGCTGTTTTGCATAAAGCTTAATGGTATTGAACACACGCTGATACACAACGCGTGAATCAAAGGGTCTGCTGATATAATCAGAAACGCCAAACTCATATGCTTTTCTTATAGAGGACGCAGAATCCTCGCTTGATATCATTATAACAGGGATATCATCTATCCAATGATGTTCCGCCATATAGTCAAGGACTTCAAATCCGTCCATTTCGGGCATGATTATATCTAAAAGCACAAGTGAAATTCCAGTGCCATACTGACTAAGCAGGTCAATACACTCCTCGCCGCTTGCCGCCTCATGTATGATATATTCATTGCCAAGCATTTCAGAGAGTATCTCTCTGTTTATATTTGAATCGTCAACAATAAGTATCTCCTGCTTTTGAGGCTCACCGGCAACACTTTCGTGACCATCTGTGACAACTGTATCTTTCTTTGTCTTTGCCTGATACATAAGCTTATCAGCCTTGCTGACAGCTTCGTCAAGGCTATTGCCATCAGAGAAAACGCCGCCGACGCTTGCTGACAGACGTATATTTGAATACCCTGGCACAGTTGCCGCATGGATATTTCGTTTTATCTTCCTGAGCTTATGGGCAAAATCGTCCTCCTGAATACCAGGCATGACAAGCAAAAACTCGTCGCCACCATAACGCACAAGCACATCAGATTTTCTAATACAGCGCCTTATAGCATCAACCACTGTCACAAGCACCATATCTCCTGCGTCATGACCGCATGTATCATTATAAACCTTGAAGTCGTCAAGATCTATCATCGCAACGCCCGCAGGCACATGGGACTTTTTAAGCTTATCTTCAAAATATCTTCTGTTGCTCGCACCTGTCAACGCATCAGTATACATTGCCTTATGATATTTTGACAGCTTATTCATTATCTTTTCTCTGTCCTGAACACCCAGCAGAGAGTCCTCATCAAGCTTTTTGATAAGCTCCATAACATACGGCTCTCCGTCAACCTGAACATACTTTGAAAAGACCTGATAAATGTCAGTTCCCATAAATTCAAGCTTAGTTCTCGGCTTTTTATCAATAAAAGTTTTTAAGGATATACAGTTTTCACAAGGCTCGTCCACTTTCCAAAAAGAAAAACACTGACATGGATTTTCAACGCAGCCGCTCACTCCATGAGGACTGTCCGCTTTCAGAAGCCTGACAAAATCAAAAGTTTTCCTGAGAACGTCAATTTCCTTTTCTAACTCCGAAGAGGTAGAACTCAGTTGGCTTTTGCTGTTATCATCGCAGGTCCATAATTTGTACACGTCCATATTCACGTTCTCCTTACGCTTAGTGTAGACTTATTGTTGCTTTTTTTACTTTTTTCGACATTATTAACTGATTTATTATACCACACCTCAATCACATTGTCAACCGAACGATACAAATTATAATATTATTCATAATATTAACACATTCATATTTTAAGCGACTTTGCTCTAGTTTTTCATATATTTATCGTCATTCATAAAGTAAATATGGCACTCCACCTTGGTTTTATCACTGAGCGAGAGCATTTTTCTGAGTATCTTTTCGTAAAAATCAAGCTGTGAACGATATGTCTTTAAAATTCTCTCCTCAAAAAGCTTTCTGTCGGCTTCTTCCTGTATGTTGGTCTTATAGTCGATTATGATAAAGCTTTTGTCTGACATTTTAAGCACAAGATCCATAACTCCGTTGCTGTATTCATTGCCGTCCATACTGTAGAATGGAAGCTCTGTATACACTGCCTGCGCAGTTTTGAGCAATTTTTCGATATCCTTGTCTTTCAAAAAACTGTGAAGCTGATAGTTGATATAGTCCTTATAAAAGCTCTCAGAATCCTGCGAACTGCACTCGTCCTCAAAGTCGAGATACGCTCTGCTGACAATCTTCTGAATAAGCTCATTCTGCTGTGGCGTTTCGTTATACGGAAACAGCTTTCCACTCATATTCACCGCAAGCTCAAAGGCACGATGTACCATATGACCGATATCTATGCCCTTTGGACGTTTGTAAGACAGTTTCTCCACTCCACTTGGTATAGTGACCTTTTTGCCGTCCTCAAGGTGGCTAGGAGTGATTTTGCTAACATATTTCTCACTGAGCTTTTTAACGCTTTCATCAAAAGCATTTCGACTGTTGTTCACCTCATCGAATATATCCTTGACGTTTATCTGCGCCGCCTGCACAGCACTTTGCGCTGTGGCATTGTTTATCTGCGGCAGTTCTCTGCCTATTTTGCTCATTGTAAGTTTGTCGATCACAGGTTTTTTCCGTTCAAAAGTATACACAAATATAAAAGCCTGCTTTGCTCTTGTGGCCGCAACATATTCAAGCCTGAGCTGTTCGCCAAAATATTTATCCTCTGCCTGCTTCATCTCATTAGGGTAGAATGTCAGATAGTCAATATATGAAAAATCGCTTGTTTTCAAAGGTACATAGACCTGTCTTTTAGCCACAAGGTCGGTGTACTTTCCACCGCTGAATTTATGATTTTTAGCCTCCGCCATAATAACGATATTTCCCTCAAGACCCTTTGCCTTGTGAAGATTCATGAGCCTTACGCAGTTCTGCTCACTGCTGTCAAGGATAAGCTCTTTTTCTTTCAGCACAGAAAGCTCGTTTTTCATCATGTCCATAAGCTCATCGTTTCCTGCAAAATCCTGCTTTTCCCACTTTTCAATAAGATAGATAAGATTTGAAAGCTCATATTCTCTGTTGCTGGTATTATCGAAAAGAAGCTCAGGAAAATCAAGTATCTTATAAAGCTTCGCTATAGGCTCATTGACAGTATCGGCAGACGCCTTTACTGCAACAAGCGTGGCGTCATTGCTTTCACAGTTTTGTTCATAATCGTCTACGTCAATTTCAGCGTCTTCAAAATCGATGCTGTCAGGCCTACATCTCCAAAGGATAGAATAAGCCTTTTCCTTTGCGGTAGGACTGTAGCTTTCAAAAACGAACTCTGCAAGAGCAATAAATCTTTTCAGCACCAGACTGTTTTTCTGAGGACGTTTGCCCCACATTGTATATGGTATGCCACGATCTGTCAAGACCATTGAATAAAACTCCATTTGAGTTGTGTTCCAAAGAAGCAGAAGAAAATCACTGTATCTTATAGGTCTTTCCACGCCATTGTCGAATATCTTTCTACCGTTCACAAGGTCTGAAATTATCTTAGCCACGCTTTCAGCACCCGGATCTTTGACAAAATACGCCCCTCTGATAACATCATCGGAAACAGCCGCAGGCTTATCAGCCTTTGATATCATATCGCTGTATGTCATACCATATTTGCCGTTTATTTCCGGCTGAAACTTTTCATTTACCCAAGCTATAAGCTGCTCATCAGAGCGGAAGTTGTAATCAAGTGAGAAAAACTCGCAGTTTTTCTCATTATTGTTCTGGAATTTGGCTTTCATTTTGTTATAAAGCCTGATATCGGCGTCACGGAAGCCGTAGATAGACTGTTTAGGGTCGCCCACCGCAAACAGCGCACCATCACGGAGTGGGCATTGCCATATATCACCGCCTGCTATAAGCTTGCTGTCGTCTGCACAAAGATACAGCAGAAGCTCAGTCTGCATAACATCAGTATCCTGAAATTCATCTATATAAATGCAGGAATACTTGTTTTTGAAAAACGCTCTTGCCTCACTGCTGTTTTTGAGAAGCTCGTGAGTGTGATACAAAAGCCCGTCATTTGAAACGCTCTCCCCGTCTTCACTCTCCTGATAAGCCTTCACAGCCTGCTCTATATACGTTGCCGTCTTGTTGAGGGCATACAGTGCATTTTCCTTCTTTACATTATCAAACCCACTTGGGCTGAAAATAGCCATGTTCTCATTGCTCTTTGGATGATCTTTCTTAATTTTAGTCTTATTAAAAGGCTCAAGGAACTTTTTGCAAGCTTTAAGATTAGCGCAGACTTTTACATAATTATACTTTGGGTCGTAGACATTCATATTATCAGGAAAAAACTTTGTCACATCACCAACAACAAAACCTGCTATATCTTCGTATTTTCCACCCAAAGCACCATTATAGAATGCACGCACAAGACTATCCCTATAGTTACACATTTCTTTATAGGCAAGCTTATTTATGGTGTCAAATGTCACACTGTCATAGCTTTTATCCCTAACAAACTCAACATCTCTGTATTCAGCACACTCAAGAAATGTTTCCATAAGAAAGTTCTTCACACGGCTGTCTCTGAGCTTATATTGATTGCTGTTCAGAAAGCCGAAATCTTCTATGTTCGCACCATTTGTGCGGTAATATCTCTCGAAAAAGTCAGCCTGTGCCTGCTTTGTTTCACCGTCCTCGGCAAGTTTTAATCCCAAATGCAGGTCAGCTTCAAAAGGCTGTTCTGACAGCATACTCAAACAAAAGCTGTGTATAGTGCTTATCTTCATGCGCTGTAAATTCATAACAGCGTTCTCATACAGCTTCTTTTCCTCACCGCTGCATTTTGCGATATTCTCCGTAAGCCCTGCCTGTATCCTCTCATAAAGCTCGTTTGCAGCAGCGTTGGTGAAAGTTATAAGCACTATCTTTTCAACAGGTATACCTGCGCCTATCTGACCTATAACACGCTGTATTATAAGCCTTGTCTTACCTGCACCTGCGCCTGCTTCAACAAGGATATTCTTATCATAACTGTCTTTGTCTATTATATAGCTTCTCATCTGTTCTTCACTCATTCTGTTGCACCCCCTGAACAAACTTCTTCATAAGCAGGACAAAACGTGCATGGAGTAATTTTATCATTCTTATTCACAATACACTTTTTAAAGCCCTCTTCTACTATTTTCTTAAATGTTATTGTTATCATGTTTTCAATTCCAGAATTATTCTTATTGTTAACTACATGGCAATTCCCTTTTTCAAGAATGAAAACATAATCTGCGGAAACGATATCACTTTCGCTCACTTCTCCCACAGGCGTAAGACCTTTTTCAAGCGCAAGGGCATAAATATGATCCTGTGGGTCTTCTGGAAGCTTCTCCCTGAATTTTTTGATATCCTCCGTCTTGTAGTCAACTATCTGATATGACACCTTTGTGCCGTCTATTATCTTGTCAAGGCGGTCTATCCTACCCCTTATGGTGACTTCATACTCTCCTATTTTCACATCGCCGACAAATGGATACTCGACCTCAACGACCTCACGTTTGCCTGAATGTATATCGCCGTGCAGTTCGTCAAGATAAGCTTTGACACAGGTGTAATATTCATTTCTCTCACTATGTGCCACAGCCATATCCACAGGGGGATAGTTACGAAGATAGTTTTTAGAAACGCTCTCGAATATCTCATCAAGCATCGCCTTGTCAACAGTTTCAGACACCTCAGCCGCACTTTTGCCTTTAAGCACACTCTTGGCATAATTCTCCATTATCTCATGTATATACATTCCCTTGACATTGCCTTTGAGCCATGCACTGCGGTCTATATCCACCTCCTGCGGCTTTTCAACATGGGCGATACGCTCATAGAAAAACCTCAGCGGACACTGAAGCATAGTCGAAAGGCTTGTGGCAGAAATGATAAAATGTTTATTTTCGCACATTTCACGCAATATATCTATACGGCTTTCTCTTTGCTTATCAAGATACTCCGTAAGGCTTTCGCTTTGCTTTGCACCGTCATCATGAAGCCCGATTTTTTCTGCCTTGTTTAGAAAATCACTGTTTAATGATATCTCAGAACGCACGCTCACCTTGCGTCTGTCAGAAAGATAATCATACACTTCTATTTTGTTTACATCAACACCCTTTTCAGCCGCAATAACAGTATACACTGCCGACGGGCTTTGCGCTCTTATTTCTACGGTATCATAAACACTACAACTTACAACAAGGTTTGCTCTCTCAGCCATGAGAACAGTTCTCACAAGGTCAGTGAGCTTTCTGCGCTCGATAGCGTCAGAACAATGGTCACGGTTGCCGAAAAGCTGTTCTCTCTCCTTATCGTTCAGAACAGGCGACTCGTCCTGCATGACAGGAAATCTTCCTGTTGTCAGACCAAGAACATATATGTTTTTCATGAAAAGCGCAGAATACCGCCCCATAAGACAGCAGGTGACAGCGCCTTTTGATGCAGGCAAAGAATACCTTGCGTTCTCTGCAATGTCGGTGATCTCATTCATTGCTTCCTGCAAGCTAAGACTCTTGTCATACTCTGCATAAAATCTGTATCTTCCTATCAAAGCGTCCTTAACGCTTGATATGGAACTTCTCTGCTCAGCGTTTGTACCTTTCACATAATCATTCACCAAGTTCAGCACGCCACCGTAAAACTCTTTTGCGCTGACATTATCTTTTTTAAAGACATCATAAAAGTCCGTGAAAACCTTACTATCCCTTGTGCTATACCATTCAATGCCCCAGCCGTTTCCTGAGTTCTGTGCTTCAAGGAATATCCGGCCCTTGCTTTTGGTCTTGCCGTCCTCTACTATCTCCTCATATTTGAAAACAGGCGAAAGCATTACATCTCTGAATAGGTCAAATCTATAGTCATTTTTGCACCATTTGAGCATTGCCCTGAACAATGCAACAACGTCACTGTGTCTGCATGAAATGCCCTCAGGAAATTCCACGGGGACTTTGTATTGATCGCACATATTCATGAGCAAGTCCATATACTCATCATCGGGACACAGCACAGCGGTATCGCAAAGCTCATAACCACTGTTCACGATATGTAGAACAGTTCTCTCCACCTCGTTTGTTACGCCATAATTTCTCCAAAGCTCCGCCTTTTGTGCTAATTTTCTCAGACCATTCTGATACTGCTCATCGCTCATATCAGCCATGTTATCTATCACCGCAGGATCAGGCAAAAGCCCTATATACTCCGCTGTCAGCTTATCAGCTTCTATTTCTTTATCATATGCAAAATGAACGCTGTTCACGTCTGCCTTACCAGCCTTTATAAGACCGCTGGCAATGCTTATGAGCTTTGCACTGTCATATAGTTTGCTGTCTGAAAGCTTATTTTCATACGCTTGAAAGATCGCACTCAGCGTGTTGATACGTCTGCTGTCCAAGGACAATGAATCAGGGCCTATACAGTTCATTCTAAGCTCTGATATCGTCTTGAATATCTCCATGCAGGCATTATGGTCGTCGCTTTTGAAATAGCTTATACCTCTTTCATCAATAATACGTCTTACTATCTCACAGCCCTCAGCATTTGACAGCGTTATTATCCTGCTGTCCATATACTCGGCACTGGTTTCGATAATATGCTTTGCATGATCTGCGACTGTGTATCTTTCAAGCCTTATAACAATATTTTCACCGCTTGCGTTCTCCAACATTCTCTCGGCGTTGAGATAATCATTACATATGTAAACCTTTTTAGTCAAAGGGTCTGCTTCATTACAGTCTTTGAGCCACTCTATAAAAGTCATTACGCTTTCTCCCCTAACATAAATTATCATAATAACATTTTACCATAGCAGAAAAATCTTGTCAATCTACAATCAGCGTGTTTGTATACTTTTTTGAAACACAATATTAAAGAAAATTTATTGACAAAATCATACCGCTATGTTAAAATATACTTTGTAAAACTTGCGTGGATTTTTCCTGACAGTATGTCACTTTTCGCCACACAGCAAACAGGCTGTGCGGCTTTTTTTTCTGCCCACAGACAAAGGAGTGTAAAAAAATAAATGAACAGTGATTTCATGAAAACAAGACCGATCTTCCCTCTTCTGCTTTCAATGTCCCTGCCAATGGTGATATCAATGCTTGTAAACTCTCTTTACAATATCATTGACAGCTTTTTCGTGGCAAAGATAAGCGAGGACGCAATGACATCGCTTTCACTGGTGTTTCCTGTGCAGAATTTTATAAGTGCCACTGCTATCGGCTTTGGTATCGGCATCAATGCGGTCATTGCCATATATCTTGGTGCAGGCAGAAAGGAAAAGGCTGACATTGCCGCAACTCAGGGACTTGCACTTTCAGCGGTGCACGGCATTGTCCTCATGATAGTTTGCATACTCATAATGCCTGCATTTCTATCTATGTTCACAAGTAATAAAAACGTTATAGATCTTGGCGTGCAGTATTGTAACATTGTATTTACATTCTCTCCTGCATTAATGCTTGCCATTGCATTTGAGAAGATATTCCAATCTGTCGGCAGAATGAAGATATCAATGTTCAGTATGCTCTGCGGCTGTATCGCAAACATAATCCTTGACCCTCTGCTTATTTTTGGCGTTGGATTTTTTCCTGAGATGGGTATAAAGGGTGCTGCACTCGCCACCGGTATCGGTCAGGTGCTGACCCTTGTCATATACATAATAGCATATCTTCGCTGTGAGCTTCCTGTTAAGCTTTCCGCAAAACACAAGCGTCCCGACGGCATAATAATCGCAAAGATGTACTCCATAGGCATTCCTGCAACACTTAATCTTGCACTGCCGTCACTTCTCATATCCGCCCTCAACGGCATACTTGCGGCATATTCACAAAGCTATGTGCTTGTTCTTGGAATTTACTACAAGCTCCAGACCTTTCTTTATCTACCCGCAAACGGTGTTATTCAGGGTATGCGACCAGTTATCAGTTTTAACTACGGAGCAGGCGAGAGGGAGCGTGTGAAGAAAATTTACCGCATTGTTCTTTACATGACAGGTGTGATATTGGCGGCAGGAACTATCATATGCGCACTTTTCCCAGCCAAGCTCATAGGGCTTTTCACGGAAAACGCTGACACTATCGCCATAGGCAAAACAGCACTGCGCCTAATTTGTATCGGCTTTGTTATCTCCGCAGTATCCGTCACCTCATCAGGTGCGCTGGAGGGGCTTGGCATGGGCATTCCGTCGCTTATGATATCTCTGTGCAGATTTATTGCGATAATACTGCCACTTGCGTTCTTCCTCTGCAAGCTCACGGGACCAACAGGCGTATGGAACGCATTCTGGATAACAGAAGTCGTCACCGCTTTGATATCTGTATTTATCTACAGATTTTCAGTTTCAAGGCAAAAAGATTTAAAATAAACACTGCCACTATTCTGTCATTACCACTTATTTCCGTTTAACAACTTGTAATTTGCAAAAAAGCGTTGACATTTTGCAAAAAAAGTGTTATAATATATCTTGCATGCCGCTGTGGTGGAATAGGCAGACACAAGGGACTTAAAATCCCTCGGGGTAAAACCCGTACCGGTTCAAGTCCGGTTAGCGGCACCATAAATCATCGTAAAATCGGGCTTTTTTGAAGTCCGATTTTATTTTTTTGTCCGTTTATCTACCAATCAGTCACATTTATTTTATTTCTTCATGTCATCAGCCGTATTAGGGCTTCCTACACTCTTGCTTTCCGTAGCGGGCGGCCTTTCGACAGCTCCGCCACCGAGGATATTGGCGATCGTATTAGCTGAGTCAATCTTAGAGTTGAAATCCAAGTGACTGTAAAAATCAGCGGTAGTCCCCTTGCCAAATGGTAACACACTTTCGTATGGTTGATAAATAACGTAAATACGCCTTAAAACAGGCTTCTCTTGTCCTTGAGGGGTTCATCGAGTAGCTCGTAGTAGATGTAGATCTCACGGGGCTGCACCTCGACATAGGCATCAAGCGTGATACCAGACACATCTCACGGGTAAGCTCCTGTAAGCGGTATCCGCCTTCTGTGAACTTCTTGGTGTCCACGGAATACTGCTCTTCATGATGCTTCGCCTTGCGTGCAAGAGATTCCGCTTTTGCCTTTTCCTCGTCCTCTAGTGCGAGACTTCGAATATCTTTAAGCACGATAGCGTCCATATCCTGCATTTTAATGTAATGGCTGGGACAGTATCGCTTTCCGAATTTCATGTAAGAAGTGTAGTTGTAATTGTGGTGGATATACTTTCTCGGCTTCTTCTTACTGCCGCTTGTGGTATTGTTCCACGCAAGGCGGACTTTGTTTCCGCAGTCCTGACAGTAGATCAAACCGCTGAGCCACTACTGTTACGCTTGCCCTGCGACACCGATTGCTCCATCTCACGCACCCTGTCCCAAAGCTCCTGAGAAACAATAGCTTCGTGCGTATTCTTCACAACGATCATGTCTTCATCGTCATTTTTGATGACCTTGTGATTTTTGTAGCTGACAGTTCTTGTGCGGAGCTGAACAAGATGTCCGAGGTAGGTGTAATTGTGAAGTATCTGCTTGACTGTTTCACGGCTCCACATATGCCTTGTACGGCGAGGATTAGGTTTGCCAAGCTTTGCGTAGTAGTAATCTGAGGGAATTGGTACACCGTCCTCGCTGAGCTTATCAGCAATGTGGTGCGGACTGTGACGAACGAAAATGCCCCTCAACGCCGTCCGAGCCTGCCGAGCGGAAAACAAACCGATGAAAACAGCACCCTCTCAGGAACGCTCCGAGAGGGTGCTTTAATGTTGCTATGTATCATTTTAGTATCCACTGATTATGAGATATACCACAATGCTGAATGTGAGTTGTGTGGGATAGGTTTTGTGTGCACCAATAGACTAAGTTTTGTTGGATATTATTTCTTACGAATCGCTTTTCTTTGAATTACATGAAGGACAGAGTACCTGTCCATTCTCTATTTCGGTTTTTCCACCCTTACTCCATGGAGTAATATGATCTGCTTCCCAGTTATTCCAATTACATTTTACCCCACATATTTTGCAAATACCGTTTCCACGTCGATAAATGACTTGACGCTGCGCCTCGTCAAAACTTCTTTTAGGATCTTTTTGTGGAAGATTAGGAACATGGGTTAAAAGGCTTTCTTTAAGGAAATTATGTCTGTAAAGTAATGAATCTTCCGAGTCAGATGAATGAGATACTCTTTCATGGTAGACTACAAGACGTGGATCTTGCTTTTCTGGTTCTTTATGTTCGTCTAATAATCTCTCAGCTTCAAAATCAATAAACCACTTTGCAATATCAGCTTCTCGCTCACGAATATCATAGTTCGGCATTAAATCCATAATTAGTATAAATAGTGAAATGGTGCTGTATCTTTTCAACTCCGGTGTTTTGACAGGAAACATTTTATTAAGATAATCCAAAATGCGATATATTGTTTTGGCATCAGTGGATGAAGTATTAAAATTCTTTGATTTTTCATACATTGCATTTAAATCTCTATCTTTTATATTGCAAATACCCTTGTTCAATTCAAGAAGTGTCATTTGAGCAGCTATGAGATCATAAGTAAAACGAGTATTGGAAAAATTGACTTTCGAGAAGAATTCATGATTAGTAAGCTCTTTTATAAAACCCTCATTCGTCCGGGCATTGCGTTCCTTTTTTCCTGAGCTTTTAAAGTCGTACCATTTTGAAGCCTCAGGAACATTTCTCGTATTTCATCTTCGTTCTGTGTATCAAGTATAACGAAATCCAAATTATAGCTATCTATTATTGTTGCAATATCCATATCAAGTTCGCTATACTTTTTGTTTGCAACATCATAACCATTAACAGGTTCAGCATCTTTAGGCAAAGCGAACTCATCATCATAGAACGACCATATTGCACGAATACGTTGCTGACCGTCGATAACATCATATGTGTCATTGTTTTTTTCGTGCAAATAAATTTTAGGTACATCGAAGTCTCGTAAAATTGAATCAATCAATAGTTGCTTTTGTGCTTTTGTCCATACTGCTGGTCGCTGATAATCAGGATTAGTATCTATTCTTTTACGTTTTTTTGAAAGTGTAAATAGCGGCCATGTTGCTTTTTTCAGCATAATTTCATCTCCTATATCAATTCATACTTGCGTTGTCAACCCACAGCTCACACTGCTGCATAACAGTAGCCACCGCATCGTCCATACCCTCCGGCGGATAGCGATGACTTTTCAGAAGTTTCTTTATCATCATTCGCATTCTGGCTCTTGCACTCTCACGCTTCTGCCAGTCTATCGTGCGATTACGGCGGAGCGTATCGGCAAGCTCCTTTGTGATAGCGATAAGCTCCTCGTTCTCGTAGAAGTCTTTTATCGCCTGCGGTTTGGTGAGTGCATCGTAGAAAGCAAGCTCATCAGCAGTCAAACCGAGATCTTCGCCTGCTTTTTGTGCTTCTCTGATCTGCTTTGCAAGGTTGAGCATTTCCTGAATGACTTCCTCATTGGTAAGCATACCGTTGAGGTAGCGGTTCATAGCACTTTGCATGATCTCGCTGAATTTCTCCGATTTTACAAGGTTTGTTCGCTTGTAGATATGTACCTGTTCAGCAATCAGGCGTTTCAGCAGCTCAACAGCAAGGTTCTTTTCTTTCATTTTGGAGATCTCCTCCAAGAATTTTGGATCAAACAGCGAAAAGTCCTGTTCCTTGTCGGAGAAAAGGTTGATAACACCATCACTCTTGATACTCTGCTTCAACAGCTCATTGATTTTGGCATTGATCTCAGGGAGTGAGAGCCTTTTACCTCCGCCCTGATTGAGAATACGCATCAACAGGACACGGACAGCTTCAAAAAAGGCGGCTTCTTCACGCTCATCTTCCTCAGCGATAGAGGAACACAGCGAAAGTGCCTGTTTCAGCAGCAGAGCTTCTTTTGTGTAGCTTTCTCTGTCTTTCTCCCTCTTTCTGTCCATGAGAAAATTGACCGCACCAGTGATCGTGCGTCCTGCCGTAAGCTCATTACCGCCGAAAAATGCAGAATAATCATATTCATGGAGCAGATCACGGCAGACTTGCAGTTTCTCCTGAAACTTCGGATATGCTACCTTTGCAATATCTGTGTTGCCGTAATTCTTCTTGTCACGAACGGTATAATCGTTCATAGCCTGCTTCAATGCACCTGCGATACCGACATAATCAACGACAAGACCGCCCTCCTTGTCACGGAACACTCTGTTGACACGGGCGATAGCCTGCATCAGATTATAGCCCATCATCGGTTTATAGACATACATCGTCGCAAGGGACGGCACATCAAAGCCTGTCAGCCACATATCGACCACGATAGCAATTTTCAGAGGACTGTCATTGTCCTTGAATTTTGTTGCAAGCTCCTCCTTGTGGCGCTTGTTGCCGATGATACTGTGCCATTCCTCGGGATCTTTGTTAGAAGCCGTCATGACCACAGCGACCTTTTCCTCCCAGCCCGGACGAATTTCAAGGATACGCTTATATATCTTCATAGCGATAGCACGGGAGTATGCAACGATCATCGCTTTACCTGTCAGCAGGTTCTCACGATAGCTTTCATAATGGTCAAGAATATCGTCAACAAGGGACTTTATCGTATCATCGTGACCGAGGATAGCTTCCATTTGCCCAAGCTCACGCTTGCTTTTCTCTATTACGTCAGCATCGGCATTCTGCGCCATGATCTCATATTCGGTGTCGATCAGTTTCAGAGTGTTTTCATCGAGTTTCAGCTTCATGACACGGCTTTCATAGTAGACAGGACGTGTCGCACCGTCCTCGACAGCCTGTGTCATGTCATAGATGTCAATATAATCTCCGAATACTTCACGGGTATTTCTGTCCTCTCTGGAAATAGGCGTACCCGTAAAGCCGATATATGTAGCATTCGGGAGCGTATCACGGATAATTCGAGCTGTACCGATGACCTTACGGGCAACAAGCTCGCCGTCCTCATTCTTCGTCATCTTGATCTTTTCGGTAAGACCGTACTGCCCTCTATGAGCTTCATCAGCCATGACAATAATATTTCTTCTTTCAGACAGCGGCTCACCCGATTCCTCAAACTTCTGCATCGTGGTAAAGATAATGCCGTTAGCCTTGCGACCGTCAAGGAGTGTTTTCAGGTGTTCACGGCTTTCAGCGTGGACAGGCTCTTGACGGAGAAACGCCTTGCATTTCGCAAACTGCGAATAGAGCTGATCGTCAAGATCGTTTCTGTCCGTGATAACAACGACAGTCGGGCTTTCAAGGGCAGATTGCAGTAAATGGGCATAGAATACCATAGACAGCGATTTGCCCGAACCCTGCGTATGCCAGAACACACCTCCCTTACCGTCGGTGACAGTAGCTTTCTTGGTGGATTCGATAGCCTTGCGAACGGCAAAATACTGATGATAGCCTGCAAGTATCTTATAACTCTGCAAGCCCTCGTTGGAAAACAGGATAAAGTTTTTTAGAATGTCGAGCAGGCGGTCTTTCGTGAAGATACCCTCAAAGAACGTGTCAAATTGGGCAAACTGCGTATTTTCATAGCTGCCGTCTTTTGTTTTCCACTCCATATAGCGATCTTCGCCCGAAGTGATCGTGCCTGCACGGTTTTCGGAAAGGTCACTCATAACGCAGATAGCATTATAGATGAACATAGAGGGAATGGAGTGCATATAGTTCCTGATCTGCGTATAGGCTTCGGAAGCGTCCGTTTCCTCACGGGAGGGAGATTTCAGCTCCATAAGCACCACGGGCAGACCGTTGATGAACAGCAGGACATCGGGGCGCTTCTCGTCATTCTCTATGAAAGTCCACTGATTTGCAACGATAAATGAGTTGTTGTCCGTGTTTGCGTAGTCAACAAGATAGCAGATTGCAGAACGCTCCTCGCCCTTATCAGTATAGCGGACTTCGATGCCGTTTTGCAGATAGTCCATAAATACAGCGTTTTTCTGCACCAGCTCGCCGTTTTCAAAATTCTGGAGCTTAAAGAGTGCATCGCTGATCGCATCATCGGGGAGCGTGGGATTTAGCCGATACAAGGCTTCTGTAAGCTCGTCCATATACAGCGGTGTCTTATAGTCACGGTCTATTGCCGGACCGTAGGCGTGGGTGTAGCCCATTTCCTCAAATAGCTGTATTATTGCGTTTTCGTATTTTTCTTCGGTGTAAGGCATAAATATCTCACCTCAAATTCTCTTATATGCTATATCTCGTACTCTTTGTAAAAATACAGTATATCTATTGTTTAGTATTTCTGCAAAGGCTTCTAATTCGTTAATTCTAATCGGAAAATGAATAGTATTCTCATCATGTCGAGTCGCTGTCCATAGACGAGATGAAAAATCGTATCCTCCTTCAATTTTATGATAGCTCTTGAAATCTGTAATCGGATTATAGACAATAGGAGTATCAGCAAATCGTTTCTCTTTGGAGTTCGGCTCATTAAGATTGATAGGGTGGGCGCTGAGAAGTGCGCGTATTTCTTTGAAATACTGCCTATCATCGAGAGACTTGTATAACTCTGGACGATTCAGAAAAACAGTATCATCAGGCAAAGGCATTTGCTTCTTTTCCTTATATAATACACGATATATCTGGTCAGTTGCTTCAAGAAGAATGTCAATATAAGTTATAAGCAATATCAAATGATTAAGATCGTGATTATTTCTGAAATCAATGGAATTAAGCTGTTTTACTGCTTCACGACTCCATATAATGCCAGAATGAACAGTATTAGCTCTTGAGTGATTGTCCTTATCATGAATGTAGTAACTGATGCGACGATCCAACAGCCTATTACAGTAACATTCAGCAAACTTTTCAATATATTCTGTTGGTAAGTTCATATCGTACTCCTAACATAAATGAAAATTTACATCAGCTTATAGCAGCTTACTATGCTGAAATCTTTAAGGAATGTGAGCATACCGCAAAAATCAGCGACTACGCTGATAGAGTTTTTAGTGGTGGTACACCAACTACCTCAAATGAAACCTACTGGAGTGGAGAGTTCAAATGGCTTTCATCGGGTGAAACTTCTCAAAAATACATCGTAGATACTGAAAAAACTATTACACAGGCAGGCGTTGATAATTCTTCTACCCGATTAGCCAAGAAATATGATACTGTAATAGCATCTGCTGGTCAAGGTCACACCAGAGGTCAAACCTCGATGTTGCTTACAGATACCTATATCAATCAGTCTATCATAGTTGTAGAGTCGGAAAGAATATATATGCCGTTTATTTATTGGAATATCTGCGGAAGATATGAAGAATTAAGAGTAATATCCAACTCCAATAGTATCCGTGGTAGCCTCACTACAAAAATGATTTCGGCATTTACTTCTCCTAAAGCTGATATAACGCAAATAAGTAGATTTTCAGAATTAGCTTGGGCTGCTATACACGAAATAGAAAAGAATTGCAATGAGATAGCAAGACTTGCCGCCATCCGTGACACGCTCCTGCCGAAGCTGATGAACGGCGAGATCGACGTGTCGACAGCGCAGATTTAGGCGGCTTGCAGGCGTAAATTTTCATTTATCGCAGTATTTACAGAAATCTTATTACCTATGCTGGATAATACGCCTGCGATTTTATGCTGTGTATTCATATTGGGCATAGGAATAGTCATTTTTAGAAAATGCGATTTGGGTAATTGAGGCTGCGCACTTCCGCTTTGTATTGATAAGATTTGATTATAGAACCATTTGCTTCTTAGCACTTGATATAAGTAGTAATTATCAATCTTATCACCACACCTTATAATAAGCATTCCTGAATTTATACGGATATTATCATAAGGCACTTCATCAGAGTATATTGCAACATTACCCACAGTACCACGAGTTGTAATCACAATATCTCCACGCATTAGTTTTCCATTATTCAGCAACTCATCTTTTTTTTGTGTGATAAATTGATTATCAGCGAATAAGAAACCATTTTGTGTAACATTCTTAGCAGAAAGGAAAAGGCAATGACCTGCTTCAAGTAATTCATCTTGATGAGGATAGTTTTTTCCTCTATCACCGTCAATTACATCAATATTAATATCGCATAATTGAACAATATCAAATGTCATACCCAATCGCCCCCAGCTTCTCCCTGATCTCATTTTCAAGCTCATGGGACTTCTTGAACATATCCGACAGTTCCGAGGTCAGGCGCTTCATTTTCTCATCGAACGGCTCGCCGTCATCTTCCTGCTCCTCAATGCCGACATAGCGTCCCGGTGTAAGGATATAGTCCTGTGCAGCGATAGCCTGAATGTCAGCCACCGCACAGAAGCCCTTGACTTCCTCTAATGTGCCGTCCTGAAATGCCTTGAATGTATCAGCAAGTTTCTGAATGTCCTCGTCCGTGAAATCACGGTGCTTGCGGTCAACCATATAACCCATTTTACGAGCATCAACGAACAGCGTTTTGCCTTTCTGCTTCTTACCCTTTGTAATGAACCACAGCGTTACAGGGATAGTGACGGAGTAGAAAAGCTGTGTCGGCATCGAAACGATACCCTCAACCAAGTCGGCTTCAATGATATTTTTACGAATGTCACCCTCACCGCTGGACTGCGTTGACAGCGCACCATTTGCAAGCACCAGACCAATTTTGCCGTTTGGTGCAAGGTGGTGTATCATGTGCTGTATCCACGCATAGTTAGCGTTTCCGGCAGGCGGCACACCGTATTTCCAGCGAATATCGTCTTTGAGCTTGTCCTGCCCCCAGTTTGAGAGGTTGAACGGCGGATTTGCCATGATAAAGTCGGCTTTCAAGGTCTTGTGCAGGTCGTTGAAGAACGTGTCAGCGTGATACTGTCCGAAATCCGCATCAATACCACGGATAGCCATATTCATCTTAGCCATTTTCCAAGTGTCGGCATTGGACTCCTGTCCGTAAACAGAGATATTGCCCCTGTTTCCGCTGTGAGCCTGAATGAATTTCGCACTCTGCACAAACATACCGCCCGAACCGCAGCAAGGATCGTAAACACGGCAGTTCTCAAACGGACGCAATATCTCAACAAGGGTACGCACCACGCTTGACGGAGTATAGAACTCACCGCCCTTGACACCCTCGTAGGCGGCAAACTGAGCGATACAGTATTCATAAGTGCGACCGAGCAAGTCCTTGCTGTCCTCCGTGTCGGTCATATCCATATTGGTGAACAGATCGACAACATCACCGAGAACACGCTTGTCCAAGTCGGGGCTTGCGTAGTTCTTCGGAAGAACGTTTTTCAATGTCTTGTTCTCGTCCTCGATAGCTCTCATAGCATCATCAATGACCGAGCCGATCTCAGGAGTGTGAGCCGCAGCGGACACCACCGACCACCGAGCCTTTTCAGGCACGAAGAAAATATTGTCCATAAGGTATGCGTCAGGCTCGTCCTCGAAGCCGTCACCCTCAGCCACAAGCTCGTTATAACGCTTCTCAAATGCACTTGATATGTAACGCAGGAAGATAAGTCCCACGATAACTTTTCTATATTCGGCAGCCGGAATATGCCCCCACAACACGCAGGCAGCGTCCCAAATCTGCTTTTCAAAGCCAATATTGGCGGTATTCTTTTCAGCCATAGTTTTTACACCTCTTAAACCTACGCTTACAGCGAGGTATTATCTGTTATATTATAGCACAATCTGCACAAATAGTCAATCATTCGACACCGAAAAATCTATATTTTTCACTGGGGATTTTCGTATTAAGTACAATTACGGTTGATAAAACGAAAGGCGTTGTAAAAAAACAGCGCTCAAAGAGTCGAGATTTCCTACTTTTCGGGAAATCTCGACTCTTTTTTATGCCAAATCGCAAAAATAACTATTTTGGCTGAATTTTGGGTACAGCAAACACAGCGGCACAAAAACTGCGTTTTTGCCGATTATTAAAATGT
>OMCT01000156.1_pt1 | contig 57692 bp, 50 predicted proteins | sample 1674301 | NCBI WGS metagenome assembly OMCT01 (sample SAMEA103958158, study PRJEB25191) | human gut metagenome
ACTTAAAATCCCTTGGCCATTGCGGCTGTGCGGGTTCAAGTCCCGCTTCGAGTACGATGTATCTTTTACAACTCCCTGTAAGTTGATGGCTTGCAGGGAGTTTTTCTTTATGTACATAAACCATGGCATAAACAAGAAAAACAAATTCCCAGTCAGGAGAAAAATTTTTCCTAACTGGGAATTTTTAATGACATAATAGCTACTGCTTATTATTTCTCGTCGTTCTTCCGTATCTCCACGCGACGGATTTTGCCGCTGATGGTCTTGGGCAGTTCATCGACGAACTCGATGACGCGCGGATACTTGTAGGGGGCGGTCACCTTCTTCACGTGGTTCTGAAGCTCCTTGATGAGGGCGTCGCCGGCCTTGTCCTTGTAGGCTTTGGAGAGGACGATGGTGGCTTTCACTACCTGACCGCGGATTTCGTCGGGCACACCGGTGATGGCACACTCGACGACGGCAGGATGGGTCATCAGCGCACTTTCTACTTCGAACGGGCCGATGCGGTAGCCCGAACTCTTGATGACATCGTCGGCGCGGCCTACAAACCACAGGTAGCCGTCTTCGTCTCTCCAAGCCACGTCGCCCGTGTAGTAGATGCCGTCGTGCCAGGCTTCGCGGGTGCGTTCGGGGGCGCGGTAATACTCTTTGAAGAGGCCGAGGGGTTTACCCTTGTCGGTGCGGATGACGATTTGTCCCTGCTCGCCGGCTTCGACGGAGCGGCCTTCGTGGTCGATGAGATCGACGTCGTATTGCGGGTTGGGCAGGCCCATGCTGCCGGGTTTGGGTTCCATCCAGGGCATGGTGGCTACGGTCAGGGTGGTTTCGGTTTGCCCGAATCCTTCCATCAGGCGGATGCCGGTCAGCTTCTTGAAGGTCTCGAACACGGCGGGGTTCAGGGCTTCGCCGGCGATGGTGCAGTACTCCAGATGCGACAGGTCGTACTTCGTCAGATCCTCGTGGATGAGGAAGCGGAAGATGGTAGGCGGCGCGCAGAGCGAGGTGACGTGATAGTCTTGTATCTTCTGCAGGATGTCGGCGGGCGTGAACTTCTCGTGGTCGTAAACGAAGACGTTGGCTCCGGCTATCCACTGTCCGTACAGTTTGCCCCATACGGCCTTGCCCCAGCCGGTGTCGGCGATGGTGAGGTGCAGGCTGTTGGGCTTCAGGTTGTGCCAGATGTAGCCGGTGACGATGTGTCCCAGCGGGTAGGTGAAGTCGTGGGCCACCATCTTGGGTTCGCCCGTGGTGCCGCTGGTGAAGTACATCAGCGAGATGTCGTCGTTGGTGTTGACGTGTTCGGGGCGGACAAAGGGGGCGGCGGCTTCGATGCCCTTATGGAAGTCGTCGTAGCCTTCGGGCACTTCGGGGCCTACGCTGACCAAGCGCTGTACGCTTGGCGACTCGGGCATGGCGGCGGTGATGTGGTCGGTGATGACCGTCTCGCCCGCGCAGACAATCACCTTGATGTCGGCGGCGTTGCAGCGATAGACGATGTCTTTCTTCGTCAGCAGGTGGGTGGCGGGGATGACGACGGCTCCCAGCTTGTGCAGGGCTATGATGCTGAACCAGAATTCGTAGCGGCGTTTCAGGATGAGCATCACCATGTCGCCGTGGCCGATGCCAAGGCTCTGGAAGTAGCTGGCCGTCTGGTCGGTGTAGCGTTTCATGTCTGCGAAGGTGAACTGTCGGTGTTCGCCTTTGTCGTTGGTCCAGAGCAGGGCGGGTTTATCGGGTTGTTCGGCTGCCCAGGCATCAACGACGTCGTAACCGAAGTTGAAGTTGTCGGGCACGTTAATTTTCAGGTTCTCTTTGAAGTCCTGTTGTGAGGTAAATGTGGTCTGTTTAAGAAATCTTTCTATCATAGTTGTTATAATGAAACATTAAGAATTAAGAATGAAGAATCTGTTTGAATGAAGAATGAAGAACGAATAATGAGGAATTCGGGCAGTCAATCGCGCCGCGTGGAAATTCTTCATTCTTCCTTTTCAGTTCTTCATTTACATGATTATTGCCAGGAACCGTACGGTTTTTCCGTCCAGCGCCTTCATGCCGTGGGGCAGTCCGGAGTTGAAGTAGATGCTGTCGCCCGGATGCAGGGTGAGTTCCTTGCCGCCTATGCAGAGTTGCAGGGTGCCTTCGATGACGAGGTTGAATTCCTGTCCCTGGTGGGTGTTGTAGTGCATGGGTTGGTCGTTGGGCTCGACGGTGACGATGAACGGGTCGGCCTTGCGGTTCTTGAATCCGGCGGCAAGCGACTGATACTTGTAGGCTTTGGTGCGTTCTACGCTGATGCCTTTGCCGGCGCGGGTCAGGAAGTAGGTGTTCATCTTGGGTTCTTCGCCGAACATCAGGGCGTCGAGGGCGATGCCGTAGTGGCGGGCTATCTGTTGGAGCATGCTCACGGAGATGTCGTGCTCGCCCGATTCGGCTTGTTCGTACTCCTGGCGGTCGATGCCGCAATCGGCGGTCAGTTCTTCGGTTGTCAGTTCCATGGCGTCGCGCAGTCCGCGCAGGCGCTCGGCTATTTGTTTAATCTGTTCGTCCATAAGGAATATGATGATTAATGGTTAATGATTAATGGTAAATGGTTAATGATTAATGGTGGTTACCTTGTTTGGCTGTTTTGATGCTTGCTGTGATTATCTTCATAAGTTCTAAAGCATCTTTGTTTATACTTTCATAAGCATTTTGACTAATATAATCAGTCTTATGCAAGAGCTTCAACCAATATAAGGTTTCGTTCGTTTCCTTTTGGGCAATAGCCAGTTTATGTATGAAGTCCGATTTGCTTTCGCTATGTTCGCTTTCACTGACCATGGCTCCTATTGAAGTCCCGGAACGGAGAATTTGTTTGGAAAGAATCAGTTCTTTCTTTTCTTCATTCAGCTATTTGCATAGCTTGACTATCCTTATTGCAAAATTAAAACTTTTATCCTTTAACAAATTCATGGCAAATGGTGAATGGTAAATGATTAATGGTTAATGGTAAATGGTGAATGACTAATGGTTGGTGGCGATTTTTTTCATTGCGCAGCTTATTAACCATTTATCATTAACCATTCACCATTAAACAGCACTGTTTTTTACTGCCTTGATGAGTGCCGACGTGAATCCGTCGTGCTCTAAGCTGTTGATGCCTTTGATGGTGAGTCCGCCGGGGGTGCATACCTTGTCGATCTCGAGTGCGGGATGCGTGTCGTTGTTCAGAATGAGGTCGGCGGCGCCTTTGACGGATTGGGCCACCATCTTCATCCCGTCCTTGGGATAGATGCCCAGCTCGACTCCGGCCTGCATGACGGCCTGGATGTACTTCAGGGCATAGGCGATGCCGCACGAGGTCATGGCCGTGGCGGCAGCAAACTTTTCTTCGGGCAGCAGCATGGCCAGTCCCATTTCGTTGAAGATGTCGAGCACCAGTTGTTGCTGTTCGGCACTGGCGTAGGCGCTGGCTATGAGCGTTGTGCTTTGCAGTTCGCTGATGGCGGTGTTGGGTATCAGGCGGAAGAGGGGCATCCGGGGACGTCCGATCAGGTTCCATATCTCGTTCAGGCTGATTCCGGCGGCGATGGAGATGAGCATCTGGTGTTCGTTCCATTCGATTTCGTTGAGTACGTCGGGAATCAGCCAGGGTTTGACGGCCAGCAGCACGATGTCGGCTTGGCTGGCAGCCTGACGGTTGTCGCAGGTGGTGCTGATGTCGGGCAGTTCGGCTTTCAGGGCTTCGAGTTTCCCGGTCGTGGGGTTGGACACTATGATGTCGGCCGTGCGGATGATGGTTCCTTTGGCCAGTCCGCGGGCGATGGCGCTTCCCATGTTGCCCGCTCCTATAATTGCTGTTTTCATATCGTTGGTCAATTAAATGATATTCTCTTCGGGCAAATTTATACATTTTTTTTAGAATATGCTATCAAAATGCTGTCTTTCCTTCAGAAAAAATAGAAGAAGAGGGCGGTGCGGGGTACCTTGCTCAGGAGGCTTCTGAGGGGGGTGTGAGCGACGCTTGTGTGGCTCGTGAGCGACACTTGTGTGGCTCGCGAGCCGTGCAAGTGTGGAACAAATGGAATGCAAGTGTGGCTCGCGGGGGGTGCAGGTGGGGTAAAAAACGAGGAGGGAATCCCCCCGTTAATCTGTAATGTATTTACGGATTAAGTTCTGAAGTTCTTTGTCGCTGATGTTTTCGCATTCGGATTTGTCGTAGATGGTCAGTAGTTTGGTGGGGAAACACTGATGTTACAATTCATTGAGTGCTTCCTCCAGACTTTTGAAAGTCAATTTGCCTTCTAAGTTTTCTTTAAGCTCTTTGCAGGCCTGGTCGAAACCGGCAAGGGCCTCTTCTTTACTTAAAGCATGGCTGGTTTTTTCGGTAGCCCCGGCTTCTGCCTCTTTCTGCATAGCCAATTTCTTGATGAAGTTCAATGCCTTCTTCATGTATGTCTCGTCATCGGCTATGTAGCTTAGTTGCCTGAAGAGTTCTGCGTTCAGATTTGCTGTATCACTCATGGCTGTCCTTCCTTTTGGTTTTAATCACTCAAAGATACGGAAAGTCTTGAATTGAAGAACGTTTCCGGTCGTTTTTTTAATGAAAAATAATGCCCCGCCCTCTGCATGGAGAAGGCGGGGCTTATAGCTATGGTTATGTGCCGCCCCCCATTATCCCAGCACCTTGTTGAACCGTTCCAGGAAGAGGTTGGCCTCGTCCATCGACAGGCACAGGGGCGGCAGCAGACGCAGGACGTTGGTACCGCTGACGCCGGTGAATACGTGCTGTTCCTTCAGCAGACGCAGGCGCAGGTCCTTGATGGGAGCGTCGAACTCCAGACCGATCATCAGGCCACGGCCGCGCACTTCCTTGATTTGCGGCAGCTTCTTCAGTTCGTCCAGCAGATACGAGCCTACGCGGGCGGCGTTGTCGATGAGGTTCTCCTGCTCCATGACGTCGAGCACGGCCAGTGCGGCGGCGCAAGCCAGGTGGTTGCCGCCGAAGGTAGTGCCCAGCTGTCCGTAAACAGGGGTGAACATGGGGCTGATGAGTACACCCGCCATGGGGAAACCGTTGCCGATACCCTTGGCCACGGTGATGAGGTCGGGTCGGATGCCCTGATGCTGGTGAGCGAAGAACTTGCCGCTACGTCCGTAACCGCTCTGGATTTCGTCGAGGATGAGCACGGTGTTGTTGCGCGTGCAGGCCTCGCGTACGGCGTGCATAAACTCGTCGGTTGGCAGCTGGATGCCTCCCACGCCCTGAATGCCTTCGATGATGACGGCGCAGACATCGCCCTTGTCAATCTCGGCCACCATCGTGGCGGTATCGTTCAGGGGCACGTAGGTGACGTGTCCGCAGTCGTTGATCGGAGCGATGATTTTCGGATTGTTCGTCACCTCCACGGCCAGCGATGTACGTCCGTGGAAAGCCTTGCAGCAGGAGATGACGCGCGTGCGTCCGTTGTAGAACGAGGCCAGCTTCAGGGCATTCTCGTTGGCTTCGGCACCGCTGTTGATGAGGAACAGCGAGTAGTCGTCGTAGCCGCTGGCCTTGCCCAGTCGTTCGGCCACCTGCTGCTGCAGCTTGTTGATGACGGAGTTGGAGTAGAATCCCAGGGTAGCTACCTGGTGGCTGATCATCTCCACATAGTGCGGATGCGCATGGCCGATGGAGATGACGGCATGGCCGCCATACAGGTCGAGATACTCCGTACCGTTCTCGTCCCACACGTGGCAGCCTTTTCCTTTGACGATGTTGATGTCAAAGAGGGGATATACGTCGAAAAGTTTCATGATAGTTTCCTTTTTGTAAGTTCTGCTTTCATCCTGTCATCCTGAACGAAGTGAAGGATCTCTTGTTATTGATAGCAGAGATGCTTCACTTCATTCAGCATGACATTAAGAGTTCAGCATGATATTATAATAAATATTGGCCCAAGTCTTCCCATTGCGGATTCATCTGTTCCACCAAAGCGTTCTTCTTTTGACGGATAAAGCCTTTCAATTGTTTTTCTCTTGCTATAGCCTCCTCTATTTGCTGGTATTCTTCGTAATACACCAAATGGTGGCATCGGTATTTTTTAGTGAATCCGTCAATTGAACCGCTTTTATGTTCCCTGTATCTGCGGGCCAAGTCATTGGTGACTCCCGTATAGAGAACATTCCGGCGGATATTGGTCATCATATAAATCCAGTAGGGCATACGACCGGTTTTTAGAGATTCTTCACTTCGTTCAGAATGACAGAATGTCGCGTGCATTCTTCGTTCTTCATTCTTCATTAAAAAGCACTCGGCTTCAGCCTCAGTCCCACCGTCTCTTCGAGGTTGAACATCAGGTTCATGTTGTGAACGGCCTGGCCGCTGGCACCCTTCAGCAGGTTGTCGATGCACGAGATGATGAGCAGTTTGTCGCCGTGCTTCTCCAAGTGGATGAGGCACTTGTTGGTGTTCACCACCTGCTTCAGGTCGATGTTCTTGTCCACGATGTGCGTGAAGGAGTCCTTGGCGTAGTATTCCTCGTACATGCGGCGGATTTCTTCCAAGGAAACTTTGGTTTTCACCACGCAGGTGGCAAAGATGCCGCGCGGGAAGTCGCCGCGGTAGGGGATGAAGTCGATTTCCGAGTCGAAGCTGTTCTGAAGCTGGCGCAGCGACTGCTTGATTTCGGGCACGTGCTGATGTTCGAACGCCTTATAGACGCTGATGTTGTTGTTCCGCCAGCTGAAGTGACTCGTGGCACCCGGCTTCACGCCCGCTCCGGTGCTGCCCGTGATGGCGTTCACCATGATGTCGTCGTTCAGCATCAGGTTCTTGGCCAGCGGCAGCAGAGCCAGCTGGATGCAGGTAGCAAAGCAGCCCGGATTGGCTACATGCTTGGCTGTGCACGTGGCGCGACGGTTCAGCTCGGGCAGACCGTAGATGAAGTCGTGGTCGTCGCTCTTCAGGCGGTAGTCCATCGAGAGGTCGATGATTTTCAGGTCCTCGGGGACGTTGTGGCTTTCCATGAACTTGCGCGTGTCGCCGTGGGCGGTGCAGAAGAAGAGCACGTCAATCTCGTCCAGCGGCAACTGGTCGGTAAAGGTCAGGTCGGTCTCGCCGTACAGACCTTCGTGTACGTCGGTTATTTTGTTTCCGGCGTTGCTCGCACTGTTGATGAAGACGATTTCCGCCTCCGGGTGGTTCAGCAGCAGGCGGATCAGTTCGCCTGCCGTGTAGCCGGCCCCGCCGATAATTCCTACTTTTATCATAAATAATCTGTGTTTTTACTGTCTAAAATAACGGTTTTCCTCTTCGGGCACAATCAGTACCATCAGGAAATAAATGATGACGCCGGAAAAGGCGGTGAATATCGTAGCCAACGTATAGACGATGCGTACCAGTGAAACGTCAAGGCCGAAGAACTCGGCCAGACCGGCGCACACGCCTGCCACCATGCGGCCGTTGCGTGGGCGCCGTAGTTTTTTGTCCGTGCTCATACGCTTGTCAGATGTTGTTCAACTCGTCCTTGTGCGTGGCATAGTAGGCGCGCAGCGGAGTCGATGTAACCTTGATGAAGCCTTTGGCATCCTCGGCCGTCCATCCCTTCTGCATCTCGCCATATTCGCCGAACTTGTTCTTCACCAAGTCGTCCTTGCTCTCCACGCCTACGGTGTGGAAGCCCAGCGGACGGAGTTCGAGGATGGCGGTACCGTTTACGTTGCGCTGGCTTTCGGTCAGCATGGCTTCGATGTCGCGCATTACGGGTTCCAGATACTGGCTTTCGTGCAGGAACATGCCATACCAGTTGGCTACCTGGTCCTTCCAGTACTGTTGCCATTTGCTCAGGGTGTATTTCTCAAGGAAGCGGTGTGCGCCGATAATCAGCATGGGGGCAGCAGCTTCGAAACCTACACGGCCCTTGATGCCGATAATGGTGTCGCCCACGTGCATGTCGCGGCCGATGCCATAAGCAGCTCCGATTTCCTCTACTTTCTGAATAGCCTTGATGGGGTCGTCGAAGTGTTCGTCGTTCACGGCTTTCAGTTCGCCTTTCTCGAAGGTGAGGCGCAGTTGCTCGGTGCCCTCTTTGGTGCAGTGCTTCAGGTAAGCGCTCTCCGGCAATCCCTGAGCAGAGTCGAGTATTTCACCGCCGCAAATGCTGGTTCCCCAGATGCCGACGTTGTACGAGTATTTCAGTTTGGCAAAGTCGGCGGCAAAGCCATGCTTGTTCAGGTAGTCAATTTCTTCCTGACGGCTCAGAGCCATGTCGCGGGTCAGGGTGATGATTTCCACACCCGGTGCCATGACAAGGAAGGTCATGTCGAAACGTACCTGGTCGTTGCCGGCTCCGGTCGAACCGTGGGCGATGGCATCAGCACCGATTTCGTTGGCATAGCGGGCAATGGCCAGTGCCTGGAAGATACGCTCCGAGCTGACGGAGATGGGGTAGGTGCCGTTACGCAGCACGTTGCCGTAGACCATGTATTTCAGACTCTTTTCGTAGTATTCGCGGGTGACGTCCAGTGTCACGTATTTCACGGCGCCCAGCTTGTAGGCGTTCTCCTCGTTGGTTTTCAGTTGCTCGGCACTGAATCCGCCGGTGTTGGCGCAGGCAGCATATACTTCGTATCCTTTTTCCTTGGCCAGATACATCACGGTGAACGAAGTGTCCAGCCCGCCGCTGAATGCGACAACTACTTTTTTCTTCTTTGCTTCCATAACTATTGTATTAAGAATGAAGAATTAAGAATGAAGAATGGCTTTGTCGCTCTTCTTTCCCTTTTCTTCATCGCTGTTTTTGCTTTATTTGTTGTTTCTCTGTCGAATGAATCCTGCGTCCTGAATCTGAAAATTCTTCATTCTTCATTTTTCATTCTTCGTTTCTGTCAGATTTTGTCTTCTTTGTGCAGCGCAGGGTCGTAGAGCATGGCGGTGCAGATGCAGAACTTGCGGTTTTTGGCCACCAGTATGTCGTGATTGATACATCCCTCGCAACCTTTCCAGAAGGCTTCGTCGTCGGTCAGTTCGTTGAAGGTGACGGGCACGTAACCCAGCTCGGTGTTCATCTTCATGACGGCGGCGCCGCTGGTCAGACTGAATATCTTGGCCCAGGGCCATCGGAGGCGTGCCAGCTGAAAGGAGGCCTGCTTGATGCGTTTGGCCAGTCCCAGTCCGCGGTACTTGGGGTGTACAATCAGACCGGAGGTAGCTACATACTGCTTGTTTCCCCAACTTTCGATGTAGGTGAAGCCGGCAAAGTCGTCGCCACACAGGGCAATGATGGCTTTTCCTTCCTTCATCTTGGTTGCTACATATTCGTGTGTGCGTTCGGCGATGCCGGTGCCGCGTACTTTAGCTGCTTCGCGTATGGTATCCAAAATCTTGTCGACGTAGACTTCGTGTGAAGCGTCGGCCACCATGACTTCAATTTGTTTCGAATCCATTTCTCTCTTGATCAGTTTATTTCTTTTGTTCTTTTATATCGTTTACTTCTGTGTGTGTCGGCATCGGCCCTTGGCGTTTTTCGTTGGCGGGTGTGGCCCGTTGGGGACGCTCGTTGACGAATGCTTCTTTTCGGGGGTGCTTGCCGGCGTTCTTTTATTGGATGTTCGGTATGATGCTGGACAGGAACTGGCGTACTTCCTCGTGTGAGGTGTGTTCGTGCAGCACAAGCATGATGGTGTCGTCGCCTGCTATGGTGCCCAGTATGCCTTCGTACTCGCGGTTGTCAATGTCGTAAGCCATGCTGCTGGCATAGCCCGGGCGGGTGCGGATGACGGCAATGTTGGCCGAGAACTGAAGCGATACGAATCCGCTGTACATCAGCATTTCGCTGGGGCTCTGGTCGTTGTTGCGCTTGTACATGATGTCGTTGGGCAACACGTACACGTACCGTCCGTTGATGTTGGCAGCTTTGGCTACTTTCAGTTGCTTCAGGTCGCGCGAGAGGGTCGCCTGCGTCAGTTCGAATCCTTCTTCTCCCAAGGCTTGCAACAGCTCGTCCTGCGAGCCGACTTCCTTGCTCGAAATAATCATCTTGATAGCATCTAACCGATTGGCTTTTTTCTTCATCTTTCTGTATAATTATTCTTTCAACGCTGCAAAAGTAGGGATTATTTTGGAAAGAATATGCAAAAACAATGATTTTTTATTCTGTTTTTGCCGAAAAGAGGATTATTTATGCAAAAACGATGCTTCTTTATTCATTTTCTCGAAGTAATGTGGAAGCAGCCTTGCTTCAGTTCGTATTTGACGTAGCACTCGCCATTCTGTTTCAGGTCTCTCAGCACTTCGGACAGTACAAGTTTCAGTGTGTCGGCGCTGACGTCCTGCAAGGGGCGGCCATCTTCGTCTTCTACTTTTTCGAAACGTTTCCAACTGATGTCGAATGTAGTGCCGTAGGAGTGGGCGGAATTGCTCGAAGCGTTAGTGTTGCGGCGGCGCAGGCGCTTCACGTCGTCCTGGGTGCGGAGTACGGAGGTGACGATGACTTTATTCGGATTCAGTCCTTTCGAGGTGAGCGAATCGAGGAAGTTGCTTCCGATGCTGTCCAGCAGGTCGGCTGCGCCGGGCACGAGGTAGGGGATGGAGTGTGTGAGCGAATCGACGGCGTAGAGGTCGTTGGTCTGTATGTGGCGAAGCTTCTCCTTCAGGGCTTCGGCTTCCTGGCGCGAGCCCAGGGGAGCGATGCCGATGGCGCGGGCCACTTCGAGGTGTTTGGCGTTGAGGTCGCCGAAGGAACGCTTATAGCTGACGACGCCCTTGATGTTGCGCGGTTCGTTCAGTTTGAGAGACATGTCTTTCTTTTTACAGCTTCCCAGGGTGGACGTAGCTACGGTTGCCGCAAGCAGCAGGAAGGGGAGGTAGTGTGTAAATCTGTTCTTTTTCATTGCTTTGTTTTTGTGAATTTATATGCAAGTCTTTGCAAAAGTCACGGCAAAGATACTTTAATCCGCAGAAACTGCATTATCTTTGCACCCAAAATGCAGGGACAGCCTGACCGATGGCCGGATGCGGGACGAATGCTTGCGAGCGGCTGGCAGGTTACGGACAGATGTCCTTTTCTTTTGAATCCTCTAATATAAAAAGGAAGAACTGTGCAACGATATTTCATCTATTTGGCTTACGACGGAACGGCCTATCACGGCTGGCAGATACAGCCCAACGGAGCAAGTGTGCAGGAGTGTCTGATGAAGGCGCTCTCGACGTTGCTGCGCCGCGAGGTGGAGGTAACGGGAGCCGGGCGTACGGATGCCGGGGTGCATGCCTCGCTGATGGTGGCTCACTTCGACAGTGAGCAGCCCTTGGACACGGCCTTCATGACCGACAAGCTGAACCGTCTGCTGCCGCCCGACATTTCGGTCTATCGCCTGCGGGCGGTGAAGCCCGATGCGCATGCACGCTTCGATGCCACGGCACGCATGTACAAGTATTACGTTACGACGGCGAAGGTGCCGTTCGACCGGCAATACCGTTGCCGACTGTTCCAACGGCCCGACTTCGACCGGATGAACGAAGCGGCGCGCCGGCTGTTCGACTATACCGACTTTACCAGCTTCAGCAAGCTGCATACCGACGTGAAGACCAACAACTGCCGCATCATGCACGCCGAGTGGACACAGCTGGACGAGGTGACCTGGGTGTTTACCATCCGTGCCGACCGCTTCCTGCGCAACATGGTGCGGGCCATTGTGGGCACGTTGCTCGAAGTGGGCCGCGGCAAACTGTCGGTCGAGGGTTTCTGTCGGGTCATCGAGCAGAAGGACCGTTGTCGTGCGGGGACTTCCGTACCCGGCAACGCACTGTTTCTGGTCGATGTGGCCTATCCCGAGGAATTGTTCATGGAGGAAGAGGAGCGATGAGGCTCCTTTCCTTATTATATATGTAAGACTTACGTCCGTTAATTCGTTTTTTTATTATGTGGTTATTGCTTGCTTTTCTTTCGGCTGCGCTGCTGGGCTTTTACGATGCCTTCAAGAAGCAGTCGTTGCGCGACAACGCCGTGTTGCCCGTCCTGTTTCTGAATACACTGTTTTCGAGCCTGGTTTTCCTGCCTTTTATCGTGCTGTCGTTTGCGGCGCCCGAGGTGCTGCGGGGCACGATGTTCGAGATGCCCGTGGCAGGATGGGAAACGCATAAGTATATCGTTGTCAAGTCGTTCATCGTCCTCTCGTCGTGGGTGTTCGGTTACTTCGGCATGAAGCACTTGCCGCTCACCATCGTGGGCCCCATCAATGCCACGCGTCCGGTGATGGTGCTCGTGGGCGCCATGCTGTTCTTCGGCGAGCGGCTCAACCTGTATCAGTGGGCGGGCGTGCTGCTGGCTGTGGCTTCGTTCTTCATGCTGAGCCGTTCGGGCAAGAAAGAGGGCATCGACTTCAGTCACAACAAGTGGATCTTCTTCATCGTGCTGGCTGCGGTGACAGGAGCCGTCAGCGGCCTGTACGACAAGTATCTGATGACCCGCCTCAACCCGATGCTGGTGCAGTCGTGGTACAATGTCTATCAGGTGTTCATCATGTGCCCCGTCATCCTGCTGTTGTGGTACCCCAAGCGTAAGTCGAGTACGCCATTCCGCTGGAAGTGGACCATTGTCTTCATCTCGCTGTTCCTTTGTGCGGCCGACTTTGCCTACTTCTATGCCTTGAGTTACGAAGATTCGATGATATCCATCGTGTCGATGGTGCGCAGGGGCAGCGTGGTGGTGTCGTTCCTGTTCGGAGCCTTGTTCTTCCGTGAAAAGAATTTAAAAAGCAAGGCTGTCGACCTGATTTTGGTGCTGATAGGAATGTTCTTCTTATATTTGGGGAGCAAATAGGAGGGAAATGAAGAATTAAGGAAGAAGAATGAAGAGTTAAGAATGGAGAATGAAGAGTCGTTCATTTCCTCCCCATCCACTATTAATTATTAATTGTCAACTATTAATTAACTGTTATGAACCGATTGATATTACTCGCTATATGTCTGCTGGTGCTGCCCCTGTCGCTGCGTGCACAGCTGGCGAAAGACGTTTTCAAGGCTATGCCCGATTCGCTGAATCTGCTGCTGACGTCGGTGAACCGTGCCGACTTCATCGACTTTCTGGAAAGCAAAATGAAGGCCGAAGTGACCAACCGCTTCGACGGCAAGTCGGAGATGACCGCGCTGACGTCCGACTACATCCACATCCGCATGACGCCCCAAAGCACCTGGGAGATGAAACTGCTGCCGCTGACCGATAGTACCAAGGTGGTGTGCACCGTTTCTACCGTCTGCGCTCCGGCGTGCGACAGCCACATCCGCTTCTACACCACCGACTGGAAAGAGCTGCCCGCTGCCGACTTCCTGCCCGCTCTGCCCGTGACGGACGACTTCATCGAAGCCGCCCCCGACTCGGCCGACATCTACGACTATCAGGATGCCCGCCGCCAGGCCGATATCCTCTTCCTGAAGGCTTCGCTTTCGCCTACCGATGCCGCGCTGACTTTCACCTTCTGTACCCCCGACTATATGGAAAAAGAAGCGGCGGACCGATTGAAACCTTTTGTCCGCCGCCCTGTGGTTTATATCTGGAAAGAGGGGAAATTCGTTACTTTACCTTAATCTTGTCGAACCCTTCGCCATAGACTCCGATGACGGCACTCTGCGATACGAATGCCTTGGGGTCGATGTCCTTGATCAGTCGGAAGATGATGGGCGACTCGCTCTTCTTGGCCAGTACGAACAGCATCTTCACCTCGTGACCCGTGTAGAAGCCCGAAGCGTGAATCACCGTCACGCCGCGGTGCGGATATTTATTGATGTGGTGTCCTATCTCCTCGTACTTGTCGCTGATGATGAAGAACTGCACCGACTGGCGGGCACTGTTGACCACCTGGTCGAGCACAAAGCTACAGATGTAGAGGGTGACGTATCCGTAAACCACCTTTTCCCAGTCCTGCAGCACGAAGTAGCTGGACGAAATGATGATGAGGTCGCAGATCAGCATGACGCGCCCCAGCGTGATGTCGCGATACTTGTTGATGATGGCGGCGATGATATCCGTTCCGCCCGTGCTGCCGTTTGCCGAAAAGGCAATGCCGATGCCGCCGCCGCAGAACGAGGCACCGATGACGCAGGCCATGAAGGGCTGGTCGTCGAGCAGCACCAGGCCGTTGGTCAGCTTCTGGATGACGGACAGGAAAAAAGTCAGGGTGAACACGGCAAAGATAGTCTTGACGCTGAACTTCCATCCCAATATCCGTAAGGCCAGCAGCAACAGCAGCACGTTGATGCCGAAGTAAGTGTACTGCACCGGAAACCCGGTGGCGAAATAGACGATGGACGCGATGCCCGGCACGCCTCCGGTGGTGATGTCGTTGGGCAGCAGGAAGACCGTCCAGCCGATGCCGTACATGATCATGCCCAGTGCAATCATCACATAATCTTTCATTTCCCGCAGCATGTTCTGCCGGAGCGGGGTCGTTACAGTTTTTTTCATATTCATTTGTCAGATAGATATCAGAAGCATTTTACGGCAAAGATATGGTAAATTTCTTTCATCTGTTCGGATAAGGCATCTATTTATTTTTGCTGCCTTTGCGGGGGGACACTTGCCATTCATTTGTGGGACACTTGTACGGCTCGCGAGCCGTGCAAGTGTGGCTCGCGAGCCACACTTGTGTTTCTCCTGAGCCACACTTGTGTCTCTCGCGGGCTTCACTTGTGGCATTCCGCAAGGTTGGGGGATTGGAATAGGCATAAAACAAAAATCAGATAGAAATCTTGCGATAACTATCTGATTCTCTTAAGAGCGGAAGACGGGACTCAAACCCGCGACCCTCAGCTTGGAAGGCTAATGCTCTATCAACTGAGCTACTTCCGCAATTTAGGTGGGCAAAGATGGATTCGAACCACCGAAGGCGTAAGCCAGCAGATTTACAGTCTGCCCCATTTGGCCACTCTGGTATTTGCCCTTTGGCTTTCGAGCTACTCGGGTGAAGCACCTTTGTTTCTCAATTGCGATGCAAAGATACGACTATTTTTGTAAACTCCAAGCGAAATCTATCATTTTTATTGCAGTAATTGCACATTCGTCGCCTTTATTGCCTAATTTTCCTCCGGCGCGGTCCTCGGCTTGCTCCATTGTATTGGTCGTAATCAGGCCGTAAATCACTGGTACATCGCCACTTGCGTTCAATTGTGCGATGCCTTGGGTTGCTCCCATGCAAACATAGTCAAAATGTGGCGTATCTCCGCGAACTACGCAGCCCAATGCAATAACTGCGTCCACTTCGCTATATTCGATCAGCTGGCTGGCTCCGAAAGTCAGTTCGAAACTGCCCGGAACGGTTTTGATGAGGATGTTTTCTTCTTTAGCTCCGTGTTTTTTCAGAGTTTTCACGGCACCTTCGAGCAGTGCGCCCGTAATGTTGTAGTTCCACTCGGAAACGACGATGCCGAATTTCATTTTCTCGGCATTGGGTACTGAGTTGAAGTCGTAGTCGGAAAGATTGTGGTAAGCTGTTGCCATAGGTGTTAAAATGTTATGGTTTTGAGTTTGGTTTAAGGCGGTTTGTATAAAGCGAAAGCACGGATTACACGGATACCACGGGGACTTCTCCTTTCCGTGTTTTTTCCATGTATTCCGTGCTTTCGGTATTTCTTATATATAAGGTATATATGCTTCGCGCAATTACTTCTTCATGAACTTGGCTTGCTCGATGTACTTATCGATGTTCATGGATTGGTAAGAACGGAAGTATTTTTCCTTAATAGTGGTGTAAGCGTTGATGGCATCATCGTACTTGCCTTGCTTCACCAGGATTTCTCCGGCCTGTTGCAGATAGATGGGGCTGATGGCGTTGCTGTTGGCCTCTTCGGCTGCTTGCAGCAACAGCGATACGGCTTTGTCCAGCTGACCCAGCTGAGCGTAGCAGTTACCCATAGCACCTTTCATGGCGGGAGCTACCAACTGGTCGTTGCCGCTGAAGCTGTCGAGTGCTTTCAGCGCTTCTTCGTATTTGCCTAAGTGAGCGTAGCAAAGTCCTGCATAAGCCTTGGCTAAGTTGGCAGCGTCAGTTCCGCTGTATTCTTCGGCCACTTTCAGGAAGCCTTTGTAACCGATGCTGTCGCCGTTGAGGGCTTGTTCGTACTTGTCGGCTTCGAAATATTCCTGTCCTTTGAACAGGGCAGCCTGTGCTTTCTCTTCACGAGGTTGTGCATACAGATTCTTGTACATCACTACTCCGGCCACGATGATGACGATTGCCAGCACGGCACCGATAATTGCTTTCTTGTTTTTGATGAGGAATGCCTCTGACTGTGTCAACGCATCTTCCACGTTCAGGGCTTCGTTGGTCTTTTTTTGTTCTGCCATTTTTGATATATACTTTTTGTTATTATTCTTATGTAGGGAATTCGACCCGCAAAAGTAAGTTTTTTATAGTTATCGGCGAAATTTAGCGGCATCTTTTTTTGTTTTGCTGCTGAAAACCTTTATTTTCGGCCCGCTTTTCCGCAAGAAGGCCTATCTTTGTACGTCAACTTAGCGATAGATTTACATGATACTTAAGCGCATATCGATACTCAACTATAAGAATCTGGAGCAGGTAGAGCTGTCTTTTTCGCCCAAGCTGAACTGCTTTTTCGGACAGAACGGCATGGGCAAGACCAACCTGCTGGATGCCGTCTATTACCTGTCGTTCTGTAAGAGCGCGGGCAACCCCATCGATTCGCAGAACATCCGCCACGATGCCGACTTCTTCGTCATTCAGGGCTTCTACGAGGCAGCCGACGGAAGTCCGGAGGAGATATACTGCGGCATGAAGCGCCGTCAGAAGAAGCAGTTCAAGCGCAACAAGAAGGAATATACCCGCCTGTCCGACCACATCGGCTTTCTGCCGTTGGTGATGGTGTCGCCTGCCGATTCGGACCTGATTGCCGGGGGAAGCGACGAGCGCCGCCGCTTTATGGATGTGGTCATTTCGCAGTACGACAAGGAGTATCTCGAAGCCCTGATACGCTACAACAAGGCATTGGCTCAGCGCAACGTCCTGCTGAAAAGCGAAACACCCGTCGAGGACGAGCTGTTGCTGGTTTGGGAGGAGATGATGGCTCAGACGGGCGAAGTGGTATTCAGAAAGCGTGAAGAGTTTATCCGCGAGTTTATCCCTATTTTCCAGAACTTCTATTCGTTCATCTCGCAGGACAAGGAGCGGGTAGGGCTGTCCTATGATTCGCACGCACGCGACGCCTCGCTGCTCGAAGTGCTGAAGGCCAGCCGCGAGCGCGACCGCATCATGGGCTATTCGCTGCGCGGGGTGCACAAGGACGAACTGAACATGCTGCTGGGCGACTTCCCCATCAAGCGCGAGGGCTCGCAGGGGCAGAACAAAACTTACTTAGTGGCACTGAAGCTGGCGCAGTTCGACTTCCTGAAGCGGACAGGCTCGACCGTGCCGTTGCTGTTGCTTGACGACATCTTCGACAAGCTTGACGCTTCGCGCGTGGAACAGATCATCAAGCTCGTGGCGGGCGACAGCTTCGGGCAGATATTCATCACCGATACCAACCGCGAACACCTCGACCGCATCCTGCACAAGGTGGGCAGCGACTACAAGATGTTCCGCGTAGAGCGGGGCGAAGTGTCGGAAATGGAGGAGGACGAAGCATGAAACGGAACGATGCCGAACAGATAGGCAAGCTGATACAGCACTACCTGCGTCAGGAATGCTTAGAGTCGCCGCTCAACGAACGGCGGCTCATCAACGCGTGGCCCGAAGTGCTGGGTCCGACCATTGCCTCATATACGCGCGATCTTTATATAAAGAACCAGGTGCTCTACGTACATCTCACTTCGGCCGCCCTGCGGCAGGAGCTGATGATGGGGCGCGACCTGCTGGTGCGCAACCTGAACCGCCACGTCGGTGCACAGGTCATCACCAATATCATTTTTCGTTGACCGGAGCTGCGTCTGCTTTGTTAAACAATGTTATAAGTTGAGGCTATAAAGGTTACAACTTATGGGTCTGATTTTGTACCTTTGCACCCGCAAATCAGCAGGAAAAAGAAAGTCAGAATGAAAATACGTTTTTACCACATCGCCATCCGTTATCAGAACAAGATACACGACTTCCATGCCTGGGGTGTGGCTGCTCTGATTTAATACCTGTCTCTTCCGTCCGACGGGCGGAAGCATTTCCCATCCGATTTCAATTTCTTATTCAGGTTCGGCGGACTGCCCGGCGGCAGATCGTGTCGTCGTATGCCGGCAGGAGGACCGGTGCCCTGTCCGTACAACCGTAACCCTTATCTTCTATTATTACATGTTTATGAGTAACAGAAAAGGACTCATGGCACTGTGTGTGGCAGTGCTGTGCAGTTCGGGGCTTTATGCCCAGTCCGCTTCGTCGGGCCGCCTGTTGAGCGTCGATGAGATGTTCCGCTTAGCCGACGAAAACAGCAAGAGTATCCAAACCTATTCCACGGCCCGCGAGGCTGCCGACCAAGCGCTGCAGGCCGCCAAGGCGCAGCGTCTGCCCGATGTCTCCGCCAGTCTGTCGGTCAGCTACCTGGGCGACGGCCGCCTGTGGGACCGCGACTTCAGCAACGGCATGAACATCGACATGCCCCACTTCGGCAACAACTTCGCCCTCGAGGCGCAACAGGTGATTTACGCCGGTGGTGCGGTGAACAGCAGCATTGCCTTAGCCGAACTGGGCCAGCAGATGGCAGGACTGGACGCGCAGAAGAACCGTCAGGAAATCCGCTTCCTGCTGATAGGCTACTACCTGAACATCTATAAGCTGAGCAACCAGCGTCTGGCCTTGCAGAAGAATCTGGAACTGGCCGAACAGGTAATCCGCAACATGGAGGCACGTCGCGACGAAGGGACCGCCCTGAAGAACGACATCACCCGTTACGAGCTGCAACGCGAAACGCTGAAGCTGCAACTGGCACAGGTGGAAGACGCCCGCCGCATCATGAACCATCAGTTGGTGACCACCCTGCATCTGCCGGCCGGCACCGAGATTGTCCCCGACACCACGCTGCTCTCGTCCGACGTGCCCGTGCTGGCCGAGAGCGACTGGCAGCAGATGGCCCTGCAAAGCAATCTGGCTTTGCAACAGAGCGGCCTTTCGGTCGAAATGGGTAAGCAGAAAGTGAAGCTGGAGCGTTCGGAGCGCCTGCCTAAGGTTTCGCTGGTGGCTGCCGAACATTTAGACGGCCCCATCACCATCGAAGTGCCCGTGCTGGACAACAACTTCAACTACTGGTACGTAGGCGTGGGCGTGAAGTACAATATATCCTCACTCTTCAAGAACAACAAGAAGCTGAAGCAGGCACGCCTGAACGCCCGCAAGGCGCAGGAAGAACACGAACTGGCAGCCGAACAGGTGGAGAACGCCGTACAGGCAGGCTACGTGAACTTCCTGACCTCATTCACCGATCTGCGCACGCAGGAGAAGAGTGTACAGCTGGCCGACGAGAACTACCGCGTGACCAGCAACCGCTACGAGAACGACCTCGCCCTGCTGACCGACATGCTCGATGCCGGCAACATGAAGCTTAGTGCCGACCTGGCGTTAGTGAACGCGCGCATCAACGTTGTCTATAATTATTATAAGATGCGATACATCACGCATACACTCTAACCTTTCTTATTTCATATATTCAACAAACCATAATACTTAAAGTCATGATTACAAGAAATACAAAGAAACTGATATACAACATCGTCATCGTCGGCTGCCTCGTGGCAGGACTGGCTTACGTCTGCTCGCGCTTCCTGCACTTTGGCCGCGTAGAATATACCGACAACGCACAGGTGAAGCAGCACATCACCCCCGTGAACACCCGCGTACAGGGCTTCATCAAGCGCATCTGCTTCGAAGAGTTCCAACCCGTGCACAAGGGCGACACGTTAGTCATCATCGAAGATACCGAGTTTCGCCTGCGTCTGGCACAGGCCGAGGCCGACCTTGCCAATGCGCTGGCAGGCAGCAAGGCCACTACGGCAGGCATTGCCACCACGCAGAACAACCTGAGTGTGAGTGATGCCGGCATCGAGGAGGCCCGCGTGCAGATGGAGAATGCCCGCCGCGAACTGACCCGCTACGAGAAACTGCTGAGCGAGGATGCCGTCACCCGTCAGCAATACGACAACGTGCGCACCACTTACGATGCCGCCAAGGCACGCTACGAGCAGGTGCTCCGGGCCCGCCGCTCTACCTCGTTGGTAAAGGATGAGCAGACCCACCGTCTGGATCAGAACGAAGCGGGTGTCCACCTGGCCGAAGCGGCTGTAGAGCTGGCACGCCTGAACCTGTCATACACCGTTGTGCTGGCCACCTGCGACGGCGTGACCGGCCGCAAGGACATCCACGAAGGCCAGTTGGTTCAGCCGGGACAGACGCTTGTGGACATCGTCGATGGCACCGACCTGTGGGTAGTGGCCAACTACCGCGAGACACAGCTGCCCAACATCCACGAGGGAGCCGAGGTAGAGATTACGGCCGACGCCGTGCCGGGCATTGTTTACAAAGGTACGGTAGAGTCCATCTCCGACGCTACGGGAGCCGCCTTTTCGCTCATTCCCCAGGACAACGCTACGGGCAACTTCGTCAAGGTAGAACAGCGTGTCCCCGTGCGCATCAGCCTGCAGGGCAATCGTCCCGAAGACCTGCAACGTCTGCGTGCCGGGTTCAATCTGGAGTGTGAGGTGAAATATTGAGCAGGCCATGGGAGCACCGATTCTTAACGGGCCGTTCACGATGCCCATGTTCCGCGAGTTTGTACCGCGCAAGATGCAGCCGTGGATTTATGTATTCTTTGCCTTCACCTTCCAGCTTTCGGGCGGCATCTATTTAGGTGCGCTCAACCAGATGGTGGGCGGCATGTCGCTGATGCGCGAGGACCTGATGATGTGCCTTTACGCCAATCTGGCGGGCATGGCCATCTACTTCCCGCTGCTGTTCCGCATGAAGTTCTGCTTCACCAACAAGACGCTGCTCACGGCCGCCGCGCTGGGTGCGCTGGTGTGCAACCTGGTGGCGCCCTACATCACCTTCCTGCCTCTGCTGTGGGCGGTGTGCTTCGTCGAAGGCATCTGCAAGATTCAGGGCACCTTCGAAGCCATGTCGAACATACAGCTGTGGATGACGCCCAAGCGCGACTTCACCGTCTTCTTCCCCCTGCTGCACATCGTCATCCTGGGCAGCATGCAGCTGTCCGACCTGATGACTACCTGGCTGCTGCACCACTATCACTGGACGTGCATGCACCTGTTCATCGCCGCCCTGATGCTGATCGACCTGCTGATACTGACGACCTGCGTGCGCCACTTCCGTTTCATGAAGAAACTGCCCCTGCTGGGCATCGACTGGACGGGCGCGCTGCTGTGGGCGGCATTGCTGTTGCAGATTGCCTACCTGTTCGACTACGGCGAGTTCTACGACTGGTGGAACAGTCCTGTCATCTGTACGCTGACGTGTACCATCGTGCTGACGGCTTACGTCAGCGTCAAGCGCATGCTGGCCATTCGCCATCCTTTCTTAGAGCCCAAGATGTGGACCTACCGCTATCTGTTTCCCATTCTGGCACTGATTACGGTGGTCGAAATCATTCTGGCTACGGAGCGTGTGCTGGAGGAAAGTTTCTACGAAGGGGTGATGCACTATGCCGAGACCGTCAGCGTTCAGTTGGACTGGCTGGCGCTGGCTGGCATACTGGCTGGCTGTCTGTTTGCCTACTGGTGGATGCACGTGCGCCGCTTCAACTACCTGCGGCTGATTATCGTGGGCGTCATGGCATTGGTGTGCTACCTGGCAGGCTATTACTTCCAGTTTTCGGGCGAGATACATCTGTCGCAGCTCTATCTGCCGACGCTGTGCCGCGGCTTCGGCTACGCCATACTGAGTGCCACGTTTATGGTTTGCTTGGAGGAGATTATGACCTTCCAGCACTTCTTCCAGGCGCTCAGCGTCTTCAACATGCTCCACATGGTGGTGGGCGGCGTGCTGGGTTCGGCTCTTTACGGACGTGCCCTTTCCTACTACATGACGGACAACATGGCTCGCTACGGCAGCGCCATCGACCGCGTGTCGTTCAGCAGTTCGCCCTTCCCGTTAGGTGAATATATGGAGACGTTCGTCTCGCAAATGATGGAAGTCAGCATCCGCCAGATATACGGGTGGGTGCTTTACGGCTGCATCCTGTTGCTGCTGTTGTTCCTGCTCTACGACATGCCGGTGCGGCGTTATCTGAAGGAGATGCCCAGCTGGAAGAGTGTAGGGCGCGACGTCAAGAATTCCTTCTTCCGCTTCCGCTCGTTGCCCGACGAGTGACGGGCGCGGGGCGGCGGAAGGCATTTGTCTGGCTGTATTTTCGTCCAATGAAAGGTGCTTTTCCGTAGAATGACAAGTAAAGAGGGTTAATTTGATTAAATATGCTTATTGTAAATAACACTGGGCGTGTTTGAATTGTACCTTTACAACGTAAAGATTAAAAGTATCACGCTATGAAGAAAGTCTTTCTTTTATTGGTTCTCATGGTGCTTGGCGGAGTTGCTTACTCGCAGGTTCGGATCGTTGACAACGATTCCTTGAAGTTTGTCATTACCGGTTCCGACAAGCCTTATAAACTGATTTACGTTTTCTGTGATTACTGTCGTCCGTCTGTCGAACGTTTTCCGAAACTGTTGGAGGTGTTGAAAGGCAATTCGGATGTCGCTTTATTTCCGGTTTGCGCGCAAGGCTATGGAGAAGTAGCAGAGTATCTGAAAAGAAATGGGTTTTCGGAAACAATCTACCTGATTAACCAGAAGCGGAAAATTAAAATGATCGATCTGTATAATCCGATTAAGTTTACTTGTAAACTTCTGCACAAGCAGTTGGATATTCCGACAGATAAGATGGGGGCTTCGGACTATTGTCTGTTGGATAAGGACAATAAGGTTGTTCTTCAGACTCATTGGGAGATGCCGGATAGTTTGTATTTCGGACAGCTGAAGGAGTATTTTGCTCGTTCCCGTTCGTTGCCCGACGAGTGACGGGCGCATGTCGGCAGAAGGCAGCATTTGTCTTTGTGTTTCAGTTAAGGCGTTTCTGCTTGCAAAAAGAGTCGGAAACGCCTTTTTTTGTAACACGCCCTTTCGCTGAATCCCTCGAAACAGAGACCGAAACTGCATAAAACGGCGCTAAAACCGCATGAATATACGCTGCGGATGCCGGAATTGCATCTTTTTGCCGTCTGAAACGCTTGTGCGGAACGTGCTCCGTGCTTGTCCGGTTGCCGAACAACGCTTGTGTGGCTCGGCAACAATGCTTGTGCGGCTCGGCCGGAAGGTATGTCGGGAGGCGAAACAAGGCTTTCGGCGGGGCATGCGGGCGCTTTTTTCGTTTGGTTCGGTTGTAAGTATTTTGCTATCTGTTTGACTGATAAACGAATAGTGCGTGCGTGCTTCGAAAAAATCCGTCGCCCGTCCTTCCGGTCGCAAATACGCGATTCTCGCGGGCTTGGGTGTGCAAAGTGTCAGAATGATAGTTGGTGGCTGACCGCGTTGTTTTCCATAGGGATGGGGCAGAAGGGATGCGGTAGAGACGCAAAATTTTGCGTCTCTACGACGTGCGTGGGTTTCCTGCTATCCTTTTCTTCGGAGCATCGGGCCGTTTGTCCGAAATAATATGTATATTTGCGGATATTCTCCGGATATTTATTCGTGGGAACGAAGGCTTAAAAACGGAAGCACTATGAACATACTTATCCTGAATGCCAGCCCCCGTCCCAACGGAGGCATCGCGCGCATGTTGCAGGCCATGGAGGAAGAAGCTCTGGCGTGCGGAGCCCGGGTGGTGAACCTGCGTGTCGCCGACCTGAAGGTGCGTCCCTGTACGGGCTGCATGACCTGTCGCACCGCCCTGCGTTGCACCTTGCCCGAAGACGACGCCCAATGCGTGGTGCGCCTGCTGGGCGAATGTCAGGTGCTCGTCATCGGCGCCCCCTGCTATTGGGGCAACATGCCCGGTACCCTGAAAGTACTGTTCGACCGCATGGTTTATGGCCTGATAGAGCAAAGCGGCACCGGACTTCCGCGCCCGCTGCACGCCGGCAAGGACGCCGTATTAGTGTCCACCAGTACCACCGCTTTCCCCTTCAACATCCTGTTCCACCAGACCAGCGGCACCATACGCGCCCTGAAAGCCATCCTGAAGTGGAGCGGCTTCCACGTCTTTCGCCGCATCGAGCGGGGAGGGGTGCGGCAGAAGCCCGTCGGCGAAAAAGATTTGAATCGTTGCAGGAAAGTGATGCGGAAGTTGTGCAAATAATCACTACCTTTGTGCCCTTGCAAACCGCGATGTAACTGTCCGGTTTTATAGGTTTTTGCCGTTTGCAGGTCCGTGCCCCCTTGCGAGGCTTCGGCTTGCAGGCCGAAAAACGTATCAACTTAAGATTATTGACTTTATGATATCTGTAGAAGGACTGAAAGTAGAATTCAACGCCACGCCGCTGTTCGAGGACGTGTCCTACGTCATCAATAAGAAAGACCGCATCGCGCTGGTCGGTAAGAACGGAGCCGGCAAGTCCACCATGCTCAAGATACTGGCCGGACTGCAGCAGCCCACGGAAGGCGTGGTAGCCGTTCCCCGCGACTGTACCATCGGCTATCTGCCGCAGGTCATGGTGCTGAGCGACTCGCGAACCGTGATGCAGGAAGCCGAGCTGGCTTTCGAACACATCTTCGAGATGCAGGCCGACATCGACCGCATGAACCGCGAGCTGGCCGAACGCACCGACTACGAAAGCGAGGACTACCAGAAACTCATCGACCGCTTCACCCACGAGAACGAACGCTTCCTCATGATGGGAGGCACCAATTATCATGCCGAGATAGAGCGCACGCTCCAGGGCTTGGGATTCAGCCGTACCGACTTCGACCGCCCCACGAGCGAGTTCTCCGGCGGATGGCGCATGCGTATCGAGCTGGCCAAGCTCTTGCTTCGCCGCCCCGACGTGCTCCTGCTCGACGAGCCCACCAACCACCTCGACATCGAGTCCATCCAGTGGCTCGAAAACTTCTTAGCCACCCGTGCCAACGCCGTGGTGCTCGTCAGCCACGACCGCGCCTTCTTGAACAACGTCACCACCCGCACCATCGAAATCAGCTGCGGACACATCTACGACTATAAGGTAAAGTACGACGAGTTCGTCACCCTGCGCCGCGAGCGCCGCGAACAGCAGCTGCGCGCCTACGAAAACCAGCAGAAGCAGATTGAGGACACCGAAGCCTTCATCGAACGCTTCCGCTACAAGGCCACCAAGGCCGTGCAGGTGCAGAGCCGCATCAAGCAATTGGAGAAGATAGAACGCATCGAGGTGGACGAGGAAGACAACTCCACCCTGCGCCTGAAGTTTACCTGCTCCAGCCGTAGCGGCAACTATCCCGTCATCTGCGAAGACGTAGCGAAAGCTTACGGCGACCACGTTGTCTTCCACGATGTCAACCTGACCATCAACCGTGGCGAAAAGGTGGCCTTTGTGGGCAAGAACGGTGAAGGAAAATCCACCCTCGTGAAGTGCATCATGGGCGAGATAACCGACTATACCGGCCGCCTTACCCTGGGACACAACGTACAGATAGGCTACTTTGCCCAGAACCAGGCACAGCTGCTGGACGAGAACCTGACGGTGTTCGACACCATCGACCGTGTGGCCGTTGGCGACATTCGTCTGAAGATACGCGACATATTGGGCGCTTTCATGTTCGGCGGCGAAGCCTCGGACAAGAAGGTAAAAGTGCTCTCCGGTGGCGAGCGCACCCGTCTGGCCATGATCAAGCTGCTCTTGGAACCGGTGAACTTCCTCATCCTCGACGAGCCCACCAATCACCTGGACATGCGCTCGAAGGACGTACTGAAGGAAGCCATCCGCGACTTCGACGGAACAGTAATTATTGTCAGCCACGACCGTGATTTTCTGGACGGACTTGCGACTAAAGTTTATGAGTTCGGTGGCGGATTGGTGAAGGAGCACCTGGGAGGCATTTACGACTTTATACGGAGCAAGAGTCTTGAGAGCTCCTCAGGCCTCACCCCCGACCCCTCTCCCAAGGAGAGGGGAGGAAGGCTGGATTCCCTCTTTGCCTCCAATAATCAAAAGAATAACTCCACTCCCCCCCTCTCCTTGGGAGAGGGGTCGGGGGTGAGGCTCTGGCAGGAACAGAAGGAACTCAACAAACGCCTGAAGAAGCTGGAGCGCCGCGTGGCCGACTGCGAAGCCGAAATCGAACAGACCGAAAGCGCCATCGCCATTCTTGAGGAGAAAATGGCTACTCCCGAAGGAGCCTCGGACATGTCGCTCTACGAGCAGCACCGCAAGCTGAAGGAACAGCTCGACCACGTAATGGACGAGTGGGAGACAGCATCGACAGAGCTGGAGGAAGCTCAAAAGTGTTAAATGATTTTTCTTTGATATTTTATTTGAGTCGTAATTTTTATTTTTGTTGATGTTAATTTAAAAATAGAAAATAGTTTATGAAACATCGGGTTAAATCTTTTATTCTATGTGCTGTCCTTTTATGCCCTGGCATGATGTCGACTTATTCAGCTGAACTAAATTTTGTAGAATTAAACAATGTAAAAGTATTATTTTGTACTACAGCATACCCTAATACACCTGAAAGCTTGTATCAAAAAGGTCTTTCTGCTAAGTTATCTAAAAAATATTCTGAAGCATTGAAGTGTTTTTATCAAGCGGCTTCGATGGGGCATATTGAAGCTCATTATGAAATAGGAACAATGTATCAATTTGGCGAGGGTGTATCCAAAAACTATGCCGAGGCTCTGAAGTGGTATTATAAGCCTGCTACAAATCGAAATGTTCTTTCTCAATACCTTATAGGTGTACTTTATTATGAGGGAGGATGGGGATTAACTCAAAATTATTCCGAGGCATTAAAATGGTTTACCCAAGCAGCTTCAAACGGCAGTGCCGCTGCAGAAAGTCTTTTAGGTATTATGTATGAGAATGGTTATGGCATTGCTTTAGATTATGATAAAGCTTTGATGTATTACCGTAGAGCCGTTTTGCAAGACGATGGTGCGGCCCAATATAACTTACGTCGGTTGGAAGATAGATATACACCTCAAAACGGCTTAAAAGGAGAAGCGGGGCTTGCTGCGGAAGATGCATACCAAAAAGGTCATGAAGCTTATATCAAGAAAAATTATACTGAAGCTTTATCACAACTTTCTAAGGCAGCATTGGCAGGACATGAGGATGCACAACTTGATTTAGGGGTGATGTATGGTTTCGGTATAGGAGTTAAAGTGAATTTTGATAAATCCTTAGAATGGTATCGTAAGTCTGCTGCACAAGGAAATGCATCTGCACAAGGTAATATTGGCGTGATGTATGAAAAAGGTGAAGGTGTTCCTTTAGATTATGATGAAGCTATAAAGTGGTATCAAATGGCGATGAAAAATGGAAATCCTTTTGCTAAAGACAACATTGCCAGAGTGGAGCAGAAAAAGGGGTTGTTGGAACAGAATAATGTAGTGGTTGCATCACATCGTGATGTTGCCACATCAGGTGCTGTAGAGACAACTTCTACGAACAAAAGGAATGGGGTACGTCCTTTGGGTTGTTATGCTGATTCAGGGGTTGATGAACCAGATCATGCTTATGATAATATATTGAATAATGATCCTAAACAGTGTCGCTGGATTCGTCCTCAAAAAGGAAACAAAAATTCTAATGGCTGGAAATGTTATATTTGTTCATATGATTGGCAACAACAAATATCTATAAATGTTAGTTTTCATCCTATTTTGAAGCAATGGGTAGCTTCTAGCCAAGTTGGCAAATATGGCGTTAACAATGAATGGCATATTTATGTGGGAGAAAATGAAAAGTTTTGGGTATTTTCAAATACAACTATGATTTTGCCTTCGACAGCTAATTACACTATACGTGCTGGTTATGATTTATATATTGCCAAAGACTGGACACTTATAGGGTTGTCTCATGAACCAGATGTCGTGTATGATCAGATGGTGTCTGGTCGTAAATCGATGGAAATATTGAAACAAATAAAAATTGTGGGGAAATCTCCGCAGATGCAAATTAATGATCGGATAAATGCTGCTACAAATGCTTTACGACAACAAAATCAGGCGGATATTCAACGTATGATTAATGAGGCTGATCAAAAAATCGATGATATCAATCGACAATCGATTGAAAGATATACATCTCGGAAAACTAACAAATCTTCTTCGTCCACCGTACGTGGTATTCGGTATGCACCTGACTATACGGGAGGACAGTATTCTTATTGGTGTGAAGAATGTAAAAGATGGGGTCCCCAGCATGTACATTTTGATTTGAAGTAATCTAAAGAGTTTTTGATTTTGAAAACTCATGTTGATAGGATTACAGATTGTCACTTAGGGGGGCTATTGGAAATTTTTTTCTGCTCTATTTTGAGATCTATGGTTGAAATATTTGCAATACTTAAATTTCTGGTGTACCGAACTTAGCAGAGATAAACGGTATACTAACTGTATTTTTTTGTTTTCAATTTATTTATTTTGCTATGAACATGAAACATTTTCTTCCCGTTGCAGCTATCTGCCTGCTGGCAGCATCGTGCAACACGGGCAAGCAATCGACCGAGTTGACGGCCGGCATTCAGCTTGCCAATCTCGATACCACGGCTCTGCCGGGTACCGACTTCTATCAGTATGCCTGCGGTGGCTGGATGAAAAACAATCCGCTGACCGATGAGTATTCGCAGTATGGTTCGTTCACCGTGCTGGCCGAGAACAACCGCAAGCAGATTCAGGGCCTTATCGAAGAACTGGCTGCCTCGCAACACGAAGCCGGCAGCGTGGCACAGAAGGTAGGCGACCTGTACAAGATTGCCATGGACAGCGTGAAGCTGAATCAGGACGGCGTTGCGCCGATTCAGGCCGAACTGAAGGAAATAGGTGCGCTGCAGAGCAAGGAACAACTTTATCCGCTGCTGGCACAGCTCTATAAGAAAGGTATCGCAGCCTATCTGGCCCTCTACGTGGCAGCCGACGAAATGAACAGCAACATGAACGCCGTACAGATAGCCCAGTACGGACTGAGCATGGGCGATCGTGACTACTATCTGCTGGACGATGAGGCTACTACTAAGATTCGTGAGGCTTTCAAGGTGCATGTAAAGAAGATGTTCGGTCTGGCCGGATACAGCGACGCCGACGCCGACCGTGCCGTGAAGGTAGTGATGGACGTAGAAACCCGTTTGGCACAGGCTTTCCGCTCGCGTGTCGATCTGCGCGACCCTCATGCCAATTATAACAAGATGTCGATGGAAGACATCAAGAAGCAGTACTCCACCTTCGACTGGGATGCTTATCTGAAAGGACTTGACCTGAACGATGTGAAGGAAATCATCGTCGGACAGCCCGCTTCGCTGGAGGCTTCGGTGAAGATTCTGGACACACTGCCCCTGGCCGACCAGAGCCTGTACCTGCAATGGAAACTGATTGATGCCTCTGCCGACTATCTGAACGACGCGCTGAAGGAGCAGAACTTCGACTTCTACAGTCGCACGATGTCGGGCGCCCAAGAGATGCAACCCCGCTGGAAGACGGCTGTCGGCGTAGTAAGCTCTACACTGGGCGAGGCTGTCGGACAGATGTATGTCGAGAAGTACTTCCCCGCCGCAGCCAAAGAGCGTATGGTGACCCTCGTGAAGAACCTGCAGGATGCACTGGGACAACGCATCCAGAACCTGTCGTGGATGGGCGATTCGACCAAGGTGAAAGCCTTGGAGAAACTGGCTACCTTCCACGTGAAGATAGGTTACCCCGACAAATGGAAAGACTACAGCTCGCTCGAAATCAAGAACGATTCGTACTGGGCCAACATCGAACGTGCCAACCTGTGGAATCACGCCGAGATGGTGGCCAAGGCAGGCAAGCCCGTTGACAAGGACGAATGGCTGATGACGCCGCAGACCGTGAACGCTTACTACAACCCGACGACGAACGAAATCTGTTTCCCCGCCGCCATCCTGCAGCCGCCTTTCTTCGATATGAATGCGGATGACGCTTTCAACTACGGTGCCATCGGCGTGGTGATCGGACATGAGATGACGCACGGATTCGACGACCAGGGCCGTCAGTACGACAAGGACGGTAACCTGAAAGACTGGTGGACCGAAGAAGATGCCAAGAAGTTCGAAGAACGTGCCAACGTGATGGTAGCCTTCTTCGACAGCATCGAAGTGGCTCCGGGTGTACACGCCAACGGCCGCATGACGCTGGGCGAGAACATTGCCGACCACGGTGGTTTGCAGGTAGCTTTCCAGGCCTTCAAGAACGCTACTGCCACGGCTCCGCTGGCCGTGAAGGACGGCTTCACCCCCGAACAGCGCTTCTTCCTGGCTTATGCCGGCGTATGGGCCAACAACATCCGTCCCGAAGCTGTGCTGCAGATGACCAAGATTGACGTTCACTCGTTGGGCAAATGGCGTGTGGACGGCGCACTGCCGCACATCGGTGCCTGGTACGATGCCTTTGGCGTGACCGAGAAAGATCCGATGTTCGTGCCGCAGGCCGAGCGCGTCTCCATCTGGTAACAGCGTAGTGATGTAACCCTATACCGAGAGGGGAGGATTCTTCTTCGCAGACTGTCTGCGGCGGGGAATCCTCCCCTTTTTTTGTGCCTGTCGGCGGGTGGCGGCAAGGGGTGGAAGAGGATTTGACGATGTGTTTGACGGATAATGTGTTTTGCTTTCAAAATGTCAGAAAACGGGCTTTTCAGCTGACAGACCTGTTTTTCAAAAACGGGCTGAAAGCGTCAGAAATGGGCGAAATTGGTGCCGAATCTGCATGGATATGCACTCGTTATGCGGGTTTTATGTGTTTTTTGTCCCCAAAATGCTTGTTCGGCACGCGCTCCGTGTTTGTTCGGAGCGGGAACCGTGCTTGTGTGGCTCGCGAACCGTGCTTGTGTGGCTCGTCAGCAATGCTTGTTGCGCTCGACGGGATGGCTTTCCGGCGGCGGAAACAGGGCTTTCGGGGGAGTCGGAGGGGAGAAGTTTTTCTCTTTCGGATGTAAGGATTTCGCTATCGTGCTAAGAGGCAGCGAGATGCGGATTTTCGCTTCCGAAATCCGGAACGGTCGGGCCTTCGGACGGAAATACGCGATTCTCGCGGCGTTGGCCGAGCAAAGTGTCACATTGTCAAGGGCGGTGCCCGGCGTCGCTTCCGGTGGCGAATCTGCCCTTCGGGCTTTCGTGACAGTGGCATTCGTAGCTGCCGGCCGCCAATGGGACGCTACATGGGGGCTTGTCATTAAAAAGTATAATTTTATGCGATTAATTGTCTGTGTATGCGTCACCTTACGAACAAAATTTGTAACTTTGCGGCATTATAGATTTAATTTGCGCGTAATTTAAATAACTGAATCATGTCCGAAACAAAAAGAATCAAAACAGCTTTGGTATCTGTGTACCATAAGGAAGGTTTGGATGAAATCATCACCAAACTGCATGAAGAAGGTGTAGAGTTCCTCTCGACAGGCGGAACCCGTCAGTTCATCGAATCCATGGGTTACCCCTGCAAGGCAGTGGAAGACCTTACCACATATCCCTCTATCCTGGGCGGTCGTGTGAAGACGTTGCATCCGAAGATTTTCGGAGGCATCCTGTGCCGTCGCGGACTGGAGCAAGACATGCAACAAATCGAAAAATATGAAATTCCCGAAATAGACCTCGTCATCGTTGACCTGTATCCGTTCGAAGCCACGGTGGCCAGCGGCGCCGACGAACCGGCCATTATCGAGAAGATCGACATAGGCGGCATCTCGCTGATCCGTGCGGCTGCCAAGAACTACAACGACGTAGTCATCATCGCCTCGCAGGCACAGTACCAGCCCTTCCGCGACATGCTGATGGAGCACGGTGCCACTACCTCGCTCGAAGAACGCCGCTGGTTTGCGAAAGAAGCCTTCGCCGTTTCTTCGCACTACGACTCGGCCATCTTCAACTACTTCGACGGCGACGAAGGCAGTGCCTTCCGCTACTCGGCCAACAATCAGAAGACCCTGCGCTACGGCGAAAACCCGCATCAGAAGGGTTACTTCTACGGCAATCTGGATGCGATGTTCGACCAGATACACGGTAAGGAAATCTCCTACAACAACCTGCTCGACATCAATGCTGCCGTTGACCTGATCAACGAGTTCGGCAACGACACCACTTTCGCCATCCTGAAGCACAACAATGCCTGCGGTCTGGCTACACGTCCGACCCTGCTCGAAGCCTGGAAAGACGCTCTGGCCGGCGACCCCGTTTCGGCTTTCGGCGGAGTGCTCGTCACCAATACCGTCATCGACAAGGCGACGGCCGAGGAAATCAACAAAATCTTCTTCGAAGTCATCATCGCTCCCGATTACGACGTGGATGCCCTCGAAATACTGGGACAGAAGAAGAACCGCATCATCCTGGTGCGCAAGCCTGCCGAGCTGCCCAAGAAGCAGTTCCGCTCGCTGCTGAACGGCGTGCTGGTACAGGATCGCGACCTGAAGATCGAGACTCTTGCCGACCTGAAGGTAGTGACCGTGAAGGCTCCTACCGCCGAGGAAATCGACGACATGCTGTTTGCCAACAAGATTGTGAAGAACAGCAAGTCCAACTCCATCGTGCTGGCCAAGGGCAAACAGCTGCTGGCAAGCGGTGTGGGACAGACCAGCCGCGTCGATGCCCTGAAGCAGGCCATCGAGAAAGCCAAGAGCTTCGGCTTCGACCTGCACGGTGCCGTGATGGCCAGCGACGCTTTCTTCCCCTTCCCCGACTGTGTCGAGATAGCCGGCAACGAAGGCATCACAGCCGTTATCCAGCCGGGTGGAAGCATCAAGGACCAGCTGAGCTTTGACTACTGCAACGAACACGGAATCGCCATGGTGACTACCGGATTCCGTCACTTCAAGCACTAATCGATAATGAAGAACGAAGAATGAAGAATGAAGAATTTCCATGCGGCGGCTCGTAGTGGCCTACCCGAATTCTTCATTCTCCATTCTTCATTCTTCATTCAAAAAGATTCTTCATTCTTCATTTATAATTCTTCATTTATAAGATGGGATTTTTCTCTTTTACACAAGAAATAGCGATGGACCTCGGCACAGCCAACACCATCATCACCGCCGGTGGCAAGATTGTGGTGGACGAGCCTTCGGTTGTAGCACTGGACCGTCGTACTGACAAGATGATAGCCGTGGGCGAGAAGGCAAAGCTGATGCACGAGAAGACCCACGAGAACATACGCACCATCCGTCCGCTGCGCGACGGCGTGATAGCCGACTTCTACGCCTGCGAACAGATGATCCGCGGACTTATCAAGATGGTGAACAACCGCAACCGCCTGTTCTCGCCTTCGCTCCGCATGGTGATTGGCGTTCCCTCGGGCAGTACCGAAGTCGAACTCCGTGCCGTACGCGACTCGGCCGAACACGCCGGCGGACGTGACGTTTACCTCATATTCGAACCCATGGCGGCAGCCATCGGTATCGGTATCGACGTGGAAGCTCCCGAAGGAAACATGATTGTCGATATAGGCGGTGGCTCTACCGAGATTGCCGTCATCTCGCTCGGAGGCATCGTGTCGAACAACTCCATCCGCATTGCTGGCGACGACCTGACAGCCGACATTCAGGAGTACATGAGCCGCCAGCACAACGTCAAGGTCAGCGAACGCATGGCCGAGCGTATCAAGATACACGTAGGCGCCGCCCTGACCGAACTGGGCGAGGACGCTCCCGAGGACTACATTGTACACGGCCCGAACCGCATCACGGCCCTGCCTATGGAGGTGCCTGTCTGCTATCAGGAGGTGGCACACTGTCTGGAGAAGTCTATCTCGAAGATCGAGACAGCCATCCTCAGCGCGCTTGAGAATACTCCTCCCGAACTTTACGCCGACATTGTGCACAACGGTATTTACCTGGCTGGTGGTGGTGCCTTGCTTCGCGGACTCGACAAGCGTCTGACGGACAAGATCAACATCCCTTTCCACATTGCCGAAGACCCCTTGCATGCCGTAGCCAAGGGAACGGGCGTGGCGTTGAAGAACGTTGACCGCTTCTCGTTCCTGATGCGGTGATTTGTAAATGAATTAGTGAATGGATATTTGATAACACATCTGTCGGTTATCAACTATCCATGCTTCATGATTAATAAGTATAGAACTCGTGCGGAATCTACTGAACTTCCTTATCAAATACAATTACTGGTTCCTCTTTCTTGTGTTGGAGGTAGCCAGTTTTGTTTTATTGTTCCGCTTCAACCACTACCAGCAGAGCGTCTTTTTCACTTCGGCCAACGAAGTGGCAGGACGGGTTTACGAGCTGTCGGGAGGCGTCAGTTCCTACTTCCACCTCAAGTCGGTGAACGAGGATCTGCTCGACCGGAACATGCTCCTCGAACAGCGCGTGGCGCAGCTCGAAAGGGCATTGCTCGACAAGGGGCTGGACTCGGCGCGCCTTTACAGCCTGGAGCAGATGGACACGGTCGATTACCGCATCTTCAAGGCCCGGGTCATCAAGAACACGCTGAACCGTGCCGACAATTACATCACCCTCGACCGGGGGGCATCGGCAGGCATCCGGCCCGACATGGGAGTGGTCGATGCGAACGGAGTAGTCGGCATCGTCTATAAGACCTCGCCTCACTATTCGCTCGTCATCCCGTTGCTCAACAGCAAGTCCAGCATCAGTTGCAAGATTGTGGGCAGCGAATACTTCGGCTACCTGAAGTGGGAAGGCGGTGACTCGCGCTTTGCCTATCTGAAGGACCTGCCCCGTCATGCCGAGTTCAATCTGGGCGACACGGTGGTGACAAGCGGCTATTCGGCTGTGTTTCCGGCCGGTGTCATGGTGGGTACGGTGGACGATATGTCCGACTCGCACGATGGGCTTTCGTACCTGTTGAAGATAAAACTGGCTACAGACTTCGGTAAGGTGAGCGACGTACGCGTCATAGCCCGTAACGGTCAGGAAGAACAAAACAATTTGGAGGTAGAAGAAACGAATTAATACACCATTGGTACACAATTATCTGCATAAAATAGGATGGTTCGTCGGCTTGCTGTTGTTGCAGGTGCTGATATTGAACAATATGCATATCGTCGGATATGCCACTCCCTTTCTGTACGTCTATCTGATACTGAAGTTCGAGTCGGAGACTTCGCGCAACGCGCTGATGCTGTGGGCTTTCTTTTTGGGCCTTGCCATCGATGTCTTTTCCGACACGCCGGGTATGAATGCTGCGGCAACGGTTTTTCTGGCCTTTTTGCGTCCGGTACTGTTGCGTCTGTTCACACCGCGCGATACGGTCGAAAGTTTTGTACCGGCTGTCCGCACCATGGGCATTTCGCCTTTTCTGAAGTATCTTTCGTTCAGTGTGCTGGTCCATCATGCCGTGCTGCTTTCCATCGAATTCTTTTCGTTTGCCCATTTGGGCACGCTGTTGCTGCGCATCCTGTCGAGCAGTGTGCTTACAGTGTCGTGTGTCATGGCGGTCGAAGGTATACGGAAAAAGCGGTAGCAGTCCGTCGGCCTGATCGTACATTTACTCAATTATCTATTTACCCATTCGTTCAATGAAGGACTATCAGTTAGAGAAACGGAAGTTTGTAATCGGCTTGGCGGCAGTGATTATTGTATTTATTTATATCCTGCGCCTCTTCGACCTGCAAATCATGACAGATGATTACAAGAAGAATGCCGACAGCAACGCTTTCCTGAATAAAATACAGTATCCTTCGCGCGGAGCTATCTACGACCGTAACGGTAAGTTGCTTGTATTCAACCAGCCTGCTTACGACATTACCTTCGTACCCCGCGAAGTGACACAACTCGATACGGCCGACTTCTGCCGTGCCCTGAACATCACGCGCGAACAGTTCGACAAGCGCATGAAGGATGTGAAAAACCGGTGGATGAATCCCGGATATTCGAAATATACCCATCAGACCTTTATGACACAGCTCTCGTCCGAGGAATGTGGTGTGTTTCAGGAGAAATTGTTCAAGTTCCCCGGTTTCTACATACAGCGTCGTACCATCCGGCAATACACCTACAACTCTGCCGGACACGTGCTGGGCGACATCGGTGAAGTATCCAAACGCGACATCGAGAAGGACGATTATTACATTCGCGGCGACTACATCGGTAAGCAGGGAATAGAACGTTCTTACGAGACCTACCTGCGTGGCGAAAAAGGCGTGGAAGTGTTGCTTCGCGACGCCCACGGCCGCATTCAGGGGCATTACATGGACGGTCAGCTCGACCGCCCTTCCATTCCTGGCAAGAACCTTACGCTGGGTATCGATATCGACTTGCAGATGCTGGGCGAACGGCTGTTGCAACATAAGATTGGTGCCATCGTAGCCATCGAACCCTCTACGGGCGAGATTCTCTGTATGGTATCGTCGCCCTCGTTCGATCCACATATACTGATTGGCCGTCAGCGCGGAAAGAATCATCGCCTTCTTCAGCTCGACAAGCGGAAGCCTTTGTTGAACCGTGCCATTATGGGAGCCTATCCGCCCGGATCGACATTCAAGACGACACAGGGACTCACTTTCCTTCAGGAAGGCATCATACACGAAGAAACAACGTTGTATCCCTGTTCTCACGGTTTCAGCTACGGTAGTTTGCATGTAGGTTGCCACGGACACGCTTCGCCGCTTTCACTGGTGCCGGCCATTGCTACTTCGTGTAACTCGTACTTCTGCTGGGGCTTGTTTCGCATGATAGGCGACCGTAAGTATGGTTCACCCCAAAAGGCTTTGACTGTCTGGAAGGACTACATGGTTTCGCAAGGATTCGGTTACAAACTTGGTACAGATTTGCCGGGCGAGATACGTGGTTTCATCCCCAACGCCAGTACGTACGACAAAGTTTACCGCGGCTCGTGGAATGGACTTACCATTATCAGTATCGCCATCGGGCAGGGTGAAATTCTGGCTACACCTTTGCAGATTGCCAATCTGGGAGCTACGATTGCCAACCGTGGTTACTTCATAACGCCCCATGTGGTGAAGGAAATACAGGACAACGAACTGGACAGTTTGTATCGCACCCGCCGCTATACGAGTATCGACCGCAAGTATTACGAAGATATTGTAGAAGGTATGCGGGCAGCCGTTACAGGCAGTACGGGTAGTGCTACCTGTCGTATGGTCGGAACCATTTTGCCGGGTGTAGAAGCTTGCGGAAAGACGGGAACGGCGCAGAACCGCGGAAAAGACCACTCCGTCTTTATGGGCTTTGCACCGATGGACAATCCGAAGATAGCCATAGCCGTGTATGTGGAGAACGGTGGCTTTGGGGCTACGTTTGGTGTGCCGATTGGTGCAATGATGATGGACCAGTATCTGCATGGCAAACTGTCGCCCGAGAACGAGAAACTGGCAGAAGATTTCAGCAATCGAGTCATCTACTACGGCGACGAAGAACGCTAGGGGAAGCCAGGCCTCACCCCCGGCCCCTCTCCCAAGGAGAGGGGGAGAGGAATGTGATCAGTACTGAAGAAAGGGATAAGTACGACTTAAAAACTTAAACGAACTTAGAAATTCAAGATTTGACTATGATAGAGAATTTGGCAACAAGGAGGGACAGCATCTGGAAGTCGCTTGACTGGGCGACGATTATCGTCTATCTGCTGCTGATTGTATGCGGTTGGTTCAGCGTGTGCGGGGCAAGCTACGATTACGGCGACCGCGATTTTCTGGATTTCTCGACCCGTGCAGGCAAGCAGTTCGTCTGGATTATCTGTTCGTTCGGACTTGGGTTTGTGCTGCTGATGCTAGACGATACGCTGTACGACATGTTTGCTTACCTTATATATATAGGCCTGATGTTGCTGCTTATCGTCACCATTTTCATTGCGCCCGATACGAAAGGGTCGCGCTCGTGGCTCATATTGGGGCCTGTCAGCCTGCAGCCGGCGGAGTTTGCCAAGTTTGCTACGGCTCTGGCACTAGCCAAGTACATGAGTGCCTATTCGTTTACACTCCGGAACTGGAAGAAAGTGCTGATGGTGGCTTTCCTGATACTTTTCCCTATGATGCTTATTATTCTGCAGCGCGAGACGGGTTCGGCACTGGTTTACCTGGCTTTTTTCCTGATGCTCTATCGCGAGGGAATGCCTGGAGTAGTGCTGTTTTCAGGGATCTGTGCTGTCCTTTATTTTGTGGTGGGCATCCGCTTTGCTGAAGAATGCATAGCCGACACGCCGACACCGATCGGCGAGTTTGCTGTGTTGCAGATGGTGTTGTTGTTTGCTGCGGGGATGGTGTGGGTGTACGAGAAACGTTGGGTGCCGGTACGCAATATGCTCATTGGCTCGGTAGGAGGAGTGCTGCTGGCATTCATCGTGTCGGAGTATATCGTTCCTTTCAACCTGGTATGGGCGCAGTGGGGGCTTTGTGCGCTTGCCGTGGGCTATTTGTTTTATCTTTTTCTGAGTGAGCGTCGCTGGTCCTATCTGCTGATAGGGTTGTTTGCGATGGGCTCCATCGGCTTTCTGTATTCCAGCGATTATTTCTTCAACAAGGTGTTAGAACCCCACCAACAGGTGCGTATCAAGGTGGTACTGGGCATGGAGGAAGACTTGGCTGGTGCAGGATACAACGTCAATCAGTCGAAGATTGCCATCGGTTCGGGCGGTCTGACGGGTAAAGGATTCCTGAACGGCACACAGACGAAGTTGAAATACGTGCCCGAGCAGGATACCGACTTCATCTTCTGTACAGTGGGTGAGGAAGAGGGCTTCGTTGGCTCTGTTTTTGTACTACTACTGTTTTTGATACTGATATTGCGTCTTATTGCGCTGGCCGAGCGTCAGCAATCACCCTTCGGGCGGGTATATGGCTATTCGGTGCTGAGTATATTTCTGTTCCACCTCTTTATCAACATCGGTATGGTGCTGGGACTGACGCCTGTAATCGGCATTCCTTTGCCGTTCTTCAGCTATGGTGGCTCGTCGTTGTGGGGTTTTACGATTCTGCTGTTTATTTTTCTGCGGATTGATGCGGGTAGGAACCGCCGGCTTGTCTGACAAGGCGGATGCCGATGTCGTTGATGCCTGGCAGTGTTTCGTTGGGCAGGGTATGGATCAGTTTGAGGCGATAGGTGCCAGCACTGTCGATACGGATGGTACCTGCCTGAAAGCGTGTCTGATACAGTCCGCCCCAGCCTTCACCTTTCCAGTGTCCTTGGCGGTCGGCCAGAATGTAGTGCAGGCTGTCGGTTGTCGTCTGGCTGATGCCCGGACCGCAGTAGCACAGCCCTAATCCGATGTCCTGATACGGGTAACGATTGGTGTTCCTGATTTCGATGTCGAGCCTGTAGTTCGTTTGCGAGTCGGGCACAGCAACGTCGAACACAACCGTGTCCTGCTTGCTCCAGCCTTCGCTGGGCAAGGAGTGGAAGTTATGGTATACAGCCTGCTTGTCGCATGCGCATAGGGCACATACGGCAAGCAGTTGTAACAGATTCCGGCAGAAGGCCGTCGGATTAGTTTTGCGACGGCTGTTCATTGTTGCTTTGAGTTGGTTTGGCTTCCTGCCGTGGCTTGGGCTCCTGCTGGGGTTTTGCTTCCTGGCGGGGCTTGTCGCCTTGTTGTTTTCTTTCGCCTTGCTGGTTCTTCTCCTTCGGCTGGTTCTTTCGGGGCTGCTGTTGCGGACGTTCGCTGCCAGCGGGTTGCTTTTCAGTTTTGGGAGCTTTTTCGCCTTGAGGGGCATTGCCCTGCTGCGGCTGCGAAGCGGCTTCCTGCTGTTGTTTAGGGCGGTTGTTGCGTCCGTTTTTACGCTTGTTTTCACCCGATTGACGCTTGTTGTTTTCGCCGGCTTCACCGTTGTTAGGCTGCTTGGCCGGTTGTTTGGCGGCTACGGCTTCGGTCTGCTCGGCGTTTTGTGCGCGTGCGGGTTGTTGCTTGGCAGGTGCGGCAGCCTGCTGTGCGTTGTCCGGCTGACGGTTGGCATTGCCTTTTTTCTTCTTCTTGCGCGAGTTTCCGCCGCCGTTGTTCTCGCCGGCTTCTTTGGCTTCGGCGTTGTTGTTGCCTTTGGCTTTGCGGTTGCGGTCGAAGCGGGTCAGGCTTTCCTGTTCGAGCAGGTCGGTTGACTTCTTGCTGTCGTTTCGGTTGGCTTCTTCGTGCAGACTGTCTGGTTTGATGCCACGCTTGTTCATGCCAATCACTTCGAAGGCACGGCGGCTGCTGATGGTTACCAGGTTGGCCGGGATGCTCTTGTCGGTGGAGTAGGTAATCTGATTGCTCAGAATGTCGGCCTTGAAATAGTAGAAGAGACCGTCCTTGGTTTCGAGTTGGATTTCCTTCGAGGGCAGGCGCTTCTGGGCTTCTACGTAGCAGTCCACTTCGTAGTTCAGGCAGCACTTCAGCTTGGCACACTGTCCGGCCAGCTCCTGCGGATTGAGGGAAATGTCCTGGTAGCGTGCGGCGCTGGTCGATACGGAGACAAAGGTTGTCATCCAGGTGGCGCAGCACAGCTCGCGGCCGCAGGGACCGATGCCGCCTATACGTCCGGCTTCCTGCCGGGCTCCGATCTGTTTCATCTCGATGCGTACACGGAATACTTCGGCCAGGACTTTGATGAGCTGGCGGAAGTCAACACGTTCGTCGGCTATGTAGTAGAAGATGGCTTTGTTGCCATCGCCCTGGTATTCGACGTCGCCTATCTTCATTTCCAGCTTCAGGTCGAGGGCTATCTGGCGGGCACGGATCATGGTGCTGTGCTCGCGGCTCTTGGCTTCGTTGTACTTCTCCATGTCCACGGGCTTGGCCTTGCGGTAGATGCGCTTGATGTCGGCCTCGGACTTGAGGTTGGCTTTGCGCATCTGCAGGGGCACGAGGCGTCCGGTCAGGGTTACGACGCCGATGTCGTGACCGGGAGTGGCCTCTACGGCTACGATGTCGCCCTTTTCGAGGGGGATTTTGTTGCTGTTGCGGTAGTACCCTTTGCGGGTGTTCTTGAACTGCACTTCCACGTACTCGCTTTCTTCGGCATTGCCGGGAATGTCGGCCAGCCAGTCGTAGGTGTTCAGCTGCTTGTCTTGTCTGCCGCAGCTTTTGCAGCAGAGGTTTCCGCTTCCGTTATGTAGTTTGAATTCATTCATATCTTTTGGTTGAATATAATGTTAGTTTTCAGGTTGTCAAGTATGCGGGTGGTTGCTTTATCCCGTTTTCAGCAGGACGATCATCTTCAGCGCGAAGTCGAAAAAGACCATGCGCGGGTTGACGTTCTGCTCGATGTGTATCTGTGCTTCGGTCAGTTCGTGAACGATGCCCATGACATTGCGCTCGTTGACGAAGGGGGCGAAGCGTGTCGAGAAGTTCTCTTCCTGCCGGGTCATGTAGTTCATTTCCGGGCGGTGGAAGTTGTAGATGAAGTTTTCGCGTATCATGCGCTGGCAGTAGTCCAGGAAACTTTTCTGGCGTTCGCGGCCGATGGAGGCGAGTTGCTCGCTCCATTGCTTCATCTCGCGTATCTTGCGCTGGTAGGACAGCCGCATCAGGCTGACGAACCAGTTGAAAAAGAGTTCGTTTTCTTCGTTCAGTTGGATGGCTTCGAGTGCCTTGATGAAATCGCCACCGGCCAGGTGGGCTATCTTTTCGCTATCGACGGGTTGCACGCCGTACTTGCCTTGCAGGGCAGCGGCGATGTCGGCCTCGCTGATGCGGGGAATGTTGATGCGCTGCGTGCGGCTTTGTATGGTGGGCAGTATCATGTCCGGCGTTTCGGTGATGAGCAGAAATACGGTCTGTGCGGGCGGCTCTTCGAACAGCTTGAGCAGCTTGTTGGCACAGGCTTCGTTCATCTTTTCGGCCATCCAGACGATGGTCACCTTGTAGCCTCCCTCGCTCGACTTCAGGCTGAGCTTGCGGATGATTTCCTCGCTCTCCTGTGTGAAAATCTGCGCCTGCTTGTTTTCGGCATCCATGTCGTCCAGCCAGTGGCTGAGGTAGAAGTAGGGATTGGCGATGAGCTGCTGCCTCCATTGGGGCAGAAAGTCGTTGCAGACGGACACTTTGGGGCTCTTGGCCTTGTTGACGATGGGGAAGATGAAGTGGACGTCGGGGTGTACCAGTTTTTCCCACTTCACGCACGAAGGGCAGGTGCCGCAGGCGTCGGTGGCGGTGCGGTGGGGGCAGCACAGGTAGCGTGCATAGGCCAGGGCGAGGGGCAGTTTGCCGCTGCCTACGGGGCCGCAGAAGAGCTGTGCGTGGGCGATGCGTCCTTCCTGCACTTCCTGTATCAGGCGTCGTTTTACCTGCCCTTGTCCGATGATGTCGTTGAAACTGAACACGTTGTTTAAATCCTTTTTAGTGAATGAGGCATGTCATTTCAGCTCCTTTTATGGGTGGATTCCAAATCCTTCATTCCTCATTCTTCGTTCTTCCTTTATTAATAAATCTGTCTGGCTACTTCACGGATGCTGTCGGCAGCTCCTATCGAGTAGAAGTGCAGGCTGGGCACTCCGTGGTCGATGAGTTCGCGGCATTGCTTGACGCACCACTCGATGCCCACGTGGCGTGCCTCGTCGTCGTTGGTGCACTTCAGCAGTTCGTGGGTCAGCTCTTCGGGCAGGTCCACCTTGAAGGTCTTGGGTATCATGCTGAGCTGCGACAGCTTCTTGAAGGGTTTGATGCCGGGGATGATGGGAATGGTGATTCCCTCCCGGCGGGCGCGCTCGACGAAGCTGAAGAACTTGCGGTTGTCGTAGAAGAGCTGGGTGACGGCATATTCGGCGCCGGTCTCCATCTTCTTTTTCAGCCAGTACAGGTCGGTCTCCAGATTGGGGGCTTCTTCGTGCTTCTCGGGGTAGCAGGCTACGCCGTACGAGAAGGGCGTGCGGGTGATTTTCATCTCCGACCCATCGACGAAGATGCCTTTGTTGAAGTTGTTGATCTGCTGTTGCAGTTCGATGGCATGGGTGTGTCCGCCCGGTTCGGGAACAAACGCCGATTCGTGCTTGGCCTTGTCGCCGCGCAGCACCAGCAGGTCGGTGATGCCGAGAAACTGCAGGTCGAGCAGCTGATACTCCGTGTCTTCCTGCGTGAATCCGCTGCACAGGATGTGGGGCACGACGGTGATGTTGTACTTGTTCTGTATGGCGGCGGCTACGGCCACGGTGCCCGGACGGCGGCGCAGACGGTTGCGCTGGAAGAGTCCGTTGCCCAAGTCTTTGTAAACGTACTCGGCGCGGTGGGTGGTGATGTTGATGTATTTGGGGTCAAACTCACGCAGCAGGTCGATGGTCTCGTACAGTTTCTCGATGCCCGTACCTTTCAGTGGCGGCAGTATCTCGAACGAGAAGGCAGTCTTCTGCGTGCTGTTTATCAGGTCGATTACTTTCATCTTGTTTTCTTCTATTTCCTTTTGTCTGGTAACAGACTTGTACATTGGGAACAAAATTACGAAAAAGAAACGAGAAAACCATACGACTTCCCTACTTCTTGCTCCCGATGCCTCCAAAGGGGGTGGCAGAGGGGCGTTTGAGCCACACTTGTGTTGCTCGCGAGCCGTGCAAGTGTGGCTCGTGAGCCGTGCAAGTGTCTCTCGCGAGCCGTGCAAGTGTCCCACAAACGGGGTGCAGGCGTTGTTCGGACGGCCGGTCGGGAGTGTTGGGAAAGCAGAAAAAATAGTCGGGACGTTGTAGCAGGATATTGCTCTGATTGTCGTATCTTTGCGCGCAAATACGGTACATGTCTCCGTTTCGCCCGAAGCGGGCAATTCGTAGGTTCACGCCGAAGTCCGTGCCTGCCTCTTTGCCCGTCTGCACGCCTCAGACACGAAAATGCCGGTGTAAAACTATCTGTCAACCATGAACAATCATACGACGAAAGATTCGATTCTCAGCAAAGACGGTGTCAGTTATCTCGTCCCCTTCATCCTGGTAACGTCCTGTTTTGCCCTGTGGGGCTTTGCCAACGACATCACCAATCCCATGGTGAAAGCCTTCTCCAAGATATTCCGGATGAGCGTCACCGACGGGGCGCTGGTGCAGGTGGCTTTCTACGGCGGATACTTTGCCATGGCCTTCCCGGCTGCCATGTTCATACGGCGGTTCGCGTACAAGGCCGGTGTGTTGCTGGGGCTCGGGCTGTATGCGCTGGGCGCGTTTCTGTTCTTTCCCGCCAAACTGACGGGCGATTATTATCCTTTCCTGATAGCCTACTTCATCATGACCTGCGGACTTTCGTTCCTCGAAACGAGTTGCAATCCGTATATCCTGTCGATGGGTACCGAGCAGACCGCCACTCGCCGCCTGAATCTGGCGCAGGCTTTCAATCCGATGGGGTCGCTGCTGGGCATGTTCGTGGCGATGAACTTCATACAGAACCGTCTGAACCCGATGGACACCGTCGAGCGGAGCCAGCTGACGCAAGCCGAGTTCGAGCAGGTGCGCGATGCCGACCTGGCTGTGCTCATAGCCCCCTATCTGGCCATCGGTGCCTTTATCCTGGTGATACTGTTAGTGTTCAGCGCAGTGCGTATGCCCCATAACGCCGACCGTACTCACTCCATCGACTTCCTGCCCACGCTGAAGCGCATTTTCTCCATCCGTCACTATCGCGAAGGCGTGGTGGCACAGTTCTTCTACGTTGGCGCGCAGATCATGTGCTGGACGTTCATCATCCAGTACGGTACACGCCTTTTCATGTCGCAGGGCATGGAAGAACAGGCTGCCGAGGTGCTTTCGCAAAAGTACAACATCGTGGCAATGGTGCTCTTCTGCATCAGTCGTTTCATCTGCACCTTTATGCTGAAGTATCTCAATCCGGGCACCTTGCTGAAGGTGCTTGCGCTGGTAGCCTGTTTCCTGATTCTTGGCGTCATGTTCCTGCAAAATATCCTCGGATTGTATTGCTTGGTGGGTGTATCGGCCTGCATGTCACTGATGTTCCCCACCATTTACGGCATAGCCCTGAACGGCTTGGGCGACGATGCCAAGTTCGGTGCCGCCGGGCTGATCATGGCCATTCTGGGCGGTTCGGTTCTGCCGCCGCTGCAGGCCGCCATCATCGACTGCAAGGAGCTGTTGGGCATGCCCGCCGTCAACCTGTCGTTTGTGCTGCCGTTGGTGTGCTTTGTGGTGATTGTGGTCTATGGCCACCGGGTCAGACGCATCTGATAAGGCCTGTCGGGCGTCTCGGAACGTATCTGGGGCTTAAAAAGCGGGGGTAAAATTCGTCCCTTTTCAGCGAAAAACGTTACCTTTGCCGATTAAAGAAAATCAATACGTTATGCCATTAAATTTACCCGATAAGCTGCCTGCCATCGAGTTGCTGAAGGAGGAGAACATTTTCGTCATCGATACCTCCCGTGCCACCCAGCAGGACATCCGCCCGTTGCGCATCGTCATTCTGAACCTGATGCCGCTGAAAATAACCACCGAAACAGACTTGATTCGACTCCTCTCGAACACCCCGTTGCAGGTGGAGATACAATTCATGAAAATAAAGAGTCACACTTCGAAGAACACCCCCATCGAACACATGAAGGCGTTCTATACCGACTTCGAGAAAATGCGTGCCGAGAAGTTCGACGGCATGATTATCACCGGTGCGCCGGTCGAGCAAATGGACTTCGAGGAAGTGACCTACTGGGACGAAATCACCGACATTTTCGACTGGGCACGCACGCATGTCACCTCGACCCTGTATATCTGCTGGGCCGCGCAAGCCGGACTTTATCACCACTATGGCGTGCCCAAGTATCCGTTGGACAAGAAGATGTTCGGCATCTTTGCCCACCGTCCGCTGCAACCGCTCCATCCCATCTTCCGCGGATTCGATGACATGTTCTACGTGCCTCACAGCCGCCATACCGAAGTCCGCAAGGAAGACATTCTGAAGGTGCCCGAACTGACGTTGCTCTCCGAATCAGACGATGCCGGTGTACACCTGGTGATGGCACGCGGAGGCCGTGAGTTCTTCGTTACCGGACATTCCGAATATTCTCCGCTAACTCTGGATACTGAATATCGCCGCGACTTAGCCAAGGGCCTGCCCATCGAGATGCCCCGCAACTACTATGTGGACGACGACCCTGAAAAAGGTGTCCTTGTGCGTTGGCGTGCTCATGCCAATCTGCTGTTCTCCAACTGGTTGAACTACTTTGTATATCAGGAAACTCCGTATAACATCAACGAAATAGAATGATCAGACAACGGAAAATCGAACTGCTGGCTCCCGCCAAGAATCTGGAATGCGGGATAGAAGCCGTGAACCACGGGGCGGACGCTGTCTATATCGGCGCGCCCAAGTTCGGTGCGAGGGCTGCTGCCGTCAACTCGCTGGAAGACATTGCGACCCTGACGGACTATGCCCACCTGTATGGCGTGCGCGTCTATGTGACGGTGAACACCATCCTGAAGGACGAGGAACTGCAGGAAACGGAACGCATGATCGATGCCCTGTACCGCATCGGCGTAGATGCGCTGATTGTGCAGGACATGGGCATCACACGGCTCAACCTGCCACCCATTCCGCTCCATGCCAGTACGCAGATGGACAACCGCACCCCCGAGAAAGTACGCTTCCTGGCCGATGCCGGTTTCAAACAGGTGGTCTTGGCGCGCGAACTGTCGCTGCACGAGATTGAAGGCATCCACCGTGCCTGCCCCGACGTGTCGTTGGAAGTATTCGTACACGGTGCGCTGTGCGTCAGCTACAGCGGACAGTGCTATGTCAGCCAGGCCTGCTTCGGACGCAGTGCCAACAGAGGCGAGTGCGCGCAGTTCTGTCGTCTGCCTTTCAGTCTGGTCGATGCCGACGGAAAAGTGATTGTCCGTGACAAGCATCTCCTGTCGCTGAAGGATCTGAACCAAAGCGAACTGCTGGAGCAACTGTTGGACGCAGGCGCCACTTCGCTGAAAATCGAAGGCCGGCTGAAGGACGTGACCTACGTGAAGAACGTCACCGCAGCCTATCGGCAGAAGTTAGACGAAATTCTGGCACGCCGTCCGGAGTATGCACGTGCTTCGTCGGGCCGGTGCCATTATACGTTTACTCCCCGTTTAGACAAGAGCTTCAGCCGCGGATTTACCCATTATTTTCTGCAAGGACGCGAGCGCGACATCGCTTCGTTCGATACCCCCAAGTCGCTGGGCGAGGCGATGGGAACGATGAAGGAACAGCGCGGCGGCTGGATCAGCGTGGCAGGCGTCAAGCCTTTCCACAACGGCGACGGCGTTTGCTATTTGGACGAACAGGGGCGTCTGCAGGGATTCCGCATCAACCGTGTGGACGGTAACAAACTGTATCCGGCGGGCGAAATGCCCCGCATACGTCCGCGCACGCCGCTCTTCCGCAACTACGACCAGGACTTTGAGCGGCTGTTGGGACGCAAGTCGGCCGAACGGAAAATCGCCCTCGGCTGGGAATTGGCCGATACGCCCTGGGGATTTGCCCTGACGGCGACCGACGAAGACGGCTATCATGTTACCTTGGGATTTGCCAGCGACAAGCAGCCGGCACGTACCCCGCAGGCCGACAATCTGCGCACACAGCTGTCCAAGCTGGGCAACAGCCCCTTCGAAGTGGCAACGGACAAGAAGACGGGCGCGCCCGACATTGCGCTGCGTTTGTCGGACAACTGGTTCATCCCCTCGTCGGTGCTGACCGACTGGCGTCGTCAGGTGGTGGAGCGGCTGACAGCCGTACGCCGTGCAGGTTACCGCCGCGAGCTGGCGGTGTGGAAACCTACCACTCACCGTTTTCCGGCCATTTCGCTGACATACCTGGGCAACGTGATGAATGCCGCTGCTCAAAGCTTTTACCAGGAACACGGACTGCAGTCCATTGACCCGGCGTTTGAGAAACAACCGGTGCCCGAGGCTGTGCTGATGTTTTGCAAGCACTGTCTGCGCTACAGCATGGGCTGGTGTCCCACGCATCAGCACGGTCGTTCGCCCTATCGCGAGCCCTACTATTTAGTGGGAACCGACGGACGCCGTTTCCGGTTGGAGTTTGACTGCAAACGGTGCCAGATGAAGGTAAGCCTGGCTTCCGGCCCCACTTCCAAAGAGAGGGGAGAGTGAGAACGGCCAATGAAAATGTATTGAAAGAAAGAATGAAGCATGAGGAATGAAGAATTTGTAAAGGGAGAACGCACACTGAAGAGCATACTGACAGGCGGCCTGAAAAAGGTCGGCGAAACTTTGTGTGTCCTTTCCCATTCTTTGTATACCCGGATTGGGTATATATTTTTTTTATTCTTCCTTCTCTCGCTGTCTTCCTGCCACTATCCGCGCATTGCGCTCGATTCGGAGGAACTGACGGGACGTCAGCGCGATTCGCTGGCATGCCTGTACAAGTACAATTATGCGTGGAACACCAATCTGGAGCTGCGGACTGATTCGGTGGAGCTGGCCTGCCTGCCGGTGAAGGACAGTTACAAGACGCTCCACAAGGGCGACCGTGTGGTAGTGGCCGAGTTTGCCATTCATCCGGCCGACTCGGTGGACTCGGTATGGGTGAAGCTGGCCCACACGCAAGAGGTGCAGGGATGGTTACGCCAAAGCGACATGAAGCGTGCCTTTGCGCCTACCGACAGCATTTCGCAGGCCATCTACCTGTTTAGCGACACGCATGCATCCTATTTCGTCATTGTGTTTGCGCTGTTCGTAGCCGTGTGGCTGTTCCGGGCATTCCGCAAGAAGCAGCTGAAGTTGGTCTATTTCGACGATATCGACAGTGTATATCCGCTATTGCTCTGCCTGCTGATGGCTTTCAGTGCCACGATTTACGAGTCAATGCAGGTTTTTGTGCCCGCGACGTGGGAACAGTTCTATTACAATCCGACGCTGTCGCCCTTCAAAGTGCCGTTCGTGTTGTCGGTGTTCCTCACCAGCATCTGGCTGTTCCTCATCGTGTTGCTGGCCGTGCTCGACGACCTTTTCCGCCAGCTTTCGCCAGCAGCTGCCGTATGCTATCTGTTGGGGTTGGCTTCGTGCTGTATCTTCTGCTATTTCTTCTTCATCCTGACTACGCACATCTATGTGGGCTATCTGTTTCTGGCTGTCTTTGTCTGGATATTTGTACGCCGGTTACGGCTCTCACTGCGTGCCGACCGCTACCGTTGCGGCAACTGCGGAGGCAAGATGATGCACAAAGGCGTATGCCCGCATTGCGGAGCGGTGAACGAGTAGCCGAGGCCTCGTTTCGGATGCTCGCTTTTTGAGTACTTTTCTGTTTTAATCTTCTGATAATGTGTTTATTATTCCCGTAAACTGCGCAGCTCTGTTGTGCCCGGTTTGTAGAACACTTGTGTGGCTCGTGAGAGACACTTGTACGGCTCGCGAGCAACACTTGCACGGCTCACGAGCCACACTTGTGTTGCTCAAACGGTTTGCAAGTGGCTTGAAAAGGGTAGATGTGGCGCAGGTGGACGGCGGGCAGAAAACACAGATTCCCGCCTGCAGCCGCAAGCCCGGATGAGGGGAGTGGCGACAGGCGGGAACCTGTGAAATGTTTATTTTTCAGAAACGGCAGCGCAGGTCGATGCCTATCTGTACGGGGCGTCCCATCTGAGCGAAGCCGCGGCTCATGGTCTCGAACCAGAAGGCCTGATAGCGGGTATTCAGCGCATTGTTCACCCACAGGGCTATCTGTCCGTTGCCTTTGTTCAGGCTGATGCGGCCGTTCAGGGTGCCGTACAAGGCCTGACTGGCGTTGTTCTCCTCGGTCCAGTAGATGCGTCCGGCAGCTTTGTAGTGGGCGTTCAGGGTGATGTTGTCCAGCCAGGCACCTTTCTTCAGACTGATGATGTATTGGGCACCGATGTTGAACGTGTGTTTGGGCACGAAGGGCACGTAGCGGCCGTTGTAGTTCACTTCGTCGCTCACGACGTAGTCGGTGAATGTGGCGTAAGTGTAGCCGTAGCTTCCGTTCAGCGTCAGGTCGTTGGTCAGCTGGGCGCGCAGGGCTGCTTCGGCTCCCAGGCTCCGGCTTTTTCCGGCATTCACGGTGATGCGTCCCAGTCCGCTGGCGGCGAAGCGCGAAATCTGCTGGTCGCGCGTGTCCATGTAGAAGGCGGCAAGGTCGGTCTGCAAGCGTCCGTCGAGTAGGGTGAGGTGGGTACCTACTTCGTAGTTCCACGAATATTCGGGGCGGTAGAGGGTGGCTTGTCGTACGTCGGTTTCGGCTTTCTGTGCCATGCCGTTCAGCATGCCGATGATCTTCTGTTTGGTGGCGTCGTCTATCATGCCCACGCCTTCGATGACGGGGATGGTGGCCGATGCCACGTCGCCCATGTTGGCGCTGCGCATGTCGGTCTGCAGCAGGTCGCTGAACATCTGTATGTTGTAGCCGCCCGAGCGGTAGCCTTTGGAAACGCTGGCGTAAATGTTGTTGCGGCGGTCGAAGTCGTATTGCAGGGCTACTTTAGGCAGCAGCTGGATGTAGTCGTGATTCAGCTTTCCGCGGTAGCTGAGGCTCTGGTCGAAGCGGGTTTCGGGCACCATGGGGATGACGCGGTCGCCCGGTGTTAGCTTGCCGCTGAGCGAGTAGGTGTGCGAATAGGTGCAACCGGTGTTGTAGTCCAGCTTCAGACGTTCGTAGTCCATTCGCAGACCCAGTGTGAGCGAGAGACCCTCGGCGCCGAAGAGGTCGTTGAAGGTGGACTGGTGGAAGAGGGCGGCGTTTAGCACGGGTGTGTCGAACACGCCGCTGATGGGCAATGTGCTGCCGCCAATCACGTCGCTGAACACGAATTGCATGGTCATGGGACCTTGCGAAATGGTGGGCAGGTAGCGGTTGGCATTGTCGTTGGTCATGCTGTTCAGCCATGCCATGCCGTCGCTCTGGAAGGTGACGGGGGCATCTGTGTGCAGCCATTGGTAGAAGGCACTGGCTCCCGTTGTCCATTGCCAGCGGCGACCGGGCTTCGACTTCAGTACCAGTTCTTCGCTCAACGTCTTCGAGTTCTGCTTTTGCATCATGGTGTAGATGTTCTGTTCGGTGAAGTCCTGATCCAGATCCATGTGGTCGTCGAGCAGCTGGAAGCCCGTCACGCTGCTCAGCACAAAGTTGTCGGCCTGGTGTTCTAAGTTCAGACCGCCGTTCAGCAAGTTACGTTTGTAGCCGCTCCGGTGGTTGTAGGCGATGCGGCCGATGTAGTCGGCACGGTCTTCCTCGCCTTCGGTCACGCCGGTATATTCGTAGGGATATCCGCCCTGATGGGTGTATTCGTAGTTCAGGGTGAAGTCCAGTTTCAGGTTCTCGTTGGGCAGCAGGATGGCGCGCAGGCGTCCGCCGAACTCGTCGTCCTTGTCCACCCGTTCGTTATTGAGTGCAGCGTTCTTGAAGAACCCGCCCTTGTGCTCGTAGAAGAAGTTGGCCGAGAAGGCAAACTGCTGGCTGATGCGGTGGTAGTGGCTGACGCTGGCCTTGTAGTTGTTGTAGGTGGCGGCGCTCAGCGTGAGGTCGGTGCCCTGATAGGTGAAGGGCGACTTGGTGAAGACACGTATCAGTCCGCCCATCGTGTTGCGTCCGTACAGGGTACCCTGCGGGCCACGCATCACGTCGATGCGTTCGATGTCGGAGTAGTTGAAGTCGAAGGCCGACTTGTCGATGAAGGGAATGTTGTCCACGTACAGTCCGACGGCGGGCGTGTTGATACGCGAACCGATGCCGCGCACGTAGACCGAAGTAGTCAGTTTCGAACCGTAGTCGGGGATGAACAGGTTGGGCACAAGGGCCGACAGGTTCTTGACCGACTGCACGGCGTTGTTGCGCATGTCGGCCTGCGACAGCGATGTGGCCGAGAGGGCCTGTTGGCGCAGCCGGCTGTTCTCTTTCGGTGTGGCGATGACTACTACTTCTTCGATATCGACCACTTTGGTGGTGTCCTGTGGAACTTCTTCTCCGCGGACTGTCTGCGTTGCTCCGATGGCCAGCAACGCCAGTACGTTCAGGATGATTTTCTTCATGAGCTGATGTATTGTCTATTCAGGCCGCAAAGTAAAGGCAAATCGGTGGAACGTGCAATCCTCACTTATGAGGAAATCGGGGCAAGTCAGATGGCGTCGGCCTCCACATAGCCGTGCATCACGGCATAGATGGTAAGCCCCGAGACGGACTTGATGCCCAGCTTCTCGGTGATGTTCTTGCGGTGGCTGATGACGGTGGTCAGACTGATGTTCAGGCGGTCGGCTATCTCTTTGTTGATGAGGCCTTTTACCACCAGTACCAGTACTTCGATTTCGCGCGCCGTCAGTTCGTGACCGGCGGGCATGTTGGCGGGTTTCTCTCCGACGGGCATGGCGGGTGCGGGCAGCTTACCGGGATGCCCGTGTTTGTGTCCGTGGCCGTGCAGGTGTACGATGCTTCGTACAAGGTCCTTCTCGGGCTGGCAGATGTTCAGTGTCAGCACGCCGGCCAGTTGCGGGTTGCCTTCGCCCGCTGCCAGCACAATGGTTTTGGGGCGCCGCGGCAGGAAGAAAGCCGTATGCTCAAAATAGACCTGCGCCGAAACGAAGTAGTGCGCGTACATGTCGGGCGTGTCGTCTGCGAAGGCGGCAAACGAGGGGAACATACGGATGACTGCACCCGGGATGAGCTCTTCAAGCAGGCCGCACAGGCCTAGGCTGCTCAGTGTGTTCGGGTCGATAATGGCGATTTCGGGCGAGGGCATACTTTGGAATTAATGATTGATGTGTCTGCAAAGAACGTCATTTTTGCGGAAACCGGCAAATGGCAGAAACAAAAATACCGGTGACAGGCTGATAAAGAATTTCCTCTAAAGCTGACTGACATTCAGAATCGGGTGGAAAAAAGAACATAATTGTTTGCTTTTTGTGCATTCTTTAGTATATTTGTATAATCTTTGTTGCTTATCACAATTAAGACGCAAAACTTATTATTTACTTAAATTTAATATCATTATGTTTAAAGCTCCTTTCTCTTTCGACGGACGTATTCGCAGAATCGAGTATTTTCTGTCTGCCGTGATTGCTTCAATTTGTAGTGGAATAGCTATGGCACTGGGTGTAGGAACCATGTTTTTGGGTGCGGCTTCCAATTCGACCGGCGGTTTTGGCTTTGGTGTGCTGATTGGTATCGTTGTCCTCATTGCCGATGTATGGTTCGGCCTGGCGCAGGGTGTGAAACGCCTGCACGACGTTGACAAGTCCGGATGGTTTATCTTGCTGAGCATTGTTCCGCTTATCAACATCATTTTAGCTCTGTACATGTTGTTCGCCGATGGTACGGTAGGTCCCAACCAATACGGTCCCGACCCGAAGAACCGTATGCCTTACCAGCAACAGCCCTCTTCCATCAATGTCACGGTGAACGTAGGTGGCGAAAAGCCGGCTGCTTCGCAGACACAGGCTCCTTCTTCTGCTCCCGCTGAGGGCGAAGAGACCAAATAAGCGTTTCCCTCTCGGATAAAGAATATCCGCAACTCCCTGCAAAATCCCGGAAAGGTGACAACTTGTCCTTGCCTTTCTTCGGCCTTTGCGAAAGGAAGTTGCGGATATTTTTTATGCAGCCTTTTTGGCGACGGCATTCGGTCTTACAGCACTCCGCAATACTGTGCTGCCGCCTCGGCACACCGTTCCCCATCTACTCCGGCCGAAACGATGCCGCCTGCATAACCGGCTCCTTCGCCGCAGGGGAAGAGGCCGCGAAGGCGGACGTGTTGCAGGGTGTCGCGGTCGCGTACAATGCGTACGGGCGCCGATGTTCGGGTTTCGACAGCTATCATTACGGCTTCGTTGGTCAGGAAGCCGTGGGCGTTGCGGCCGAACTGCTGGAAGCCTTTGGCTAAGCGGCCGGCAATGAACGGAGGCAACCAGAAGTGCAGGGGCGAAGCTATCAGCCCGGGAGCATACGACGACTCGGGCAGGTCGGCACTGAGGCGGCGGTTCACAAAGTCGGCCATGCGCTGGGCTGGTGCCGTCTGACGGCGGTTGCCCTGCTGCCAGCAGAGGCGTTCAAGGTGTTCCTGCAGGAAAAGCATGTTCAAAGAAGAACCTCCTTCGCCTGTCTGTAGTAATTCTTCATTCTCCAAGTCTTCCGGTCTGATTTCCACGACCATTCCGCTGTTGCTCCAGCGCGAGCCTCGGTTGCTGGGACTCATGCCGTTCACCACAATCTGTTCGGGACCGCTGGCTGCGGGCACGATGAAGCCACCGGGGCACATGCAGAAGCTATAAACGCCACGGCCTTCGACCTGCGTGACAAAACTGTATTCGGCTGCGGGCAGATACTTGCCGCGTCCGTTTTTGTTGTGATACTGTATCTGATCGATGAGGTGGGCGGGATGCTCCAGTCGCACACCTACGGCGATACCTTTGGCCTCTATCTCTACGTTGTTGGCGGCCAGCCAGCGATAGACGTCGCGGGCAGAGTGGCCGGTAGCCAGGATGACAGGACCGAGGAATGTCTGTCCCGTGTTGGTTTCGATGCCCTTTACTTCATCGCCTTCGATGAGCAGGGCGTCCATACGGGTCTGGAAGTGAACTTCGCCGCCGCACTGAAGGATGGTGTTGCGCATGTTCTCGATGACGCGGGGCAGTTTGTCGGTGCCGATGTGCGGGTGTGCGTCCACCAGAATGGAGGTGGATGCGCCGTGCTGGCAGAAGACGTTAAGTATCTTGTCCACATTGCCGCGCTTCTTGCTGCGGGTATATAGCTTGCCGTCGGAGTAGGCACCTGCGCCGCCTTCGCCAAAGCTGTAGTTCGACTCAGGGTTTACGGCTTGTGTGCGGCTTATCTGGGCGAGGTCTTTCTTGCGTTCGCGTACGTCCTTGCCGCGCTCTACCACGATGGGGCGCAGTCCCAGTTCGATGAGGCGCAGGGCGGCGAATAGTCCGCCGGGGCCGGCACCTACGACGATGACCTGGGGACGGCCTTCTACATTATTATATACGGTGTGCCGATATTCGTCGTCTTTGGGCACTTCGTTGACGTAGGCACGTACGGTGAGGTTGACAAATACCGTCCGCTGGCGGGCGTCGATGCTCCGCTTCAGGATGCGGGTGGCATTGAGGGTTTTCTCGTCAAGGCCTTTCTCGTGTACGAGGTAGGCTTTCAATTGTTGTTCGTTAGCGGCTACTTCGGGTAGCACTCTGATGTTATATTCTTGTATCATATTGTTTTATTAAACGCAGATTAACGCAGATTATCGCAAATTAAAGGACATATCTTCTTATGCCATTCTGCAAATTCATATTATAGAAATTAATAAGTAAGCCTAAATGAACTTGGCTCAATCTTAAATAAGTCATTATCTGTGCTGTATGGATAGGTAAAATTTTCTCCACAGTTTTCAGTTCGATAATGATTTTGTTCTCTACTAAGATATCGATGCGGTAACCGCAATCCAATGTTATACCTTTATATAAGACTGGTAAAGGCTTTTGCCGTTCGTAATGGATATTCTTTCCACTCAGCTCATAACACAGACAGGCTTCATACACACTTTCCAATAAACCAGGTCCCAGTTCTTTATGTACATTATATGCACATCCCAGTACTTGATAGGATAATTCGTTTGTTTCTTTATCTATATTTACCATAGTAAATTTACTTTGCGTCAATCTGCGTTAATCTGCGTTTTATATCTCTATCCAAACAGTGCCCTAAATGCTTCTTCCACCTTCCTCACCGGCACCAGTTCGATGCTCAGTTTCTTCGTGTTCAGCCCCTGCAGGTTGTATTTTGGCAGGAGGAACTGTTTGAAACCCAGTTTTTCGGCCTCGCCGATGCGTTGCTCGATACGGTTCACGGGACGGATTTCGCCCGAGAGGCCTATCTCGCCTGCCATGCAGACGCCCGGCTCAATTTCCGCATCCATGTTGCTGGAGAGGATGGCGCTGATGACGGCCAGGTCGATGGCCGGGTCGTTCACCTTGAGGCCGCCCGCAATGTTGAGGAAAACGTCTTTCTGCGCCAGCTTGAAGCCTACACGCTTTTCGAGCACGGCCAGCAGCATGTTCATGCGGCGGATGTCGAAACCCGTGGCCGAGCGTTGCGGATTGCCGTAAACGGCGGAACTGACCAGTGCCTGTGTCTCGATGAGGAAGGGACGTACACCTTCGATGGCCGAGGCGATGGCCACACCACTCATGCCTTCGTGATCCTGACTCAGCAGCAGTTCGGAGGGGTTGCTCACTTGGCGCAGACCGTCCTGACGCATTTCGTAGATGCCCAGTTCGGCGGTGCTGCCGAAGCGGTTCTTGATGCTGCGCAGAATGCGGTACATGTAGTGCTGGTCGCCCTCGAACTGAAGGACGGTATCGACGATGTGTTCCAGCACTTTGGGACCTGCGATGCTGCCTTCCTTGTTGATGTGGCCAATCAGGATGACTGCTGTATGCGTTTCCTTGGCGAAGCGCAGGATGCTGGCGGCACACTCGCGCACCTGGGCGATGCTGCCCGGCGAGGATTCCAGTGCTTCGGTCGAAATAGTCTGTATGGAGTCGATGATGACCAGGTCGGGGCGTGTGTTCTTGATGTGGACGTAGATCTGTTCGAGCGACGTCTCGCACACGATGAGGCAGTCCGACGATTGTTTCGTCAGCCGTTCGGCACGCAGTTTCAGCTGTCGCGCGCTTTCCTCGCCCGAGATGTAGAGGATGCGTTTCTCGGGCATCCGCAGGACGGTTTGCAGTACCAATGTCGATTTGCCGATGCCCGGCTCTCCGCCTATCAGCACCAGCGACCCTTGCACCAGTCCGCCACCCAGTACGCGGTTCAGTTCGGCGTCGTGCAGGTCGATGCGGGGTTCGTCGGCCGCTTCAATCTCGTCCAGGGTGACGGGCTTGGACTTGATGGTCTCGATGCCCGAAACGGGGCGTTTGTTGGCGGGCTCTTTGCGTACGATTTCTTCGACGAAGGTATTCCACTGTCCGCACGCGGGGCACTTGCCCTGCCATTTGGGCGACTCTTGTCCGCAGTTGCTGCATACGTAGACGGTTTTCTCTTTGGCCATAATCGGAAGATTTAATGAATTGTGGCCTCAAAGGTACTTTATTCACCACAGAGTACACAGAGTTTCACGGAGTTTTTTTACTTTTGTTCGTGCGGTGCACGGGCCGACGGCAGTGTGCCGCGATGTGAATATGAACCGATTCTTTAACAACTGAAATTATGATAGACGAAATTCTGAAATTCAACAAGCAGTTTGTGGCCGACAAGGGATACGAGAAGTACATCACGACGAAATATCCCGACAAGAAGATTGCCATCCTGTCGTGTATGGACACCCGGCTGACGGAGTTGTTGCCAGCGGCTTTGGGCATCAAGAACGGCGATGTGAAAATGATTAAGAATGCGGGAGGTATCATCTCGCACCCCTTCGGCAGTGTGATCCGAAGCCTGCTGGTAGCCATCTACGAGCTGGGCGTGACGGAGGTGATGGTGGTTGCCCATTCGGACTGCGGCGCGTGCCACATGAGCAGCGAGCAGATGATTGAGCACATGAAGGCCCGCGGCATCCATCAGGAGACCATCGACATGATACGTTTCTGCGGCGTGGACTTCGAGTCGTGGCTTTACGGTTTTGGCGACACCGAGAAGTCGGTACGCGAAACGGTCAGTGCCATTCTGAACCATCCGCTTATTCCGCACGACATTCGTGTGTCGGGTTACATCATCGACTCCGTAACGGGTGAGCTGACCCCCGTAGAATAGCTTCCTGAAGGGGGTGTGAGACCGGTTTGTGGGACACTTGCACGG
>OMCT01000162.1_pt1 | contig 56570 bp, 34 predicted proteins | sample 1674301 | NCBI WGS metagenome assembly OMCT01 (sample SAMEA103958158, study PRJEB25191) | human gut metagenome
TTGTTGATTCACATTTTTGTTATTAAAATGTGTCTACCTATATCAGTACAAGACATTTCATTTTCGCCAAAATCCGGGGGAAGAAGAATGCAAAAATCAACGTACAGCAAATGGCAGCCACCGCATCGGATACTCCTTCGGCTGCAAACACGCCCGTTACGCCCATCCACCGAGGCAGCAACAGTGCTAACGGAATCAGCAAGATAACCTTACGAAGCAAAGCGATAAAGATGGATATACGTGCCTGCCCCAATGCCACAAACATATTCTGGCACGCACGTTGCAAGCCGAAGATGGTCATTCCGGCCAGGAAGATGGGCATCGAACGGGCTACCGTTTCGGTCAGACGGGGATCGCTGGTAAAGACGGCTGAAACCAACGTAGGGAAAAGTATCATGAGTAACACCAGCAGAAAGTTGAAAAGGAACATCACCGTTACAGCCACCTTGAAGCAGGCTTTTACCCGTTCGCGGTCGCCATGACCGTAATTGTAACTGGCTACGGGTACAAATCCCTGCGCAAAACCGGTCAGCGGCACACTGACACACAGCATAGCTGCCTGCATCACAGCCAGCGCACTGACGTAGATATCGCCATAATGCTCCAGACTGCCATTCAGGACAAATCCCACCAGACTCTCGGTACTGGCCATGATGAAAGGAGAAAGCCCCAAAGCCAACGTAGCTCCCACAATGCGCCGATCCAACTTCATGTAGCGGCGTTCTAGACGCAAGGAAGCCTTTTGCGAGGTCAGAAAACGCAATACCCACATCGCACTGCATGCCTGCGACAGGATGGTAGCCAACGCTGCTCCCTTTACTCCCATATCAAAGACGAATATGAACAGCGGGTCGAGTACAATGTTGAGCACAGCCCCAATGACCACTGACCACATGGCTACCCCCGGCCGGCCCTGACAATTAATGAACAGGTTCAGCCCCACCACAGTCTCAACAAACAGGGTCCCCAACAGATAGACCGACAGGTAATCGACTGCATAAGGCAATGTATTGGCCGAAGCACCGATAGCCAGCAGAATAGGTTCCATAAAGATATAGGAAATGGAAGATGTGATGACCGCAAACAGCACCAGCAGCACAAACCCGTTACCCAATATCTTCTCGGCCCGTTCGCGATGGTTCTGTCCCAAAGCGATGGAAGCCAGCGGCGCACCGCCTCCCCCTACAATGGAGGAAAAAGAGGATATCAGAATGATGATGGAACTGGTCACTCCCACCCCGGCCAAAGCATCGGTGCCGATACCGGGAATATGACCGATGTACATGCGGTCCACCAATGTATAAAGCAAATTGACCAACTGGGCTGCCACCGCCGGCAAAGCCATACGAAATATCAGCGGAAGCATCGGGTCGGTGCCAAGCCTCTCTTCGTAACGGGTATCCATACGTTCTCCTACTCCAATGATTCGTTAACTTATCCTTCTGTTTGCATGCGTTTACCAAGCCTGGAAAGGCATGCTCTTCATCCTTATTATCCGATTGACTTCAGTTCGCGATACAGGCGCTGTACCGGAAGCCCCATGATATTGAAATAACTGCCCGAGATATTTTCCACTCCGATAAAGCCGATCCATTCCTGTACTCCATACGAACCGGCTTTGTCCATCGGCTGAAAACGATCGACATAGTAAGTGATTTCTTCTTCCGTCAACGGTGCAAAACGCACCTCTGTCTGTGCAGAAAAGCTACGTTGCCAGTCGGTCGTAGTGATGCAGACACCCGTAAACACTTCGTGCGTACGTCCCGACATATCGCGAAGCATCTGCAACGCATCTTCCCTGTCCCTGGGCTTGCCCAGCACCCGCCCGTCCAGCCAGACAATGGTGTCGGCCGTAATCATCAGTTCGCCCGGCTGCAACATTGTCCGATATGCATCCGCCTTTTCTTTCGAAATATACAGCGGTATGTCTGCCCCCTGCAGCGTCGGCGGATAGGATTCGTCCACGTCAGGCAAGGTACGTATTTCGTAGTCGATGCCAAGTCCCGACAACAGTTCTTTACGGCGAGGTGAATTGCTTGCCAGTATCACTTTGTATTTTTTCAGATTGTCCAGCATATGTAGATATAAATAATGAAGTTTAAAGAAATGAATGAAACATGAGAAGTCACAAAAGCGTTAGAACGTATATTTACCATCCGAACGCTTTCTCGTCGGCCAGCCACAATCCCTGAACCTTCAACACCTGTTCTACGATGTCGCGCCCACAGCCGTAGCCGCCATCAGCATAGGATATGTAGCGAGAAACAGCCTTTACTTCAGGAACTGCGTCCTTGGGACAACAGGGAAGTCCGCACGTACGCATCACCTCCAGGTCGGGAATGTCGTCGCCCACATACAGAATTTCTTCATCCTTCAATCCGTGACGATCGCGGAAATCCCGATAATCGTGAATCTTGACCGAAGAGCCCAGATAGATATTGTCGGCCGACAAGCCCAACGACAGGAAACGCTTCCGCACGGCTTCCGTCTTTCCACCGGTGATGATACCCAGCAACACTCCCTGCTTGGCTGCCAGATGCAGGGAATAACCGTCCTTGATGTTGACGGTTCTCATCGGCTCGCCTTCCACGCTCATCGGTATCACATTGGCACTCAGCACTCCGTCCACATCGAACAGAAGTGCCTTAATTTTTTTCAGATCGTAATTTATCGTACTCACAATGAAGAAGATTTTATTCTTTTGAACTTTGATGGATGCTTTCACTTATCAGCCGGTACAGTTCCTGCAACCGGGGTTCGTCGGCCAACATCTGCAGATGACCGTTAATGACGTTCTCGTCGTAACGTATGGCCGGTCCTGTCTGCGCAGCCTTCGGCTCCAGTTCGTGTACCTTGCGGGCCGTCTCGTCAATCAGGGGCAACATCACATCAAACGGCAAATTGTACATTTTCAACAACCTGTCGGCCAGTGCATACATGTGATTTGTAAAGTTGCAGGCAAATATTGCTGCCAAATGCAAGCTTTTGCGCTGTTCGGACGAGGCCTCGAATACCTTCACCGACAATGCAGCCGCCACTTCTTTCAGGAACTGAGTGTTTTCGGGCGAAGAACCTTCGACAAAAATGGGAATATGACTGAAATCCACTTCCCGTTGTTTGCTGAACGTCTGCATCGGATAGAATACTCCGTAACGTTCTACATGCCCTTCCCATACATTCATCGGGATACTACCTGCCGTATGTACCCACAGAGCCTTTTCTTTTCCGACCACCATGCGCGGCAACAACGGTACCAGTACAGCATCCTTCAACGAAACAATGTACAACTTGGCATCTTTTACCACTTCCGACAATTCGGTCGTATATTCAGCTTCTACTACCTGCGCCAGTCCCTGAGCCGACTCACGGGTACGGCTATATACCTGCACGATGCGGAATCCCTTCCGATAAAGGGCTTTCGCCAGATTAGTAGCCAAATTTCCGGCTCCAATCATTACAATCGACGTATCTTCAATACTTCTTCTTGCCATACAACTCTCCTTTTTCATCTTGTTGCCAACCAATACAGAATAGCTCCCAACACCAATAAAGCCAATGGAAGCAAATAAGCAGACATCGTACCCAACAGAGCCGTAATCAGATTGAAATTCAATATCAACCACAACCCAATGAGTACCAATCCTACCGATTTGTCATGTTTGAACAACAGAAATATCACAGCCGTATAAAGCAGGAAATTATCCTTGTTCATCACCCACGGCAATCCGACAGAACCAAAATGTATCAGCTTGTCCACCAAATAAAGAATCCCGAACACAATCAGCGTAATAGCAGTAGCCTTATACGTGTCGCGGTTATTATTTGCCTTTGCAGCACTCACCGTTATTGTCCTCCGTACTTATTCAGATGTATTTTTTCCCACTGCAGATGTTCTTCAGAAAAAGGTTTTCGCTCCATACCCTTATGGCCGATAGCGATGACACTAAGCACCTGCAACTGCAAAGGAATGTCCAACAGTCCGTGGATAAACTCGTCCGACGGCATTCCGGCCGCCGTATAGCGTTCGCGCACCTGCACCCAACAGCTGCCCAACCCCATATCTTCGGCCTGAAGTTGCAGATAAATGGAAGCGATCGAAGCATCTTCAATCCAGACATCACTTGCCAAAGGATCGGCAGTAACAACTACGGCCAAAGCTGCATCGGCAATGAACTGTGCAGCCTGCTCCTTGCAGTGCGACAACTCTTTCAGCATCTCCTTATCGTCAACTACAATAAACTGCCACGAATTACTCCGCTTGGAAGTGGGGGCCATCAGCGCAGCCTTCATCAGTGTAACCACTTCGTCCTGAGTCAATTCTTCGGATGTAAACTTCCGCATGCTGCGGCGATTCTTTATCAATTCACTAAAACTTTCCATAAAAAACGATAATAATGAAAAAGCGACAGGGCCAATCCACTGTTCAGCCACTCCGCTCTTTTGCGATAAACTTGTGCAAAGATACAAGATTATTTTCTATATTTGCGAGCAATGCCTTTGAAACTGACGACATATTATCGGGGGAACCGGATTCCTGACCTGCCCGGAAGCAATACGTTCCACTCCACGGAGCTGTTTCACATCTATGAAGCAACACCGGGCTACAGTCCTGTCCTTATCGTTGCCTCCGAGCAAGGACGACCGGTAGCCAAATTGCTTGCTGCTCTGCGGAAAAGTGTCCGCCTCTTTCCGCCTGCCATCATCAAACGTTGCGAGGTTTACGGAACAGGGGAATATTTTGACCCCGAATCCGACAAAGAAGCCATCTTCGGCGACATGCTGAAACGTCTGACCGACGAAGCCCTGCGCGACTCCTTCCTGATAGAATTCCGCAATCTGGAAAACTCATTGTTTGGTTACAAGGCATTCCGTGCCAACCGTTACTTTGCCGTCAACTGGCTGCGTGTCCGCAATTCGCTGCACAGCATCAACCGCGTGGAAGAACGTTTCAGTCCCTCGCGCATCCGCCAAGTAAAGAAAGGGCTGAAGAACGGAGCTTACGTAAGAGAAGCACATACTTCCGAAGAGATCAAGCAGTTCGCCCACATGCTGCACAAAATCTATTCTTCCAAAATACGCCGTCACTTCCCCAGCATGAGTTTCTTTCAGCACCTCGCAAACAAGATGCTGGACGACCAGCATAGCCGGATATTCATCGTCATCTACAAGGACAAGATTATCGGAGGAAGTGCCTGTATCTACTCGGACGACAATGCCTACCTTTGGTTCTCGGGAGGCATGCGCAAGACTCATGCCTTGCAATATCCCGGCATTCTGGCCGTATGGAAAGCTCTGGACGATGCCAAACAACGGAGCTACCGGCACCTGGAATTCATGGACGTTGGCCTTCCTTTCCGCAAACACGGTTACCGGGAGTTTGTGTTGCGTTTCGGCGGAAAACAAATCAGCACCCGCCGTTGGTTCCTCTTCCGCTGGAAGTGGCTCAACTGGGTGCTGAATAAAATTTATGAATGAAAAAAGATCTTTCAGAAGTTAGTATATACCTTATAACCGTGAGCCGGTACATTGACCATTGATCCTACTGTTTCCTCCTCGCCGGTAAAGTAATTGTTCCAACTGCCAGCTTCGGCCGGGAAATCCACATCGATTGCAGTCTGGGTAAAGTTGCCCACTACCACAACCCGTTTGCCTGTCACACTTTCCAACAACAGCGAGCGCCCGTCGTTCCAGTCAGATTCCCCTACCTTCCATTCAAGTAAGACACCTTCGTCGAACAGTTCTGGATGACTGTTGCGCAGCGTCATCAGGCGTGCATAGACATCGTGCAGTTCCTTCCGGTCAGCATTGTCCAGATAGTCCCAACGGATGGGTTTGCGGTTCGTACGATATTCTTCGCTAACAGCAGTTCCATCCTGATTGCTGTTAATACTGAAGTCGTAACCCAACTCACCAAACTGCCAAATCATCTTCGGGCCGGGAATAGTAAGGAAGAAAGCCGTATTCAGCTGCAACTGATCCATTCGAGCAGCCAGGTCTGTAGCCAATACACCGTCACCCCACTGGCTCTGCTTGTAACCCATACGTTCTTCGTCGTGACTCTCCATGAAGCCTACCCAACCGTATGTTTTCTCATAAAGTCCGCTAAAGTCACTTCCCTCTTTATATCCCATTGCAGTCTGGCAGTAAGCATAGTTCATGTTACGCCACATGTGCATGCCGTCGGCAGCCAATTCCTGCTCTTCGCGGGCATCGCAGAAATGTTCCAAAATGACGTAAGCATCGCTCTTTGCCTGCTTGATGGCGGCATTGTAATCCTTCAGAATGGCAATGCGGCTTGCATCGTAGTTAGAAGCTGTACTTTCGTTCGAAGCAGTCTGCGTGAAACCTTTGGTCAGGTCGAAGCGGAAACCATCCAGCTTGTACTCTTCGAGGAGGAATTGCAGATTGCGCTTCACAAACTTGCGTACCAACGGCTCTTCGTGATTGAAGTCGTGGAAGACACTATAAGGATGAGGTGCATCGACGTTGAAGTACGGATTATTGGCCGCAGTCTTGTTATTGCTGCTGTCCCAATACAATTTGGCAAACGGATGGTTGCCCGTAGCATGATTGTAAACGACATCAAGGATAACTGCCATACCGGCTTCGTGACAGGCATCAACAAACTGTTTGTAACGGATCTTCGTTCCATAAGCCTTATCCATGGCGAAATAGAAGCATGGATTGTACCCCCAGCTGTCGTTACCGTCAAATTCCTGCACCGGCATCAGTTCGATGGCATTGACACCGATCTGTTTCAGATACGAGATTTTATCCATTGCTCCACTCAAATCTCCGGATGTCGTAAAGTCACGCAAATGCATTTCGTAGATCACTAATTGTTCAGGCTCTGTTATCTGGAAGTTGTTCACCTTCCACGTATAAACATCGCCGCTAATCTTGAAGGTTGACACAATACCGCGTCCCCCTTCCGGATAAGTCAGGTTGCCGTCATAAACAGAAGCGGGGATATAAGGGTCGTTGTCCGGATCGAGCACTTTCTCAGTGTAGGCATCAGCCAGACGGAGGGTTTCACCATCTTTTGTTCCGACGTAATACTGAAAAGCGTATTCTTTGTCGGCCTGCAGGTCGGTCAGTGTAATCCACCAGCAGCCGGCAGCATTGTCCCGAAACATTTGCGACTTTTCGTCGTTACTCAGCGTCCAGTTGTTGAAGTCGCCTACAACATGGGCAAAGTCTTTATGATTGCCGCTCTTGTCACGGTCGTACAACACCAACGTCACGGTCGAGTTATCCACGACATTGATACCTTCCACAACGCCTGCGGGCATAGTAGCCTCTTTTACCTCAGCGGGCACGAAACCTTCGTACTTCGAATCGGTGACTTGTACGAACGAGTCCTCTTCGATGCCTTTCTTGCTGCCATCGGCACTGCGAACGACAATCCCCAATTGATTGATCGGTGTCGTTCCGCTGCCAAACCACTCGCGTACGGTAGGGCTCAGCGTAATGCTCCAAACATTACTGCCCGATGCAGTCATTTTACATTTAGCGATGTTCTCGTTCCACTCGGCAGGAACAAAGAGCCAGGCGCCTTCATTTACCACACCGATATGTATATACACATCGCCCGTATATCCATAGAGAGCCGAGCTCGAAGCAGCCTTGAAAGTAATGGTTAGCGGTTGGTCGGCATCGGGCGACTCGGGACTGTAACTCAACCCTTCGGGCACCACCAGCACCGAAGCCGATTGCGAAATAGAAATTTCCCTGCTTAGCGAACCTGCGGCAATCAGCAGTTTGGCTACACGGGCAGCCTGTGTCTCGTTCTTGCCGACGGACACAGTTATGGTGTTCGTCCCGGCTCCGCCCGAAGCCGGATGGATGCTGCACCAGCCATCAGTTACTCCGGTCAGCGTAGCCTTCCAACTCTGCCCCGTTTCAAAACTGACGCTTTGCGAAGAAGCATTCTCGTCGAAGCTGAAACCTTGTTCAAAGATTGTTTCACTGCCAGATACCGGCATCAGATACTCCTGCAACTCTTTATCATCGTCGGAGCAGGAAGCACATACCAGCACGATACAAATGGCGATCCAATGTCGCCAGGTAAAAAAAGTGTAGCGTTCCATAATTTTCATAATATCAAACTTTTAGCATTTTCATCCAAAGGTAAGCAAGCCCGAAGAGAATTGGTTGAAAAAGGTATAGAAAAAGAAGGAAGAGAATACGAAAACGTTTGCATCATAGCTATCAAAAAATTCCATTTTATAGCACGAACCGTCTCACAAACTATATAACAAGAAAAATCCTCTTCCTCGCACTATTTACACATGCAAGGAAAAGGATTTTTAACCGTTTGTTTTCCATTTCAAAAACGGAAAACGCTTTTATCAATTAACCGGATTAATTTCACAGTACGCCTTACCTTCACATAGCGGATAAAGATTAATCGTATATTTTCCTGCTGTAACTGCAATATTTCCTCCATTCTGGGTAGTCAATTGCTCCGGAGTTCCTCCCCAACTGATTGCCCAATCATCATTTGCACGGAACTTGATTTCACCATCAGCCAAATCTGTAGTAATAGTCCAACAACGGTTTTCGATACTATAAGTCATATCTGTATCGCTGTCCCATCCGTTAGGAGTAGCACTGCCAATAATACCTATCGCAACAGGAGTCAAGGTATAAGTTTTCTCGTTCAAATCAACTACTACCTGATAGAAACCTTCCGGCTCAGTAATCGTAATATTAGCTGCATCGGGAGCAGTATTGAAATCGGCTCCGTAATTCGTTCCATCCCAATTTGGTTCAGAACTGAATTTAAATCCATTCTGATTAAGATACATATAACCGGTATAAATGTTATTGAATTCCGGACTTGCCAACATATCAACATGCTTCCAACCATTAGCGTCACCAGCCATATAAAGATAAGCAGTTGCCGGAGCTACCGAGTAAGTATAGTTAATGACATCAAGCGTAATGATAAAGTGACCTGCTCCCGCAATGGCCGGAGTTTCTACATTATACCTGTCACCTGTCCATACTACAAAGTTCTCGGTCTTCGTATCACCATTGACACGGCATCCCATCTGTACGGCATTGGCAGCATCCCAACCGCCGTTCACATCATAAGCCGCATAAAACTTGAAATAGCTGGCAGCCTCATTGGTCGTTTCTACAGTGACCTGATATACACCTTCTTTATCGGCTACCGGTGTCATAACAACTGGATTGGCAGGATCCCATCCCGTAAAGTCGCCCAACAATACATAACCATCTTCACTGATAGCAGGAGTAGAAATAGGAGTCAACTTAGCCTGAGACATTCCTGAAACATTTACAGCTTCACCGCTTTTCAACTTGGCTGCCACATTCATATTGACATCCAGCACCCGCTCCACATGAGCACGACTAAAAAAAGCATCACGCACCACAGAATCCAGCTCCAATGTATTGACTTTTACATTTCCATCCTTAACAGTAGCATTAATAGCCAAGCCATTGATGTTAAGGCTATTCAGTTTAATAGAAGCTACATTAGGATTCGTAGAAGACAAAGATGCTATTTCAACGGAATCCGTTGCCTGCTGTTCTTCGGCTACCGATTCGTAAAACTTATCCATATCTACTACAGCATCGGCTCCGGCCACAAAACTGATTTCATATTTAGCTGCCGGATCTTCGGGAGAATTGGATTGGGGGTTAGCCCAATCCGTATAATCTTCCGTACAAGCACCTAAGGCAATTCCCATCAGGAATATACTTGTGAATATCTGATTTTTCTTCATAATGTTTTTCCTTTAAAAATAAGATTATCATTCAGGTTATTTCACCTCACCTTTTTCTATGGCATCTACACCCGGTGTACCAATATTGAGGTAGAGTTTCTGCCCTGCTGCAGGTTTCACACTATATTCGGCACCCATCGTTTCTTCCCAACTATTAGGAATGTTATCGTTACGCCAGAACAATTTACCGTCGAACAACGTAAACTCAGTACGCCACCATTCGAATTCGGCCACTTTCACATAAGCTCTCATTTCACCTCCACCAATAAATTCAGGCGAAACCCAGGCTTCGGTATCGTCGGCCGGCGCTGTGAGCTTCAGTGCAGGATCAGAATCGTTCCAAGAGGAAGTCGCATTTCCAATAATATAGAATGCAGCAGGATGTACGTTTAACGTATAATTGATAGATTCACCATCAATCTTCGCCTTGAAATAAAGTACATACCATCCGCCATTGGCCACCTTAATATTACCGCCATTATCGGACAGTCCGGCTCCGGCTACATCGTTATACAGATTGACATCAGCATAACCTAACCATTGTTCGGGATAAGTACCCCATTTGAATTCTGCACCATCAGGCATATAAACTACAGTAAAGTAATTTCCAGGCAATCCATATACTGGTGTAAACTCTTTCCAAGTCCCCCATGGCGATCCGATACTTGAACCAGCTACATACAGCTTTTCGGGCAATGAAATGCTTGGTGCCTGATAAGTAGCTACTACCTGGAGCTTGATAACATTGGAATAACAACTACCCTTATCCAATCCGTTTACATTAGCATGCAGACGTACATAAAGGTCTTTCACTTCACCAGAAGGATATTCCACTCCTTCATTAGCTTCCAAAAACATATTTACTACAGCATCGTTCAAACGGCTACCGGAAATTTTTATAATGGTAGAAGTGCTACTCATCACGACTTTATACACCGGATTTTCTCCTGTGAAATCCTCGAAAGAAATTTCCACATCGTAGTTCGTAGCCAAAGGAATGCCACCATAATCGGGCTGGCTGGTAGTAAATGTTACTTCCTCGGCAGCCAGCAAATCCAAAACATTGTTAGCAGCATTGGCAGGCATATTTAATACGAAGCCTGTCGTATTTTCATGGAATGTAGGATTGCTGTCCATGTCCTTTTCGCACGAAGTAACCAACATCATGCACAGAACGGCGAGCAACATTCCTGATAATATTTTTTTCATAATCGTATAATGCTTTTTATTAATTCTACAAATAAATCGATTTAATAACCCTCGTTCTGGCTCAGATTCTCATTACCTCTGATGTCATCGGCTGGTATCGGATATACTTTAAAGTAGTCTGCTACACTCTTGCCTTCGGCAACGCCACCTTTAAAATCCCAAATATATTTATCACCCGTAAACAATCCAAAACGATTCAAATCGCTACGACGACGTCCTTCCATATAAAACTCACGGCACCACTCATCAATAATATACTGTTCGGTAATCGTAGCCGGTGTAGAGGCTCCGGCACGCGAACGCAACACTTCGATGTCGGCACGTGCTTGTTGCGGATCACCAGTCAAACGGAATTTAGCTTCTGCACGAGTCAGATACATTTCTGCATAACGAATCAAAGGTATATCGACATCCGGAAATTCCACATGCGATGTAGGAGCTCCATCGGTACGTATATTGCTCCACTTCACAATAGACAAACCTGAATTGAAACCGGCTATCTGTTCGAACTCAATACTACGGAGTCCGCCACCACAACCTGAATAGAAAAGTGCACGATCATCGTTAGCCTTGCGCTGTACATCTTTAGTCGTTGTTCCTGCAGCCTCATCCAAAGCAATGATATCTGCTTCCGTCGAATTATCTGGAGCTTTTTCTGTAGCTAACGGACAATCGTCCAAATTGGGAAAGAATTTCTTTACCAAAGCTGCCCGAGCAAAATTACAACTCCAGCCGTTACTGGTTCCCATATAAGGCATACCGGTGATACGGGTTGAACTTACCAGATAATTGGAACCGCTATAACACTTGGTTTTTACGCCATCCTGACGAATTGGCAGAATAATTTCCTTCATAGCCTGTGGGTTCTCATCATTATCAGCCATAAATACCTGCTCATAACCTGTATAACCATTCTTATCGGCCACAGAAAGCTCGTATTTTCCTTCCAGCAAATTACAATAATCGATAGCCTTCTGATAATCTTTTACCGCACCATTGGTATAAACCTCTGAATTAAGAGCCAGACGGGCATGAAGCATATAGGCGGCTCCACGGTCGGCACGACCAAAATTAGCTGTATTATTGAATTCACCAACTTCCGCCATTTGCGGTTCTATTTCAGTCAGTTCCTTGTCAATCCAATCATAAAGATCTTTACCTGCTTTTTCTACGGGCAATTCATAAATATCATAAGTGGTCTTAAAAGGAGCTTTTCCCCAAAGATCCAGAAAATACCACAAGTGAAGCGCACGAAGAAAACGTACCTCAGCACGGTATAATTTATATTGAGGATCTTCTGATTTATCCTCAGTATTCGTCAGATAAAAATTACACAGTGTTACGTCGAATGCCAGACGTTGGAAAGCCCATTGAACACGTGGAGAAGAAGATGTCCATTCGATATTTGTAATCTGGGGAATATCAGCATCAGTCTGCCAGGCCCATACACACTCGTCTGAACAAAGTTCCTGTAAGTTAAACGTTGTACGATAGAAACCGCTTTCACCTTCATCACTACTAATATCGCCATTACCGGCAGGGCCCCTCTGTCCGGTCAGACCAAGCGTACCATAAATCTTCGCCAGCAATTCCATATCACCATATGTTGAACTGGATTGTGGGTCAATAGATGAAATATTAAGATCGTTGACACACGATGTAGTAACTCCGCCCATCAGAAGAGCTGCGAGAACTGTTTTTAAGAATATATGTTTCATATGTTTATACATTAAAAGAAATTAGAAATTAAGGCTTAAACCCAGTTGTACGCTGAAGGGACGCGGATAAGGATTGGAATCGATACCACTTGAAACTTCCGGATCAATACCTTTATATTTGGTTATAATAAACGGATTCTGTGCTGTAAGGAAAGCACGTCCGGAGCATGTTTCATGCCCGGCTACCTTAAACAACGCAGGGAAAGAATATCCCAACGTAATGTTCGAGCACTTCAGGAACGAAGCATTACGTACAAAGTAATCGCTCAAATAATTGGTGTTTCCAGCACCAATACCAGTGAAACCCAATTCTACAGCTTCGGGAGTAGTATTGTGGAGTGTACTGTTGGTGTACAAACCGGCTTGACTGACCATAGCACGATTGGACAGAAAATCGTAGTAAACGTAATTACCTATGGAAGCACGGAAAGCCATACTAAAATCCCAATTCTTATACAAGAACTTGGTAGTGAAACCCATGATAACATCGGCTGTAGGCTTCTTGTAGAAATACCGGTCGCCATCGTCAATACGACCATTGCCGTCACGATCCACATACATACCTTCAATAGGTTTCCCGTTTTCATCGTAAACCTGCTGATAAACGAAGAAAGAGTTAGTGGATTCGCCTACCGTATTGGCCTGAATCAGTGTATTGTTACCACGGCTGATTTTATTTCCGGCCCATGTATAGTAACCTTCATCACCATCGACCAGATCGGTAATTTCATTGTGGTTCCACGAAATGTTATAACTGATGTCCCATGTGAAATCTTTGGTAACGATGGGTTTTGCATTGATTGCAAACTCAATACCGTAATTCTTCAAAGAACCGATGTTCTTAGTCAGTTGAGAACCGAACTGCATTCCAACAGGAATGGTTATCGAATTCAGCAAATCGGTTGTCTTACGGTAATAACCATCTATATTGGCCGTGATGCGGTTGTTCAAGAATGCCAAGTCGAATCCGGCGTTATAAGTAGTCGTCGTTTCCCATTTCAAATCAGGATTATAGGCCGACGGACGCATCGTATTATAGTATGTATCTCCAAAAGGATAAAGAGCAAAAGAATCACTGGTTGTATAATGAGTTTCGTAACCAAAATCAGAGTTGATATCCTGCTGACCGGTCATACCCCAACCCAAACGCAGTTTGAATTCATTCCACCAGGTAAGATCTTTCATAAATGCCTCTTCATTGATTTTCCACGCCAACGCTACCGAAGGGAAATATCCCCATCTGTTACCCTCGGCAAAACGAGAGGAACCATCGGCACGGAATGTCGCAGTCAACATATATCGGTCAAGGAACGTATAATTCAGACGACCGAAATAAGAGACCAGACTGTTGTGGGTAGCCCATGCTTGTTCTTCCCTCAGTTTGGCATCATGAGGTGCACCGGTATATGGGTCGGTACCTTGTCCGTAGTTATAGCCACTACGATGGAAATGGCTCTCTTCGCCACCCACCATGATATCAAAATTATGATCTCCAACTTCTTTAATGTATTGCGCATAAGCATTGGCAGTAATACTATATTTATAGGTTTGAGTCACACCGTCCCATCCGTAGTAGTTATTCGAATACGAATATTTGGAAATAATGTCATCCTGCTTGCTTTCAGTGTATTGTCCACCATAGCTGGCATGAAGAACCAGATCCTCGAAACCATGAATTTTGTAATCCACTTCAAAATTACCGGTAAAGTCATTGGTAGCAGCCTTTGTATTCTTCAAATTCAAAAGGGCTACAGGATTTTGCGGAGCATTAGGATTGTTGGTGTATTTCCAATCCGGATCAAAATCCTTGGGAGCCTGAGAATACTGATAATATCCGCCAAAGAAAGGAGCACGTTCGTCGCCCTCATCAAAATAAACCGGCAATGTAGGATCCATGCTAAGAGCTGCACCAATAGCACCACCAGCATCGGCATAACGGTCTTTTTCATACATATACTTTGCATAAATCTTCATATTCAGATGGTTGTCGAAGAACGAGGGTGACAAGTTCAAACCAACGTTGGCACGACGCATCCATGATGTCTCTACAATACCGTCAGAAGAATTATAGCCCAAACTCAAACGATAAGGAATGTTCTTCACACCACCCGATACCGATACATTATGACTATGCGAAATGGCTGTACGGAAAATTTCATCCTGCCAGTCGGTATTGGCATTTCCCATACCAACTTCACCAGCCTTGTCACCCCACAACTGTCCGACAAGATTGCGGAACTCATCGGCATTCAGCACATCGTATTTCTTCTGAATCATGGAAACCGTCACATCACCGTTGTATGACACCGAAGGAGCAGCACCGCTCTTACCTTTCTTCGTAGTGATAATGATGACACCGTTCGAAGCACGACTACCGTAAATAGCTGTTGCAGAAGCATCTTTCAATACAGTAAAACTTTCGATATCGTTCGGGTTGATCATAGCCAACGGGTTACTCATACCGGTCGGTGTATTGTTATCGATAGTCAAACCATCGATCACAATCAACGGATCATTGGAGGCATTCAATGAAGAACCACCACGTACACGAATCTGAGCACCGGCACCAGGAGTACCGCCCGAAGTAATCACATCAACACCCGGAACTTTACCGACCAACATATCCTGAGCATTGTTTGTGATACCTTTACTCAGTTCATCGGGCTTGATGGCTGTTACAGAGCCGGTCAAATCATCTTTCTTTGTACGACCGTATCCCACCACAACAACTTCACTCAACAATTCGGAATCGTCCTGCAACGTTACAATCACCGACGGAGCAGCAGCAACTTCTTGCGTTGTATAGCCAATGAAAGATACCACCAACGTGGCTCCTTGAGGAACAGTCAATGTAAAGTTACCATCCATATCGGTAATCGTACCATTCGTCGTATTACCTTTTTCCACAACATTCGCGCCTATCACTTCGAGCCCCGTGGCATCTTTCACATGCCCTTTCACGGTAACGTTCTGTGCATAAACGCCAACAGACAAGAATAACCCTAACAATAAGGGAAGAATCGTTCGATAGATTCTAAGATTAACTTGCTTCATGCATTTAAAAAATTAAAGTTAACAATATTTATTATTACTATTCTTTCAACCGAAGATGTTCATATGCCATTGCATAGTATTCCTGACAATAAGGCACAAAATGACATAGGCAAATATATAGGTTATCGACATATGTAAAGATACAGGAAGAGTTAAATATCGAGATTGAAACGTGCAAACGATTGCACTATGTATGCAATGCTTTTCACCGGGGTATAAGATTAGCGGCCATTCTGCATCGTCCGCCCCATCGCCGAACGACGCTTGCAGTGCTCACGAGCCACACTTGCGTTGCTCACGAGCCACACTTGCATCGCTCGCGAGCCACACTTGTGTCGCTCAACAGCATTGCTTGTCACGTTGCCGAGCAATCGAAGTAGCACTTTAAAAACAGCCATCACAGACATCCGACAAGCCAATCTGAACGCATACGCACCCACAAAAGTGCTGAAACGAAGTTTTTTCCCCTTCACGCCTTCACCGGCTTCTTACAAGCTGATTAACAAAAAGTTGCGGTGAAACATGAGGCTTCACCCACGTTTCACCGCAATTTCGGGAAACAGGCATACGACTATGCTTCACCTGTCTTATCCGATTGGTCCTTTCACCGTAAGCATCTTGTATTCATCCACTTACGGTGAAGCGTCACCGGTTATATATCTTTCTTCCGGCGTCTCACTTCACTTCCAACGTCAGTTTTCCAGCCTTCACACCTTTAGCCTTGGCTTCGAACACCAGATTGCCCGATTCGGCTCCACTTTGTACAATAGCTGTCAGCTGACCGCTGAAGGCATGCATACGGGGCAGATGGAAAAGATCGAGGCAGGTGGCATCGCCATTGGCAGCAGCACGGAAACTTCCCGCTCCTTTCACCGTGAAAGACACCAGACGGTCGTCGGCCGGACAAAGATTGCCATCCTTGTCCACCACACGAACCGTGATATAAGCCAGATCCTTGCCATCGGCCGAAAGCGTCATGCGGTCGGCCACCACTTCCAGATGATGAGGCTTGCCTGCTGTCCGTACCGTCTTTTCTTCCACCTTCTTGCCACTGTTATCGTAGGCCACTACTTTCAGTTCGCCCGGCTCGTAAGGCACGTCTGTCCACATCAACCGGTAACGGCGCTGCAACCACAATGAATCCTTTCCCTGCAAGGCACGAGCCTCATCAGCTGTCAGTTTTCGCTGCTTTCCGTAGCTTTTACCGTTTACAAACAGTTCGGCCTCGGGATAATTGGTGTAAACAAAGACAGGTGTATTCTCTCCTTCACGTCCCGGCCACGTCCAATGAGGCAGTACGTGCAGCGTATTGTCCCGCTTGTTCCAGATGCTGCGATACAGGTAGTAACGGTCTTTAGGCAGACTGGCCAGGTCGATGATGCCAAACACCGAGCTATGGCTGGGCCAAGCATCTGTATCATAAGGCGAAGGTTCGCCCAAGTAGTCGAAACCTGTCCATACAAACTGCCCCAACGTCCAGTCGTAATCGTCGGCCAAAGCAAAGTCCTCGTCGGGCACGTTCGACCACGAACAGGCCTCCAGGTCATAACCCGAACACTGATGGTCGTCGTACATAGCCTGCTTCTTCAGTTCGGCCGGGAACTTATAGACTCCACGCGAGCTGACGGTGGATGCCGTTTCGGAACCAAGCACCAGATTCTGAGGCAGTTTCTCGTAAGACTCCACATAACGCTGCGTGCGGTAATTCAATCCCGGCACATCGAGCATGGCCGCAAAGCCATTGGCCAGCACACAGGACACCTGATCCATACCGCACGTCACAGGGCGTGTCGGATCTTCGCGATGACAAATGTCCTGCAAGAACGAAGCCACCTTGTAGCCTTCAGGACTGCATTGCGTAGGCACTTCGTTCCCGATGCTCCACATCACCACGCTGGGATGGTTGCGATACTGGCGAAGCATGTTGACCATATCCTTCTCGGCCCACTCCTTGAAGAAGCGATGATAGCCGTTTTCGCACTTGGCAATGTCCCACTCGTCGAACGGTTCCACCATCATCATAAAGCCCATTTCGTCACAAAGTTCGACCAGCTCAGGCGCAGGCATGTTGTGCGACGTACGGATGGCATCGCATCCCATGTCTTTCAGCAGTGTCAGTTGCCGACGAAGAGCAGCTACATTGACAGCAGCCCCCAGCGGGCCAAGGTCGTGATGATTGCATACCCCCTGGAACTTGCGATGCTGGCCATTCAGGAAGAAGCCTTTGTCGGCCACTAACTCAATGCTGCGGATGCCGAAACGGGTTGAATATTCGTCGGTCTGCTGCCCATCGACATAAATCTTCGAGACGGCTTTATATAAATAAGGTGTTTCGGGACTCCACAAGCGGGGAGCATCGACCAAGAAATTTTGTTCGAAAGGCTGGCCGTGGTTTATCTTCATCGTATTGTCCTTCGATGCCACCACTTCACCGTCCGGAGAAAGAATCTGGGTCAAGATACGAACATCCTTCGTCCCGGCTCCTTCGACAGTTGTCTTCAGACAGACAGAAGCATATTCGGCAGAGACGTGCGGGGTTGTCAGTTGAGTACCCCACACGGGTACATGCACTGCCTCGGTGGCCACTACGCGTACCTTCCTGTAAATGCCGGCTCCCGGATACCAGCGGGACGACTGCGGACGATTTTCAAGACGAACAGCCAGTTGGTTCTTTGTTGCTCCCTCTTCTTTATTTAAATAAGGCGTAACATCGCAATGAAACGAATTGTAACCGCACGGCCAGAAGCAGACTTCCTGTCCGTTGACATACACACGAGCCTCGCTCATGGCACCATCGAATACCAGCGACACCAGTTTGCCAGCCGGAGCTTCGAACGTAGTACGATACCACCCTACCCCGACATACGGCAAACCGCCCGTACGTCCGGTCTTTACCGAAGCCGCAGTTTCCAGATTCTGGGTAACGGCCACCTCCTGCAAGTCGTGACTGCGGTCGAAAGGACCGTAAATAGCCCAATCGTGAGGCACGGTCACAGCCTCCCACTGCTTGTCGTCAAAGTCAGGCTTCATGGCATCGGCCACATCGCCCTTCATAAATTTCCACCCTTTTTCCAATAAGGTTTCCGTTCGCTGCTGCGCCGTAGCCATCCAAGCAAGCAATGCGCAACATAAAGTCATCAATAATCTTCGGTTCATATTTATTCCTGTTATTCTTTAAACCCATCCATGATTACAGTCGGCCGACCATCTTCGGTAAACGCGCCCAACCGGTATTGGCTCGGCTTGCATTCGGGCTCCCAATAGAACACCCCCTTGCACTTACCTTCCGTATTCTCACGGCATTCTTTGATAAGAAGAGCCAGCTGCTTCTTGCCCTGTTGCAATACGGCATCGCTTGCCAGACGTCCTTGATCGTCGGCACACTCCATACCCGTTTCTACAATCATCACATCGCATCCGTAACGGGAACTTACTTTCTTGATGTTGGCAATACAATCTGTAATCGTTTTTTCTGCCGTATATTCGGGATGCTCCTGCATGGTCCAGTAAGGATAGATCGACATACCTATCATATCCCATTTCCCGCCGTTCTTCTTCAACTCGTCAAAGAACCAGGTATAAAGTCCGTTATCATACCCATTGTCTAAATGAACAATGACAATGGCCTGTGGAAAAACCGCCTTTACGGCATCATAGCCCGTATTCACAAAAGCAGCCAGATTAGCCCAGTTAGCCCGATATTTTATCTCGGTCGATGTCGTATTCGACTCTTTCACATCGCACGCACGGATGTCATACGAAGCTCCGCTCAGCGAAGCATCTTCGTCCCACAACATGCCCGGACGAATTTCGTTTCCCACCTGTACCCACTTCGGAGTAACTCCGGCCGCTTTCAATGCGTTCAGCACTTCGGTCGTATGATCCGCCAACGCCTTCTTCAGTTCGTTTATCCCCAATCCCTTCCAAGAAGCAGGCTTATGTTGCTGGCCGGGATCGGCCCACCAGTCGCTATAATGGAAATCGACCATGACATCCATATCCAGATTGTGAGCCCGTTTGGCCTTCACTACCAGATCTTCCGTGTTGCACCAGTTACCATGCTCCTTCGGATCGACCCATACACGCAAGCGGATGGCATTAAGCCCATATTCCTTCATCAAAGCCGTACATTCACGTGCCTCTCCGGCCTGATTCTTAAAGACATGTCCCTGACTCTCCATTTCGGTCACCCAACCGATATCTGCTCCCTTGGCAAAATTCTTGTTATCAACGACTGTAACGTCCTCTTCCTTCTCCTCATTATTGTCTGAGCCATTGCTTCCACACGAAGGAAACAAAAACATGGCTCCCAATATCAAACTGATAAAATGAATGTGCTTCATAGCGAAATTATTTAATGAATAAGAAAAATTCAAAGATAGTGAAATCTTTCACAAACCCCTCTGCTATTTACTACAAAAATATAAAAACTCACAACCATACAATCGCTCATAGCAAAGAGGCTCCAAGTCAATCTATGCAATCGTTTGCAAAAGCTGATAATCCGATAAAACTCAATACTTAAAACTTTTTCTACCGATTCCTCTATTTTTGCAGTAAAAATAAGAGAATCGTACGTTATTTACCATTTGGGCAGACAACAAATATTGCCTACCTTTGGACGGAAAAGACCTATACTTATGAACAAACCTCAAATCACCATCAAAGACATTGCACGCGCACTGAATGTTTCTCCGTCAACCGTGTCCAGAGCCTTAAAGGACAACCCGGACATCAGTCAGGAGACACGCGACCTGATACACGCCTATGCAGCCGAGCATAATTATAAGCCCAACGCCCAGGCCGTGAACCTTCGGGCAGGACGAAGCAATACGATAGGCGTCATCGTTCCACAAATGGTACATCACTTCTTCTCGTGCGTGCTGAGCGGCATTGAGCAAGCCGCCTCGGAAGCCGGATATAACGTACTTGTAGCCCAAAGCAACGAATCGTACGAACAGGAAGTTAAGATTATACATTCATTCCTTGCCGCCCGTGTTTGTGGTGTCATCGCTTCGCTGGCCAAAAACACCTCGCACTACGAACACTATCAGGAGTTGCTGGAAAACAATATACCCATCGTCTTCTACGATCGCATCTGTACGGAACTGAATACCGAACGAGTAGTGGTAGATGACTATGCCGGTTCGTTTGCTGCCGTAGAATACATGATTCAAACCGGATGCAAACGAATTCTATTTTACAGTTCTTCTCCACATCTGGAAATTACGAAAAACCGCAAAAACGGCTATCTGGATGCCATGAAGAAATATCACATCCCGGTAGATGACAGTATGATCAAGCTATGTGACACCCGCGAACACGCCATCGCCATCACCCCCGACCTGCTGGAATCGGAAAAACGTCCCGACGGCTTTTTCGCCATCAACGACGAAACAGCGTCGGGCATCCTGTATGCCTGCAAACTGGTAGGAGTGAAGGTCCCTGACGAAGTTTCGATTTGCGGATTCACCGACGGAGCCATTGCACAAAACACCGACCCTAAACTGACAACCGTAGGCCAACATGGCGAAGAAGTAGGGAAAAGTGCTTTCAGCATTCTGACCAACAAACTGGAAGGCAATGAAAAACGAAGTAACAAGATTGTCAGGACCAACCTGATTATCAGAGGCACCACCAAATAGTCGTTCCTCGGAAATCAGTTTCGGACAACATCCAACTAAAATACAATTAACAACAAATATCATGAAAGCAATACCAGACTTGAGTTTTTGGAAGCTGTGGAATATCAGCTTTGGTTTCTTCGGCGTACAAATAGCCTACGCCCTTCAAAGCGCCAACATCAGCCGCATCTTTTCTACGCTGGGCGCCGACCCGCATTCCCTGAGTTATTTCTGGATACTGCCCCCTCTGGCCGGTATCATCGTGCAACCGCTGGTAGGAGCCGCGAGCGATCGTACCTGGACACGCTTCGGTCGCCGTATCCCCTATCTGTTTATAGGCTCACTCATAGCCGTGCTTGTCATGTGCCTGCTCCCCAATGCAGGAAGCTTCGGCATGGAGGTCGGCACGGCCATGATCTTCGGCCTCTTCTCGCTCATGTTCCTTGACACATCCATCAACATGGCTATGCAACCTTTCAAAATGATGGTCGGCGACATGGTAAACGAAAAACAGAAAGGACTGGCTTACTCCATCCAAAGCTTTCTCTGCAACGCAGGCAGTCTGGTCGGTTACCTGTTCCCCTTCATCTTTGCTTGGATCGGCATACAGAACACAGCACCACAAGGTGTCATCCCCGACTCGGTCATCTATTCCTTTTATATCGGAGCTGTCATCCTGATTCTTTGCGTCATCTACACGACTGTCAAAGTAAAAGAAATGCCCCCCAAGGAATATGCCGAATACCATGGCATCAGCGAAAACGAAAAGAAAGAAAAAACCAACATGCTGAAACTGTTGGTCAAAGCTCCTAAAGCCTTTTGGACCGTAGGTTTGGTACAATTCTTCTGCTGGTTTGCATTCATGTTCATGTGGACTTATACCAACGGCAGTATAGCTTACAACGTATTCGATGCTCCTACAACCGAAACCGTAGTGGATGGCGTAAAAAAAGTGTTGCTCGACACCACCAGCCTGCAATATCAGGAAGCGGCCAACTGGGTAGGAGTTCTTTTTGCCGTACAGGCAATCGGATCGGTACTATGGGCCATCTGTATTCCCATGTTCAAGAACCGCCACACCATCTATTCGCTCAGTCTTGTGTTAGGAGGCATCGGTTTCATCTCGACCTATTTCATCCACAACCAGTACATGCTGTTCATCTCGTTTATTCTGATCGGTTGTGCCTGGGCCGCCATGCTGGCAATTCCCTTTACCATCCTGACCAACTCGTTAAGCGGCGGACACATGGGTACTTATTTAGGATTGTTCAACGGCACTATCTGCATTCCACAAATCGTAGCCGCTGCCTTGGGAGGTACCATCCTGTCTCTGTTTACACCCGAAGGCAGCCTGCCACCCGAAATCAATATGCTTGTCACAGCCGGTGTCATGCTGCTCATAGGATCCGCTTGCGTCTTTATCATCAAAGAAGGAAAAGACAACTGATTAATACCAGATTCACCGCACACTCCGCCTGACCACGGTGAACAAAACGCATCGCGCTGCCGGAAAACTTCGTGGAAAAAACCCCACATTGTTTTCCGACAGTGCGATGTTTTTTCATTTTATTTCATATCTTTACGCCAACAACCATAAGAATACCATGAAAAAGTATTTGAAAACCAACGAATGGAACATCATAGAAGACGAGTTTCATGCCGATAACCTCCGCATGTCCGAAAGTATATTCAGCTTGGGCAACGGCCGGTTTGGCCAGCGGGGAAACTTCGAAGAGCCATACAGCAGCGACAGCTATCCCGGATCGTTTGTGGCCGGAATCCCCTTCCTCGACAAAACGCGGGTGGCATGGTGGAAAAACGGCTTTCCCTATTATTATACGCGCATCCCCAATGCCGCCAACTGGAGCAGCATCCACCTGCGCCTCATCGACGAGGAACTGGACCTTGCTCTGTGGGACGTGGACAGCTTCAACCGTCGGCTCGACATGTACGACGGCATATCCTACCGTGACGTAAAAGTCACCTCGCCACGTGGAAACAGCCTGCAACTTCATGTGGAGCATTTGGCCAACATGGCCTATCCCGACCTCTGCCTGATCAGTTACAGCGTTACCTCCCTGAATTACAGCGGGAAACTGTCTCTTCTTCCTCTACTCGAAGCCAACCTGAACGAACGTTCGGAACAAACCGAAGAGCGCATCTGGAACCTGCTCGATTCGGGAGTTGCACACGATTGCGCCTTTCTATGGACCCAAACCCGCAGAGAAGACGCACAAGTGTGCTATGCCATGACATACCAATTCTTCAAAAACCGGAAAGAAGCCAACCACAACCCCATACGCATCGAAAAAGGCAAGCAAACAGGTTTCAGCCTTGGCACCGATGTAAAGCCGGGCGATACCGTTACCCTTCTGAAATATGTAGTCATAGCCTCTTCCCTTTATTACGAAAGGCAGGAATTGGTGGGAACCTCCATCCACTTAGCCCGCGAAGCCAAAGACAAAGGTTGGAAAACCCTGACTCAAGCCCACAAACAGGCCTGGCACGACATCTGGGAAGAAGCCGACGTCGTCATCGAAGGCGACCCGGAAGCACAACAGGGCATCCGTTACAACATCTTCCAACTCTACCAGACGTATCGGGGAGAAGACCCGCGGCTGAACATTGCCCCCAAAGGATTCACCGGCGAAAAATACGGCGGAAACACCTATTGGAACACCGAGCTGTGCTGCGTACCATTTTTCCTCTTATCGACTCCGCGGCAAATTGTTAAGAATCTGCTGATGTACCGTTACAACCAATTGCCCAAAGCCATTGACAATGCCCGAAAATTGGGGTTCGAAAACGGTGCAGCCCTTTTCCCGCAAGTAACCAACAACGGAGAAGAATGCCACAGCGAATGGGAAATCACTTTCGAGGAAATACACCGCAACAACATCATCGTCTATGCCATCATGCAGCATGCCACCATCACCGGATCCATAGACTACATCCTGAAATATGGGCTGGAAGTAATGATTGCCGTCTGCCGCTTCTGGAGCCAGCGGACTACCTTCTCGCAAGCACGGCAGCAATACGTCATTTTAGGAGTAACAGGTCCCGATGAATACCAAAACAACGTGGACAACAACTGGTACACCAACTTTTCGTGCATACGCTGTCTGAAGATGACATTGAAATATCTGGATCTGGCCGCGCAACAACATCCAGACGACTATCGGCGCATCTGCGACACCACCCACTTCGACTACAAACGGGAAACGCCGCTGTGGCGCGACATCATCGAGCACATGTATCTTCCCTACGATGCAGCCAAAGGAATCTTCATACAGAACGACGGCTTCATGGACAAAGTCCTGCAAAGCACCGATGCCATACCGTCCGGCGAACGCCCCATCAACCAGCATTGGTCGTGGGACCGTATTCTGCGTTCCTGCTACATCAAGCAAAGCGATGTCCTGTTGGGACTCTACTTGTATTATTTCCTGTTCGATACGGAAACGGTACGTCGCAACTTCCACTTCTACGAACCCATGACCGTACACGAATCGTCGCTTTCGCCCCATATACATGCCATACTGGCTGCGCGCATCGGCGAGACAGAAAAGGCCTACCAGCTGTTTGTCCATGCTACCCGTCTGGACCTGGACGACTACAACAACGAAGCCGACCAGGGACTGCACATCACCAGCATGCCGGGCTCGTGGCTGGCCATTGTCCGCGGTTTTGCCAACCTGCAGGTACAGGACAATGAACTGAACTTATCGCCAGTCAGACCCTTACAATGGAAAAAGTATGCTTTCCGAATCAACTTCCAAGGACGGAAACTGAGGATTGAAGTAACCGAACAGATACGGATCGAATTACTGTCCGGTCCTTCCATAAGCATCAAGCTATATGGTACTGCCTACGAACTGACACCGGAACAACCGTTGTGCATAGCAGCCAACAACTGATAATAGTACATAAAAAAAGGATGCACCAGCAAAAGTGGCGCATCCTTTTTTTATAATTTCACTATCAGCAGTTTATCCCAAGAACGAGATAAGCACACCGGCTGCCACGGCAGAACCGATTACACCGGAGATATTGCTTGACATACAGTAATTCAGCACATGGTTCTTCGGATCGTATTTCGTAGCAATCTCGTTGCACACACGGCTGGCCATAGGCACGGCACTCAGACCGGTAGCACCGATCAGCGGATTGATCTTCTTCTTGGAGAAAAGGTTGACTACCTTGACAAACAGGATACCACCCGAAATAGACAAGGCAAATGCCAGGAAACCACCGATCACAATGCCGATTGTCGTCCAGTTGAGGAATGCCTCGCTCGTCATCGTAGCACCGACACTCAGTCCCAAGAAGATAGTAGCAGCATTCATGATGCTGTTGGCAGCGGCGTCGAACAGACGGCTTGTATCCGAACCGATTTCCTTAATCAGGTTACCGAACATCAGCATACCAATCAAAGGAACGGCCGTCGGTACAAACAAGGCCACGATGGTAGTAACCGCTATCGGGAAGATAATCTTCAGCACACGCAGATTCTTGATTTCTGTCTTCGACGGATAAAGCTTCTCCTGCTCTTTCATGTTGATCATCAGTTCTTTCTTGGTGCAAAGCAGCTTCACTACCAACGGAATGATAACCGGCACCAGCGCCATATACGAATAAGCAGCTATGGCTATCGGGCCTAACAGATGAGGAGCCAACTTGATGGTAGTAAAGATGGCTGTCGGGCCATCGGCACCACCAATAATACCCAAAGCGGCAGCTTCTTTCGGAGTGAAGCCCATCAGTACGGCACAGAGCAACACCGTAAATATACCCAACTGGGCAGCCGCGCCGAAAATAGAAAGCCGCAAATTGCGGAGCATCGGGCCGAAGTCGGTCAGCGCACCTACACCCATAAAGATGACAGGTGGCAGGAAACCGGTCTTTATCAACATATAGTAGATGAAGTTCATCAGTCCCAAATCATGGGCAATCTCGTGCAACGGCATCTCCCAGATGTTCTTCATCACCCCGTTCACCATCACCATGCCGTTCTCATCGGCTTGGATAACTCCCATTTCACCTCCGGGGAAATTGGCTATAAGCACACCGAAGGCGATGGGAACCAGCAGAAGCGGTTCGTAATGCTTCTTGATACCCAAGTAAAGAAGGACAAAGGCGATAGCATACATCACGAGGAACGACGGATCGGCAATGATGTTGCTGAAAGCCGTCATATCATAGAGTTTTGCAAATATTTCTTCCATTATCCTATCTTCATTAATACATCATCTTCTGAAACTGAATCTCCCGGATTGACGCAGATGGCAAGTACCGTTCCGTCGAAGTCGGCACGAATGGCGTTGTACGTCTTCATGGCTTCGATATAGCCCAGCAGGTCTCCCTTCTTTACCTTATCACCTACCTTGATAGGAGTTTCCTGCGTGTTCTTCGTCAGGAAGAATTTACCTTCGAGGGGTGAAGGAACGTCCTTTCCTTCGCCTGTCACAGGAGCTTCCATCTTGGCTGTGGCCGAAGCCGGAAGGTCGATGTCGCCATAAGCAACAGTCACGCGGTAAGCCTGACCATCCACCTGAACAGTAAGCGTCTTGGGCTTGGCGTCATCCAGCGGCGACTTGTCACGCTCGGCACGACGTTTCTCGACATCGGCCAGGAAGTCTTCTTTCGCCTTTCCGCTCTTGTAAGCTTCGTATTGTGCAGGGTGCATGGCATATTCGAAGAGTTCTTCATCGTCCTCGCCTGTTTCCCATTTTTTCTCTTTCATCATCTTGCGATACTTGTCGAGGCAGTCCGGATAGTTATCCTGCGGGTTGCCGGTGAAGAATTTACGTCCTTCGCGTTCGGCCTTCTCCACAATTTCCGGTGCCAACTGACCAGGCAGCTTTCCGGCTTTACCCAGAATCATATCCCAAATATCGTCGGCAATCATGCCCCAGCGTTCCTTACCTTTCTCCATGGCAATGACGTTCATCATAGCCAGGTTCTTGACATACTGGCTGAACGGAGTGACCAAAGGAGGATAGCCCACACGCGGCCACACGTAAGCCACTTCCTTAAAGAGCTTGATAAGCAACTCGTCCTGCTTCATGAAAGGCAGGTTGCGTTTGGCCTTGTACTTGTTGATGCTTTCCAGATTGGTTTCCAAATCGGCCATCAGGCTTCCCATCATGCCGCCCGGCAGTCCCGGACCGATCAGCAGGGAGTTCATCAGACGGTTGCGCGGCGAAATGTACAGTCCCAGGAAATCGTCCATGAATTCCTGTATCAAGGCACGAACCTTCATGTAGGCCTCCATATTGATTTCAGGAACCTGGAAACCGGCATCCTTCAGCATGGCCTGTACGCTAAGCACATCGGCATGGCCCGTACCCCATGACAAAGGTTCCATACCTACATCGATGTAGTCGCATCCGGCCTCGCAGACTTCGAGAATGCTGGCCATGTTGAAACCGGGACCCGCATGACTATGATATTGGATGGGGATATCGGGATGGGCAGCCTTGATGTTGGCTACAATCTTACCCAACGACACCGGACGGCCGATACCTGCCATATCCTTGATGCAGATTTCATCGGCTCCCAACTTGATCAGCTGCAAAGCCATGTCGGTATAATACTCTACCGTATGTATGGGCGAATGCGTGATGCACAACGAACACTGCGAAATCATGCCCGCATCGTGAGCATACTTGATGGAAGGAGCAATGTTACGGATATCATTCAGTCCGCAGAACGTACGGGTAATGTCGGTACCCTGGGCTTTCTTTACCTTATAGAACAATTTGCGGACGTCAGCAGGAACAGGGCTCATACGCAAGCCGTTCAGTGCACGATCCAGCATGTGGGTTTGAATGCCTGCTTCATGGAAAGGCTTTGTCCAGGCACGTACGGCCTTATTGGGGTTTTCGCCAAACAGCAGATTTACTTGCTCGAAACCTCCACCGTTGGTTTCTACACGGGCAAAACATCCCATCTCGATGATAGCAGGAGCTACTTTTACCAGCTGATCTACACGTGGCACATACTTACCGGCACTCTGCCACATGTCCCTGAATACCAAGCTGAACTTTATTTCTTTCTTCATACCTTATTTATTGAATATATATATTTTAAACAATTACAATTTCTCTACTTTGGAGACTTTCCCCTTTCCATGTGTCACAACGGATACTGCAGCCGTAATGGCAGCCATAATGTTGGCGGGTATCGCTGCGGGAGCGTTGGCAGCCGAATGTTTCACCGGAGCCACTTCTTCGGGAGCAAACTTATTGACCAATGAAATAAGTCCCTTACCCAAATAAATGACAATCAGCAAGATAGCAAATACGGTAGCCATACCTACTACCATCAGCAAAAGTGCTATATTCAAGTTTTCCATACTTATAATTTATTAGTTATTTAGCCAGATTTCAAAAAAATCGTTCGAAATTACTGATTATTGCTGAAAAAAAGTCGTTCAGATATGATAAAAGATATTAAAATGTGAGATATGTAGTCCTTGGAGCAGCCTCTTAATGTCTTAGTTCGCTTGTCAACTCCTTTACTCGTTCTCCCAAAGCATAAAGCCTGAAGATATTCACCAAGTGTTTGACAGGTATCAATCAATTCATTTTACAGGTGATACGGCATTCGAAGCGTTTAGCGAAGTTTTTACCATGTTTCACAACGACTCAAATTCCATTCTGCACCTTAGCCATGCAAAATCCTGCACCTCTACTACCCCACGTATGCGCACGCCCATGTTGCACCAGACGGCTAATCTGCGATAATCCGTGCATTCTGTGGCATGTTTCACCCATCCATCAGGAGAAGTTTCACCATAACCGTTTGATTATAAATCGATTGCGGTGAAAGATAGATACGCGAACGGCACGTACGGGACGGATAAACGCGGATTTTAATCTTGCTTTTTAAATTTTTCATTGAACCGGCGTGAAACTTATCTTTCACCACATTCAGCTGATTATCAGCACTGATATTCCGCGGTGAAAGCGTGAACCCAATTTCCCCTTTTCTCTTTTTTATCCGTGTTCGTCCGTCTCCCTCCGTGTCGTCTGCGTATCCATCCTTCACCCACTAAAGTCCTACTTGGTGCTCGTAACCACCTACTTTAGCGACGTAACATCGGTAGTTAGCCGACGCAACAAGCCATGTCGTCAGACATGACAAGCAATGTCAGTAAGATTGACAAGCAATGTCGGCAGGTTTTACAACCAAATTCCTTGAGTTTCACATCCAATCCTGTCGGGTTTTACAAGCAAAGCCCACGAGTATGACAAGTAAAGCCCGCGAGTATTGCTTGCAACTCTCGCGTGTATTGCTTGCATGGCTCGCGAGCCGTGCAAGTGTTTCTCGCGAGCCGTGCAAGTGTGGCTCACGCCAAGCTATTGACTACAGTTGACAAGTCGTTGATATTTAACGAGAGTCCGATATCGGAACAAGTCCATAGTTAACTGCTCGGGCTTCGGTCCTACCGAATTGAAAATAGACGAAAGAACAGATTGGGCTACCGATGCCCCCTCTTTGTGGTACAAAAACGGCTTTAATTCCCAAAGAAGTGCAGCGAAGTGACCTCCTCCATAACCCATTGATTCCCGCAGGAACATTAAATGCGCCCTCAGTTGCAAGATCAAAAAAAATAAGGTTACACAAGACTTTCATGCCTCATGTGACGGCTGTGAAAGTCTGTGTAACCTTTCTTAATCCTAATTCTAACAAACAATCTTTATTACCTTATCCGCATCGACCGAATTACCAGCCCGGATTCTGTCCCAAATTGGGGTTCTTGAATCGCTCGGTATTGGCAATCGGATAGAAATACAAATTATCGGTAATCGTACGCGATTCGAGCAAGAACGGTGTGTATTCGAAACCGTCGCTTGTCTTTACCACCTTCACTCCATAAATGTTGGCAGTTTCGTCCAAATCCTTCCAACGACGGAGATCCCAGAAACGATGGCCTTCGAAAGCCAGCTCGACCCGACGTTCGTTCTTTAAGCGCTTTACGAAGTCAGCCTCGCTCATGCCGCTTGGCAACTCGGGCATATTAACATCGGCACGGGCACGTACCTGATTGACTGCTTCGCGAGCACTCAACGGAAGTTCGCCATCCTTGTAGTCGGGATTATGGTAGGCGTTCACCATTGCTTCTGCGTAGTTCAGCAACACCTCGGCATAACGGAACAGAATCCAGTTATGATTTTTGGCCGTTACCTTACTGCTCGATTCGAAGCTGATGGAGTTATTGACATACTTCTGCAAGTAATAGCCTGTGGTCGTGGCGTTTTCTATAGGAAGTCCGTTGGCGCCGCCTTCCCAGATTTCTACATTATTCACCGGCCACTTCATGTTGTTATATACAATGGTCATCCCCATGCGCGGGTCACGATTGGCATAAGGATCGGCTTTCATGGCCGGGTTATTCCAGTCGAATGTCGAACCGTCGGTCATTTCATAAGCATCGACCAGATTCTGGGTAGGACAAGTAGAAGTAGTTCCGCCTTCTACCCCCATCGGGAAATTGGCTTTCTCAAAATCGCCGTTTTCACCGGTAGCACGTGCCAGGATGACTTCGGCCGTTTTGTTATTTGTATCATTGAACAAATCGGAATAATTCACCAGCTTGTAGCCCAGTTCGGAAGCAGAACCGATGATTTCGTAAGCAGCCTTGGCTGCCTTCTTCCAGTTTTCGGCATTGTCACTGCTGTACAGCGGACTTGCCATATAAAGCAGCATACGTGCTTTCAGCGCCAAAGCAGTACCTTTCGTCACACGGCCGGTTTCGGCATCGGGGAAGCTCTTGTAATCGACCGGCAAATAGTTAGCCAGATCGGTACATTCGTCCACAATGAACTGTGCAATGTGTTCGAAAGTATCCGGAGTCACCTGATTGGCCTCGTCCTGAGTTAATACTTCCGTAATGAAAGGCACATTGTGATAACGTCTGATCAGTTCGAAATAGAAATAGGCACGCAAGAAACGTACTTCGTACTTATAGTTGTTGAAGCACTTCATCATATTCTCGTAATCATCGGAGTATTTCCAGTCATCGAACGTCAGATTGGCTGTCTCCGCCAGATAAAGGTTGGCAGCCCGAATGCCCGTATAGTAATTGCTCCACTGGTCGTCCACCGTGTTGTTGGCAGACCAGGTACCATTCACAAACCGTTGGATTTCGGAAGAATCATAGATATGAATAGCATCATCGGTAGCCGCATCGAGCATGGCACCATCGATCGAACAGAAGTCGGCCTGCAAGTAACCGTAAATATTAGTCACCAGCTGTTTCACACGAGTATAACTATCCAGAACATCCTGTTTGGTATAGTTGTCGGACTCATCGCAATCCATAAAGTCACATCCTGTAAAAGTAAACAGCGACAGGAGCAATACAAGTCCCTTTATTCTTATATTCTTCATCTTAATCACGTTTTATTAAAACTTCAAATTAAAACCAAACGCATACTGTCTCATCGTAGGATGAGCGACACCGATCGATTCGGGATCGGCAATGTCGATTCCATCGGCACAGAACAGATCGTGTCCACGGCCAAAGATTTTCACCCCTTTCAGGAACTGCACATGCTTCAGCCATTTCTCCGGCAGCTGATAGTACACTTCCAATGTCCGCAGCTTCAGGAACGAAGCATCGGCCACCCACAACGAGTTTGTGTTATAGTTATTATCCGAACCCTGTGTAGTCAGGCGCGGCAGCGTACCATTCGGATTGCTTTCGCTCCAACGGTTGTCCCAATAATATTGCGAAATCGTATTGTTCGATACGAGAGGACGATATACACTGTTTGTATTCAGTATCTTACTATAATTGGCCGCACCCTGGAAATAAGCGGTAAAGCCCAATCCCTTATACTCGGCACCGACGTTGAATCCATAATAGATTTCCGGGCAGGTTTCGTTATATCCCAAGGCAATCTGATCGTACTGGTCGATGCGTTTATCGCCGTTCTGATCCTTAAACTTCAAATCACCCGGATGAACCTCGGACAGATACTGCTTTACGTCACGCTGGTCTATTTCCTCCTGGCTCTGATAGATGCCTTCTACTTCGTAACCAAATATCTGTCCTACGGAATGACCGGTGCGTTTCAGATAATCATACGGACGATACTCCTCATCCATCTCGATTATCTTATTGCGAGCAAACGAGAACTGTCCACCCAGCTGATACGTAAAGTCTCCGATACGGTCGGTCCAATTGGCTGCCACTTCAACTCCATAGCTATTGATGATACCATCGTTGCGCATCGGTACCGTCATACCAAACACCGAAGAGATAGCTCCACCTCCGTCAACCAGAATATCCGTACGATGATCGTAATATCCGTCAACGGTCAGTGACAACTTGTTCCAGGCCATCAAGTCAATGCCTACATTCAGCTTATGGGATTTCTCGTAAGTCAGGCCATCCACGGCAATCTGATACTCTTTCGTTCCCGACTGGCTGGCAGGCGTGTCCTTGAAGTAATAACTGTTTCCACTACCAAAATAATACTTATACAGATTCGCGTCGAAATCGGCACGTCCGGCAATACCGTAAGAAGCTCTCAACTTCAGCAGATTCAGGTTGTCCGATTTCAGCCAGTCTTCTTCGGACAGTACCCATCCGGCGCCTATCGAAGGAAATACTCCCCAACGGTTACCCGGTTCCAAGACGCTGGATGCCGAACCCGACAAGGCAAAATCCAGAATATATCGGTTTTTGAAAGTATAATGTCCTTGTGCCACCACATCCATAAAAGCATACTTATTATTCTGTTTTCTTCCCATCTTCTTGTCCATGGAGTAAAGCAGAGTGGCATTCAGCTTATGTTCGCCCCAAGTACGGTCATAATTGGTTTGCGCACTGAAATTGAAATGGGTATCCATCGTTGTCAGTTCGGTATTAAAGGTGTAATCGCTCTCCTCACGCAATTTCGTATAAGTGTCGCTTGCACCGTCCCAACCCTTCACAGCCGACTGATAAGCATACGTACGTACGTTGCCTTCCTGATAGAATCCGTAACTGTCATAGCCGACATTTACCGTAGCCGACAAGCCCGGCAGAAGGAAGTTCAGATCCTGATTGATGCTCATATCGGCATACAACGTACGTCCCTGGGTACGCAAGTATCCCGAACCGGCAATATTGGCAATCGGGTTGTTGGAGTAAACCGTTGTACCTCCCCATATACCTTGTGCAGTCCTGATTGGGAAAGCACCGGATGGAACCTGATACAGAGCTCCGAACACATCGGATATGTCGCTCTTAGGACGGTTATTCTCGGAGAACACTCCCAACATATTCAGTTTCACTTTCGTCGTACTGGTCACTTGGATGTCCAGATTTGTACGAATATTCATTTTAGAATACTTCAACTGAGTGGAATATCCGTCATTCTCATTCGTAGGCTGGTAAATGCCCTGATTGTTCAGATAGTTCAATTGTGCATAATATTGCACTCTTTCGCCACCACCACTGATCGAAAAATTCACATTGTTTCCATACGCATGGTCACGCAGAGCCTCATCCCACCAGTCAACATTGGGATAGAACCCCGGATAAGTCTGGTCACGGAATGCCTCCAGCTCGCGCTGGCTGTAACGAGGCGAAAGTCCGTCGTTCATCATACCTTCATTCAATGCCTGTGCATACGTATATCCATCCACGAAATCGGGTAAACGGTTCGGCGTAGAGACATTGAATTCGTACCCGAAATTAATTTCCGGAGCATGTACCGATCCACGTTTGGTCTTAATGTAAACCACTCCATTGGCTCCACGGATACCATAAAGTGCCAGCGAAGCCGCATCCTTCAGAACCGTAACGGATTCTATTTCCTGTACGGTCAAAGAAGAGATCTCGCGTTCGAATCCGTCCACCAGAATCAGCGGCGTACTGCTGTTACTGGTTCCGACACCGCGTATATATAAGGTAGCACCATCATCCCAGGCATAGCCTCCATTCTGGAGAACCTGCAATCCCGGAATAAGTCCATACAATGAATTCGACGGGTCAATACTGGTCTTATGCGAAATCTGTTCGGATGTAGCCATTGCCCCTGCGACAGTGGATTCCTTTATGTTAAAAGAAATACCTCGTCCATATTGTTGAATGCTGTCATTCATTTGTGCCGACGCAAGACCCGGCAACAGCAAGAAAGCAGCGATAAATTTCATACTTCTTTTCATAAGTACATTCTTATTACTTTGTTCATTGAATCATCTTTTGTTATTCCCATCCGGGGTTCTGTACAAGGCCATATCCCTTGTTCACCTCATTGCTGGGGAAAGCACTCAAATACCATTTGGGAGAAAAACCGCCCGACTTCTGCCAGGCTCTTTCAGCCAACTGTGGGAAAGCAAAATCATATTCCAAGGTATTTTTGTTACGATAGACGTTGATGCCATGCAGATGTTTGGTAAAGTCAGCCTCACGTTTCCAGCGGATCAGATCGTAGAAACGAACCTCTTCCCAAGCAAACTCGCAAGCACGCTCACGAAGCACTGCTTCGCGGAATTCGGTCTTTTCATCCTGCTCGCCTTTCAGAACCAATCCCGGCAGTCCGACACGGGCTCTGACAGCGTTGATGTATTGGTAAGCATCGGCAGTGCGTCCGCATTCGTTCAAAGCCTCCGCATAGGATAAATAGACCTCGGCCAGACGCAGATACGGCCATTGAATAATACGACCCTTGTATTCATTCTTACGGTCGAGAGCAAACTTACGGGCTGCAATACCTGTAGCCAAGGACTTGGTATCCAACGAAGCCGCACTGCTGTTCCAATGCTTGCCTGCCGGATAATTATCCGGATCGTCAGTTTTCTTTTGGAACACTTCAGCTTTCTCGCCCTGGAAATCATCGCCATCCAGCAAAATCGTCTCACACAAACGGGGGTCACGGTTTATAAACGGATTCTTACGATGTTCGGGGTTATCCCAATCAAAGTCGGTACCATCGGCCATGGGGAACATATCGAAACTTTCTTTGGTCGGACACCAGCCACCCCAACGCATGGATTGCAACAAGAAGCTCAGGTTATCTGTTTTATAATGTCTGCGAACAGATATGAGCGATTCGGTAGTGCCACGTGTGTAGTAAGCATCCTGAAAAGCCTGACGATAGGTTCCTGAAGTCGTTTTGTCAACCAAACGATAGAATCCTTCGCTGGCCAGGGCATCAAAAAATTCCTTACCGGCAGCTGCGGCAGCTTCCCAACGCTTCTGATCATAACCACCAAACCAGGTCATCAGCTTGGTAGAGGCCTCACCTTGATAGTAAGGAGAATCCGAGTTAAACAGCGGACTGGCAACAAACAGCAAGGTACGGAGTTTCAATCCCATAGCGGCTGCACGAGTCAGACGACCGCTCCAGTTACTCAAATCATCACCGGTCAGTGCCCAAGGCAATTCCTTACAAGCAATTGCCTCGTCCAGCAACTGGACAATAAAATCGACCGTTTCCTGCAAAGTGGCCCGGGCAGGAAGATTCGTTTCTTCCACATCGATGGCATGATCGACAATAGGCAAAGCACCAAAGTGACGCAACATCTCTGAATACTGCAAAGCTATAATAATCTTAGCCTCAGCCTTCAGACGCAGCTTTTCACTCTCCGACATGTCAGGTACCCGATCTACATTCTTTATCAGGATCCATGCGTTACGAATGCCCTGCCAGGAATAACGTCCCTGAAACTTATATTTGGTAGCACCTTTGGCTGCACCCGTTTTATCTTCAGAAGCCGCATTATATACACCGCTATAATAAAGCTCTTCCGGTCCGCCATATCCGACACAGGACTGTCCCAGGTCTGTCAAGTTCTCGAGTACGCCGACCCACATGGCTGTTGTCGTATTCCATCCGGTCGGGAATCCATAAGGCATCGTATAATAACTATACCATAATACCTGCTTTGCATATTCTGCAGTAGAGAATATGGTATCAGCCGTAACGTCTCCACCCGGTGCCTTTTGAAGAAACTTTTCGCCCAAAGCAAAGTCTTCACACGAAGACATGGACACCAGTAAAGACAGTACCAACAAATGAATATGTTTTCTTATCCTTTTCATGATTATTCGTTTTTAAGTATTTAGAAACCTACTTTTAAACCCAGATTCACAACCATCACCAGCGGATACATGATGTTACCGTCCGGATCCGATTCCGGATCTACAATCTTCAGTCTGTCAAAAGTCAGCAAGTTATAGCCTGTAGCATAAACCCGAAGATTGCCTACATGCAACTTCTTCAAAACCTTTTCCGAGAAGTTATATCCAATTTCCACATTTTTCAGACGAATGTAGGAAGCATCGCGCAACCATAAATCCGAATCCAGATAGTTATTGGTCTTATTCACAAAAGTAATGGCCGGTGCCGTAGCCGAATTTCCTTTTTCCGGAGTCCATGCATCCGTCACTTGATATTTCAACAACGAACGAGAGTTAGTAGCACCAAACGGTTCACGATATACATCCTTCAGCAGACGTGAAGTCTTTGTTGCTCCGGCCCATGTCATGCTAAAATCAAATCCTTTGTATGAGAAGCCCAGATTAAGACCTCCGGTCAGCAACGGATAAATAGGATAGCCGATCGCCGCCTTATCATTCTGGTCAATCTTACCGTCACCGTTCAGATCCTTGTATTTCACGTCACCGGGCAAAGGAGTATAACCGGAACCGTGATCGGGTATTCCACCCTCCTTGCCTTTCAGGCTCTCGTAATTGGCAACATCTTCTTCAGAGAAGAAACCGTCATATTTATATCCGAAGTTCTGTCCCACCGGACGTCCTGTCTGACGCATATAATCATACGGATAATTCACTTCGTCCATGAAAACAACTTTATTCTTCGCATAAGATACATTAAAGCCAATGTTATATCCGAACTCATTAATCTGATCTCTCCAATTCAAGGCAATCTCAAAACCTTTATTATCTACCTTACCAAGATTGGCCGTAGGCAATGTCACTGCCAAATAAGTAGGAAGCACCTGACGGGTAATCAGGATGTCTTTACGATGCTCTATGAAGTAATCAAAATTAAGTTTCAGCTTACTGCCAAAGAAGTAGGCATCCAAACCGTAATTCTGCTTGGCAGCCGTTTCCCATGTGACATAAGGATTTCCCAATTTGGACTCTTTAGCACCTTGCAACAGAATATTTGAGGTACTTCCAAAATAAAAACTGCCCTGTCCGGTCGTATATGAATCCGGCAAATAAAGGAAACGGGAATTATCGCTGGTACGGTCGTTACCCACAATACCGTAAGAAGCACGTATCTTCAGATAATCCAAAACAGGTTTCAGAGATTTCATAAAATTCTCTTCTGTCAGAATCCAACCGACAGAAAAAGCGGGGAATAAACCAAAACGATTACCGGGAGCAAAGTTTTCCGAACCATTATATCCGATATTGACATCAGCCATATAGCGGTTGTTCCAATCGTAGGCTACACGACCAACAAGGCCAATATAGCTTCGGGGAATGGATGCAAACTGTGACGGGCCGCTAACATAGTAAGTCATGCTTTGATAGTACATGGCCAATGCCGACACATGATGTTTCTCAAAATCGCGTTTGTAATTCAAGGCAAACTCCAGATACCAGTCTCTGGCCTTGCCGGGACTTTCCGAATAGCTCAAGTTCGTCTTGTCACCCACTCGGCGGAAGTTATTGGTTCCGTCTTCGTTGGCTATTACCTCATAATGCGGATAGGAGCAAGTAAACAACTTGGTTAAACTCATCGTATTGTTATAGGAAGCCTTTACATGCGCCTTCAAACCCTGAGTCAGGAAATCGAGTTTCTGTTCCAACAGGAAGTCGAAGTTCAATGTATTGCCATTGGTCGTATTGTATCCCTTTCCATAATATGGATACAAGGCATCACGCACCGTACCCGGCAGGTTATGAGTCTTAGAGTCAATCCACAACCATTTGCCATCTACTACACCGGCACCCGACATAGGCGGTGCCCAATAGATATCACGGAACAGATAACCGATATCGCTACTGCTTTCATAATTGGGTTGATTCTTATTGTTCACCCGACCACCCAAATTAATGCGCATTAATGTCGTATTGGTCAGATCGAAATCCAGATTCATACGATAATTGTAACGGGTATATTTGAAATTTCCGTCATACTCGTCTTCAAACGATTTGAAAAGGCCGTCCTGCGTAAATACACCGATAGAAGCGAAGTAACGTACCCGCTCCGAACCACCTGATATAGAGAAGTTGTGCTGAGTCTGCAAGGCTGCTTTTTTAATCAGCAGATCTGTCCAATCCGTATCGGGATAGGCCAAAGGATTGCTATGAGTACGGTATGCCTCGATGGCTTCGTCAGTAAAAGCCAATTGATCTTCAGCTACTCCGTCACGACGCTGAGCGTTGACATAGGTCGTTGCATATTCGTAACTGTTGGCAAACTCAGGCAAACGTGTAGGCATCTGGACAGCAAACGAAGTAGAAAAACTCATTCTCGGCTTTCCTTCCGTTCCGCGTTTTGTTGTTACCAGAACAACGCCATTGGCACCACGCACACCAAATACCGCTGTAGATGAAGCATCCTTCAAAATAGTAATATCTTCTACTTCGTTGGGGTCGATTTGATTAAACGAACGTTCCACACCATCCACCAACACCAACGGAGCCGACAAATCAGTAGATAACGATCCCACACCACGAATGAAAATAGTAGGATCATCAGCACCAGGCTGACCGGTACTCTGTATGGAAGAAAGACCGGGCATCTTACCGGTCAAGGCATTGGAAAGACTCGAAACTGGAGTTTTCAACAACTCTTTGGAGTTCAAAGAAGCCATGGCACCCGTAACCGTCACTTTCTTCTGAGATCCGTAAGCTATAATCTGTACTTCCTGAAGTTCCTGAATGCCTTCACTCAATTTTATATCCAACTTCGATTCCCCTTTGTAAACTATGACCTTGTCTTCATAGCCTACATAAGAAATTACAAGAGTTGCTCCGACAGGAACTTCTAAAGTAAAATGGCCATCGATGTCAGTTATTACGCCATTCGTAGTTCCTTTTACCAATACACTGGCACCAATCACCGGGCCAAAATTATCCGTCACCGTACCTGTCACCGTTTTCCGATCCTGTTGCGTAATAGCAACTTCTGTTCCTTCTGGCACAAGATTCTCTGAAGAAAAAGCTGTCTGCCCGAACAGTAAGGAGGCAGTCAACAGCCATACCTGCTTTTGAGGTATCTTCATTGGAGTGAAGAAGTTTCTCATCTCATTCAAATTTAAGTTAGTACGAATTATAAATAAGCTCTATTCACAATGATAAGCAACACAAAAGTAGAATATTAAAAGCAATGTCTCTTCCCTTAAATATTCCAAAAAGAGGCAAAACTATACAAAGCTTTAGAAATCTTAAGATGTGGACAAAAAGCACCCTTTCCAGTACAATTTTACCCCTTTTTCAGCTGCATTGCTCTAAGGATACAGCCTGAATTCTACGGGCTGTCCGTGCTGGCAGACGACTGTAAGCAAAGTGTTTCCGCCTTGATATACCGTTGTCACTTTATCCTTAACATCAGCATTCCAAATGCCTTTTAACAGAATGTGCTTAACCATGATGCGGCTGGGTTCTTTCGTGGTATAGGTTTTAGCACTTATATTCAAATTAGGATCGCACACACTGATTTGTATTGCTCCATCGTTTTCCTTACACATCACCATTGTTTCAGCCGGAATATGCAGGAATAATTTATCATCCGGTAAGCGAACCGACTCAAAAGCTGCATAAGCCATTATTCCTGTCAGCAAGTCGCGAACGGCATGGATGCTGTCATTACGCGACATTACCTCATACGTATCGTTAGCCAATGCTCTTTTCAAATCCTGTTCATCAGGTTGAATTTCTATCATGTACTCATAATCCGCGTTTTCAGGTGCGCTTCCATGATCGATCCACGCCGAGGCAAACACTCCATGCGTCACCTCTTTGGTCTTATCATGACGAGACTCTTGTTCGGCAATCCTGACCTTTACTCTTCCTCGCTTCACCCAATAATAATTGTCATATCCATCTTTCAGGAAAAGCGGGTGCAAAGTATCGCCCGATGCCTCCAAAGTTGTTCCAACCTCCTGTATTTCATGCTCGCCCAGCGATACGCTCATTCCGTTTCTGAAAACGCTCTGAAACAAGGTTGTCTCGGTAGGATAATCCTTATTACTATTTTTGATGCCAGTTCCTAAACAAATGAGTCTGTTGCCAAAACAAAAAACTGATTTACGGGCAACAAAGTCGGGAGTGAAATTCCGATAATTCCGTTCCATCAGTTTCATGGCAAACATTCCATCCTTCCCTGCTAAAGATGAACTTCCCGAAAAATTTTCTTTCGAATGCGCCATCATGGTTCCCGGTAACGGATTCTCCAACAATTCAAAAGGCAAATGAATGGTTGTTGTACCCGGCAAACGATTCCAATCCCATCCATCTTCTTCATATCCGCTTGCTTTCCGCGAAGGCTGCCCCATAATCTGTACGGAACCATAACTTTGATAGCGTCCATACCGGTTGTCGTTCTTGTATATTTCCGATCCCCATACATCCGTATTGTATCCTTTCAGCGTAACCATCCAATCCAGACGTCTGAAAATACCGGCCGACCCGTAGTTATATACCCAAAAGCCTTCCGGAGCCTTTGCCGGTTCTATGCCTTTCTCTTTAAAATAGCGGGCCTCAGGAGTGTTTTCTTCACAAAGACGGAGGTAATCGGCAGCCAAATGGTAATCAAATTCATGCCCTTCGCCCGACAAATCGCCCGAAAGCGCCAAGTAAGCAAAAGCTGCAACATCTTCCTTACCCATCGAAAAGTTGAAAGGATGACGACCGCTGATACCGATTCCCCATTCATATTTATTACAATAATTCCGCATGGCCAAAAACGCAGACTTCAGAACCTGCCGGGCTTCAACCGTCAATTCATATTCTGTACGGGTAGTCAGCGAAACAAACTGACCTACCGTAGCCAATACTCCGGTTGTATATGCCGGATAGAAGCCTCCATGATGGAATGTGGTTCCGTCAACCTTAATTCCTCCTATTGTTCCAGGTGTATATTGCAACGAGGTTGACAACCAACGCGAAAGCCCACGCAACGCTCGTACCCGTTCTCTTTCATCAACGAACATCAGAGCCGACACAATTTTAGGCATCAGCAAAGTATGCCAACTGTCCAACAATTCATCGCGTCCGTACTGACACGGCTTACGCGTTTCCTGCAAAGCAGACCAAAACTCCAAAGCGGCAAGAATGGAGTCCCGTTCCTTACTTTTCCATATAGCATCGCGCATCAACCAGGCTGTTGTATAGATTTTCCGAACCTGATAGCCGTAATGATGATTGGTTCCCATACCACTACCGTAAGCAAATCCTTGATTGACAGCATACTTCCAGACAGTAAAATAATGCTTGGCTGCACGTTTGGAATGATTATAATACGCATCGTAAGCAAATCCTGAAAGCATGGTTTCCAAATCGTTCCAAGAGATTTCTCCTTTTTTACGATCCAGTTCATCAGGAGCCACAACCGGCGCCCCAACAAACCCCGAACCGGAAGGGCGAATGTCAGCCTGACGGAAAACGGCATAAGCCTCGGAAACAGCTTGATCCGAAACATCTTTAGTGTCTATCATTGCAGTCAGTCGGGATTCTATTGTTTCAAGTTCGGCTTGTTGTTCCCGATTTAATATGGCAGGCAAAGGAATATCGTACTTGTATTGCTCCCATTGCCAGACACGGCACCAATGCCACAAATCCCTGAAATCGAAAGAATTATTATAAGGCATCTGCATATCCGGAGTCGTCCGATCGTTCATAGCCGTTTCCGGAAGGACTAACCGATCCAGAAAGACACGTCCATCGTGATTTGGAGCAATCAACCTGCACCCTGCAATATCCTTTTCCTCATTTTCTGCCACCATATGTTGAAAACCAATCCAACAGGCACGCCAACCTGCGGCAGCCAACCGAAAGCCGAAGCGATAAACAATCCGGTCGTCAGATGAAAGAAATTCAAAACGGATAGAATCCTGACTGGGCCTCTCGTTGTATATCCACAATGTTATGCCATAACGCTGTCTCACTTTCTGAGTAAGATTCAAAGGCGAATCCATCGTGATATATAACTTAGAGCCCGACTTATACTTCCATCCCAGACTCTTCTTACCCTCCTTATAATACAAAGAAGTCAATGACAGTTTTCCTCCTTCCTCACATCGGAAATCAGAAGGTATTCCGTCTTCAAAACCTGTCGTCGTTTGTGCCAACAGACGACAACCGCTCAATAACAGCATACACGCGAACAAACACAATCTGATCATCATCTTGTCACATTACCTTTTTATTGTTTTTCCAATCTATTTTTCCAAATCACGTTTCCGTTTCAAAGCTTCCAGAAAATAATAATCCGCATAATTGAGCGGTACATCTATTTCACTACCATGAGGAATGCTCCCCACCGAATGCATCAATAGAAATCCTCCATTTGTTCCCTGCCGCGCCCGATAAGCCGGAGAAGACAGCGATTCCATGATCAAATCGGCAGTATTCCGATACTGCTCTTTATGAGCATAAGTACACAACTCATAAAGAGCCGCCGCCGTAATAGCCGCCGCCGAAACATCACGAGGCTCGTGAGGAATATTTATGGCATCATAATCCCAATAAGGCACCAGATCGTCAGGCATATTGGGATGAGTAAAAATAAAATCATATACCTTTTCCGCCTGCTTCAAATAAGCTGGATTCTTGGTATAACGATAACAAAGTGTATAACCATAAATAGCCCATGCCTGTCCTCGAGCCCATGCCGATCCGTCCGAATAACCTTGAGCCGTACACCGACTGCGTACAGCACCTGTCTTCACATCATAATCGACTACATGGAACGAACTTCCATCATCACGAAAATGGTTGGCCAACGTCTTATCGGCATGTGATACAGCCATATGATAATAGGTGGAATCGCCAGATATCCGGGTAGCCTCGAACAGGAGTTCCAGATTCATCATATTGTCGATAATAACAGGACACTCCCAACCTCTTTGCGCCTGCCAACCTTTATCTACATTCCACGATTGGATGACACCTGCTGCCGGACGGAAACGTGTAGCCAACGACTTGGCAGCCGTCACCACAACAGGCTTGTATTGAACCTCACCGCCCAACCGAATGCCGTTCAGATAGCTACATCCAATCATAAAGCCTACATCATGAGTCGATTTGTTGTATTGAACCTTTTCCAGCAATACAGTGTACTTCTCTGCCTGTTGTTTCCAATATTCTTCTCCGGTCAGACTATACAGATACCACAAACTGCCGGCATAAAAACCTGCAGTCCAATCCCAACCGGCCGGCGAAGCATATTGTATTGTTCCATCCGCTTTCAATGTCCGGGGTATAAGACATTTTCCACCTTCCTCCAATTCTTCCAACTGCATAGCATATTGCTTTGTGGCGAAACTCACACCATTATTCTCTAAACCAACAGCCCGATAGTCGTTCATACAACTGATGACAAACCAACACAACAATCCGGTGCATACTCCTATCCTTACTTGTCTTTTCATAGATGTATTATTTTACATTGCAAACTCATTCCATCCTTACCGTCATATCTTGCCACATCGTAAATTACATGCAACAATATGCCTCGATCCTATTCCTGCCCAGCAATCGGAAAATGCAGACAAACCAAGACGATACAAAGATAATCCGTCACCTCTCTCATCCAGTATCCAAACATTCACGAAAGGATGAAAAGAATACGCATGCCTAAAAAAACATAAGATGTACGAAAATAGTAGGATAATCGAATAAAATCACACCTTTTTTTACCCGGCAAAAGAGGTATTATTTCTAAAAAAATGTTATCTTTGTTTTTTATATAAACGAAAGAAGGGAGAAGAAAATGAAAAAAGAATACCTACTGACCTTTTATCTATTATTCCTATATATTCTGTCATGCCACTCGCAAAACATATCTTTTCATCATCTGACAACCGACGATGGTTTATCACACAACTCTGTCGTATCCATTTATCAGGACGAACGCGACTTCATGTGGTTTGCCACCGCCAACGGCCTCAGCCTGTATAACGGGAAAGACTTTAAAATCTATCAAAAAGAAAAGAACAACCCCAACAGTATTCAATACAATGACATATACCAGGTCATTGGCGACCGAAAAGGACATCTGTATATTCTGACCAACAGAGGAGCCTCGGAATATGACATATCCGAAGACCGGTTCAATCACCTAACCACCCAAGACGTTGCAGCAGGATTCTACACCGATTCCCTGTACATTGCAACAACCAATGAAATATTCAAATACAACGGAGAGAAACTACGCTCCGTCTATAAGCTGAACAACCAGTGTAACATCCGACGGTTGCTCGTATCCAACGACTCCATCTTCATAGGAACCAATCAGGGGCTTTACCTGCTCACGCCCTCACACCAACTACAAACGGTGCTCACGAGCGGCAATATCAGTGACATTTTCAAAGACAGCCGGGGAGATTACTGGATTGCAATCCGGTCGGGCGAAGGCGCCTACCGCATACACGGCCGGGAAATAACCCATTTTGTACACGAAAAAGACAACCCGAACAGCCTCAGTTCGAACTTCGTTCACCGTTTTTGCGAAGACCGGCAGGGAAACATCTGGATAGGAACTTTCAACGGACTGAACCAATACAACCCGCGTAACGGAATGTTTCAGCACTACAACAAGCAACATAACCGAAAAAGCCTGTCCTACTCTTCCGTATGGAGCCTCTATTGCGACCGACAGGGAAACATCTGGGTAGGAACCTACTTCGGAGGAATTAATTATTTCAATCCACAACAACAGGTATTCCGCGAATATCAAGCCTCACCCGTCGAACACGAAGGACTTAGCTCAAGCATCGTCAGTCGCATTACCGAAGACAACAAAGGCAACCTGTGGATAGGAACTGAAGGAGGTGGGGTTAACTTCTTTAATAAGGAAACACAGGCTTATAAATGGTACACTCTTGACAAACCTGAAGAAGGAACAGTCAGAAACAACATAAAAGCCTTGTATTACAATCGGCAACAAGAAGTGTTATGGATGGGCATACACATGGGCGGACTATACAAACTTGACACACGGACGGATAAAGGTACACGCTATTTGCAGAGTACCCACAACCTTCCTTCGGACAACGTAGAAGCCATACTACCCTATCAAGGGAAACTGCTTCTGGCTACCGACAACGGAATAGCTACATTCAACCCGATGACAGGACAATGCCAACGATTCTTCGAAGACGAGGATGCCGATGAAAAGACACGCAACAGCAAAGGAATCATCCGAGACAGCCGAGGCATCTTATGGATTATCAGAAACAACAACGGCGTCTGCGCTTACAACCCAACCACACGAAAACTGACAACCTATAAAACCAGCCATGCATTCGAGCACAGCCTCAGCAGCAATAGCGTAAACTCTGTCTATGAAGACAGCCAGCACAGGCTCTGGTTCTGTACCAACGAAAACGGTCTGGATTTATACCGCAAAGAGACTGACGACTTCGAGAACTTCGATGCACAAAACAACGGATTGAGCAGTAACATTGTCTATAACATCTGTGAGCTGGATTCTAACCGTCTGCTCGTAACTACCGATAAAGGACTTTCAGTGCTGAATTACAAAAACAAAAAATTCAAGAACTATAACCAACTGCCATTGAGTTGCCTGAACGAAAACGCCCTCTATAAGACACGGAAAGGGGAAATCATTATCGGCGGCATGCAAGGAGCCATTTCATTCTACGAACAGGATTTGGAACAAAAAATGCGTTCGTACAACATCTTGCCCTACCGACTCTTCGTCAACGGCAGGGAGGTTAAAGTGGGCGATAAAAGCAACATACTGAACCAAGACATCAGCTTCTGCAAAGAAATAACACTGCATGCCGGACAGAACATCTTCAGCATAGCCTACACCACCACCGATTACCTGCCATTCAACAAGGCCAACATCATATACCGCTTAGAAGGATTCTCTCGAGGCTGGAACGACCTGAAGCAAAACTCTATCACTTACTCCAATCTTTCGCCTGGGAAATACATCCTGATCGTAAAGGCCGAAAATGCCGACGAAACGTTGATTCCCCCCAGCCGACTGATCATCCATGTACTTCCGCCGTTCTATCTGACCGGCTGGGCCTACTTGTGCTATTTCATTATTATCGCTCTGACTGTGTGGTATCTGAACCGCGTTTACAAAAGCCGAATCCGGATGCAGGAAATGCTGAAATACGAAAAGAAGCATACTGACGACATCGAACAGTTGAACCAGTTCAAGCTGCGCTTTTTCACCAACATTTCGCATGAGTTCCGTACTCCCCTGTCACTCATCATCGGACAGATAGAAATGCTGCTCTCGCGACAGCTGCCACCCGACATCTACAACAAACTGCTGGGCACATACAAAAGCTGCCTGCAACTGAAAGGGTTAGTAACGGAACTGCTTGACTTCCGCAAGCAGGAACAAGGCTATATGCATATCAAGGTAAGCGAGCACAACATCGTGGATTTTGTTTACGAACACTATCTGTTGTTTGCCGATTACGCCAAACAGCGCAACATCACCTTTACTTTCGAAAAAAGCCACGACAACATACCGATGTGGTATGATGCCAAACAAATGCAAAAGGTTATGAACAACCTGATATCCAACGCTTTCAAATATACTCCGGATGGCGGACGAATCACTGTCTCCGTCAGGAAAAGAAGCAGCGAGGTCGTCATCGAAGTAACCGACAACGGCCAGGGCATTGCCAGCCGTGACATCGAAAGGATTTTCGACCGTTTCTATCAGGCCGACCACATCAACTCCATGTCGCAGGCTGGAAGCGGCATCGGATTATCGCTGACCAAAGGCATCGTCGAGCTGCACCACGGCAGCATCGAAGTATTCAGTAAAGAAGGCGAAGGCTCTACATTCTGCATCCATCTGAAAACGGGAAACGAACATTTCACAGCCGAACAGATCTGTACCCAACCCCAATGTGAAGAGTCATCGACCGGTATCGACCAGCAGGAATACAATCAGTATAAAGCCTTTTTAGACAAGCAGGAAATAACCTTGCAAGACAGCGACAGCAACAAGGAAAAATACAAGATACTGATTGTGGAAGACAACGAACTGTTGCGCGAAATGCTGGTTGGAATCTTCGAGACGTTCTACACCGTAGTCACCGCTTCGAACGGAAAAGAAGGATTGGAGAAAGTACGCAGTGAACAGCCGAACATCGTATTGAGCGACATCGTCATGCCCGAAATGTCCGGTACGGAACTTTGCCAAGCCATTAAAAAGGATTTCGACCTCTGCCACATTCCGGTAGTGCTGCTTACCGCCAAAACCGCCATCGAATACAACATGGAAGGTCTGAAGATGGGTGCCGACGACTATGTCACCAAACCGTTCAACATCAACCTGCTTCTGTCGCGTTGCAACAACTTGGTCAACAGCCGCATCATGCTGCAAGAGAAATTCAGCAAACAGCCACAGACCGACATGAAAATACTGGCTACCAATGCCCTCGACAAGAAGTTCCTGGACAAAGCCACGGCCATCATCGAGGAAGAGATTGACAATGCCGACTTCAACGTTGACCAACTGGCTTCGAAGATGGGCATTGCACGTACCAAGCTGTTCACCAAGCTGAAAGCCGTCACCGGACAGACGCCTAACGAACTGATTATCACCATCCGCCTGAAACGTGCTGCTTATATGTTGAGAAACAATCCGGAACTGAACATATCGGAGATAGCCGACCGGACGGGATTCAACATCCCCAAGTACTTCAGCAAATGCTTCAAGGAAAGATACCATATCAATCCGGCTGCATACCGGAAAGGAGGCGACGACACTGCCAGCGCAGAAGACAAGAAAAAAGATGAGGACGATGTGGAAAGCTGAGATTCGTCCGCTTTCCCCCATCTCCTCATCTTAGGGAAATATTATTTCTGAACTGAGTCGTACCCGCTGAATCAGAACTCGCTCGTAAAGTGGAACTTGATGTGTTTGAAGTCCATCTGAGCCATCTGTAACACATAGCCAGAGTCGGCCAGAAATACGTCGCGACCTTCGCGGTCCTTGGCCATGTACTGGTATTTGCGCTTCTTGAAGGCATCCAGCTCGGCCGGATCGTCGCTTTCAATCCAGCAGGCTTTGTACAGGCTGACGGGTTCCCAACGGCACTTGGCATTGTATTCGTTCTCCAAACGGTATTGGATCACCTCGAACTGCAGCTGTCCTACCGTACCGATAATCTTGCGTCCGTTGAACTGGTTGACAAACAACTGTGCCACACCTTCGTCCATCAGTTGGTCGATGCCCTTGGCCAGCTGCTTCTGCTTCATGGGGTCGGCATTCTCGATGTACTTGAACATCTCGGGCGAGAAGCTGGGCAAACCGCGGAAGTGGAGCTGTTCGCCTTCGGTCAGCGTATCGCCAATCTTAAAGGTTCCGTTGTCGGGCAAGCCGATGATGTCGCCTGCCCAGGCCTCGTCGATGGTCGTTTTGCGCTGTGCCATAAACTGTGTCGGACTGGAGAAACGCATGGTCTTGCCATGGCGCACGTGATAGTAAGGTGCGTTGCGGACAAACTTGCCCGAACAGATCTTGCAGAAGGCCACACACGAACGGTGGTTCGGGTCGATATTGGCCGTAATCTTGAAAATGAAACCGGTGAACTTGGGTTCTTCGGGCATCACAATGCGTTCTTCGGCCTTCACGGGACGGGGGCTGGGAGCTATCTCCACAAACGTATCGAGCAACTCTTCCACACCAAAGTTGTTCAGAGCCGAACCAAAGAAGACGGGAGCCAGCTCGCCTTTCAGATAGTCGTCCACCTGAAACTCGGGATAGACGCCGTCTATCAGCTCCAGTTCACTGCGCAACTTCTCGGCCAGGTCGTGCCCTATCCGATTGTCCAGTTCCTCGGTATGGATATCCACTTCCACCTTCTCGGTCACTACTTGCTTGCTGGGCTGGAAGAGGTTGAGCTTCTGTTCGTAAATGTTGTAAACGCCCTTGAAGCGGATACCGCTTTCGATAGGCCACGTCAGCGGACGCACGTGGATGTGAAGTTCTTCTTCCAATTCATCAAGAAGGTCGAAAGGATCTTTGGCTTCGCGGTCCATCTTGTTGACGAAGATGATGACCGGCGTGTTCCTCATGCGGCACACTTCCATCAGCTTGCGTGTCTGCGTTTCCACACCTTTGGCACCGTCCACCACGATGATGACACTGTCCACAGCCGTCAGTGTGCGGTAAGTGTCTTCGGCAAAGTCCTGGTGACCGGGCGTATCGAGGATATTAATCTTATAGTCGTGATAGTCGAACTCCATCACCGAGGTGGTCACGGAGATACCACGTTGCTTCTCGATATCCATCCAGTCGGACGTAGCCGTTTTCTTGATTTTGTTACTCTTCACGGCTCCTGCCACTTGTATCTGTCCGCCAAAAAGCAGCAGCTTCTCGGTCAACGATGTCTTACCGGCATCGGGGTGTGCAATGATTGCAAATGTACGTCGTCTTTCAATTTCTTGATTTGTTGCCATATACTTACTTTTTCAGGCACGGATTACACGGATTTTCACGGAGGAATCTCTTCCTAATAAGTGAAGACCTTACGCTTCATTTCAGCCTTCAGACCGAAATTGAGCAACAGTCCTACTTGCAAGTCGGTTGCCTTCAGATAGTTTATCAACTGCCATTCATGCTCTATTCGCAAGGAAGAAACTGCCTTCAATTCCAGAATGACCACGTCTTCCACCACCATATCCGCTCAATACGTACCTACTATTTTATTTTTATAATATACTTTCAATTCTTTCTGACACTCACACTTCAGCCCCCTTTCTTGCAACTCCATGCAGAGTGCGTTCTGATAAACCTGTTCAAGAAATCCGAATCCCAATGTCTTGTGAACTTCGTAAAACACCGCAATGATCTGGGCGGTCAAATCTTCGTGTAACATAGTTTATCCTCCGTGAAAATCCGTGTAATCCGTGCCTAAAAATTCATTTAGAATTTTCAAGTTTTCCGATGCACTCGGCAAGCGATGCTTCCCAATGGGGAATCTCAATGCCGAACGTTTTCTTGATCTTCGTCTTATCGAGCACCGAATAGGCCGGACGGGGTGCCTTGGCCGGATATTCATCGGTATGCAGGGGGCTGACTTTACAGGTCGTGATGCCTGCCAGACGATGGATGGCCACGGTAAAGTCGTACCACGAGCAGACGCCTTCGTTGCTGAAATGATAGACGCCGGGAACGATTCCCTGACGGATAGCGACGAAGATGGCCCGGGCCAAGTCGCGTGCATAGGTCGGGGTACCTATCTGGTCGAACACGACTCCGAGTGATTCGCGTTCGCGCCCCAAACGGATCATGGTCTTCACAAAGTTGTTGCCGTAGATGGAGTAGAGCCATGCCGTACGGATAATCATGGCGCGGCTGCACTTTTTCATCACTTCCTCTTCGCCGCCTAACTTCGTCACGCCATATACCGAGTTGGGACAGGGCTTCATTTCCTCTGTATAAGGGAGGTGTCCCGTACCGTCGAACACATAGTCGGTCGATACCTGTATCAGTGCTGCTCCGCAGGCTTCGGCTGCTTCGGCCAGATAGCCGGGAGCCAGATGATTGAGTTTGTCGCACAGTTCGCGGTTGTCTTCGGCCTTGTCCACGGCCGTGTAAGCGGCACAGTTCACAATCAGGTCGATTGCATGACCGCTGACAAAGGCACGTACGGCCTGAACGTCGCAAATGTCCAGTTCCTGCACGTCGGTAAAGTAATAGGTATATTGTTGGTTTTCGGCGGACAAAACCCGCATCTCATTGCCAAGCTGACCGTTGGCTCCGGTTATTAAAATATTCATTTAAAGATTAATACTTATAATATATAATGTTACGATGAACAATTTTCACTTTTTCAACAGGAGCGCCCTTCCGGGCAACCCTCGGTCACAGGTCTTCCAATTCCCCTTTCCGGTCCTTGGCATAGTATGCAGCCAGCATGGAAAGGAAACTGCTGATGGCCTCGATGGCCCGTGCCGTCCCCTGGCTGATTTCCTTCTTCTGAAGTTTCAGCAACAACACGCCGTACAGGGCTTCGAAACAGGTTTCCAACTCGGGTTCGTCGGTCTTTCCGCTCTTTTGCCGCAACTCCACGATGAACGGCAGTGCCTTGAAGTAGGCCGCATTGTAGAACGGATATTTGGTGGACGACAACAGGGCGGCATGCAGGTCGGTCAGGGTCAGAATCACGTTGCGGTTGATCTGCAGATGCCCTTTCTCCATCACTCCTTCGGCGCGCATCATCTCGATAAGGTTACCGTACCACTCCGTCAGCTCGGCACGTTCTTCTTCGGGATAACGCGAAACGATGTTGCTGCACATCCGATCGATGTCGCACCCGTTGGCACGAATCAGATCTTCTACCTGCCACATGTACAACAGATATTCGGCAATATTCTCTTCTTTCAGTTTCTGTGCTACCTTCATTCCTGTTCTTTAAATTACGCACGTCTGCGAAACGTGCAAAAATTCGTTTACGAAGTTGGAAAGAGTATTACCCGTTTCGGGCGGACGACTTATCCTTTTTCGCGCCTTCTCCTTTCGTCAGTACAACGATTCTCCCATCAGTGTGAACACCAAGCCCAGCACGGAAACAATCACCACAATGCTTCCAATGATACGGTTCAGTATCCAGATGCCTCGCAAGTTGAACTGCGTACGTACTTTATTGACGAAATAAGTAATGCCAAACCACCAGCTCAGCGCGCCTAACGCGATGGCCAAGTAACCGGTCACGGCCTCGAATACCAACACACCTTCGCTGACGAAAGCAAAGCGTGCGAAAAGGCCGACAAACAGAAATATAATCAACGGATTGGAGAACGTGACCAAAAAAGCGGTTATGAAATTGTGCAAATAAGTGCCTTTACTGCCCGAAACCGGACGGATGGATTGAACCGGATTGCTGCGGAACGTATAGATACCAAATGCGAGCAACAACACGCTCCCGAAAAGCTGCAGATAAAAGATATTCTTGTTCACATAGTCAAACACGAAACTCATGCCGTATCCTGTCAGCAGTGCATAGAGTATATCGCTCAATGCGGCTCCGATCCCGGTGACAAAGCCATACCAACGACCCTTGTTCAATGTACGCTGTATGCAAAGCACCCCCACAGGACCCAACGGCGCCGACACTATGACACCTATAATGAACCCTTTCCACAATATGTCCAATATGGTTTCTATCTGAATCATGGCTGCAAAGATAGTGCAAACCAAGGGAAGTACAAAGCGAAAACTGAGTTTTTGACTCCTGCACTTCCTCTTACATGCCCTATAACAAAAACTGACGATGAAAGCAAACGATACGCGAAACAAAAAACAACACTGGCACGGCTCGGGAGCCACACTTGCACGGCTCGCGAGAGACACAAGCACGGCTCGCGAGCCACGCAAGCAATACTCGTGGGAGTTGCAGGCAATACCTGGCGGGATTACAAGCAAAACTCGTGAGGTTTGTCAGTGAAACCCGTCGGCATTGCTTCCGAAACCGGGCGGCATTGCTTGTTACGCTGCCGGACATTGCTTGTTACTCCGGCTGACTACCGATGTTACGCGGCCAAAGCGGGACGTTGAAAACGGAAAATGAATAATTAAAAATGAATAGTGAAAGGAATACATTTTAAACTTCAACCCTCAACCATAAACCCTCAACCCTCATCCCCTCCAACTTTAAACCTTAAATCCTCCAATTTGCCTTCACGCCTTCACCCGGCTTTCAGCATGCTGGTTTTCAGCACAATACGGTGAAACATACGATTTCACGAAAGTTTCACCTTTTGGTTTCACCTCTTCCGAATCGGCTCATTCTCCTTAGCTTCACCCCATGAAAAGCGAAAGTTATAATCATTTGATAAACAGATAGATGTGGTGAAGGATGTAACGTACGTGCAAGTGCCGATGTAACGTACGTGCAAGTGAAACGACTTTTAGGCTATCCTAAAGACCGAGGTGAAACCGACCACGCCTCCGAAGTAAAAGTTAAAAACAAGCTTTTTGCTTTGTATTTCACTCGGTTTGCACTATCTTTGTTCCAAAGAAAGGAGAACAACAAATGGATACACTGGAAATGGAAAGTCTGCGCCGCGAACTCTTGCGCGACATCTTGGACGTAGATGACTTAGACGTGCTCAAAAAAATGAAACGAAGCTTCAACCGTCTGTGCGCCAACCACGCCACTCCTGCCCAGGAAACAGAAGACCTGCGCCCCTATACAATGGAAGAGCTGAATGCAAGGATTGACGAAGCTGAAGCGGAAGAAGATACAGGAACCCCTGCTACACCCCATGAAGAAGTTATGATAAGAATGCACAAACTTATTGCAATGCGATGAAATATCAATGGAGAAAACAGGCTGAAACACAAATGGCCAAAGAAGTCAGATATTGCCAACAACATTTCGAAGCAAGGGTTGCCATGCGTTTCATCGAAAGTGTGGATAAGCAAGTAAAACTTTTAGGGTTACAACCATACATGGGGAAAATAGAACCCTTGCTTATAGACAGGAAACGCCACCAATACCGCTCGCTCGTCATCCACGAGCACTTCAAACTCATCTACTACATCGACCAGCCCAACGATACTCTGTACATTGCCGACCTATGGGATACCCGCCGGGAACCATCACGCCTGACCGAACAAATCAAAAGATGAAACAATGTGCAGTCCTTTCAGAAGAAAGGCGGCACCTCCGAAGTAAAAGCTAAAAACAAGCTTTTTGCTTTGTACTTCACTCGGTTTGCACTATCTTTGCATACGGAAAAGGACAAAGGGAGACATACCCCCCGGAACACCTTGATAATAAAGGATTTTATCATCAACATAGCGCTATAACAATTATGATTTCTTTCTACAGAACTCCTCAAAAAAGCGTAATTGCCGTAGAATGCGATCACGCCATTTCGCAAGCAGAAAGCGAAAAGCTCTGCTGGCTCTTTGGAGAAGCCACCCCCGAAAGTGAAGAAAACCTGAAAGGATATTTCGTTGGCCCCCGCCGCGAAATGATTACTCCCTGGAGTACAAATGCCGTAGAGATCACTCAGAACATGGGCCTCAGCGGCATTTCACGCATCGAAGAGTACTTCCCCGTAGCCGACGAAAACGCCGACCACGACCCGATGCTGCAACGCATGTACAAAGGACTCGACCAGCAAGTATTCACCACCAACCGCAAGCCCGAACCCATCATCCACATCGAAGACCTCGAAGCCTACAACGAGCAGGAAGGTCTGGCCCTCTCGAAAGAAGAGATGGACTATCTGAAGAAAGTGGAGAAAGACCTCGGACGTCCGCTGACCGACTCCGAAGTATTCGGCTTCGCCCAAATCAACTCCGAACACTGCCGCCACAAAATCTTCGGCGGTACGTTCATCATCGACGGCGTAGAGCAGGAATCCTCGCTCTTCCAGATGATCAAGAAGACCACACAGGAGAATCCCAACAAAATCATATCGGCTTACAAGGACAACGTAGCCTTCGCCGAAGGTCCCGTCATCGAGCAGTTCGCACCCGCCGACCACTCCAAGCCCGACTACTTCCAGGTGAAGGACATCAAGAGCGTCATCTCGCTGAAAGCCGAAACACACAACTTCCCCACCACCGTAGAGCCCTTCAACGGCGCATCAACCGGTACGGGTGGTGAAATCCGCGACCGTATGGGTGGCGGTAAAGGCTCCTGGCCCATCGCAGGTACTGCCGTTTACATGACCTCCTACCCCCGCACGGAAGAAGGACGCGAATGGGAGGAAATCCTGCCCGTACGCAAATGGTTGTATCAGACACCCGAGCAGATTCTGATCAAGGCATCCAACGGTGCCAGCGACTTCGGCAACAAGTTCGGCCAGCCGCTTATCTGCGGTTCGGTGCTGACCTTCGAACACCAGGAAACAAGTAAACAAGAAACAAGTGGACAAGGCGACAAGGCAGGCCTTGTTGACTCGCCAGCTGAAGCCTCGTCAACTATTTACGGCTACGACAAAGTCATCATGCTGGCCGGCGGCGTAGGCTACGGCACCCAGCGCGACTGCCTGAAGGGCAAACCCGAAGCCGGAAACAAAGTCGTAGTAATAGGTGGTGACAACTACCGCATCGGTTTGGGTGGCGGCTCCGTCTCATCCGTTGACACAGGACGCTATAGCAGCGGCATCGAACTGAACGCCGTACAGCGCGCCAACGCCGAAATGCAGAAACGTGCCTACAACGTAGTGCGCGCCCTTTGCGAAGAAGAGATAAACCCCGTTGTCTCCATCCACGACCACGGCTCGGCCGGACACGTGAACTGCCTCTCCGAACTGGTAGAAGAATGCGGCGGACACATCGACATGAGCAAACTGCCCATCGGCGACAAGACCCTCTCGGCCAAAGAAATCATCGCCAACGAGAGCCAGGAACGCATGGGCTTGCTCATCAAGGAAGAAGCCATCGAACACGTTCACAAGATTGCCGAACGCGAACGCGCCCCGATGTACGTCGTAGGCGAAACGACCGGCGACCACCGCTTCTGCTTCGAGCAGGCCGACGGCGTACGCCCCTTCGACCTGGCCGTTGACCAGATGTTCGGCTCCTCACCCAAAACATACATGGTGGACAAAACCGTAGAACGCCATTACGAAATGCCGACTTACGAACTGTCCAAACTGCATGAATACCTGACCAACGTACTCCAGCTGGAAGCCGTAGCCTGCAAGGACTGGTTGACCAACAAGGTGGACCGCTCCGTAACGGGTAAGATTGCCCGCCAGCAATGCGTAGGCGAGCTTCAGTTGCCGCTGAGCGACTGCGGCGTGGTAGCCCTCGACTACCGCGGCAAAGCCGGTATCGCCACTTCGCTGGGTCATGCTCCGCAAGCCGCATTGGCCAACCCGGCCGCCGGCTCCGTACTCTCCGTCAGCGAAGCACTGACCAACCTCGTCTGGGCACCGCTGGCCGAAGGACTGGATAGCGTATCACTCTCCGCCAACTGGATGTGGCCTTGCCGCTCACAAGAAGGTGAAGACGCACGCCTCTACACGGCAGTCAAAGCATTGAGCGACTTCTGCTGCGCCCTGCAAATCAATGTACCTACCGGCAAGGACT
>OMCT01000169.1_pt1 | contig 54770 bp, 44 predicted proteins | sample 1674301 | NCBI WGS metagenome assembly OMCT01 (sample SAMEA103958158, study PRJEB25191) | human gut metagenome
AAGATGCAACAAATGCAGGAACAGCACGGCAAACAGATACGCAATCTTCAAGGAACACACAATCAAGAGCTTGAAGCTAAAGACAGGGAAATAACCCGGCTGAACACCTTGCTTGAAAAAGCCCACAAATGGTTCCCGATGTTCAAAGAGATGTTGAGAATGGAAAAATTATGCGCTGTTATCGGATTTACCAAAGACATGATAGAAAGCCTCTTGAGAAAGAAAGAAGCTATCAGATGCAATGGCAGGATTTATTCCGAAGAGCACAGGCGGAAGTTTGACATCAAGAATGATATTTTCAAAGTAGAAAAGAATCCAACCGATGACGGCAAACTGGTTCTGACCATAAACAGGCGGCCGATTGGAGAATGGTTCAAAGAACAATTGGAAAAATTACAGCAAGGACTACGTAAATCAGCAGAAGAACCAAGAAAAAGTAGAGGATTTAGGATGTAATTCGATGGTACTTGATTGGATTTCAATAAAATTCTGTATTTTTGTAGATGGATTGAGGTAACTCTTTCCAAGACATACGAGAAAAACAAGACATACGAGAAAAAGAAGAAGCGTTATGCTTATCTTGTAAGTTGAAAACCTGGAAAATTTCATAAAGCCAATAATAATAAACTAAAAATCAATCAAATATAAATACATATTCAATTTCAAGGAACAAAACAGAAACAAAATGGTCTTTTTTAGCGATTCTGTGTTTTTTTTTGGCAATAACCATTATAGGGTGACTCCACCTCGCCCTCTTTCAATTTTCCAATCATACCGCCCCTCTGCGACATCGCCAACCTCTTTGAGTGTGTGGCGATGTTTTATTTCGTCAAAGGGCTGTCTCTCCGCATAGTCACAATACCATGGAAAGAAAAAATGCTTATTCTTCTTTTCGTTCGTTTTATTTGTGTACATTTGCATCAAATAAAAGTTGTTTGACAGAAATACACCACACATCACAGAATTTGTGACTATTCCCAAGTCATTACCTCGTTCTATGAGAAATACTCATAAGTAGCTCATTTTTAATATATTCCTATTTTAATATCGTTTTTTCTTCATAAGAACGACACTTTTTATATTTTTGCGGATACATAAAAATAAGATATAAATATATGCATCAAGGTAGAATTATTATAATTACCGGTTCTCCCGGAACAGGAAAGACTACAATAGCGTCAATTGTTGCACACGAATCTGATTTTGCAAAGTCTGTACATATGCATACAGATGATTTTTATCATTATTTGAGTAAAGGTGCAATACCCCCACATTTACCTGAATCACAAGAACAGAATTTGGTTGTTGTCGAAGCATTTTTAGAAGCCGCAAAACGTTATGCGCATGGTGGGTATGATGTAATTGTAGATGGAATAATAGGACCTTGGTTTTTAGCTCCTTGGATGAAGATTGTACAGGAGGGGTATGAGGTTCACTACATTGTATTAAGAGCAGACAAAGAAGAAACGATGAAACGCGCAATTGAACGAACGAAATTAAGCAAAGAAGCAAATATTGAGTTAGTAGAAGTAATGTGGGAGCAATTCGCCAAGATTGGTGATTATGAATCATTTGTAATAAATACAACTGATTATTCTATTGGAGAAACCGTTTCAATAATAAAAGAACATATAAAGGGGAAAAAGCATTTACTTACATTATAAAAGAGAATATCACCGTGAAAGCCCGTTGCTCTGTGTAGAGTTGATTTTCCAATCATATTTCCCCTCCGAAAGGCATCTTTGGGGGAGTCGAAATCGAGTTTCTCCTGCGTTTTTGTTTACCTTGGACTGCAATCCTTTCCTTTATCCGCTGTAGCGTAGCGATGTTGAAAACAGCACCTTTTGGGATATATTACTGGATGAGCTTGATTCCCCCTTTCTGCCATGCCGGAATACGGGTCGGTGAAGTAGATGTCCACCCTGAGCCTGTATGTCAAGACCTTGGGCAAGGAGAACTCTGTAACGTTTCGGTGGTTAATCTTAAATAAAACAAAAACACCCGACTTTACATTCTTGGGTGTAAAATTGGGTGTTTATCTTGCAAAACATTGATTTTCAATGTTTATTGCGGTGCGTACGGGACTCGAACCCGTGACCCCATGCGTGACAGGCATGTATTCTAACCAGCTGAACTAACGCACCAGAATTTCATTGTTGGGTTGCTATCTCTCTCGATTGCGGATGCAAAGGTAGGTATTTATTTTGAATCTGCAACAGGTGATATGCGTTTTAACAGATTTTTATATATAAGATAAGGAAACGGAACTATCGTAAGTAAAACGAATGTCGCTCATTCTGTGAAGATTAGCAAGAAAACCGATTGTATGGTAACAACCCGGAATGGTTCGACAAAAGAACGGATTCCGGGTTGTTTGGTTACTAAATGAGATCAGCAAACGGATCAGTCTTTGGCTTGATGAACTGTCAGTTGCGGGAACGGGAAGCCAATGCCCGCCTTATTGAACTCGGCATAAATCTTCTTGTTCATTTCGAAATAGACATTCCAATAATCAGATGTCTTCACCCACACACGAATCACCACATTCACACTGCTGGCGTCCAATGCATGCAAGGCTATAAAAGGAGCGGGAGTTGTCAGGATACGCTGGTCGGCAGCAATAATGGTCCGTACTGCGCTCTCGACCTTGTCGTAATCCTCACCATATTCCACACCTACAATCCACTCTACCCGACGGTTTTCCTCGCGGCTGTAATTAACAATCGTCCCACTGCTCAAAGCACCGTTGGGGATGTAAATCACCTTGTTGTCGGCTGTTGTCAGCAATGTATGAAAGATCAGGATTTCGCGCACTGTACCTGACTGCCCTTGGGTTTCGATCCAATCGCCCACCTTGAAGGGACGTAAAATCAGTATGATCAATCCGCCGGCAAAGTTCTGTAAGTTACCCGACAGGGCCATACCGATAGCCACACCGGCCGAAGCCAGCAACGCGGCAAACGAAGTCGTCTCGATTCCCAACTTTCCGATAATGGCCACAACCAGCAAGATCGTCAGCAAAATACTCATCACATTCCTGACGAAACTCTGTATGCCCGGATCCACTTTCCTTTTTATCATGATGTTTGCCACCATCCGGTTCAGGAAAGATATCAGGAAGCGTCCCACCACAAAAATGATAAGTGCACTGATCAGATGCTTGCCGGCACTGATGCCCCAGTCGTACATCTGTTCCGCCAACGTCTGCAATCGGCTCAGCCCATCAACACTTTTCTCGGCAGTCGCTGCTGCCGTCAATAAAATAGATAACATATACTCTTTCTTTTTTTAATAACAGATGCTAAACTAACAAACAAACCTTCGTTTCGTTCACCGCACCTGTATTTTTTATGGTTCAAAGCTCGCCTTTGCATGCAATCGGCAAGCCCGAACGCCACTTACCGGACATGCACCAGGCAAACCGACTCATACCGTCATCAGATATTGTTTGAAAGCTGCAAATTCTTTCGACATCGGGATGCTCTGCTTCTCGCCGCGCATAAAAGCCTGCAACTTCTCGGGGATGCTGATGGATTCGCCCAGAATTTCCTCCACCGTATCCTTGAACTTGGCCGGATGAGCCGTTTCGAGGAAGATACCCGTTTCGCCCGGTTGCAAGCCTTCGCTAAGGGCACGATAACCACAGGCACCATGCGGATCGAGCAGGTAATGATGCTCCTTCCACACACGACGCATGGTGTCGGCTATCTGCTCGTCGGTATAGGTAGCCCCGCTGATCTCGGCTGCAATGGCCGCATGGCTATGCCCGTAAAGGTCGAGTACGCGGGCAAAGTTGCTGGGGTCGCCCACATCCATCGCATTGGCAATGGTAGCGATGCTAGGACGGGGGGTATAGATTCCCGTGCGAAGATACTGATAAAAAATGTCGTTACGGTTGTTAGCAGCAATGAAGCGACTGACGGGAAGTCCCATACGCTTGCCGAACAGACCGGCCGTGATGTTGCCAAAGTTGCCGCTGGGCACACAGACTACAGGACCACGCGACAATACCGCAGCAAGCTGTTCGCCCTCGCCAAAGCATGCCTTCATTTGCTTTACCCACTGGGCATAGGCATAGAAATAGTAGAACGCCTGAGGCAAGAAACGGGCCACGTTGATCGAATTGGCACTAGTTAACTGCAGATGCTCGTTCAGCTCACGATCCATGAAGGCCGACTTAACCAGTGCCTGGCAGTCGTCGAAGGTACCGTCCACTTCAAGGGCAGTGATGTTCTGCCCCAGCGTAGTGAATTGTTTTTCCTGTATCTCGCTGACCTTGCCTTTGGGATAGAGCACATACACGTGAATGCCCTCTACACCCAGAAAGCCATTGGCCACGGCACTGCCCGTATCGCCCGAAGTGGCTACCAGCACATTGACCTGCCGTTTGCCTTCCTTACGGATAAAATAGCCCAGCAGACGGGCCATGAAGCGACCGCCCACATCCTTGAAGGCAAGCGTCGGGCCGTGAAACAGTTCGAGCGAGAAGATGTTGTCGGTAACTTTGACTAACGGCACGTCGAAGCTCAGCGTGTCGTACACAATCTGCTTCAACGTATCGGCAGGCACGTCCTCGCCAAAGAAAGCATCGGCTACCCGATAAGCTATTTCCTGAAAGCTCAGCGTATCTATCTGGTCGTAAAACTCTTGCGGCAAGGCCTTGATGACATCGGGCATGTAGAGTCCCTTATCGGTAGCCAGTCCTTTTACCACCGCGTCTTCCAGACTGACGTTGTTTTCCTGTTTATTGGTACTGTAGTATTTCATAGTTTCTGTTTCTGTGAGTTGCTTATGCTTGTTTCATAAATTCGTTGATAAACTCGTCTTCCTTCATCAGCCCATAGATGCCGTTGCAGGCAGCCACTTCGTCGAAGGTCTGCACTTCGTCGGGTTCGATGCCCGGATGCCAGATAAGGAAAGGCACCGGCTCGGCCGTATGCGTGCGCAGTTTGCAGGGCGTGGGATGGTCGGGCAGCACGGCGATGGCTACCGGTTCGTCCCAGTCTTTCACGGCTTCGTAGATAGGGCCTACGGCACGCTTGTCCAGATTCTCGATGGTACGCATCTTCAGTGCGATGTCGCCCTCGTGTCCGGCTTCATCGCTGGCCTCAACATGCAGATAGACAAAGTCATCCGTCTTCAGTGCCTCAAGGGCGGCAGCCACTTTATTTTCGTAGTTGGTATCATACAGTCCGGTAGCACCTTCCACGTTCAGGCGGCGCAGACCGGCATAATAACCGATACCGTTAATAAGATCGACTGCCGAAATGACGGCTCCCCGCTTCACTTGCGGAAAGGTTTGCGAGAACGGTTCCATCTGCGGACGATAACCCGGGCTCCAGGGCCAGATGCTGTTGGCGGGGTCCTTGCCTTCGGCCATGCGTTTCAGATTGACGGGATGATTCTTCAGCAGTTCCTGCGAACGGAGGATGAGGTCGTTCAACAGTTCGGCCGTTTGTGCCGGCGTCAGGTCGGCATTGCCTTCGGGCACGCAGATGTGTTCGGTACCTGCCTGCGGCTTCACCATAAGCGGACGGAAAGGTTTCAGAGGCACATCGTGAGGCGGCGTACAGTCGATACGTTTGTCCCCTCCCCTGACTACCAGCAGATGACGGTATTGCACGCCTGTATAGAAGTGGATGCGGTCGTCGCCCAGCTGCTCTTGCAGGTAGCGCACCAGTTCGTCGGCCTCTTCTGTTGTGATGTGTCCGGCTGAATGGTTCTTGATATGGTCGCCTTCGATGCAGATGATGTTGCAGCGCATGGCCATTTCGCCCGGCTTCAGGTCCACACCAATACTGGCAGCTTCGAGCGGTCCGCGGCCTTCGTACACCCGCGGCAGATTATAACCCAGTACAGACATATTGGCCACTTCGCTTCCCGGATGGAAACCGTCGGCCACCGTCACCAGACGGCCCGTGCGTCCCATGCGGGCCAGCCGGTCCATGTTGGGTGTGTCGGCAGCCTGTAGTAGTGTCTTGCCTCCCAACGAGTCGACAGGCCAGTCGGCCATGCCGTCCCCTAATATGATAATGTGTTTCATCGTTTAATGGATCATTGAAATTTGAAAATGGGATATGGGAAATGGATGCTGCATCGATATTTGCAAATTATCCATTAACCAGTATCCATTCTCCATTATTTACACGTTTGCAATGCTCATGATGTCGGCAAACACGCCGGCGGCAGTCACACTGGCTCCGGCACCGTAGCCTTGTATCATCATCGGATATTCCTTGTAGCGCTCGGTAGTGAGCAGAATGATGTTGTTGCTGCCCTCCAGACCGTAGAAAGGATGTCCCATACCTACTTCCTGCAAGCCTACCGAAGCCTTGCCGTCCTCCAGCTTGGCTACGAAACGCCAGTGCTTGTGCTCGGCTTCGAGCACCTTGCGGCGGGCTTCGAAGTCGGCGTCCAGGCTGGGCACTTTCTTCCAGAAGTCGTCCAGCGAACCTTCAAAGAAGTCGTCGGGTACGAAGAGGTGTTTCTCCACGTCGCTCTGCTCCAGGCGATAACCGGCTTCGCGGGCCAGGATGACCAACTTGCGGATAACGTCCTTACCGCTGAGGTCGATACGCGGGTCGGGTTCGGAATAGCGCTCTTCCTGCGCCATGCGAATGGTACGGCTGAAGGGGATGTCGGCACTGATCTTGTTGAAGATGTAGTTCAGCGTACCGCTCAACACGGCTTCTATCTTCAATATCTTGTCACCACTATGGATGAGGTCGTTGATAGTGTTGATGATGGGCAGACCGGCTCCTACATTGGTCTCGAACAGATACTTCACTCCGCGCTGACGGGCAATCTGCTTCAGCGTGCGATAGTTTTCGTATTCGGACGAAGCGGCTATCTTGTTGGCTGCCACGACCGATACGTTGTGTTGCAGCAGGTCTTTGTAGAGCGAAGCCACTTCGGCGCTTGCCGTACAATCGACAAAGACGGAGTTGAAGATGTTCATTCCGATAATTCCGTCGCGCAGGGTTTCCAGCGTGCTGTCCTGCCCTTTGGCGGCGAGTTCTTCGCGGAAGTTGCCCAAGTCGATGCCTTCGCGTGCGAACATGGCTTTGCTGGCATCGGCTATGCCTACGACGTTGAGTTGCAGACCATTTTCCTGCATCAACTTCTGCCGCTGGCTGTGAATCTGCTGTATCAGGCTGCCGCCCACGGTGCCAATGCCGCAAATGAAGAGGTTGAGTACCTGATATTCGGAGAGGAAGAACGAATCGTGGATAACGTTAAGCGACTTACGCAACGACTTGCTGTCTACTACAAACGAAATGTTGGTCTCCGAAGCACCCTGCGCACAGGCTATCACATTGATACCGTTGCGTCCCAACGTGCCGAACAGCTTACCGGCGATACCTGGGGTATGCTTCATGTTCTCGCCTACGATGGCTACGGTAGCCAGGTTCTTCTCGGCCTGTATAGGCGAGATCTCGCCCATCACAATTTCTTTGGCAAACTCTTCGTTCAGTACTTCGCAAGCCAGGTCGGCATCGGCATTGCGCACACCGATAGATGTCGAGTTCTCCGACGATGCCTGCGACACGAGGAAGACACTAATGCCATTCTTGGCCAACGCCTTGAATATGCGGTAGTTGACACCGATGACGCCCACCATACCGAGACCCTGCACAGTAATGAGGCTCGTATCATTAATCGAAGAAATACCCTTGATGGCCTTACTCTGCGGATCGGAAACTTCCTGCTTGATAATGGTACCTTCGCCCTCGGGATTGAAAGTGTTCTTTATCAGGATAGGGATGTTCTTGTGGCAGACGGGATAGATGGTAGGCGGATAGACTACCTTGGCACCGAAGTTACAAAGTTCGGTAGCTTCCACGTAGCTCAACTCCTTGATGGTGTAGGCAGTGGAGATGACACGCGGGTCGGCAGTCATGAAACCGTCCACATCGGTCCAGATTTCCAGACTGTCGGCATCGAGCGCAGCGGCCACGATGGCTGCCGTATAGTCGGAACCTCCGCGACCCAGGTTGGTCACGACACCCGTCGTCTTGTCGGTAGCAATGAAGCCCGGTATCAGCGTGCGGCGGGGCAGTTCGCGGAAGGCCTCACGTACCAGTCGGTAGGTCTGGTCGGCATCGAGAATGTGTTTCGAGAATTTCTTTTCCGTCTTGATGAACTGACGCGAGTCGCGCCACTCGGCCCCAGTCAGACGTGCCGCAATGAGCGACGACAGGCGTTCGCCGTAGCTTACGATGGTGTCGCTGGTCTTCTGCGACAGGTCCTTTATCAGATAGACGCCCTGGAAGATGTCCTTCAGCTCGTTGAGCAGCTCGCCCACTTCGCGTTGCAGGGTTACCTGCTCTTCGCCGGCGGGAATGACTTCCTTGACCATCTCGACGTGGCGGTAAACGATGTCCTTGAATTCGTTCTCGTAGGCAACGTCGCCTGCCGCTGCCAGCCGCGAGGCATTGAGCAGCTTGTCGGTGATGCCACCCAGGGCCGACACGACTACGATGACCGGTTCATCGACCGCTTCCACTATTTTCTTCACACTCAGAATACTGCTTGCGGTTCCTACGGACGAACCGCCAAACTTCATTACTTTCATTATATTAGACTGTTTTTATTGACGATTATTGAAAATTGGAAAAAGGGAGAAAAGGGAAGAATGCATCTTCTTTCTCCATCCATAAAAAATAAAGCTGAACTGAAAAACGGTGTAACACGTAGAAACACAAATACTATCCCCTAACCCCTAAGGGTCATGGTCCACATGGATGTGACGGTATGTTGGAAGTACTTGTTCATAGCTCTTGTTTCTATCGTTTCGGATAAGTGTTGCAAAAGTAACAATAAAAACATTCATTCTATCACTTTTTGCGACTTTTTTACGATAAAAATAAAGGAAGTATGTGTTTTATGCAGAAATATGCCCGATGCAGGACTGACAAAGTGCACTTGTCTGCCCCGGAAAAGGCACTAAACCGGGCGTTCTTTTCTTACACTTTGTTAGAAACTAAGAGATATATCATTATCTTTGCACAGTGAAACCGAAAGAAACGAGCGTATGAACCCAGAAAGCACTTCCGTTTTGCTAATATACACCGGTGGAACCATCGGAATGATCGAGAACCCGGAGACGGGCGCCCTGGAGAACTTCAACCTGGAGCAACTCCAAAAGCATGTGCCCGAACTGCAGAAGTTTGCCTTCCGCATCGACACTTACCAGTTCGACCCGCCTATGGACTCGTCGGACATGGATCCCGAAGCGTGGCGAAGGCTGGTACGCATCATCAGCGACAACTACCAACAATATACAGGCTTCGTCATCCTGCACGGCACCGATACGATGGCCTTCACGGCCTCGGCCTTGAGCTTCATGCTCGAAGGGCTGAACAAGCCCGTCATCCTGACCGGCTCGCAACTGCCCATCGGCGTGCTGCGTACCGACGGTAAGGAAAACCTGCTGACCAGCATCGAGATAGCCACAGCCTGCCACAGCAACGGCCGCCCCATCGTGCCCGAAGTATGTATCTTCTTCGAGAACCACCTGATGCGTGGAAACCGGACAACCAAAATCAATGCCGAAAACTTCAACGCCTTCCGCTCGTACAACTATCCTGTACTGGCTTCGGCAGGTATACATATTAAATATAATAATGTGCAGATTCATCCCCACGGCATCCGCCGCGAACTGAAACCGCACTTCCTGCTCGACACCAACATCGCCATTCTGAAGCTGTTCCCCGGTATTCAGGAGAACGTCGTGCGCTCGCTCTTCGCCACCGAAGGACTGAAAGCCGTCGTACTGGAAACCTACGGTTCGGGCAACGCTCCCCGCAAACCGTGGTTCGTACAGTTGCTGTCCGATGCCAGCCGCCGGGGCATCGTCATCGTCAACGTGACGCAATGCAGCTCGGGCACCGTCGAAATGGAGCGGTACGAAACCGGTTATCAACTCATCAGCGCAGGCGTCGTGTCGGGTTACGACATCACCACCGAATCGGCCGTGGCCAAGCTGATGTTCCTGCTGGGACACGACTACGAACCAGCCAAGGTAAGAGAGTTGATGAAGCGACCGCTGGCCGGCGAAATCACAGTATAAAAAACGTTTTTGAACCCCACTTGCAAGTGCCGCGAGCCACACTTGCAATACATTTGTGGGACACTTGCACGGCTCGCGAGCCGTACAAGTGTTGCTCGCGAGCCGTGCAAGTGTCTTGGAAAGCCCTTGTCTAAGGGCGTGAAATACGGATAGAAGATTCGACTTCCGCACCACGATTTACTCGGAAAGTATCTGCCTTGCCACCGCTTCGTCCTTGTGAAGCTGTGTCACGAGTTCGTCTATCGAGGCAAACTTCAGTTCCTCGCGGAGGCGACGCACGAAAGAAAGACGGAGCGGATGATTGTAAATGTCGGCATGAAAATCGAAGATATAGACCTCGATGCTGCGGTCGGGGCCGTTGTCCAACGTAGGGCGATAGCCAATGCTCAGCATACCGCCATACTGCCTGCCATCGACCGTCACCCGAACGGCATATACCCCGTCGGCAGGAATCAGCTTATCGGCCTCGTCCACCCGAAGGTTGGCAGTAGGGAAACCCAACGTATGCCCCACCCGATAGCCACTTACCACCGTGCCCTGCAGAAAATAATCGTACCCCAAACCACGCGCTGCCCCCGATACGTCGCCAACGCTGAGCAGACGGCGGATGCAGGAAGAACTGACTTCGCTGCCATCCTCGCAGTAGTAGGCCGAAGCCGGAAGCACCTCCATGCCCAGTTCGGCACCGTAGCGCACGTAGTCGTCGAAACCTTCGCTGCGGTTGTGCCCAAACCGGTGATCGTAGCCTATCACCAAAGCCTGAATCTGATACCGTTCTTTCAGCAAGGCCATGAAGTCGTGCGCCGAACAGCAGGCCAGTTCGGGAGTGAAATCGAGCATCAGGCAATAATCGATACCTGTAGCAGACAGCAGTTCTTCCTTTTCGCGGCAGGTAGTCAGCAGCTGCGGACAGAATTCGGGCTGCATCACCTTGCGCGGATGCACCGGAAACGTCACCACAGCCGACGCACAACGACGCTCGGCGGCCATAGCACGCACCTGTCCGATCAGGAACCGGTGTCCCCGATGCACCCCGTCGAAGAAGCCGATGGTAGCTACTTTCGGGCAGTTATCTGAAAAGTGGTCTCCAATCTTCATGAGGTTTCGGAGTATAAGTAAACAGCCCCAGCGATGCGGCCGACCGGCAATTCTCTGCCGAGTCGTCGATAAACAGGGTTTCTTCGGCACGCATACCGGCATCGGCCAGCACACGGCGGAAAATCTCGACATCGGGTTTGGCCAGACGCATCTCGTAGGACAGATAAATACGTTCGAAGTAATCGTTTACTCCGTAGTCCTTGTAGCGGAACGCGTTGGCGCACGCCCACTGCCAGTGAATCTCGTTGGTGTTGCTCAGCAGGCATACCCGGTAATGACGGCGCAACTCCAGCAACATGTCGAGCTTATAGGAAGGAATGCTGACGAGGAAGCTGTTCCAGGCATCATCTATCTCGGCATCGGTCAGCGGACGGATAGACTTCGCACGGATTTCGTCGCGGAACGCGGCACTGCTGATCAGCCCTTTCTCGTATTGCTGGAAGAAGTCCTGCTGGTAGTACAGGCCCAGCATCTCCTCGACCCGCTCCAGCCCCAGCTGTGTGAAGCGTTCGACACAACGTCCGCGGTCAAGGTCGATCAGCACACCGCCGAAGTCGAAAATCAAGTTCTTTATTTCTTTCTGTATCATTGTTTTTTCTGCATTAAACGGCGAACCAGACGTACAATCTCGCCCACCCACAATACCAGCGACGACGAAGCAATGATTGCCAGCCACGTCATTCCGTCGAGCGGTTCGGTACGGAATACCGGCCCACCAAACTGTACAATCAGGAACTGTCCTACCAGAATGGCCAGTACGATGAACTCCATGCCGTAGGATTTGGAGATGCCCTTAAAGGCCGAATCGGTCGTACCGAACACACGGGCGTTGAAGAGATTCCAGAACTGGAGCATCACAAAGAAGGTGAAGAAGATGGTCAGTTCGCGCACCGTCATGCCCTGCCGTTCGAAGTAGAGCAGCATACCCATCAGGATGCAGGCAAAGGCCAGTCCCACGCCGAAGATCATCCGCTGCATTCCCGGAGTGATGATAAAGTCGGTCGGCTTGCGGGGTTTCTCCTTCATTACGCTTTCACTGGGCGGAATGGAGGCCAATGCCAAAGCGGCAAAGGTGTCCATGATGAGGTTCACCCACAGCATCTGCGTCACGGTGAGCGGCAGGTCGGTACCCACTAACGAGCCCAGCAACACGATGAACAGTGCCACGAAGTTGATGGTCAGCTGGAAGACAATGAAACGTTGTATGTTCTTATAGAGCGAACGGCCCCACATGACGGCGGTGCCGATACTGTTGAACGAGTCGTCGAGCAAGGTAATGTCGCTGGCTTCCTTGGCCACGGATGTACCCGTACCCATCGAAAGGCCTACCTGTGCATGGTTCAGGGCGGGAGCATCGTTCGTACCATCGCCCGTCACAGCCACCACGGCTCCTTTCTGCTGAAGCAGTTGCACGAGGCGTTGTTTGTCCGTAGGCCGTGCACGCGACATGATCTTCAGATCCATCACGCGATCCAACGCTTCTTCGTCGGTCAGAGCGGCAAAGTCGGCTCCGGTGATGCGGTTGCGTTCGGTGTCTTCCGGTTTCCAGAGTCCTATCTGACGGGCAATCTCGGTAGCGGTGCCCGGCGTATCGCCTGTCACAATCTTCACGGCAATGCCGGCCGACTGGCACTTCTGAACGGCGGCAGGCACATCGGGACGGATGGGGTCGCTGATGGCTACCACACCTACGAACGAAAGATCGCCGTCGGCAGCCAGCGTAGCGCAATCGCGCGTATCGTCATCGGCCACTACCTTATAAGCAAAGCCCAACGTACGCATGGCCATATTCTGATAACCCAGCAGCTGAGCCTCGACTGTAGGTCGATAAGCTGCGGCATCGGTACGTCCGCTGTCCAGCACTACATCCTTACACTTGCTTAAAACGATTTCGGGCGCACCTTTCACATACAGCACTTTCTTACCCAACAGAGGCGACTGAACCAGCGTAGCCATAAACTTGCGTTCGGTCGAGAAAGTCAGCTGATCGACCACCTGAGCCGCTTCGCGCAACTTCAGATAATCCTTTCCCTGCGCATTGAGCCACAGCAACAGGGCTACCTCGGTAGGATTACCCACCCCTTTCACCTTCTCGCCAGGCGCAGCTTCTTCGAGGAAGGCCGTCGAGTTAGCACTGATACCTTCCATCACCACACGGCTCAATTCATCGTCGGCCAGGTCGCTGCGGTTCTTCAACCCATAGAAACTGGCCTCATATACCTGCATCTGGTTTTGCGTCAGCGTACCGGTCTTGTCGGTACAGATGACGGTGATGGCACCCATCGTTTCGCAGGCGTGCATCTTGCGCACCAGATTGTTGGTAGAGAGCATACGACGCATGTTCAGCGCTAAGCTCAGCGTGACGCTCATCGGAAGGCCTTCGGGCACAGCCACCACAATCAGCGTAACGGCCATCATGAAGTATTTCAGCGTGGCCTGCAAGGCAGGCAGCCAGTCGGCAAAGGTATGGAACGAAGAAAAGTCGTAGAAGAGGATGACATCCTTCACAAAGAAGATGGCAAAAGCCAGTCCGGCAGCCGTGAAACCAATCTTGCCGATCAGGTTGGCCAGCTTGGTGAGCTGTATATTAAGAGGTGTAGGCTCGGTGCTCTGTTCGGTGCTCTGACGGGCCACTTTACCAATCTCGGTTGCATCGCCTACCGCCTCGACACGCATCATACCGTGGCCATCGACCACCGTCGTACCACGCAACACACGGTTGGATGCATACGTGGCTTCCTTATCGAAATCGGCTTCGACAGTTGTCTTTGAAACAACCGGCTCACCGGTCAGGTTGGATTCGTTGACCTGCAGGGAAACAGACTCCAGCAGTTCGCCGTCGGCAGGTATTTCTTCACCGGTTTCCAGCAGTACGACATCGCCTACCACTACATCCTTGCGGGGCACTTCCTGCACGTGTCCGTTGCGCATCACCTTGACCAGCGTTTCTTCGTTGACGGCGTTCAGCAGGTCGAACTTCTTGTTGGCATCGTATTCGAAGAAGAAACCGATACCGGTAGCCAGCAGAATGGCAGCTATGATACCGATGGTTTCGGCATACTCGTTCTCGACAATCGAGATAACCAGTGAAAACAAGGCGGCGACAAGCAGCACTTTGACGACAGGATCCTGAAATTTCTCCAAATAGAGTTTGAAAAGAGAAGGGCGTTTGGGAGGGGTCAGCAGATTCACCCCGTGTTCGGCACGACTTCTGCGCACCTCTTCATCGGTCAACCCGACGTGATTGACATTTTCTTTCTTTGCGCTCATGCAGATTGTTCATGTTTTAAATTAACTGAGCACAAAAATACAACAATAATTCAGACTGTTAATGCTATTAAATCTTTTTTAGGAAAGAGATATGCAACTGTCAGTGAACAATCAGACAGTTTTCTGTGTTTATAAACTGAGATTAATAAATTAAATTATTTACCACTTAAAAACGAATAGAAATATGGATAAATACATCTGCACCGTATGCGAATACATTTATGACCCTGAACTGGGTGATCCGGAAAACGGCATTGCGCCCGGTACCGCATTCGAAGACCTCCCCGACGACTGGGTATGCCCGCTGTGCGGCGTCGGTAAAGAAGATTTTGAGGTAACTCACTAAACCAGATTAAAATAACCGCAAAAGTCAAGGAAGAAGGCTTCGTCGTTACGAAGCCTTCTTTTCTTTGATATCACAACTGGCCTCTACCACATTCACCACATAGTCGCCCAGCTTCTCGCATTCGGCTATGATATCCATGTAGTGTACACCCATCTGGTAGCTGTATTCCTTGTTGTTGACATCTACTATATTCTGATTCTTCAACTGGTTGCGATAGTTGTTGATTTCGTTCTCCAGGTTGTATGACTGGTTCACGTCGCTGCTCTGGTGATCGGTATGCTCGATAATCACAATCATCCGCTCCAGAGCCTCGTTCGTCAGATTCATCATCGTGTGAATGTGTTCGTACTGGCTTTCAGTAAAGTCCTGATTCGACTGCCGCTTGCGGTTGATGGTACGAGCCAGATTGTAACAACTGTCGCCGATACTCTCGATCTCGGTCACCTCGCGCAACATGGCCCGTATCTGCAGCTTACTTTCCGAGCTCAACCGCCCTTCAGAAACTGAATTCAGATAGTTAGCGATTTCCAGCTCCATGCTGTCGCTGATGTTTTCGTATTTTTCGATCCGACTGAACAGTTTCATAAAGTCGTCATCCTTCTCGGTATGAAGCAAATCGCGCACCATGCCAAACATGCGGTGAGTACGCTCGGCAAACAGGTGTATCTCCTTGCTTGCCTGCAGGATGGAGAGCTCTGCCGTGGACAGCATACCGCCCGAAATGAAACGCAAGCGGTATTCCTCGTCCTGCTCCTTTAAAGGAATGATGGCACATACCGTACGCTCGATGAACTTGACAAACCAAATCAGCACCAGCACATTACAGATGTTGAAAGCCGTATGGAATGCCGAAAGTTTGAACGAAACAGCTACCGCAGGACTGTTGGTGCCCATCACATTGTCCACAAACCAGGATACGGCGTTGGTGAAAGGCACAAACAGACATAACACCCATATCACACCAAACACGTTGAACACCAAATGGGCCAGTGCCGCCCTTCGTGCCTGCGTATTTCCCGTCAATGCCGCCAGATTGGCCGTTATCGTGGTTCCAATATTCTCGCCCAGCACAAGAGCCGCACCCAACTCAAAGCTGATCCAGCCGTTGGCACACATAATCAGAGTAATGGCCATCGTTGCCGCCGATGCCTGCACAATCATGGTCAGAACAGTACCGATAAGCACAAACAACAGAATGGACACAAACCCCATATCCGTATAGTTCTGCACAAATGCCAGCATATCAGGATTATCTTTCAGGTCGGGAGCATTGCTCTGAAGATAGGAAAGTCCCATAAACAGGAACGAAAAACCAAAAATAAACTCACCAACCGACTTTCGGGAACTTTTTTGGGAAAACAGTAGAGGAATACCAAAAGCTAACAAAGGAAGGGCAAACGCTGCTATATCCACCTTAAAGCCCAAGGCCGATATGATCCAGGCCGTGACCGTGGTACCGATATTGGCTCCCATAATAACGCCGATGGACTGCGACAAGGTCAACAAACCGGCATTAACAAAACTAACCACCATTACGGTTGTAGCAGAAGAAGACTGGATAAGTGCTGTGATCAGCATACCCGTAAGAACACCTGTCACTCGGTTTGTCGTCATGGCGGTCAGAATCTTACGCAACCTGTCGCCCGCAAACTTTTGAAGCCCCTCGCTCATGATTTTCATTCCATACAGGAATAAAGCCAATGAACCCAGCAGCTTTAAAAAATCATAAAAAGAATATTCCATCTATAATTAATTATGAGGTTTCATTGCTTCATGCATTATTAAGTCCTATATTTAGCGTATATTTACCATTAAAAAGGACATTATGAAACACATGTTACAAATATGTTGCAAAAATAATAATATTTATAAAGAATTTCCTATCGGGAGCTCACTTTTGGATATTTATTACGGATTTAATCTTAATTTTCCCTACCAGGTCGTCAGCGCCAAAGTCAACAACCGCTCCGAAGGCCTGAACTTCAGGGTGTACAACAACAAGGATGTGGAGTTTCTGGACGTCCGCGACCCATCAGGAATGCGCACCTATGTCCGCTCCCTGTGTTTCATTTTGTACAAAGCTGTCAGCGAGCTGTTTCCCGAAGGCAAACTGTATGTCGAGCATCCGGTTTCGAAAGGCTACTTCTGCAACCTTCGTATCGGACGACCCGTCCAACTGGAGGACGTACAGGCCATCAAGAAACGCATGCAGGAAATCATCGCCGAAGACATTCCCTTCCACCGCACCGAATGCCATACGTCCGAGGCCGTCCGCGTCTTCAGCGAACGGGGAATGGACGATAAAGTAAAACTGCTGGAAACATCGGGCTCGCTCTATACCTATTATTATACATTGGGCGACACCGTTGACTATTACTACGGCAACCTGCTGCCAAGCACAGGATTCATCAAGCTGTTCGACATCATCAAATACTATGACGGCCTGTTGCTGCGCATCCCCAACAAAGAAAATCCGAATGTTCTGGAAGAAGTGGTGAAACAGGAAAAGATGCTCGACGTATTCAAAGAACACCTGCGCTGGAACCACATCATGGGACTGAGCAACGTAGGCGACTTCAACCTGGCTTGTGAAAACGGACATGCCACCGACCTCATCAACGTGGCTGAAGCTCTGCAGGAGAAAAAAATCGCCCAAATTGCCGATGACATTTACCACCGGGGCGAAAACGGAAACCGTGTCAAACTGGTACTGATCTCCGGACCGTCCTCATCCGGCAAAACGACCTTCAGCAAAAGGCTCTCCGTACAGCTGATGACCAACGGACTGCGTCCTTACCCCATCTCGCTGGACGATTACTTCGTGGATCGCGAAGACACTCCGCGCGATGCGAACGGGAACTATGACTACGAATCGCTGTATGCACTCGACCTCAAACTGTTCAACGAACAGCTACAGGCCCTGCTGAGAGGAGAGGAAGTGGAACTTCCCCGCTTCAACTTCACGTTAGGGAAAAAGGAATTTAAAGGCGATAAATTACGTATCGACGAGCACACCATCCTCATCCTGGAAGGCATTCACGGCTTGAACCCGGAACTGACTCCACAAATTCCTGCCGAAAGCAAATATAAGATCTACGTCTCGGCACTGACCACCATTTCGCTGGACGACCATAACTGGATTCCTACGACCGACAACCGACTGCTGCGCCGCATCATCCGGGACTTCAACTACAGAGGATATTCGGCACAGGAAACCATTTCGCGCTGGCCAAGCGTACGCGCCGGCGAGGACAAGTGGATATTCCCTTACCAGGAAAATGCCGACGTCATGTTCAACTCGGCTCTGCTGTTCGAATTTGCCGTACTCCGGTCACATGCTGAACCGATACTGAACAGCGTACCGCGCAACTGTCCGGAATATGCCGAAGCCTACCGGTTGCTGAAATTCATCAAATACTTCATACCCGTGCAGGACAAAGAGATTCCGCCAACCTCCCTGCTCCGTGAATTTTTGGGAGGAAGCAGTTTCAAGTACTGATCCACTAAGCATCAGAACATACAAAGGAAAAACATTAAATACATAACAAAATGAAGAAATTAGCAATAGCCGCATGCCTGCTCATGATGCAGACGGCAAGTTGGGGAAAAGTTGTCCTGCCCGACATACTAAGTGACAACATGGTATTGCAACAGCAAACCGAAGTGAAACTTTGGGGAAAAGCCAAAGCCAATGCCCAAGTGAATATTCGCCCTTCATGGGACAACCGCACATACACGGTTACGGCGGATAAAGACGGGAAGTGGATAACCAAAGTACAAACCCCTGCAGCCAACTATAATGCCTACAGCATCACGTTCTCGGATGGCGAAGAGACACAGCTGAACAACGTGCTGATAGGTGAAGTATGGTTCTGCTCAGGACAGTCGAACATGGAAATGCCCTTAGCCGGATTCTGGAACTGCCCGGTAGCAGGTGCCAACGAAACCATTGCTACCTCGGCCCAATGGAAAGGCATAAGGGTAGCCACCATCGAAAAGAACGGCCAGGTAGAACCGGTTGACAATTGCAAAGGAAGCTGGAAAGTCAGCTGTCCGGAGAATGTACCGGCTTTCAGTGCTACCGGCTTTCACTTTGCCATGATGATGAATAAAGTGCTCGACATTCCCATCGGCATCATCAACAGCAGCTGGGGAGGCTCTACCGTTGAAGGCTGGCTTCCATGCGACATCGTAGCACAATATCCCGACATCAACTTGGAGCGTGACATCCGCAAGGAAGAAGGTCACGACTGGTGGCACTACATGAGTCCGACACTGATGTACAACGGCATGGTGAAACCCCTGCAGAACTATACCATCAAAGGGTTCCTCTGGTATCAGGGTGAATCGAACGTCGGAAAGCACAAGACATACGCCGAACGCCTGAAAACCTTGGTTGAACTCTGGCGAAAAGAATGGGGACTGGGCGAATTGCCGTTCTATTATGTTGAAATAGCACCGTACGGTTCCAGCGAAAACTACTACAGCGCACTGCTGCGCGAAGCTCAGTTCAATGCGCAGAAGATAATCCCCAACAGCGGAATGATCTCGACCAATGATCTCGTGGAAAACTACGAGCAGTACAACATTCACCCGAAAGATAAAAGCGACGTAGGAAAACGACTTGCCTACATGGCTCTCAGCAAAACTTATCAGATAAAAGGCATCGAAGCCGTAGGACCGATGTATAAGTCGATGGAAGTAAAAGACGGAGCAGTTCTCCTCTCGTTCGACCATGCCGGCGAAGGATTCAACCGCATGACCGACATACAGGGATTTGAAATAGCCGGCGAGGACAAGGTATTCTACCCGGCAAAAGCCGAACTGAACGGGGGACAGATCAAAGTAAGTTCCGACAAGGTGGTAAATCCGGTAGCCGTACGATATGGCTTCCGTGACTTCAAACCGGGCAACGTTGCCAACATCAGAGAGCTTCCGCTCTACCCTTTCAGAACAGACAACTGGGAATAACAGCAACTTCCGCCCACAAAACCATAAACAAACATACAGCATACAACTATCCAAATCAAAAAATAAACAAAAACAAAACAATGAGAAAAACAGTAATCATGTTCCTTCTGGCAGCCTTGTGCTGCCTCGAAGGAACCTATGCCCAAAACCGCGCTGACGACCTGATGAAACAAGCGCGACAAAACCTGGCACAAAAGGAATACATCAAGTCGCGCTACCTCTTTCTGCAAGCCTATAATGCTTATGCAACACAAGGAAACTATGAAAAAGCCGTGGAATGCGGTGTCAAAGTGAGTGCTCTTTACCATCGGGAAAACTATTATAAAGAAGCCTTCAACATGCTTAGAGGTGCCGAAGCTGTAGTCTATACCGGAGAACAGAAAGAAAAGAAAGCATTCCCCGAACTTCGTTTTCCCATCGTCAAAGAGCGGCTGCAGATGTACATCAACTTGAAGAATCCTTCACGGGCCAAAGAGCAACTTACCCGCCTGGAAGAGACTGCGCAGGCTGCCAAGAACGACTCACTCAACAATGATCTGCTCTACACTCAGGCAACCTACTACTATACCTTTGGCATGAACGCTCAGGGCGACGAAGCCATCAATCGTCTGATAGGCAAATACAAAGACCAGAAAAACTATGCCAAAGTGGACGAATGCTACAAAACGCTGATCGGTATAGCCCGCAAAGCCAACAATGCCGGACTGGTGGCTCGTACATACGACAAATACATCGTATGGAACGACTCTGTAAAAGCCCTGACCGCACAAGACGAGCTGAATGCCCTGAAACGCAAATATGACGAAAGTCTGACCACCATTCAAGACAAGGACGACTCGCTCAATGCCAAACAATACATCATCATCGGACTGTGCGTACTGGCTGCGATTCTGGCTGCTGCACTGATATTCGGTGCCATTGTCCTGCTGCGCTTCATTGTGCTGACACGTAAACAAAAGAAAGCCATCAGCATCGCCAACGAACATAATGAGCTGAAAACTCAATTCATACAAAACATCTCTGCCCAGATGGAACCTACCTTGGACACCCTGGATGCCAAGCTGCCCGGAGTGAAAGCGCTGCGTACATTCAATGCACACATACAGGAACTGTCGGAACTGGAAAGCAGCTTAGACGAACCTTACGAAATGGAAGAAAAAAACATTTCGAACTTCTGCGAAAACGTAATGGATAAGATCAAAGGCCAGACCAAACCGAATGTTACCCTCACTGTCAATGCTCCGAAACTGAATGTGAAAATCAATGCCGAACAGCTGGAACACATCCTGCTCCACCTGTTGCAGAATGCCGCCGAATATACGCCGGCCGAAGGTAAAATATGGTTGGATTTCAAGAAGCGTGGCGCACACACCCACCAGTTTATCGTAAGCGATACCGGATGCGGCATTGCCGAAGAGAAACGGGCCAATATCTTCAAGCCATTTTCCGAAGTGAAGGACTTGACAAAAGGCGACGGCCTGGGATTGCCCATTTGTGCCTTGATAGCAACCAAAATGAACGGTTCGCTGACTTTGGACGAAAGTTATACCAAAGGAACACGATTCGTGCTCGAATTGCATGCCTGACAGAAAAAAAACAGCGGGTGACAGCATGCGATACGGTTTTGCCGCATCTGCATTCATGTCACCCGCTGTTTTCTCCGGCAGTCTCCCGCGGATTAGATCCGCATCAACGCAATGCTTCTACTTCATCGGGAGTCAACGGAATCTTCTTACCCAAACGGCGTGCGCCTGTTTCGGTAATCAGATAGTCCTCCTCGTTTCGGATACCTCCAAAATGACGATACTCTTCTACCTTATCATAATTAATGAAGTCGGTGAACTTCTTCTCACTCTTCCAAAGATCTATCAGTTCGGGAATAAAATAGATGCCCGGCTCTACCGTATGTACAAAACCCGGTTCCAAAGGAATGGCCAGACGCTGGCTCTTGCGGCCAAACTGAGTACTCTTCGGTTGCCCATCATAACCAACCCATTGTTCGCCCAGGTTTTCCATGTCGTGCACGTCGAGCCCCATCATGTGACCCAGCCCGTGAGGATAGAACAAAGCATGAGCACCTTCGCGTACAGCATCTTCGGCATTGCCCTTCATCAGTCCCAGATCCTTCAATCCCTCCACCATGACACGGGCGGAAAGGTCGTACACCTTCATGTAAGGAATGCCCGGACGCAATGCTTTAACCGACTCTATATGCATGGCATTCTGTATCTCGTAAACAGCACGCTGACGCGGCGTGAAAGTCTTGTCGGCAGGAATTGTGGACGACATATCACCGCAATAACCCGAAGGCAGTTCAGCGCCGGCATCAATCAGGAATAAATCTCCCGGCTTCACCTTATTTCCATAATAATGGTTATGAAGCGTCTGTCCGTTGATGGTAGCAATGGAGGCAAACGACAGGTCGCAATTGTTGCGCTGCGCCACGTGATTCATTTCAGCTACAACCTCATACTCGTACATGCCCGGACGGAGCACCTTCATGGCTGTAATATGCATATCGGCTGTCACATTGCAAGCCTTTTCTATTTCTTCTATTTCTTCGGCCGACTTGTGGTTGCGTTGTGCTACCACGGCACGAATAAACGGAACGGAACCTTCCTGCAATGCAGGAGCCACTCCTAACCAATTCATCAGCTTCAGCTTATGTTCGGCACGATAGGGCGGCAGATAATGAACGGTACGCCCCTGCGATTTGGCTTTCTTCAAATAATCGGCTATCTCGGCATAAGGGCGAGTCTCGATAATCCCGACTGCCGCTGCTTTCTCGTGCAGGGTGGGTTGTGTCCCCATCCAGACAATGTGATCTATGGTAAGCTCGTCGCCGAAAATAATCTCCCGGTCCTCATCAACATCGATGATGGCAGAAAGACCTGCAAACGACAAACCAAAGTAATAAAGAAAAGTGGAGTCCTGGCGGTAACGGAAAGTGTTATCCTCGTAGTTCAGACCTTGTTCGTCGTTACCCAAAAACAGTAATACCCCCGAACCCATATTTTTCTTCAGCTGGGCTCTGCGCTGTACATAGGTTTCTTTAGCAAACATGACGTTTCTATTTTAATAATTTGATTGCAACAAAGATAGGCAAACTCGCCCGATTTCGGATGGATTTAGGAAGAATAATGTAAACTATTGGGCTTTCAGGGAGATACGCAGCATTATTCCGCATTTGTAAATGTGTGCTTTGAAGCCGTTTTTTGAATAGTTAAGCGAAAAAATTGCTACCTATCCGTTGCCCATTCCAGTTGTATGGAGTTGTTTGAAAATCCTTTCTGCTCCGACCGTAAAGAACGCAGTTTCATCATTTTGGCTTAGCGAAGGTACTTATTTTTTTTGAGATATGAAAAATATAGGTTCCGGAAGTCAATGGTGATAGCTTTGTCGATGTCTGACGATATTTTACATGCCGATGATTAACTCTGTCTCCGTTAACTTTGCAAACAATGGAACAGATTATGAATCAGACAGATGTAAAGGTTTCGTTCTACCTTAAAAAGAGCGAGGCGGATGCCAAGGGAAACTGTCCCGTGATGGCACGGCTTATTGTCGGCAAGCACTCTGAAACAGCATTCAGTGTCAAGTTTCGTGTGCCACAGTCATTGTGGTCATCCGGACGGGCGTGTGGAAAAAGTGTTGCGGCAAGAGACATAAACAATAGACTGGATGAAATACGTGCTGCCGCGCTCGGCATCTATGCGGAACAATCCGCAATCCGTGAGGATGTAACAGCTGAAGATGTAAAGCATCAACTTTTGGGTATGGCTTCGGAACAGGAAACCCTATTAAGCTATTTCAGACTTTTCATTAGAAATTTCGAGAAACGTGTTGGGATCAATCGTACGGAAAAGACATTGAGGGCTTACCGCAATTCCTACAATCATCTGGTACGTTTTTTACAGATGCAATATAAGCTGTCAGATATCCCTTTTGCCGCATTGGACCGTTCCTTCATTGAAAAATATGACTTGTATCTACGTACAGAATGTTGTCTGGCTTCAGGCACAATAGTCAATCTTACCGTCCAACTGAAAACAATTGTCGGAGAAGCTATTGCTGACGGTATAATAACAGTATTCCCGTTTGTCGGATATGAACCGGTACATCCGAAGCCGGAACAGAAATATCTCACTTCTGAAGAATTGGATAGAATTATGACAACACCTCTGCATGATCAGATTCTTTATCATGTGAGAGATATGTTCCTGTTTTCCTGCTACACGGGTATACCCTACAGTGACATGCGTCTGTTGACAAATGAAAATCTTTCTCTTGCGGAAGACGGTACCTGGTGGATCAGAAGTTCTCGCAAGAAAACAGGAGTTGATTTTGAAATACCCCTTATGGAACTGCCGTTTCGTATCATAGAAAAATACCGTGATATGGCTCCTAAAGGAAAGCTTCTCCCTATGTATTCCAACAGTTCGTTGAATCGTTACTTGAAACGCATCGCCGAAATTTGCGGTATAGGGCGTAAGCTGGTTTTCCATGCAGCCCGGCATACCTATGCGACAGAAATTACTCTTTCGCATGGAGTCCCGTTGGAGACAGTCAGTAAAATGTTGGGACACAGTCGTATTGAGACCACACAGCATTACGCAAAGGTGACAGACAACAAGATAGATACAGATACGAAAACATTGGACAAGAAAATTGCTGAAAGATTTTCTGTAGTCATTTGATAAACGAATAAAAGGACAAGATTATGAAAGAAAAAATTAACAATACGGAAATCAGACATCGCAGTACATTTGCGATATTGTTTTATATAAACCGTACCAAAATCCGTAAGGATGGAACATGCCAGTTGCTATGCAAGATAAGCATAGATGCCAAATGGGAACAGATAGGGACGAAAGTGTCTGTCAATCCTGCCGTCTGGAATCCGGAAAAGGGACGGGCTGACGGCCGCAGTGAGAATGCCCTTACCGTCAACCGGGCCATTGATGATTTGACCAAAGAAATAAATGAGCATTACAGACGGATAAAGAGCAGTCTGGGATTCATTACGGCAGAGCAGGTGAAGAATGCCGTGATGGGTGTCGGACAGAAGCCGCTTACACTCCTGGCTCTTTTCCGGGAGCATAACGAGGAGTTCAAAAAACGTATCGGAATAGACCGGATAAAAGAAACTTATGACTCTTACCTGCGTTCATATAAGCATCTTTCGGCTTTCATCGAGGAAAAACGTGGTGTAGAGGATGTCCTGCTACGTAATCTTGACCGTGTGTTCTATGATGACTTTGAGCTCTTTCTTAGAACAGACAGGAAGTTAAGTCCGAAGAGCGTGCATGAACATCTTTACAGATTGAAAAAGATGACCATGCGGGCCGTCAGTCAGGGCACTATACGTCGTGATCCGTACTGCCGTCTCCATCCGGAACTGCCCAAACGGAAAAGCCGTCATCTGAAGCTGGAAGACCTGAAGACACTGCTTACAACTCCAGTCAATAAGCCACAGCTTCAGTTTGTCAGAGACATGTTCATCTTCTCCACCTTTACTGGACTTGCCTATACGGATTTGAAAAAACTGAGGGTAAATGATATTACCCAGTCTGAAGACGGTTCATGGTGGATTCATATCCACCGCCAGAAAACAGGAACACTGTCTTCTGTCCGATTGCTGGATATTCCGTTGAAGATAATCGAGAAATACCGGGAACAGAGAAAGGATGACAAGGTCTTCAATCTGTATAGTCGTACGTATTTCATTATGCTCGCCCACCAGTTGGGTGAAGTTTATGGATTTGAACTTACATTTCATAAGGCACGACACAATTTCGGAACTCATATAACCCTTTCATTGGGTGTTCCAATCGAGACAGTCGGCAAAATGATGGGGCACATGCGTATTGAGACCACGCAGCTTTATGCCAAAGTGACTGACAGGAAAGTGGACGAGGACATGAAACGGCTGAAAGCAGCCGGAATGGACCGAACTTTTGGCTTGTACGAAGAAGAGGTTATTGTCAGGAAACGGAGAAGGAAATTCGGATACCAATTGTCCGACAACAAAGAAACGACCTTGTAACGAGGCCGTTTCTTTTGCATTGTTTCATACCCATCGCTGTTCTTCCCTGCATTTTTTATATGCGTCGTCAAGAACTTTCTGTATGTCTGACTCTTTGTAAAGGGCTTTTCCCTGCACAAGGTAGTAAGGTATCACGCCGAGGGTCCGGTATTCCTGCAAGGTACGCCGGCTTACTTTCAACAGCTTTGAAAGTTCCTCGTCCGTGAGGAAATAATCACCGTGGAATGCGGGTCTCGGAGCTGTCCTTATTGCGTCTATCATACGCTCCATGTTTTCCAGCCCTTTGAAAATAGTATCAATCCGCTGGTCCTTTCTGTCTATAAGATCGTAACTCATGGCTTTCTTTTTTGTGGGTGATAACTTGATTCCAATATGCTTTGCACATCTTCCGGCTTGTAGAAGAACTTGTTCTTGATCCGGGTAAAAGGCAACAGCCCTTTCTCTCGATATACCTGAAGCGTTCTTTTGGATATGCGGAGAACCCCGCACACCTCCTGATTGTCCATCCATTTTTTCAGTCCCGCGTCTTTGGCCGGACTGCATATACCGGTGACTTTTTTCTCTATCATGCTGAGTCGGACAACCAGTTCGTCAAATGTCCGTTTGTCTATACATATAATTTCCATACCGTTATTTTATTAGGATTGAAGACCGAGTTCCTTTTTAATCTTTGCCGGAAGTACCTTTCCTTTCCTGCTCAGGAAGTCCTGGACTTCCGAAGCTTTGTAATAGGTACGTCCGTCAATCATGTAGTATGTGACGAGCTTCTTCTGGCGGTAGCGTGCAAGTGTACGCTTGGTAACACCAAGGAGTTCGCACATATCCTGGTTGTCAAGCAGTTTGTCACCCTCAAGGGCGGCCGTCTGCCTGTTCATGCGGTTCAGTCTGTCGTCTATCCTGTCAAACCGTTCCATTATCTGGTGGAGCATCATCTGGAATGTCTCCCTGTCTATCTGTATCATAATGAATTCTGTTTTTAGTGTAATAATTCCATTTTTTACACCGTGTTGCGCAACAGGTTTCATTATGATATAGGCCAAAACATGGACCAATGGAGCATATTGCCACATAAAAACATGGCAAGTCACTGAATAATAGAGAAATAAAAAATCAGCCCCATAAAAACGAGACTGATGGAAGCATTGCAAATGCAATATGTCGCAATACCTTATTGCAATGTTTTGCAATAAATCAGGCGGCAAATTCCGTTTTTGAATGTTTTGGTTTTTACGATTTTCCATTCACCCTGCGGTATATGTTTTGAGACGGATTTGTAGTCTGGACGGGTGGATGGAAACAGGAAGATGATTATCTCGTCAATAAGATGATAAAGTGAGAGGCCACGCAGGAGTTCTATGCTTTCTTCGTCATGTATTTCGGCTTGATAAAGGACTGATGGGGCTGACATGTCTTTCTCACACATGAAATCCACAAGCGGATAACCCGGATATAGCCGGCGGGTACTTTTACCGCGTCCATATGAAAATCCGTCCTTATCGTCTCTCAGCCATTGTCGCAACGGATCGTCCTCTGCCGGAATGGAGCCGTCTAATGTCATTGCTATCAGAACCCGTAACCTTGCCATACCTTTTTCCTTCAAATAAAAAGCGTGAAACTCACGCACTATCAGGTAGAGGCTCTGGTAAGCCCATTGTAGAATCATGCATGAGCTCACGCTATAAGACATAGCATAAGCTACACGCAATAGTCTCTACAATTTGAAATTTTCCAGATTTCTACCTGAGACGTCTTGCGACTTATGTTGTAACATTCGGCAAGGCTCCAAGCAATGCCGATATTCTTTTCTTATGTTTTGACCGTCCGTCCTGCCATGCAGGACTTCCGATCATTTACAAATGTAGGCATTTTATTCCGAACAAGCATATAGAATACCTGTTATTTTCTGTTCAACCCGTATTTTTTCATCTTACGGTATAGCGTGGACGGGTCGATATGCAGCATGGTTGCGGCATGTTTGCGATTCCCGTGGGTGATTTTCAATGCCTGGACTATCGAGCGTTTCTCTTCCGCATCGTTTTCGGGGAAAAGATTGATCTCCTCAGTTGCCGCTTCCATTTTAATGTTCAGATCGGTTGTTTTAATGAGCGGCTGTTTTGCCATGAGTACCGCCCTTCTTATTCTGTTATGCAGTTCCCGCACATTTCCCGGCCAATGGTAAGAGAGAAGCAGTTGTTCCGCTTCAGGGCTGAATCCCTCGGTTGGTCTTTTTAGTTCTCCGGAAAATTTCTTCCTGAAATGGTTTGCCAACGGCAGGATATCTTCAGGACATTCGTGCAGGGAAGGCATGACAATCTCGAATTCGCATAGCCGGTGGTATAGGTCTTCCCTGAACCGTTTTTCCTGTATGGCAAGTTGAAGATCCTCGTTTGTGGCGGCTACAATCCTGACGTCAGCCCGCTTTTCCCTGTTGCCACCTATTGGGATGTATGTACCCTCCTGAAGCACTCGCAAGAGCATAGCCTGGACTTCAACAGACAGTGTACCTATCTCGTCAAGGAAAAGGGTGCCGCCTTTCGCCATTTCAAAATACCCGTCCTTATTGGTGTCGGCGCCGGTAAATGTACCTTTTATGTGTCCGAAGAAGAGTGAAGGTGCGAGTTCCTTGGGTATAACCCCACAATTCACGGCGACAAACGGCATATCCCTCCGTTCTCCTATATAGTGGATACGCTGTGCCACCGATTCTTTTCCTGCGCCGTTCGGACCGAGTATGAGTACCGAAATATCAAACGGCGCAACTGTCTTGACCAGATGTTCGATTTCTTTCATCTGAAGGCTGTTTCTGGGTAGCAAGCCCTTGTCCTTGTCACATATTACGGAACGAGGGTGGAAAATGTCTTTCAGTTGTCTCTGTAGTTCGTCCATTTGTACCGGTTTTGCCAGATAGTCTTTGGCTCCCAGTTTTATGGCTTGCACAGCACCCGGTACAGAGGCATATCCTGTCATGATAATGAAAGGAATGTCCAGCCTTTCTTTCCGCATCCATTCAAGCAAAGATATACCATCCCCCTCCGGCAGGCGTACGTCGGACAGCACAAGGTCGAAACTTTCTTTCTTGAGCAGTTTTCGTGCCCCTGGTTCATCTATTGTTATCTCTGCTTCATAACCGGATTTTTCCAACCATTTTTTCTGTTGCCCGGCAAGCATGATGTTGTCTTCAACTATCAGTATTCTGTATTTCATTCATGTTTTCATTTAATTATGTCCGTCCATTTCCGATAATCGGCTTTTTGTCTCAGATATCAGCCGGTCTATTCTTCTGACAATTCTTTCCACATCATTGCGGAATGTTGGCTCATCCGTATCTTCCGCATAATGTTCATAGCTGTACGGTTCCAGCTCATGGGCTATTCCCAATTGCTCCCACATCGGGTACATCCTGTGCAGAGTTTCCCATATCCGCTTCCGGTCGGGCTTTTCCTGACTCAAAGAATCCAGCAAGTCAGAACTGTTCCTATTGGATTCCTCTATAAAAGTCTCCAAAGTCCAGCGTTCATCTCCCGTAGTGACATACAGAGCCTCGAAATCTGGAGAATGATTGTCCATAGTTCTGTCCTGTCCAATGAGTGACGAGAGAAATTCGAGCAGGTCTCTTGTATAGAACGGTTTGTGGATACAGCCGGCAAATCCTGCCTGAATATAGCGGTCTGTATCACCATCGTTACGGGCGGTCATTGCAGCTATGGGAATTGTCCGTGAATTTCCTATGTTGGAAAGGCGTAGCAGATGCAACAGGGCAAAACCTCCTGTACCACGCATCTGTATATCGGTCAGCAGCAGGTCGTATTCTCCGGTTCTCAATGCTTTGACCACTTCCTGTGCATTGGTACAGGCTCGGCATGAGATACCGCTCCGTTCCATCATTTCAACGGTGTTGCGCAATTGTATCGGATCGTCATCGACTACAAGAACCCGTCGCGGAAGTCTGAGACTTCCTGCATCCGGTTGGGAATTGTCTTTTGCAGGCTCATCGGTTTGTCTAAGCGGGATTTCTACCTTGAATTCGCTGCCTTTACCAATCTGGCTCGAAACCGATATACTTCCTCCGAACAGGGTCACCAGCCCCTTGGTAATGGAAAGTCCCAGTCCGAAGCCTTCTGAATCCAAATCAGGAGCAGCCCGTTCAAAGGGCTGAAAAATGCGTTGTGCGGTATTCTCGTCCATTCCTATCCCCGTATCTTTGACCTGTACTGAAAGAGTACCGTCTTCATGACTTGCCATAAACTTGATATATCCTGTACGGGTGAATTTTACAGCATTCTCCAGAATATTGACCACTATCTGTCTTATGCGGTCTGCATCGCCAAAGGCGGTGATGCCGCAACACATAAAAGCCTTGTCAAACATCAATCCTTTGTCGTTCGCCTTGCGTGTGTATTCTTCAGCGATACTTTCCAGAAAGGATTCAAGATGGAAAGGAATTTCGTTCAGGGTCTCCTTTGCATCGTCCAGACGGGAGAGGTCAAGCAGGCTGTTGGCAAGCCGGGTGATATGACGTGATGATTCAAGGATGTTTCCGAGATAGGCATTGCGGCGTTTACGGTCACGAGTATCCATGGCCAGTTCAGCACTGCCACTGATGGCATTGAGAGGTCCTCGTATGTCATGGGAAAGTGTGATGATTATTTTCTTGCGCATGTCGGAGAGTGTACGGTTTTGTGCTGCCGTATCTTCCAGTTCTGCCTTGTCCCTTTCCCTGCGGTTAAGGTCACGCATGATGATAAGGTGCGAAATGATGAGCAGGATGATGGCCATGCCGATTACTCCTGCCATTAAAAAGAACGACATTTTCTCTGCTTCTGCCATTTTTAACTCTCTTTGTGAGAAGGCAGTCTGTGCCTGTTCGTCGAGGTCATTTATAAGTTTGTTCAATGTCCTGTTCAATTCCCTATTGCGCATACGGAGGCTGTCGGCATAAATATCCATTTCGCTCGCTTGCCTTTGCTGTATGGCTATCAGGCTGTCGCTGAAAACGTACAGTTCTTTGGCGGATGGCATTACTTGCATTTCTTCTTTTTTCCCAAAGAATCCTGCAATCCCTTTTTTCTTTTGTTCTATGGTACGGATACGTGTCGCACGCCTCGCCACTTCCGGCAACTGGTTTACCAGCAGGCTGTCCGCTTCAGTCCGTCGTTCAAACATTTCCATTATGTGCAGCAGATGTGTCTCCTTTGCGGCAAGCAGGGCACGAAGAGTGTCTATCTGTTCCGGGCGTACATATTCACGGCAGTGCCGTTTCAGCGAGTTCAGTAAACTGTCAACTTGCAGTCGACGGTTACGATAGTGCAGATAGTCCGCTTTGTTCCAACTCGCCACGCCCTCACCTAATGTGGCGAGCCCCGTAATACGGCGATGAGCCGTGTTGATACCACGACGTATATGGCTTATGTTTGCCGTTTCAGCCTCAATTTCGCGCATCCGCTGCCGTTCATATACCAAAATGGCGGCCATGCTACCAATGACCGCCAACAAAAGAGCATAGCCCACCAATATTTTATGTTGTAATGTCAAATTCTTCAATATTTTGTTTTGTTCTTGTCATAGTCCACTTACGGGGACTGAAATAAGTCTCAGCTTTCTTTATTCAATGTATCGTGTAATATTTTTATATTCAAATGTTTCATTCCGGATATGGTAAGTTGTAATGCACACCGTCTTACCACATTCGTAATGGAGCCCCCTGAAAGTTCCGTTTCGGCGGCTTTTGCGATGAGTTCTTCAGCATCATCCCCGAGCCATTCTTTCGGGAGCATACTGCGCCAGAGGGCAGCACGGAGTTCCTCATCAGGCATCGGGAAATAGATGATAGACTGGAAGCGGCGGGAGAAGGCTTCGTCGATGTTGGATTTCAGATTGGTGGCAAGTATGACCGTGCCGGGAAAATCCTCGATGCGTTGAAGCAGGTAGGCTACTTCCTGATTAGCATGACGATCGTTGGAGGTGTTGGTCGATGTACGTTTGCCGAATAAAGCATCCGCTTCGTCGAAGAACAGAATCCAGTTTCGGTTCTCCGCCAGGTCGAAAACTTTGGCGAGGTTCTTTTCCGTCTCACCGATGTATTTCGATACAATCATGGACAAATCCACACGATACACGTCCATCTGGTTTTTCTTGCCGAGCAGAGTAGCTGCAAGGGTCTTTCCTGTTCCAGGTGGGCCATAGAACAAGGCACGGTATCCAGGCTTCAAGATGCGTTTCAACCCCCAGTCCTCCATGATGGTGTGTTGGTGCGCAATCCATGTATTGATTTCTTCAAGGGCCTCATATGTGTTGTAATCCAATATCATGTCCTCCCATTCCAATGGAGTTGTAATGAGCTTGGCCGGAAAACCGATTGTATAGTCTGGTTTATATTCCCGATCCAGCAGGACATGGCTCAGAAACTCTTCGGAGGGACGGAGCTGGCCGCTCAGGAACGGTTCGCCTTCGCCGGCTCCTTCCAGCCGCAAAATATTCTGCGTATAGAACCAGTGGTCCCGCTGGAACATGTAGATGACAGCCTTTTTTTTCTCCATGTCCTCTCCGGCGATAATGAACGAAGCGGTCTCGCCGGTGGGCAGGAAGCCACCATGAGACAGCCCTTTCCAGCCGCCGAACTCGGTGTACTGGCGGTCGAAGTTCTTGTTCTGCACGAAGAAGATATCCAATGCCTGCGGACAAGTATGTGGCATCAGAGCCAACATGATAATAACCCGTTCGTTGAACGTGATTTCCTGTCTGCCGGTCATGCCTTCCAGCCATCCGTCAGCAGGGGGTGTGACTTCTTCTATTGAGGCATATTCACACCCTTGCTGAAAATACAGCTGTATGGCTGTGGTCAGCATCCTTTCAAACCATTCGATATGCGCTGTCATCATAGGCTACATCATTTCTGCATTTAATAACTGTTTGCTTTTGCACCCATCACATCGGCCTCATGTTCGAGGTCCACATTATCATTTACGGGCAGTCCGCCCACTTCGGTGGTCGGTTCGACACGGCCTGCCATCTGCTGAGCTACATGCCATGCCTCGTGGGGCAGATGCTGCTCCTGGCCGGGAGCGACATGGATGTCCGTCCCTTGTGTATAGGCCAATGCCTGTACGGTTGCCGGTTTGTCCGAATTGTAATGCACACGCACATCGTCCATAGAGAAGCCGGACAGGTCTTCGATGCCCGCTTTCAGATTATCGGGCATACCTGTCTCGTTCTTCTTCTGTACAGGCTGCTCGAATTTCCCCTGCAGGGCTTCATCATCGTCTTCTTCACGCTGTATGGGTTGCACGAATTTTCCCTGCAACGGTTCGTCTTCTTCGTCATCAAGCCGTTGTACAGGCTGTTCGAACTTGCCCTGTAAAGTCTCGTCCTCGTCTTCAAGACGTTGTACGGGTTCTGCCACGGCCTGCAATATTCCGGCAGGACGGTTATCCGCAAACTCCAATGCGCCTTCACCACTACGCTTCTGCTGGATGGTACGCGCCACTTTGTTTTGATAGGTCTTTTCCGCTTCCATATAGGTATATATTTAATTGTTATAATTCTCAAAGTCAAATTCTTCCTTGTCACGCCAGATGACATTGATTTTCTTCTTGAGCCACGGCAACCGTATCTGTCGATATGACCACGGCAGGGTATCCAGCAGGATGTCGTAGGAACGGTTTTCCACATACAGCACCCATTTGTCTTCACGCTGTTCCAGTTTGCCCGGACGTTCGATGAAACTATGTTGGAAACCTTTTACCGAGGTATTCTTCAGCTTGTCCCAGTTCGACTTCACTCCTGAAAGCATGGATTCTACGGTCTGTATTTCCTGACTGGTCAGGGTCAATGTTTTCGGTAAAGGCACATAGAACGGGCATCCGGTAAGAATGCGGTTGAATGCCAGTTCCTGTTCCTTGTATTCACGAGGCTCTCCCGTAACAATCCGCTGCAGGATAAAGATGGCGCGGATCCGGGCTTCGGCATCCTTCAGGTCTTTCTTGCCGTCTTCTTTTTCTTCCAGCAAGCCAAGCATTCCAAACAGGCGCGTGAACCAAACAGCCAGCAGGCACAGTCCGGCATTCGGCACTTCGATGTATTCCGGCAGTACGGATTCTTCCAACGCCTGTTCCGTATCGGTCAGGTGCAGTTCCTCTTCCACAATCTTAACAACCGCTTCCAGTGCGGTTTTCCTTTCGGCAGGTAGTGGTGATTCCGTCTGTTTTTCTTCTTCCGGTTCTTTCTGTTCCGACCTGTTTTCAACTCCTGAGCCGGTGGACCGTTCACGGATGTACTCCGGCATTCCGTTTTCCCATGAGAGGGCAATGACATTCTCCAGATACTTCTTGACGATGTCCGAAGCGTTGCCGTAACGGATGCGTTCTATAGGATAAGAAGCCACAAACCGTACCAGTCCTTCAGCAAGTACTTTATTTTCTATTCCGTATTTTTCCGAAACCGTTCCGACTGTCCGCCCCAAGGTGTCTCCCAGAGAGAGAGACATGCCGGAAATCATTTCCAGCCAATCTTCAACACCAAGCCATTCACTCCATTGAGCGGAAGCGACATGCCTCCTGCCGGGAGTACTGACGGTCGAATACCGTACCAGTTTCCAGAGCAGTTCCGGTTGCCAGCGAGCATAATGGCGTAATATCTGTGATTTTTCCGTATCACTGACAGACGGGGACAACAACCATGTCGCCCATTCATCGAAGAGTGTTTCGTCCTGTCCGGTTCCGGAAACTTCGAAAGAGAGTGAAGCCGCTTTCTGTTCGGATGTACTCTTGTTTTCAGTATCCTCCAAGGGCGTTTCCGGCGTGATTATACGAACAGCCTGTCGTTCTATTGTTTTCCATTGACCGCGGTCTGCATCCGTATATTCTCTGTTCCCGGTCAGGATATGATGAAGGTGGCGCAGGAAAAGGGAAACGGTCGCTTCCACATTCATTATTCCCATGTCTACTCTTGCCGTCATCATGCGGAGCGTGGCTTTCGCAACGGACTGTTCCCATTCTTCGCTACCGCCTGTAAACAATACGTTACCAGGCAATACTGTATTTATCGCTCCGATGGTTTGGAACAACCTTTCTGACAACATGGAATCTGACTGTCCGAGAAGATAAAGCAAGGCATCCTTGCCGATGATTTCAGCCCACAGTTCAACAGTGCCTTCATCCAAGGTGACGGTTTCCCGAAGCAGACGTATTGCTTCTTTGGGCGAATCATTCATATAATGACGGAACACCTCACTTTTCAATGCGGATGTGTATGTACCGCCTCGCAACCAGCCGGTCAGTCCGGTCATGTCGTTTACATATTGTTCAAATGCGGTTCGTGTCTCATTCAAGGCAATCCTGTCAGGATTGTCATCCTCCGGAATCCGGTGTAAAGCGGTATTTGTATTAGTCGGATTGCCGTAGTGAACATCCGATGCAGGCCATTCAGAAGTCCGGTCCTCCGAACGGATGTATCTCCATGTCCGGACCAATAAGGACAATAGAAAGTTGCCTTCCAAGTCCGGAAGGGTTCTTATCGTATTGGAGTCGTGATATGTCCTTTCATTATCCGCTACTGCCGTATCGGGAATACGTAACAATCGGCTGATCAGTGATTCGAGAACCGTCTTTATGTTGTTGCTGTCATTGCCGGTCACGGCAGAAAGCAACCGTACAACCGCATCGTTCGCCGATATGGAAACTGTCCTGATATCCCATGAAGCGAGTGACCGGAATAGTGAATGCCATACGTCTTTTACAGGACGTGACACAAGTACTGCTACTGTCTCGATATGCTGTACAAGCCATCCGATAAAGCGTACGGCATCCGTCCCGGCTTTTGGGCTGTAAACCTGTCCGGCGAGCCTCATGATGAGGTTACGTAATGCTGTCCTGTCAAGCAGGGCGAAGACGGTATCCGACAGTTTCTCCGACAGCAAGACAGAAACCAGTTCGTTTTCCTTGCCCCGATAAATGTCGAACCATTGCAGTACAAATATCTTCTTTGCCTGTTCCGGTATGCTGTTGTCCGAAAGGACGGTCTTTAGGGAAGTGATTATCTTCCCAGCCTGATTATCCATGCGGGAACGGTCTTTCGTAATGTCCGTAAACCCTGATTCGGACATGCCGGCAGCTTCCAGGATTCCGGCATATACATCGTCATCGGACGGAAGTTCCCGTCCGGTTACTTCTTTATAAAACAATCCGGACAGCATCCGCATCCGGGCCGAAGCGGAATCCGAATCCGGGTATGCACCCATGGAAATCCCTTGCCATACGGCCATCTTCAAAGCATTTGTCACCCGGTCTTTTCCGGCATCCCGTAACCACATGACGGATGCGGATGCCTTTTCAACCGTATCAGACAGGACGGCAAGTGTCTCCGCCAGTTGCAGGGAAACATGTCCCGCAAGTCTCATCAAAGCCGTCTGTCCGGTCAGAGCCGCCAGTAAGGACAGATACTTCCTGTCCGGTCGCCCTGTCAGCCACCGTATTAACAGTTCAGGCTTGTCCTGTATCAGCCGTGAGAGCGTTCTGCGCTTCATCCCGTCCGGCAGTTCCGTATTTTCCAGCCATCTGTCGAATGCGCCGTCATTGCGGGCAAGGGCCTCGGGAACCTGGACAGACAAGGATACTTCATCTGCCTTTTCATCAGACGTTGGTCTGCCGGTATGCCCGGCTGTATCTTGTTCTGTCCGAATCAGGGACAGTTGGAGCAATATGTAATACAGTTCCCATACATAGCTGTCGCCGCTTTCGGGAGAGCCGTCCTTGTCCAGCCGCTGGTTATGGTAGATGATGTCAAGCACGGTCAGGTAATAGTCCGCTCCGAACACTTCCAGCAGGAACTGCATGGTCATATCCACTTTTGAAAGATAGACGGGTGAATTTCTCTTATGTATGAAAGTCAGCAGGCTGCGGTTCAGGTAAATCCGGAAATGTGGCTTGTCCCCGAACATGGGCACCCCGTTGAATGGGTAATACTCCAGAAGCCATCCGTACAGTCTGTACCAGTATTCCGGCACGCCGATTTCCGCATGGTCTTCCGTTTCGGTGGCCATGATGGACCTGACATGCGGATTTTCCAGCAACTCCGCCATGAAGTCCAGTCTGCCGGAGTCGTGCGAAACATGGATGAACCATACCACACTCTGGGGTACCGTTTCCAGAATCATGGACAGAAGTCTCTGACGTTCGTAGCGACCAAGTGAAAATTCGTGGGAGAACAGCATGGAAAGGAATGAATCGGTTCCTGCCCCGTCAGCCGCACTGAAAAACAACTTTTCAAGCTGGGCGCTGTCCAGTCGGGTAAACAGCCTCGCCAGTACATGGGGATGTTCCATCAGGGGGAACAGCCGGTTTCCGTACCCCATATCCATGTATTTGCGGAGTTCTTCATACAGGTCGAAGTCCGGCCTTTCCCATTCCGGCAGGCAGAAACCGTGCTCCAGATAATGCAGCAGGTTTTCAAAACGTCTTGTACGGGCATTTCCGGCCGAGACAGACTCCGGAATATCCGTCCGTAAAATTTCCTTATATGACAAGAATTTCTTTTCCAGCTCTTCGCGGAACCTGACAGGAAAAACTTCAAGGAACCGTTCCTGAGGTATGCTTCCCAGATCCAATTCCAGGGTGGGAATTTCCAGGCAGGTCTCCATGTCATCGTATGCGGCGAAGAATTCTTCCAGAATGTCCGTCACACAGTGTCGGCAGAACCCGTCCCAGTCCGCATAAAGGTTTCTGGCAAACATTTCGTCCGCCATCCTGAACCTGAACGATATTTTGTCAATCACTGTCATACGTCTCTGTGTTATATCCTATCCCTGTCCCTGTTTTTCTATTATATCCATCATCGTTTTCTGCAGGAGCGGTTTCAGGTCTTCGGGCAACCTGCCAGCCAAGCAGTCGTGCCATTTCCTGTAACATTCCTCAAACCGTTGCATCTGCGAGGAGCGTAGCCAGCAGGTTTCCATCTTCAGATGGGCCGGCAGTACCGACCGTGCCAGTTGCGTACAGGCATCCCTGAAGCGCATGGAACGTGTTCTGGCCGTCCATCCGGTGAACACCAACAGTACCGTCAGCGGTTCGGCGGGGTCGAACAGGCTCTTTTCCACCACATATACGGCCTCGCATTGCCGGTTCAGGTCACGCAGGTAACGGCACAGGGTATTGGCCCATCCCCGGAGTCTCTGCTTGTCGTCCGAACGACCGAGGTTCATACGCAGACGTTCTTCCCGTCCCTGGAATACAAGAAGCCATTCTCCGTTACCCACTTTCACCAGATTGTAGGCACTCAGGCGGATTCCTTCGCGGAAGAGCGAGCCGCTGATCCAGTTGGAATTGAATATCGGCAGGTGACGCCTCAATTCTTCATCGCGTTCCAGTTTTTCCGCTTCCGTCTTGGGCGGATCGTCCGGTTCGATTGCTTCCACTGTGTCGGTAACGAAAAGGGAATCGTCAATCATGGCCGAGTTCATCAGTTCACGGACGCGCTGTCCTTTCTCACCGTCACCCATCAGGATCAGGTTATGCCCGGGAAGTACGTTGCCTACGGAAATCTCCTCGTCGCAGTTGAAGTCCAGCAGGAGGGAAAGATAGCGTTTTATCGCCGGTATGTTTTCTCCACCGTATGCTCCCGTGATGTCCATTCCCCGTGAACGGTAACGTGTCAGCCTCGGCAGTTCCCTCAGGAAGGCCATCCGTCGGCGCAGCCTGCCGCTTTCCGTACGGCTGTAATAATCGAATTCCCTGAGCCATACGGGGGCACTGTCCACACCGTATAGTCCGTCGAGGAAATCCATGTATTCGTTTTTCAGGTCTGCCACTTTCCGGAACTTGTCCCTGACCTTACGCATGTCAAGTTCCTCATCCGGAAGCGTGGGGATGCGTCCGGGGGTATCGGTGTCTCTCAGGGAAAGCACGCTTTTCAGCCCGTCCAGTTCTTCCAGACCGCGTTTCATCAGCAGGTCGAACAGCCTGAGATAGCTGCCGAAGTTCACCGCTTCCGCCCTTTCCTTCCCGTCCGTACCGCTCATGAAATCCGCATCGGCGGTATGGTAACACTTGGGAAGTTCCCGGCTTACCGGATAATGGCCATATACATTCCTATAGTGGGCTTTTCGCACCAACTCCTGCACGGACGTATCTCCGTGCATGTCATTCATGCCACGGCCCTTTTCCTGCATGAAGTGCCGCATACGCAAGGTGGAGCGCATGAAATACATGGCTTTCAGCCTCTCCTTGAACTCGTCCACATCGGCATAGACCTGTTCGTCGCGTACCTTTACCGTCACGTTCCGGAAATCGTCCGGAATCAGAAGCATATATCCGTCGCTGAAGTCCGTTACAGGGTGTCCGTCCCTGTCCTTGAACCAGCAGGTCTTGAAGTCCCTGACACCTTCGATACCGTAAAGTATCCAATAGAGTTCCCGCTCCGTATTCACCTGGTCGGGAATCACTACCCGTACATCCTTTACCGGACCGTCATACCAGACATCGGGGCTGCACGTTTCCCCGGAATGTCCGGAACCGTCCATTTCCAGTTGTACCGAACCGGAAAGATACTGCATGGCATTCCAATAAATCTGTACCAGTATCTCGGTGGCATTATAGCCGGGCAATATCTCGAATTCGGTTTCAAAAGTCAATTCCTTCGGGTGTTCCACTTCCACTTTGCCGATGTTCTCGCACAAGTTGCGGTGTCTGTTCAGGAAACTCCTCACGCGGTTGACAATACCGTTCTCATCCTCAAAGAAAGGGGAAAGGCGGAGCGTGAAATCGTAGGCACGGGCTTCACGGTCTGTCTTCACGGTCACATTCTGCACCATCGGGAAACGGGCAAGGACAAGCCTGCGGTAATCATCGGCCGTGACGGGAGTCGTAGGATAGACCTCGGAAGCCGGGAACAGACCGTATCTGCCCACCTGCCATGTCCCGTCTGTATCAGTCAGGTAATCCTCCAGGTCGAAATCCAGTTTATAGTCAATTTCCGTCAAGGCATAGTTCACCGTGTCGGCCACGGTCACTCCGGGATCATGGGGATTGTAGTCGGTCCACACTTCTCCTGAAATGCGCTGAAGCTCTTCAAGCGTTTTCCGTTGGAGGACGGTATAAAGGTCGTCCCCTTCCGGCCGGGTTATATATAATGATTTGTCAGCCATCCTGTCTGAAATTAGGTTTTACATATCCCACAAAGTCTCTATCCGGCAGGAAATGTACTCCTCGCCGTACCTGTTCCGACAGCTTTTCATCTGCAGATACAGCTTGCGGTCCTGTATCTGCCAGCGTATTTTGATTTTACCGGACCATCCCCACCAGTGTCTCCTGCGGGACGACATCTTGCGGCGCATACCGTCCGAATGGGAAGCGGTAGCTTCGCAAAAGGCATATTTCCCGGAACGCGGATGATGCCAGCAGGCGGAAATGCGGTACACCCTGCATCCGTCACTCTTCCTTTTCACGGCGGCCTCTACGGGCAGGTCGTGCCAGTAGCCGTCGGCCTTCACCTTCACGATACCGTCGCTGTCCGGCACGCTCTCTTCCTTCGGTTCTTCCCGGTCTTCCCCACTGCCGTTGTCCTTTCGTTCCGGCATAGCCACACTTCCGTCCTTTCCGATAACCAGGAACTTCACCCCCTGTCCGTTACTGATGACCAGCGAACCGTCATCTGCCAGCGAGATTCGCCACAAGGGTTTTGTATCCGGCAATACGGGCTGTCTGCTGAACAGCGAAGCAAGAACCCGTCCGTTGCCGGCAGGGTACAATATCAGTCCGTCGTCCTCGGAGGCGGTCAGACATCCGTCATCGTTGATGTTGTGCAACGAGTCGATCAGGGCGGCAAACTGTTCTTCAGTTGGAACCTGACCTTTTTGAAAGTACGACTTGAGCGTCTCCCTGTTTTTATGCCTGTTATCCATGGTGTGTCCTATTATTTGTTATCAATTATCTTATCACAAAATCATCGCCGATACGTGCCTCTTCCACCCCGGATCGGTTTTCTGTCAGGTCGATATGGATATCCTTGACATACAGCACTCCGCCAATGGTCGAAGCGGTGTACCAGAGGTCATTTTCGGCTGTTTCATTCCGGGCTCCATCGACTCTCAGCAAGATGGTCTCCGTGACGGCCTCGTCGTTGCCCACACGGGCCAGCAGAGCTTCGTAAGAGAATTTCAGTGCCAGGTCAGGAAGGGTGCCGTCCTCCAGCCAGGTACAGAAAAATCTCCTGATGCGGCGTTTCAGCCTGCGCCGCACTTCGCCTATGTCCTGCACTCCTTGACGGACTACTGCCTTGAAGGTGACATCTATCGGCTCGTAAACCGGGTTGATGACCCTTATCCGGGCGAACGGGGAGGATTTCGAGCGGAGGTAATCTTCCATCTCGGCGAGTTTCCACAGCGGAAGGAGCGGATAGGTACGTCTGGCAGGTTTAGGGAATACCACCACTGTCACGTTGCCTTCCTGTCCGGAGGAGGGAATACAGCAGGCCTTTTCAATATCGGAGAACTTTTCAATGACTAACGCCTCGTAGTCGCCTGGGCATACGGCCCTGCCACGGGTGGAGATACGGATACGTTCACGGATATGGGAGACTGCAGCTGTTTCGGCAGGTATGCCCCCGTAGCCCGGAAGCGGCTGTTCCACACCGGCAATACGGCTGTCTTCCGCAAGCGTGGAGCTAATGGTGCCTGCCGGCAATGGGTTCCCGTCGCCGTTTTCCGCTGTCACATGGAAGCAGTTCATCCAGACGCCTTCTACTGCCGTATCCGTTGGGGCACTTCCTTCGGGGAAATGGAACATCAGCCATGCCCTGTCGTCTTCTCCGTGTTCAGGGCATTGCACCTCGATGAATCCGCTCCGTGTCAGACCTTCCGTTTCTTCGCACAGGATATATTCCTGCGGGAGTTCCTTCCATCCCTCACCGTGCCGGTAACAGGAAACGGCCATACGTCCGCTTCCGTTCCTGCCTGTACAGTTAGCGACCTTGTCGCCGGTCATGACATATCTCAGGCTGAAGTAAAGTCTGATATGTGCCGTGTCACCCAGCCGGGTAAACCCGAGAACCAGTGAAGGCACTGCCATGGCAGGGACAAAAAGAGGCAGCGAGTCACCGTCCGCACTGGTGTATTCATCGCATCCGTCCGTTTCGGACACCTGAAGCAGATGTGACGTACCTGTGTCACCCGGTATGAACGTCTCGTCCGATTCATATCCGAAAGAGGCTTCCGCCAGCAGAGGGACCTGCGGCATTTCCGGTACGGGAATGTGATGTTTTTCCTTTTCCTTGCCATTGTGCATCATGGCTGCCGCATAGAGCGTATAATAATCATTCACGCCGAAGCCGATTTCGGGAGATTCCAGCGTGAGACGGTAAAGCCCTTTTCTGTCGTGTGCGTCCGCATAACCGGCAGATCCGTCCAGGTTGAGTTCCATTACGGCGCGGTCGGACAATGCACCATTGTCTGCCGTCCTGAACAGTTGGATGGGAGAACCCGTACACGGACGCCACCGGTTGCCTGCCAGCCATTCACATCCTATCTTGAAACTGCTGTTGCTGATGGCGGTCCGTGTGCCGTAGTGGAGGTATATCTCCCGATAGCTTTTTTCCGGCAGTCGGTTCCATATTCCTTTCAGAGACACCCTGACAATATTCTTCAATGCCGTTTCCGGATGGCCGAACACGAGCCTGCTGCCACGTTCTCCCAACGGGCCGAAGGGATAGAACGGTTGTCCCGGATCCATATCTCCCAGGTCGCCACGCAGAATGAATCCTTTCATGCCTTCCACTCTGGTCCGGATACGTATGTTCCGGATGCGTAATCCTTCCGGCAGGGTGTCTGTCTTGCTCCGGTCCGCAAAAAGGATCTTGACAGCCGGATATTCCGTATCGAGCCCGTGGACATTCCTGACACACGGTGCCGGACACGGGTCATCTTCTTCGAAAGAAAAGGTAAATTCAAGCACATCTCCACCGGCCCTGTATGCCGGCTTGCTTGTCAGCGGCATCCAGCCTTCCTCGCTGCTGACAAAGAGCCTGAATGAGGGGACATCTTCCTCGTCCCCGGTCCAGAGGCCGGAAAGCGATGCTCCGTCGTCGTTCCGTAAAGAAAATCCGAGTTCCACGTTGCGCCTGCCCTCCGATAGAACGAGGCTTCGTGAAACGACCAGCCACCCGTATTCGAGTTCCTCGGATGCGGCATTGCTGTCGGGAAAAAGAGAGGAGCCAGGATTCTCTGCCGTGAGCAGGGACATCGTGTGATACTTTCCGTCCTTGTGGAATACCGACTGTACAGACGCCAGGTTACCGGGAACGACGTACGCCTTTTCATCGAGCCTGTAGAGCAGGTCATCGCCTCCGGATGTCTTACCTGCCGGAAAAACGGTTCCTTTGGGTAGCGAGAAAGTTTCCGTTGTCCGGTTCCTGTCCGGAATTACAGTGACGTAAGTACCGTCCTGTACGGCTCCTTTCGGCTTGTCATGCAGAATCTCCCTACGGTAGAATTCCGTCCAGTCCGAAAATCTGCCGTTGAAATTCGAGACAATTCCGCAATAGTTCCGTACCATGGTCAGCAACAAGGCGAGCGAGGCATCCATGTCGCCTCCTGATTCTATGCGGGCCATGTAAGTGTCCGCCTTTGCCTGTATATCCTCCAGGACACCCAGCATCTGGTAATACGGCTGGCTTCTGTTGTCCATAAACGAAGGCATGCTGCGCATCCGCTTTTCCTCTTTTCTCGAAGGGAGTGCGGATTCGAGTCTTTCCTTGATTTCCAAGGCCACCAACATCGCAGGACTGTCAGAGCTGTAGCCGTGTGACATACGGATGAAACGGTCCAGACGCAATATCCAGTCCGTACAATTGTTCATCAGCTTCCGTGTGAACCACTTTTGGGCAGAGGTGCCCTGTCCTTCCACGAAAGAAGTGATGTAGCTGCCAAGGTGCTTGCGGACAATTTCCACCAGCACGACCAGCACATGGTCTTTCCACAGGCAGGAAAGGCGGTCCGTCTCTTTACCGTCGGCGTCCCGTAACGGCAGGTCGCCGCTTACAGACATGAGCCAGCGGAACAGCTCATGCCAGTCACATTCCAAGGCACGGAAACCATCCAAGGTTGCGGTATCCTTCATACATTCTTCCCGCAACGTGCCTTTCAGTTCGTATGTCGTCTTTTCTGCCATAGGGTAAACTTTATCGGATTCGTACTTTCAATGCTTGCTCACAGTCCGACAAGGTCCGTTCCTTCATTCAGGTAAAAGGGATAGACCATGTTGGTACGGCGGTTTGTCTGATGGATGGTATAGTCGAGGCAAATCTTCAGGATACCTGCTTTCCGGTCCACCTCGAAATCCACCCGGTTCAGATCCACGCGCGGCTCGAACATCACCACGGAACGCTCTATCTCATCGCGCAGCAAGGTCTGTGTGGAGACATCCATAATCTCGAATACATATCGCCGTATCGGACAGCCGTAGCCGTAGCGGTGGACGCGTTCGCCGGGCGAGGTGCTCAGCAGCGTCCACAGACTCTGGCGTATGTTCTCCTCATAGGCGGACATCCGCGTGGGTGTGCCGTCCTTATCCAATGCCGGAGGGAAGCTCCATCCGTTGCCGAGGAATGTCCTGTCTTCGTTCATATTCTATGTTACTCTTTTGTTTCCATAATTAGCAATGTCAAATCATGCTTGTATGAATTTGTAGATTGCCCAGACGTAGTTTTTATCAATAGAACACTGTTGCTTTATCCGCCGGAATAGAGTTATCGATAATAGCCTCTTAACTCCACAAAGTTTGTCCTTGTCCTGTTGAAAGATTTTGTTGTTGCAAATAAGTTGTAAAGTCATTATATGGTTGATCCACACAATCAAAAACAGCATTCAATAATCTTCTCAAAAACATCAAAGTGTAGTTCGATTGAATACCTGTCTCTCTTACCGATGTTGAATAATTGAAAAATAGCGTATTAAGACCATTTACCAATCTAATGTCAAGCCAACTTCCATTATTATCTATAATATGACTCCAAGTATTAGCATTTCCTGCATCGCATAATGTATATTGAATTGCATTCATATCGTTTCTCAATGATACAGACCCCATTGTTGGGGAAAGCATTGGACCTGGTCCTATACCAGGAATTAAATATCGATGCTCAGGATTATCTCCCATATAACAATAGAGAGGGGTTACCTGCACTCCATTAATGTTTCTATTAATATTAGCAATTATTGGATTTGCTCTTCTAATACGATTATTGACAATAATGGTATGGCCACCATGTACATCATTTGGATCTACACCATGAGTTAACATTCTGACTCTGTCACCTTGCCCTACATTAATTTGTTGCTGAGGGAGTGGAGCACCAGGCAGATAATCTGAAAGAGAATATATATAATTCAACGGATTTAAGTTTGCTGCATTTGGAATATTGGCAGGAAGTTGCTTTTGAAAATGATATTCTGCTGCCATTGCCCACCAAATAGCTAAATCTGTAATCTGTGAAAAATCTTGTGTGGTAGGCACATCCGTTACCAAAATTGCTTGAATGATAGCTTTGGTTAGATTATTATTTTTGATAGTTTTTTTCTGGATAAGAACTTCCTTAAGATGTAAACTCATCCTTCTAGTATCCTCAAATTTCACCCTCTGCCTTACTCTACCGCCAGCAGCATCAATCCTTCTACTAACCTTCTCCTTATTTTGTCTTGCTTCGTACATATCCATTATTTTTTTATTATTACTCAATTAAAAACCGTTGTAAAACAACCGTTATTTTACATAGAACGATGTTGCTTTATAGTCTCGGATTGAAAAGCTTTATACTTTTATGACCTGCTAATGACATTTCCACTTGAATAGTTTTATTAAATAGGATTCATTAAAATACTAAAATAACTACTACCTCCCGATTCATGCGGAAGATGTACTTTTGTCCCATAAGGAGTTTTTTTTGCTTCTTGTTTTTTATATTCTGACCACTTACTTTTTTCATGATTATAATCGAAATCATACATGACTGTAGCGTTTGGTACTAAACCTGGAAGGAAATTGTGACAACTTGGGCATGGTGATAATTCTACATAAATACGAGTAATATTACAAGAATTAACTTGTCCTGGATCTAAATTTTCTGCAATTTGTAATACATTCTGAATAGCTTGTCTTTCTGCATGTACCCCTGCTTGTTGCACGTAAGAATTGCCAATAGCAGTATAAAACATACCACCGTAATATGGTGAACAATATTCAGCTATTGCATTACAACTTCCAGGTCCTATGCCGGTCCCGCCGTGGCGCATTAAGTTATAAATAGGCCTCAATCTTTGTTTTAACGGTATAATGCCTCTTTGATTTGATATTAGTCTCCAATTATGATATGCTTGAGAGTTGTTGTCATCCATTGGATTAGTACCATTTACATTAGATACAATCTCTGTGTAGCACTGTATGTTTTTTTGTTCAAAATGACAAAATGGAGGTTTTCGATAATTATCAATATAATTTTGTATTGTACCTTTATTTGTTTGGGATTGTAATAATTTATTAGAAGTACAATATTTATCAATCCTCCTACTAACCTTCTCTTTATTCTGTCTTGCCTCATACATATCCATCAATTTATTAAGATTATTACTCAATTAAAACACTTTAGGGAGCAGCCGCCCGAAGTGGCGGCCGCTCCTAATGCTTGGCTTAGCCGAAAGTGCCTTCACCGCCTTCGTTGCTGCTGCCGGAGGATGACGTAGTTACCGTGCCCTTGTCAATGCTCTGTTCCACCTTGTTGGCGGCATCATGCATCTTTTGCTTGGGCGTGAAAATGATTTTCGGGGCCTTCAGCGCATTTTTTACGGTGACCTCCGCAGCAATCATCCTCCGATCTGTACCGTGGGGCATCCGGCTACGATGACGCCGCCGTGTGCCGTCGTGTCGCCCATGCGGGCGGCAGGCTTCCCACCTATAAAGACCGTTGCGGAGCCTTTGACAATCGTGTCCGGAGGACCGGTGCAGACGCATATATCGCCCACGACTGCCGCAGGCAGTTTACCGATCAATACGTTGGGTACTCCGGGTCCTGTGATAGGGCCGCCCACATGCGGTATCGGCGATGGGAATGCCGGAGTCTGCATGGGACAGGTGTGCATGTCTGTAAGTCTTGCTGCCGGTGGCATATTGTCCTCCTTTCTTTTTTAGTTGATCATTACCATCGCACCTTTAATGGTGGTCTGGCCGCTGGCAGAAACTTCTGCCGTGGCGTTGCCTTTGACGGTAGCGCCTATTTTAGCCTGCACTTTGACATTCATGCCTTCGAGACTGGCATCCTGCTTGGCTGTGCCGCTGAGTTTCATCGTGGCATCCATTGAAATGTTGCCTTTTGCCGTCAGCTTGATGTCTTTGGCAGACGAGAGCGAGATACCATTCTTGTCCATCTTGACGCTGTTGCCGTTCTGGTCGGACAAGGTGATGGATTTCCCGTCGTCATTGATTTCCACTTTGTTGTTACCGGGTGTGGAGACCGTTATTATTTTCTTCTCCTCGTCGAACTCAATGCGCATTTTCTCGCGTGTGACGAGGGCTTTCCTGTTGTTCTTCGCTTCGTATTCGTAGGGAGGCTTATGCTTGTTCCCATACAGGCTTCCGAGAATTACCGGGTGCGTCGGGTCGTTGTTCACGAATCCCACCAGCACCTCATCATCCGGCTCGGGAAGCCAGAAGGAACCTGAACCTCCTGTGGCGTAAAGGGTTGACAGGCGTGCCCAAAGCAGTTTTTCCTTGCCGTCCATCCATGGCAGTTCCACCTGTATGCGGCATTGCTTCAGCGGGTCGCCGTCCAGTTTTTTCACCACAGCCGTGTGCAGTCCTTCCATACCCGGAAGCAGCCCTGCTGCCGGCGGACTTACCACATCCGGTTCGTCGGTGATGTTGCCGGGACTGATACCTATTCCGGCTTGGGTAATCCACTCGTTCTTCTCGATGATATGGGTCACGGAGCCGATGAAAGCCTTCCCGTTGAACCGTTTGCCGAGGCCCTTCAGTTCGATGATACAGCCTGGTACGGCTTCGGCGGCACCATAGAAGCTGAACGTGCCGTGATAACGGGCAAGTCCGGCCTTCAATGCCATGCTGTCCGCCCATGCCTTCAGCACAGAACTGTCGGTCGGGGCATCCGTCTGGAGCAGCATGTTGCCGTCGGCAGAAAGATCACCCGCCTTCAGGTCGCCCTGGCTGTTCAGTGACGGTGCGGATGCGGACGCCTTGACCTGCTTCTGTTCTTCCGGATTCCATGACACGGCATCATAGCCGGAATACTGGTCGCCTGCCGAAAGTCCGGCATCGAAATCTATCAGGTCGTTGCCGTAGGTGACGGTCAGTACGGGTGACGCGCTTACTTTCGGTTTGAACACCTTGATGTCCTTTCCCACGGTCAGGATGAACATTCCGCAGGCATCGGCACGGGAGAGGGCGAAGTCCCAGTCCGTACAATAGTATTGCACCATTTCAGGATGCTGGTAGTCCGTAGTGTCCACCGATACGCTTCCATAATCCTTCAGCACTTCCCTGATCATGTCCGCATCCTTCTTTTTCTCGAAGATACGGTTGTGCCGTCCCTGCGTGGCGGGCCATGCGTTGTCGCGGCATTCCACTACCATCATGGAACGATGTCCCTTCCCGATGCGGATGGCTGTCTGCATGATGATGCCCTCGAACAAGGTCTTCTGGTCGTTCAGGTCGCCCATGTCAATGCGGATGGCATTTCCGGGCTTGAAGCTGTCCGAATCACTCTCATCGAAAGTCTGGGTATCCATATTCCCGGCGTTGAAGCAGAGGGTGGCCTTGCCGATACGGTTCAGTTCAAGACGTATTTTTGCTGAAACGAGTTCGTAGGAACCGTCGAGCCTGGTACCGCCTGCGTAAACTGTCCAGGCAAGGATACGGTCTGCATATTTCGATGGAGAGTCGGCCATATTATAATATAATTTTCAACTGGTTTACAATAGTTTGTTCATTCTTTTTTGAGCGGTGGGAACAGCAGTTCCGTTCCTGCCGGTATATTCCTGAATCCGTCAAGATTGTTGAACCTTGCCACTTCACGCACAAGCAGCGAATCACCGTATATCTTGTGACAGAAATAGGGCAAGGTTTCACCTTCTTTCACGGTAATGAGCCGTGACATATCCGGAGACTGTTTGGAATACTTCTTGCGCTCTTCCTCACTGCTGCGATAGCCCGTGAACGCCAAAGTTACCGATGCCCGTAGAGGAATCCCATTATTGTCGAAGAGGGTATAATCCACATCCATCTTTTTCACCTGCCCTTTGAATAATACTGCGCCATACAGCACCTTTACATAGGAAGGACGATGACTTTCCGTCTTGTATATATATAACAGGTTTTCTACTTTCTGTATTTCATTATATACCTGATCGGCCTCCTTAGTCCCTTCCACGATACCCGTACAATCGATAGTGAACTTGAACGAGAGATTCTCCGCACGGTAACGGACGAACTTCACATTCCCGCCTATGGCTCCGAGCTGTCGGTCTTCGGCATACTCTATCACTTTATCGAATTTGAACGTATTGGGTTCCAGCAGTGCGTCATAGCTGCCAATCTCACTGCTGTAATTTTCATCCTTATATGCTGTGAATGTCAGATTATTCATTGCTACAGTTTTTTACGATTCAACGTTCTCTTTTTCTGTTGTCCGTTGGATGTCCAGGCTCCTCTATTTCTGACAGTTCCTCCAGTACAGCCCGTTTGACAAGTTCCAATGTCTTCGGCGAAATCTCGTCCGGGAGAATGATTTTCTTTTCCACAACCGTACTTACCTGTATTTCCTTAATGATTATCGGCATTATTCACTCCTCCTTAATGATCTATACCGCAAGGTGATGGTTTCAATGGCTACTTTGCTTTCGGATGCATTCAACGGATTGATTGACCATTTAATAGGGAAAGTCCATTCGCAAGTCCACTGTGCAACTATATTATCTTGTTCATCAAGAAGAGAGATAAGTAGTGTACATGGTGTAATTTTAATTCCTTCCTTGAATCTGAAGGCGTTATTGATCCATAAAGAAATATCCTCATTGATGGGTTCAAGCGCACGTTTCAGAATTATATCCGTATATTTCACATCTTCAGGCAGTTCAATATTATCTTCACCTTTTGCAAGCACAAGCTCCTGACTCAAGCCGTCCACTTCCGCAAAGGAGGCGGATGCCTTGTCTCCTCCCGTCCATTGGAAGTCCACCCGGAAGTGGAATAGTACAGGAGGTTTCCATGTATTTGAGTCAGAAGCCATGCTTGTTCGTTTTTTAAGGTTTACATTATGCCGGTGTCACACCTTCATGGGCGAGTACGATGGTTTCCATTGACACGCCGTTGCCGTCGGCCTTGAAGCCCTCTACGGTATATTTCTTCGGCCAGGCATTGGTGAGTTTCCAGCTCTGTACAGGACTGCCGCTCTCGTCCAGCAGGGCCACTGTGACGCTGGCACGCTTGATGGTGTTCATCTTCACTGTGTTGAGCCAATCCATGAGCTTTTTGTCATCCTTGAATATCGCCTTCTTGAGGGTTACATCTCCGCTCTTGCGCAATCCGGGCATCTTGATCTTGGTAAATTCCTTCATGTCACCGGAGCGGTATTCAATTACATCGAACTCGATATCGAGTCCGGACACCTCCTTGCAGGAGATTGTCCCTACCTCGGAGATCTCTACGCTAAAATGAAATTCCGGCACGGGCCACGTGGTAGCGCTCTGTGCTGATCCGTCTTCTGCCATAATATCTTAGGTTTTAAAATGTTAATAACTGAATTTATCTGTCATATCAGCTCTTCTGCATCTGCTGCTGGAAGGTGATTTCGATGAACTCGGCCGGACGGGTGATGGCCACCAGTACGGTAACGCGCATGATTCCGTCAAGGATGTCATTCGCTGTCATTGTGTCGCCCAGCCCTACATGGATTTCGTAGGCATCTTCCGGAGTGGAACCGGCAAGTCCGCCACGTTTCCATACGCTGCGCAGGAAATTGTCAATCATGGATTTCACATTCATCCAGGTAGCCGCCACATTAGGCTCGAACACATAAGCCTTGGCTGCGTTCTTGACCGACTCTTCGAGGAAAATCATCGTACGGCGCACGTTCACATACCGCCAGTCCTGCGAGTTGCCGTCGAGTGTACGGGCTCCCCATACCTTGATGCCTTCGCCCGGGAATGTGCGGATGGCGTTCACCGCCTTTCCGTTCATCGGCATGTTCAGGTCTTCCTGCTGTGCGTTGTCAATGTTTTCCGTCGGGCTGTTCACGTAGTTGACGGACACGTTTGCAGGAGCCTTCCATACGCCGCGCGTATTGTCCACCATGGTATATAGTCCTGCCATCGCTGCTGACGGAGGAAGGAGGTTCAGCCTGTCTTTCACACGGTTGACGATGTACTGATAACCCGGAAGGTTCTGCAGCAGGGCATTGTGCAGGTTGTTCTTCATGGCCGCAATTTCGTCCGGTGTGCAGTCCGCAGTCTCGGCAGGTTCCGTTTCCGCTCCAGTTTCGTCTGTCACGGCAGGTTTTACGACCTTCTTGCCGGCGGCGATATCGGAGTAGGTCTCTTCAAAATACTTCGGGAACTTCGAGCCCGGGGCAAAGAACGGTGTCAGGTCCGGTGCGGAAGTGTCCGCCCATACCAGTACGGAACCGTCTATGTCCTTGTCGGAAAGTACGGAGGTATTCAGCCACGGATAATACGCTGCTCCATAGGAAAGGAAGTTCGCTCCCACATTCGTGCGGAACTTGTCTATCTGTTCCGACATCACCTCGTTGGCCTTGGCCTTGGGCTGTACGTCGAGGATGGCGAAGCGGTTCATCATCTTTCCGCAGTGTGCCAGCATCTGTCCCTGGATGTCCTTGCAGTCCGGTGTGGATGCGGCTTCAGGAACGACAACCATCGTGATTTCCTGTTCCTTCTCCAGTGCGGCGAGCGCCGCCACCACCTTCTCCTTGTCCACCGGCGCACCTTCAGCGTATGTGCCTACAGACACGATGTAGCAGGTGCCGCCACCGTTGGCGAAGAACATCACCATGTTGTAATAGAGTGAGAACGGGTTTTCCGTATCCGCCACTTTGAGGGCTTTCGTGCCGTCCGATGAAGGGATGGAAAAGAGAACCTTCTCATCCTCCGCCGGGGCTTCGCCTACGGAAAGTGTGAATACCGGTGACGGTGCCCCTCCAAAATACTGCTGGAACTCCGTCATGGAAGTGATTTTCCACGGCTTTCCGCTTAATGAATCAGGACCGTTCTGTGCCTTCTCCGTGATGCCGATGAAAGCAGGGATAGCGGTAGCGGCTTCGACTACCGAGTTTGGAAAGGCGCTCTTCTCTACGATGTAAACGCCTGGTGTCTTCATTTGTGCCATACGCTTTTGTTTTAAATAGTTAGACAATCAGTTATCTGGTATATTCAGTTTATTAGAGATAGCAGACCTGCCTGAGCAGGCCCGGTTCCGCATCCAGGAACTTGCCCGGTTCCGGTGGCGGGACGTACTTGAGCAATACCTGCCTGCGTCCGCTTCCTGTTGCAGACGAGAACACCTTGAGCTTGTAGGCATAGTGTTCCTTCATGGGGACAGCCTCCTGTGAAACGGTGCGAAGCACTTCCAGCCCGTATGCTTTGAATGTCTTGAACGGCGTGAACGCCATCGTGCCGCCCTGTTCTTCCATCCGGCATTGCCTGGGATCAGGGCTGCCTCCATCGCGGGGCACCAGCAGGTATTCCCATTTGCATTGCGGGGCATGGAAACGAAGCGTGCAGGTCTTGTGTTTTTCTTTCTGTGCAGCTGCAAGGATTTTCTCCGTCATCAGGATGCTTACCGAACAGAAGCCGCTGCCGATACGCCTTCTGTCGGCGGATTCGCGGATGGCTTCTGTCGCCTCGACCGTATCGCGTGATGCAGGCAACTCCAGGGTATAGGCATTTTCGGGGCGCAGTGCCGCCCAATCCGTGAACAGGACGAAAGCCGGATCCGTAATGCAGAGTTCCGCTTCGACCTTGTCGGAAGAGGTGTCCACCCCCGCACTGTCGCAGTCATACAACAGTGTCCACTCGTTGACCGCTGTCTGTCTGAACAGCAGTCCTCTTCGCCGGCACAAATCGACCCCACCGGCTTTGAGCCGGAAAGCGAGGGCACGACAGGCAAGATTGTCATAGTAGTCGTGCTCCACACGAAGGCTGTATAACGGTCGGTAAGTGCCCATATATCTAACTTTTGATTACATTTATGTTTTTACATCCGTAGTTCCTGCCATGCTGCTGCCAGACATGATTTCGGCGGAATCCACTGTCAGTCCGCGAACCTTGCAGATGAACGAAGGGTAATACTGTCCTCCCATGGTCGTCCAGATGTTGTGCAGATCCGTAGTGGACATGGGGACCAGTTCCAAAGTATAACTTTCATTGCCGACCTCGAACCGAGGCAGCGACTGAATGAAAGTGAGTGCATCGGACAATACTGACAAAGCTTCGGCATACCGTTTGTCTTCATATACTGCCGCCATCATGATGTGCATGTTCAGCAGCAGCGGCTGACGTCTGCCGGCATAGCCGGTTGCGGCACGCTGCATATAGCCGCCATCGCCGCTGGCTTCCCGTTCCAGATTAACGAGAGAGACCACCAGCTTGTTGGGGCATTGCTCGCCGGCAGAGCCTATCAGCCCGACCTCGGCCACCCCTTCGGGCTGCCGGTGTGAGCGGGCCAGATATTCATCCAGCCGTGCAGCGTAAGTTGTCAGTATCTTGCGTATCATAATGCCCTGTAATTTACTGTTCTATATCTCTGTCAGCCGAACTTGTGGCTCGGCTTTTATTTGAATACAGGTAAACCCTCATCGCCGATTTCATAAGACCACGTTGAGCCTGCACTCTGCAAGGCGTTGTTCATGGCTGTTATATCATCATCCCAGTTACCGTCCGTCACCTGCGTAATATCTTGGCTACTTGATGTTTCGTTTTTGCCAATGCCTTGTGTCTGGCCGTTGCTTCCCCAGTAGCAGGCGGTGAAGTTTCCTAACATATTCCAACCTACGATGCCGCCGACATAGCCGGCTGGTCCGCTGACAGTTCCCGTGGCATGGTAGCAGCCGGTTACGGTACCTTGGGAATTAGCTCCCACCACGCCGCCGGCATAGCCGGTAGTCAATGTGGCGGTCACGTTGCCCGTGGAGTAGCAGGCCATGAGCGAGCTGTTCACTCCCAAGCTGCCCACCACGCCGCCGACAGTACTACTGCCCGATACAGCCGCTGTGGAATGGCAGCCCTCGATGGTTGACCCGATGAAGTTACCGGTGCCTGTGTCATAATTTGGGACACCGTTTCCGGCTATTCCGCCGACATTGACACTACCCGTCACAGTCCCTTCCGCCTTGCAGCCGGAGATGGTGCCATAATTCGTTCCCACGATGCCGCCTGTATTGTACTCTGTACCTGTCACCGTGCCATCGACCGAGCAATTCTCTACAGTGCCATCGTTCTGTCCTGCCACGCCGCCGACATAGACGCGGCCTGTCACGCTCGCTTTTGTCAGCTTCACGTCCTTCACCGTGCCGCCGGAGCTGATACGTCCGAACAGGCCCGCATAGTCGTTACTTCCTGTAATCTTCAATTCCGTGATGGTCTTGCCATTGCCGTCGAAGGTGCCGGTGTATGGTTGGCTTTCAGTGCCTATCGGCGTCCATTCTCCCGTCAGGGTGAGGTCTGTGTCAAGGGTGATGTCGATGTCGGTCTCTCCGCCGTTCACCAGGCTGGCGATGTTCTTCAGGCCCTTCTCGTTGTTCACGGTGTAGCTGCCGTCGCTCTCTATGGTGTAGCCCGGGTCATAGTTCAGCGTGATGTTGTAGAACTTGCCCGCTACGGGGGTGATGCCGGAGGAGAGAGTGCGTTCCTCGCTGCCGTTCGCCCGCAGCTTGGTTATCGTGTAGTCGGGCACCACGTTCGCCTCCCA